>Ga0137409_10002794_pt1 | contig 18625 bp, 12 predicted proteins | sample CZODoug1_16funga_FD_122059 | JGI IMG/M metagenome (GOLD analysis project Ga0137409, IMG submission 122059) | Vadose zone soil fungal communities from Angelo Coast Range Reserve, California, USA - CZODoug1_16fungal (Hybrid Assembly) | ecosystem: Environmental > Terrestrial > Soil > Vadose zone... | reverse complement strand
CGGGGCGCGCCACCTCCGCCCCCGCGGTATCGGCGGCCTCGGCCTCGCCGGCCTTCCGGATCGGCACGGAGTTTCCGACGCGGGGAAAGTTCCGGATCGCGGCGGGCGCGGAGGAGCTCTTCCAGCGTCTCGTGGCGGGCCCCTACGACGCGGCGCGGGATCACGAGATTCGGCTCCGGGTCGAGCGCTACACCCTCCACCGGGGGTTTGACCGGCTCCTCTGCATCGACCGCCTCCGCGACGTGCAGAAATACGAGCACCAGATTCAGGCCACGACCACGGTCCTGCGCCGGATGCGCGGGCGCGCGCTCCTCGCCGACGAGGTCGGCCTGGGGAAGACGATCGAGGCGGGCCTCGTGCTCAAGGAATATCTCCTCCGCGGCCTCGTCCAGCGCGCGCTCATCCTGGTGCCGGCGTCCCTCGTGGAGCAGTGGGACCAGGAGCTCCGGCGGAAGTTCGATTTGGAATTCGCCGTCCTGAAGCACGGCACCCCCTGGTGGGAGGAGCCGCTCCTCCTCGCCTCGATGGATACGGCGAAGCTCTTGCGTCACCGCGACAAGGTGGCGGCCGCCTCGTTCGATCTGGTCATCGTCGACGAAGCGCATCGGCTGAAGAACCAGAAGACCCTCGCGTGGAAGTTCCTGGACCGGCTCGCGCCGCGCTATCTCCTGCTCCTGACCGCGACGCCGGTGCAGAACGATCTCCACGAGCTCTACAACCTAGTCCAGCTCCTCCGGCCAGGGCTCCTCGGCACCTATCGGGCGTTCGGACGCGAGTTCATGCGCCGCGGAGACCGGCGGATGCCCCAGAACACCGGACGGCTCGCCACGCTGCTCGGGGAGACCATGATCCGCACGACGCGGACGAGCACCTCGATTCGGTTCCCGAAGCGGGAAGTGACGAACGTCATCTTCGACCTGAGCGCCCCCGAGCGCGCGATGTACGACGACGTGTCGCGCCTGGTCCGGCGTCTGATTCAGGGGAACAAGGATTCGCACCGCGGCGCGATCAAGCTGACGCTCCTCACGCTCCAGAAGGAGATCGGTTCGAGCAGCTTCGCCGCCGTCCCGACGCTGGGGAAGCTCCTCGCCCGCGAGACGCCGGGGCCGGTGCGGACTGAGCTGGAGGAGCTCTGGAAGCGGGCCCGCGCCATCGACTCGAACGCCAAGTACGAGGGGATCGCGCGCCTTGTGGAAACATCGCGGGAGAAGGTCGTTATATTCACCCAGTTTCGAGCAACGCTCGAGTTTCTCGCGCGCTCGCTCCGGGCGGCGGGGGTGCGGACGAGCGTCTTCCACGGGGCCCTCAGCCTCCGCGAGAAGGAAGAGGCGATCGGTCAGTTCCGCGATCGCACGCGCGTCCTGGTGAGCACCGAGGCGGGAGGGGAGGGCCGGAATCTCCAGTTCTGCCACTTTCTCGTGAACTACGACCTCCCCTGGAATCCGATGCGCATCGAGCAGCGGATCGGCCGGCTGCACCGCCTCGGACAGACGCACGACGTCCATGTCTTCAACTTCACGGCGCGCAACACGGTCGAGGCATACGTACTGGAGATCGTCCACGAGAAGATCAACCTGTTCCGATCGGTGATCGGCGACATGGACATGGTGCTCGGCCCGTACGCCGAGGCGGGATCGTTCGAGGACGCCGTCTTCAACGTGTGGGCGAGCGCCCGGGGCGAGCGCGACATGGAGCGGGAGTTCGGGAAGCTCGGCGTGGCGCTTCTCGTGGGTCGGAAGCGCTACGACGCGGTGGAGGAGCTGGATCGCCGGCTCCTCGACGGGCTGGACGATGGCGACACGTAAGCGAGCCGAAACCCGGAGCGAGCTCCCGGAGATCCTGGCCGCGATCCTCGAGGCGAGGGGCGCCACGGTCGCGAAGCGGGGCACGGTCTGGGAGGCGTCGCTCCCTTCGAATCTGGAGCAGAGCCTCGGCACCGACCGGGTGCGGCTCGTGGCGGCCCCCGCCGGCCGCGCCGCGCGCGGAGCGGAGATGGACGCCGCGATGACGGAGCGAATCCTACTTCTGGGTCGTTCCCACGGCGGGGTGACCCGCCTCCTGGCCCGCGTTCCCGCGCCCAAGGGGTCTCCGGCGCGGGAACGGCAGTGGGTGCGACTCCATTGGCGGATCCGCTACGGCAGCGACGACCTGGCGGACGAGCTCCTCGTGCAGCGTATTCCGGTCGGCCCCGCGGGCGGTGTGAGGGCGCCGGCCGATCGCGCGTTCCGGTCGCCGACGCCGGCGGAAGCCGAAGCGCTCGCCGCCCCGGACCCGGAGCTTCTCGCGGCTGCCTGGATCCGGGGGCTCCGCCAGCTCGAGTCGCGCATCCGCTTCAAGCTTCGCCCCCACGAGGACCGCATGCGCCGCGAGCTCCACCGCGAGATGCGGACCTTGAGCATCCACTTCCGCTCGTTGATCGCGGAGGAGCGCTCCGGCCGCCGGCGCCGCGTGGAAGCGCGGGAAGCGGGACGCATTCTCCAGCTGAAGGAGGATTGGGAGCGGAAGCTCGCCGCGGCGGTGCGCCAGCGCGCGCTGGACACCGAGGCGCGGCTGGTCGCGGCCGCGCTCCTCTCCGTCGTGCCGGAACCCCGGGGCCAGAAGGCGGTTTGACAGCGGGGGAAGCGGATGGGTACACTTAAAAATTGACCCTGACAGGAGGACTATGTCGACCCATCTCGTGAAGCACCAGAAGATGACCAAGCGGCAGATCAAGGAAGATCCGCTCGTCACCGCCGCTTTCAAGGCTACCGACCTGTGGGAGCGCCACGGGAGCCGCATCCTCGTCGCGGGGGGCGCGGTCGCCCTCCTCGGACTCCTCGCGTTCTTCATGGGGCAGGCGCGTGCCAAGGCCGAGGAGAAGGCGTCGGGAGATCTGTTCCGCGCGTCTCTGGCCGTGAACCAGGGCGCGTACGACACCGCCGTCCCGATGCTTCGAGAGATCGTCGACAACCAGCCGGGGACGGACGCGGCCCGGGAGGCGATGCTCTACCTGGGCGACTCCTACCTCGCGCAAAAGAAACCGACCGACGCCGTGACCTGGTATCGGAAGTTCGTCGATAAGGCAGGCGCCGACCGCGCGAGATTGCATCTCGGCCATTACGCGTTGGGGACCGCTCTCGAAGACGCCGGCCAATTCGGCCCCGCGGCCGACGCCTATGCCGAAGCCGCCCGTCGATCCACGACCGACAACGAGCGCGGCCGCGCGATGCTCGCGCAGGCGCGCAGCCTTCTTCGGGCGGGGCAGACGGCCAAGGCCACGGACCTGTACCGAGCGATCTCGAACTTGCCGAGCGCGGAGCAGCAGATTCTGGACGCCGCCAACGTCCACCTCGGCGAGATTTCCGCGACCCAGCCCACGCCGTAGCGGAGCCGGCCCTTGCCGGATCCCATCCGCCTCGCGCTGGTGTGGCACATGCACCAGCCGAGCTACCGGGACGCGGAGACCGGGACGTTCGCACTTCCTTGGACCCGCCTTCACGCGACCAAGGACTACCGGGACATGGCCGCGGTCCTGCGAAGCTACCCGCGCGTCCACGCGACGTTCAACCTCACGCCCGTTCTTCTCGAACAGCTCGACGCGATCGCGGCGGGGGAGTCGGATCGCTATCTCGCGCTGGCGCGGCGCCCCGCGGCGGAGCTGAGCGAGGACGATCGGCGATTTCTCCTCCAGCACTTCTTCGATGTGAATCTCGACCGAATGCTCGAGCCGCACGCCGACTACCGCGAGCTCTACCGTCGCCGGAGCGAGCCGTGGGACAACCAGAAGTTTCTGGATCTTCAAGTGTGGTTCCACCTCGCCTGGGTCGATCCCTCGTATCGCGGCGAGGAGCCGATCCGGTCGCTCCTCCGGAAGGGAAGTGGATTCACCGAATCGGAGAAGAACGCTCTCCTCGATTGGGGGATCGCCTGCGCGGGACACGTTGCGGGCGAGTATCGAGGCGTGGCGGCCTCGGGGCAGATCGAGCTCGCCACATCGGCCTACCATCATCCCATCCTCCCGCTCTTGATCGACAGCGACAGTCCCAGGCAGGTCGACCCGTCGATCCCGCTCCCGTCACCCGCGTTTCGGGCAGCCGAGGACGCCGCCGAGCAGGTGCGCCGGGCACTGGCGTCCCACGAGCGGAGGTTCGGAGCGCGGCCGCGCGGGACGTGGCCCCCGGAGGGAGCCGTGAGCGACGCCGCGCTCGCCGTTCTCGCGCGGGCCGGGTTCGAGTGGGCGGCCTCCGACGAGGCGGTGCTCTCGGCCGCGCTCGCCAAGCGGGACGGGGAGCTCCGCGGCTGGCCCGCGGCGCTCCACCGACCGTACCGCGTCGAGACCGGCGGCGGTCCGATCGCGATGGTCTTCCGGGATCGCGCGCTTTCGGATTCGATCGGCTTCACGTATGCGACCTGGGATCCGGCGCACGCGGCGGATGACTTCGTTCGGCGCGTGCGGGAAGCGGGGCGCTCGGCGGCGGCGGGGGCGCCGCCGCTCGTGTCGGTGATCCTCGACGGGGAGAATTGCTGGGAGAACTACCCGGAAGACGGCCATCTGTTTCTCTCGGCTCTCTACGAGCGGCTCCAGAGCGACGCCGACATCGAGGCGGTGACGGTGTCGGAAGCGCTCGAGCGCGTGCCCGCCACGGAGACGCTGGCGCACATTCCGGTCGGCTCGTGGATCCGTGCCGATCTCGGGATCTGGGTAGGGCACGCGGAGAAGAATCGGGCGTGGGTGGAGCTCGGCGCCGCGCGGCGCGCCGTCTCCAAGGCGATGGATTCGAATCGAGAGGCGGCGGAGCGGGCGCTTGAAGAGCTCTATGTGGCCGAAGCGAGCGATTGGTTCTGGTGGTACGGCGACGAGCATCCGAGCGCGCATCGGGCCGAGTTCGATCGTCTCTTTCGCGTGCGATTGATCCGCGCCTATCGGTGCCTCGGCATGGAGCCGCCGGCGTCCTTGGAGGGATCCCTGCGCGCGGCGGACTCGAGCGCCGAGCCGGAGGCGGGGATCTATCGCGCGGAAGGGGCCGCGGGGACCGCCCATCGGGCTTCCGGGACGGTGCGATCGATTCGCTACGGCGCCGACGGGGATCTGATCCGAATCCGCGTGGAGCTTGTCCGGGCGGCGGGGGTGGAATCAGGTGCGTCCCTGGTCGTCGTGCTCGAGGGTTCGCCCGAACGGGAGACGAGCGTCCCGCTGGCCGCGGGGGAAGCCACCGAGATACGGATCCCGTTTCCGCCCACGGCTGCCGGGGCGGGCGATCCGATGCGGTTCCGGGTTCTCCTGAAGCGCGACGGGGAAGTCCAGGAAGTCGCTCCCTTGTCCGGTTGGTTCCAGGTCCACCGGCCCCCGGACGGTTCGCGTCGGGCGGACGTGGCCACCTCCTGACTTCCCGGCCGGCCGGTGTCCTTGACGCGTCCGGTGCGGCGTGCTATTCGTGCGCCGTGTCGACGGACCCGCCCTCAGAGACCATCCCCCGCGAAGAGATCGAAAGCGGCCGCGTCCTCGCCGCCGTGGCGTACCTTCCCGCCCTTTGCTTCATCGGGCTCATCGGCGCGCCGGAAAACCGGTACGTCGGCTTTCACGCCCGCCAGGGCTTCCTGCTGTTCCTTCTCGAGGTCGTCGCCTGCATCGCCCTCGCGATCTACGACGCGTCCCTCGGCCGGATTCCGCTCCTCGGCTTTCTGGTCGGCGCCGTGGTCCGGTTCGTCCTGGGCTTCGGGTTCCTTGCCGCCACCATCTATGGGGTCATGAAGGGCGCGACCGGCGAGATGGCCCGGATCCCGTATCTGGGCGACGCCATCCGAAAGGTCCCGTTCTAGTGGCGACCCCCGGCGAGAAGCGCTTCTGGCTGCTCCGGCGGCTCTCCAAGGGGTTCCTGGTGGCCGCCTGGATCGTCCTGATTCTGGTTCTCCTGGTCACGCCGGTCGCGGTCGCCAGGGCCCTCATCCAGGGAAATCACGAGGAGCTGATCTTCTGGCTCAGCTATGCGGGCTCCGGGCTCCTGATCTTCGTGAACCTGCTCTGGGTCGCGCAGTCGATTCAGGCGATCCTCGCGATCGAGGAGAACACGAGGCATACCGGGTACGTCCTGGAGAAGCTGACCACGCTGGCTCAGCAGATCCGGGACCGGCTACCGCCCGAGACGGGGACGGGCACGGAAGAAGGGTCGGAGCGGGGTGCCGGGATCGATCGGCCAGGGCTGGGGGCCGGTTGAGCCTACTCTTTGTCGTATAATAACTATTATGTCAACTTGCGCAGGACTGGGGTTTGAGGGTTGAAGCCTCGGATTGCGCAAGTTGACATGAATAGTGCGAAGGTGGACTGCCCTGCACCGTGGAACAGCTTGGGGGGGTCGGAGCCCGGCCGCCTCTACTTCACTACGGAGCCTAGCCCGGGGGCGGCTCACTTCACTACGATGTTCACCAGGCGGCCCGGGACGTGGATGACCTGAGCCACGGTCTTGCCCTCCACGAATTTCCTCGCCTTGGGATCGTCCAGGGCGGCCTTTCGGACGGCCTCTGTGGGGGCCCCGACAGGCACCTCCACCTCCGATCGGACCTTCCCGTTGACCTGCACCACAAGACGCTCCAGATCGCGCGCCAGGGCCTCCTGTGAGGCCGCTGGCCATCCGGCCCTGAATACGGACTCCGTGTGACCTAGGCGCTCCCAGGCGCCTTCCGCCGTGTGCGGCGCCAGGGGGCCGAGGAGGCGGGTCGCCATGTCCACGGCTTCGGCGACCTCAGGGGCCGGCATCTTGCCTTGGCCTGCAGGGGCCAGCGTCTCGCCTTGGGCGGCCTGGTAGTCCTGTACCGCGTTCACGATCTGCATGAGGCCGCTGACCGCTGTATTGAGGTGGAGCCGGTCCATATCGTCGAGGATCTGGGTCACTAGCTCGTGTACACGGCGCCGAAGGTCGCGGGCTTGTCCCGTTTGCTCCCACGTCTGGGCGGCCGGGGGACGCTTCGAAGGCGCGTGAACCTCCGTGGCCTCAAGGAACTGCTCGATCATCCTCCAGTAGCGCGTCAGGAACCGGTACGCGCCCTCGACGCCCCGGTCATTCCACTCGGCGTCCTTCTCCGGCGGGCCGATGAAGAGCGTGTAGAGACGGACGGTATCGGCCCCGTACCGCTCGATCAGGCGGTCCGGCGCGACGACGTTGCCCTTCGACTTCGACATCTTGTGTCCGTCCTTGGTGATCATCCCCTGCGTGAAAAGGCGCTCGAACGGCTCGGCAAAGGAGACCATCCCCAGATCTCGAAGCACCTTCACGATGAACCGCGAGTAGAGCAGGTGGAGGATCGCGTGCTCGACTCCCCCGATGTACTGATTGACGGGCAGCCACCGATTCACTGCATCTGATGAAAATGGAGCCGTTTCCATCTTTGGGTTCAGAAAGCGCAGGAAGTACCAGCTCGAGTCGACGAAGGTATCCATGGTGTCGGTCTCGCGCCGGGCGGGACCCCCGCAATTCGGGCACTTCGCCGTCAGGAATTTCTCGTTCGAAAGCAGGGGCGACTCCCCCGTCGGCTTGAACTCCACCTGGTCGGGCAGAAGCACCGGAAGCTCGGATTCGGGAACCGGCTGGATCCCGCACTTGGGGCAGGTCACCATCGGGATCGGCGCTCCCCAATAGCGCTGCCGGGAGATCAGCCAATCGCGGAGGCGATAGTTGACGTTCGCCTCCCCCGCCTTTTTCCCGACAAGGGCCCGGATCACCTCGCGCTTCCCCTCCTCGCTCGTCAACCCGTCGTGGGGGCCGGAGTTCACCAGGCGGCCTTCCCCTTCATACGCGCTCTTCCCGTCGAAGCCGGCGCCGCTATTGGGACGGTTCACCTCATCGGGACGTATCACCTCGACGATCGGGAGGCGGTACTTCCGGGCGAACTCGAAGTCGCGCTGGTCATGTGCGGGAACCGCCATGATCGCGCCGGTCCCATAGCCCATCAGGACGTAGTTCGCCACCCAGACGGGGATCGGTTTGCCGGTGAGCGGATGGACGGCCGTGAGCCCGGTCTCGAAGCCCACCTTCTCGGTCTCCACCGCGAACCGGTCCTCCACCCGCTGGCGGCGCAGCCGCTCCACGAGCGAGGCCGCATCGCCCGGCAGCTTGCCCTTCTCCTGAAGGCTCTTCACGAGGGGGTGCTCCGCCGCCAGGACCAGAAATGTCGCCCCGCAGAGCGTGTCGGGCCGCGTCGTGAAGACCTGGATCGGCTCCTTCGAACCGCTCACCTCGAAGCGGATCGCGGCGCCCTCGCTCCGGCCGATCCAGTTCGTCTGCATGACCCGGACCTTTTCCGGCCAGTGGGTGAGGAGCTTCAGGTCCTTCAGCAGCGGCTCCGCGTACGCGGTGATCTTGAAGAACCACTGCTCCAGCTCGCGCGTCTCGACCGTCGACCCGCATCGCTCGCACTTCCCGTCGATCACCTGCTCGTTGGCGAGCACCGTCCGGTCGGTGGGACACCAGTTGACCGCGCTCTTCGCGCGGTACGCGAGCCCGCGCTTGTAGAGCTGGAGGAAGATCCACTGCGTCCAGCGGTAGTAGTCGGGGAGGCAGGAAGCGATCTCGCGGTTCCAGTCGTACACCAGCCCCCACGAGAGGAGCTGCTCCTTCATCCGGGCGATGTTCCGCTTGGTCCAGATGGCGGGATGGATCTTGTTCGCGATCGCCGCGTTCTCCGCCGGCAGGCCGAACGCGTCCCACCCCATCGGGGTGAGGACGTCGTATCCCTGCATCGTCTTCAGGCGCGTGACGACATCGCCCAGGATGTAGTTCCTCCCGTGGCCCACGTGGAGATCGCCGGAGGGATACGGGAACATGTTGAGGCTGTAGAAGGGGCGCTTCGCGGCCATCGGGTCGCGAATCTCGAACAGGCCCTCGTCGCGCCAGCGGGCGCGAGCGCGCCGCTCCATCTCGCGGAATGGGTATGCCATCGCCCGGTCACGCTCTTCGACCGGGTTTGACGACGAAGCCGGATTTTTCTCGCGCGCGTCAGGCATGATCCGCATCCGATATTCCGTGGGCTACATAATCGCGAAGCTCCGAGTCCCGAATCTCCCCGCGCTTGAGCGCGCGGTCCGCCCGGTAGACGACGTCGAGCGCCCTCCGGGCCTCCGCGGGCCGAAGCGCCGGCCCCGTCGGGCCGGGCCTCCGGTAGGAGCCGTACGTTTGCTGGTCGAGGACCGCCAGGGCACGCTCGGCGATCGCCCAGAGACAGCTCGTGCCCCCCACGCCCTCCGCGTCGAGCGTCGCCGACTCCGCGCGCGCGCGCGCCGAGTCGCCGGCGAGGACCGCCGTGGCCCAGCGTTCCGCGGAGGCCGCGCTGCGCGCGCCGGCCAAAGTGTCGAGGGCCGAAGCCGGGACGCTTCCGTCCGGGCCCGCGTGAAGCCGGAGCTTCTCCATTTCCTGACGCAACGCGAGAAGGTTTGGAGCGTGGGCCGCGATCGCTTCGGCCGCGCCCGCGGGGAGGCGGAGCGAAGCCTCTCGGGCCAGCTCCCCCACCCAGCGGCGGATCTCCGCAGGCCCGGCGGCGCAGTCGACCACGGCCGCCTTCCCCGCGAGCGTTTGGAGGAGCTTCAGCTCGGGGATCTCGCGCGCGGTCGTGAGGAGAACGCGCACGCCTTCCCCGCTGCCGCCGATCCAGCCCAGGAGGGTCTCCTCGGTCGCGCGATCGATTTTCGATCCCTCGCGGATCCAGATTCGCCGCGCGTCCCCGAAGAGGGAGATCGAAGCAAGGGCCGCCGCAAGCTCTCCGACCGAGAGGGTGTCCCCTTCCAGGCGGCTGAAGTCCGAGCGCTCCGCCGCGGCGCCGGCGCGAAACGCGTCGACCACGCGGTCCCGCAGGAAGTCGTCGCTTCCCGCAGCCAGCGTGAGAGGCGGAATCGCCGAGGCCGGGCCCGCCAGGAGGCGTTCGGCCTCCGGGACGCCGAGCCGCGATCCCGGCCGGGTTACCCCACCGGCTCCGCGCCCTGTCACCATCCCTGCACGGTCCGGCTGACGAGCACGGGGAGCTTCACGGTGCTCACGCCGCCGTCGATCGCATCGTTCGCTCCCCCGAGCGGTCCGGCGGGAACGGTGGTGACGGTGCAGGGGTCGAGCTTCGCGACGGTCACGGCGGTGGCCTTCAACGGCGTCTCGGCGGCGTTCACGGTGGACAGTGACGTGCAGCTTCGGGCCACGGCTCCGGCGGGGGCCACGTCGGGTCCGATCCGCGTCACCAATGCTGTGGGCACGGCCACGAGCGGGACGGATTTCGTGGTGTTGGTGCCTCCGACGGTCACTTCCTTCGCTCCCCCCAGCGGTCCGGTGGGGACGGTCGTGACCCTCACGGGGACAGGGTTCGGCGGTGCGACGGCGGTGGCGTTCAACAGTGTACCGGCGACCCAGTTCACGGTGGACAGCGACACCCAGATTCATGCCACGGTGCCCAGCGGGGCGACGACCGGGACGATTCGGGTCACGAACGCCGCCGGCAGCGGCGAGAGCGGATCGGTGTTTGGGGTGACGGTCGTGACGCAGTTGACGTTGACTCCGACGGATGATGCGCGGGTGGTGTCGTCGAGTCCAACATCACCTTCCGGGGGGACCGTCACGGTGTTGAGAGTGGGCGGCGGGAGTTCGAATTACCATTCGTACTTGAAGTTCAACGTGGTGGGGCTGGTTGGGACGGTGCAGAGCGCGAAGCTTCGGTTGTTCTGTAACGATGCGAGCGTGGATGGGGGGAAGATCTATTCGGTATCGAATCAGTATATTGGGACGGCGACGCCGTGGGTGGAGAGTGGATTGACGTGGAACAATGCGCCGGCGCTTGGGGGGGCTCTCCTGGATCAGGAGGGGGCGGTCAGCCTGGGCGCGTGGGTGGAGTTCAACGTGACGGCGGCGATGGGGGGAGACGGGGTCTACAGCTTTGGGATGGAGAGCGGCTCGACCAACATCGCGGGATACGATTCGAAGGAGGGTGTCAACCGTCCTCAGCTCGTGATCTCAGCGAGCGCGGGCGTGCCGCCCTCTGTCTCCGTGGAACCCGTGAGGGAATTCGCCTCGAGTATCGCTGATGTATCTCTGAAGTCTTCAGGTCCGGGTGTTCCCAGGGAATGGGCTCTTCGCCGTATCTATCCCAACCCCCTGAACGCCCGGACCAGTATTCGGCTCGAAGTGCCCCGATCAGGGACGGTCAACCTGGCCATTTTTGACGTGATGGGGCGTGCGGTGAGGACTCTGGTTGATGGCGAGCTGCCGGCGGGAGTGCACGAAGTTTCGTGGGATGGTCACAACGATTCAGGGGCTCGGGTGAGTAGTGGCGTGTACCTGGTCCGGTTCCGGGCTCACGACTTCAGTGTCAGCAAGAAGGTATTGTTGAGGCGATAGTCCTCGAGCTTCCCGGTTCCCTTAACGATCAATGATTCCCTTCTTCGAAATAGTTGCGGTTGCCGCACTCCTCGCTGCGGTGGCGGCCATCTTGCTTCGCTGGCCCGAAGCGGGCACGTTGGTCGTGATGCTCCTCGTGTACCTCAACCTCCCTGCCATCGCCGTCAAGCTCTATGGAGTGCCCACCCCCGTCGTGGGTTTACTGGGTTTCTTACTTGTTCCTCCTCTGCTCCAGAATCTTTTTATGCGGCGCGAACGCGTCATTCTGAACATGCCGTTCCTTCTGTTGTTCGTGTTTCTCGGGACCGCCGTGGCTTCCTCCTTCGTAGCGAAGGACACCGACCTCGCTCTTCTCTGGGTTACGAGGTATCTCGCGGAGGGCGTGCTCCTCTATTTTCTCCTCCTCAATCTGGTGCGCACGTTTGGCACCCTTCGCCGTGTGACCTGGGCCCTGCTGGTCGCGGGAGCCGTTCTCGGAAGCCTCACTCTGTACCAGGAGATCAGTCATTCCTACGGCAACGAGTTCGGCGGCTTGGCACAGAGGACCCTCAAGCGGGAAACGCCAGAGGACGTCCTCTTTAGCCAATACGATTCGGAGGGACCGGCAGGAAAGGTCAGACTGGCACAACGCGCCCAGGGACCGATCGACGATCCGAATCGCTTCGCTCAAATGCTGATCGTTCTATTGCCCTTGGGATGGTGTCGGGTGAGGGACGAGCCGACCTTTGCCGGCAGGGCCCTTGCCGGCTCGCTCTCCATTCTGATTCTGAGCGGCGTGCTGATCACCTATTCGCGGGGCGCTTTCCTTGCGTTGCTCGCAATGCTGACGGTCCTAGCCATCCTGCGGGGCATCAGGCTCTTCCAGGTGGTCGCTGTGGCCGCTGTCTTGATCGTCTCGGCGATGCTGTTTGCCCCTGGTTATTCGGGGCGAATCCTGACGCTCCGGGGGGTCCAAGGGTTGTTTTCAGCTTCCTCCGACGTCGACCCGGATGCCGTCCAACGAGGCCGCGCGACGGAGATGTTAGCCGCCTGGAACGTGCTGGTCGACCACCCGGTCCTCGGAGTGGGGCCCGGACAGTTCGCACCCATTTACTCCGTGAGCTACATGAGCGAGCACTACTCCCTGCGCCGAGTCACCGAGCAGCGCAGGGCGCACTCGCTCTACTTGGAGCTTGGAGCGGAGATGGGTGTCGTGGGGCTCCTGGCCTTCTTGGCCGTGGTGGTGGCCACCCTGCGCGATCTGATGACGGTGAGGCGTCAGAGTGCTTCTCACCGTGCAGTCGCGAATTATGCAACCGCCTTCATCGTTGCGATCTCAGGGTATCTCACGACCGCGTTGTTCCTTCAGCTCTCGTTTCAGCGGTACTTCTGGATCCTCCTGTCGCTGGCCGGAGCCGCGGTCCATGCGGCACGATCGCTCGATCCTCGTGGGGAACGTCATCAGGTGGGGATCCAACCGATCGGCGATGTTCACCGGGTGACTTCCGGACCCTTGCCTTCGATATAGTGCCCGTGCCAGGCGGAAAAGACCAGCAAGTTCCAGATCGCGCGGGCGCGGTCTCTCCGTCCCTCGCTGTGCTCTTTCAGGAGACCCTGGACCCATTCCGGATTGAATATTCCCATTCTCACCAATCGACTTTCGCATAGGAGGTCCTTGGCGAAGTCGAGCAACCCGCCGCGCAGCCAAAGCGACGCAGGAAAGATGAACCCTTCTTTCTTGCGATTCAGAATCCGATCCGGAAGCACCCCGCGAAACGCTCTCTTGACGATGTATTTGGTCCTGAGGCCGTTCATCTTGATCTTGGGCGAGAGGCTGGCGGCGAACTCGACGACGAGGTGATCCAGGAATGGCACCCGGACTTCGAGCGAATGGGCCATGCTCATGCGATCCACCTTCGTTAGGATGTCGTCGGCGAGGTACGTGCCGATATCGAGATGGAGGAGCTGGTCGAGGAATTCCAGCTCCACACCCTCGTTGAATCGCTCCCTGAGTTGCCCCAGCGGATCCCCGACCTCAGCGCTCTCCCTGTAGTCCCGTCGATACAGTTGTTGGCGTTCCTCCTCGGCGAACACCTGTTTCCAGCCGAGATGGCTTTCAAATACGGAGTGCTCCGCCATTTCGACGAAGCGTTTGACCTTGTAGTCGAAGCTGACTTTCTCGTAGGAGGTCGGGAGGCGTTCCGCCAGGCGCCGGATGACTCCTCTTCGCAGAGACCCAGGAATACGGCGGTACACGCGGGCAAGCTGATCCGCGACGTAGGTTAGGTACCCCGCAAAAAGTTCGTCGCAACCATCCCCCGATAGGACGACCTTCACATGTCGGCGCGAGAGAGCGGAGAGGAAGTAGACCGGAATCGCGGAAAGATCGCCGAAAGGCTCGTCGAGGAAGGATACGAGGTCCCCGAGGGAAGCCGCGTGATCCGGCTCCACCACCAATTCATGATGGTCCGTGCCGAATCGCGTAGCGACTTCCCGCGCGTATCCTACTTCGTTGTACGAGGACTCCCGAAACCCGATCGAGAACGTCTTGAGCCGCGGCACGAATTCACTCATGAGCGCGACGACCAGACTGGAATCGATCCCGCCGGAGAGAAATACTCCGACCGGCACGTCGGAGAGCAGGTGCGATTTGACGGTCTCACGCATCAACGCCCGGAGTCGCTCACAGGCTTCCTCCATTGCGAGAGGTTTCCGCTCTCCCCTGAGGGGGAATTGAAGCCGCCAATAGCGCTCGGTTCGTATGCCGTGGGCGTCAACGATGACCATCGTGCCAGGAAGGACCTTCTGAACGGTTTTGAGAATCGTCCGCGGCGCCGGTACGTAGCTGAGGGACAAATAGGCATCCAGCGAGTTCGCGTCGATCGAGCGGTCCACGCTGGGCAACCGGAGGATGGCCTTCAGCTCCGAAGCGAACGCGAAGGTGCCGTTCTGGAGATGGATGTAGAGTGGCTTGATGCCCAGCCGATCCCTGGCGATGATCAAACGACGCTTGCTCCTGTCCCAGATCGCCAGCGCGAACATTCCGCGAAGATGCCTCACGAATTCGGTATCGTATTCCTCGTAAAGGTGAAGAATGGATTCGGTATCCGAACGCGTCGCGAACGTATGCCCCTTTGCCTCGAGGTCTCTCCGTAATTGGGGGTAGTTATAAATCTCGCCGTTGCAGACGACGACGACGGTTCCATCCTCGTTGAGAATAGGCTGATGCCCCGTCTGGAGATCTACGAGCGAGAGTCGAGTCATCCCGAAGCCGAAGGAGCCGTCTAGGAACACCCCGGTATCGTCCGGGCCACGGTGATGCAGCTCTCCGCACATCGCTTCGACAGGGGCCGAGCTGACGTCACTGGCGCTCCCGAAGTTGTAGATTCCACAGATGCCGCACATCGACTCGCTGACTCCTCGGCGGTTTGGGTTTGACTATGTTGGTGAAACCATGCGGGCGTGAGGTGTTGAAATCGCGCCCGGCGGAGGCTTGAGCATGGGGACGACTTACGCCACGCTAGTCCTGCGCTCCGCCGGCGACACGGCTGGTGGGCTGCCACGTAATGCTGCGCTGCCCCGTGAGGCAGCGAGCCATGCCGATCAATGCCGCAAGATTGACCATCACGAAGAAGTACGGCACGTATAGAACGGGGACTCGCCGCAGGCTGCCGCGGGCTACGGCTCCGCCAGCCGCGAGAAGAAGGATCAACACCGTCGCCGCGAGCGCAATCTGATAGAGACTCCCCTGACCCGTGAGAAACGGCAGCGTCACGGCCATCAGAACGAAAAAGACCGCGACGACGCGCCGAAGCAGCTGCCGGGTGACGAGGGACACCGAGTAGAAACCCGATCGAAACGGATTCGCCAGCGGCAGGACCCGGAAGAAACCCCGGATACCGCGCTCGATGATCCGTACCTTCCTCTTGAACTCATCGCGGTCCGTAGGCGAGGTGTCCTCGTAAGAGATCGCATCAGGAACGTAGATCATCCGCTTCCCGCTCCAAACCACGTTGGTCGAGAGCGCAAAGTCGTCGGGAACGTCCAAAGGGAGTGTCCGAAACAGCTCGCGGCGGAACGCGAGGCAGGAGCATTCTCCGGCCACGATGCTGCCCAGCCGGCTCTCGAGCGATTTTATGAACTTTTCGTAGCGTAGGTACAGGGCCTCCCCTTCCCCCGCCGCGCTTGCCGATCGATTGTGGTAGATCTTGTTGCCCCAAACCCCCCCGACGCTTGCGTCCGCCAGCGGTCGCATCAACGTGGCCAGGGCATCGGGCGCGAGCTCGATATTCGCGTCGGAGACGACGACGACCTCCCCCACCGTCATAGGCACGACGTGATTCAGGAGGCCGTTCTTGCCGCGTCTCGTGGGACCGGCGACCAGCGAGACGCCCTGTGCTTGGAATTGGCGCGCGATCTCGTCCGTGGCATCCGACGATCCATCGGAGGCAACGACGATCTGGAGGCGATCGGCGGGATAGGTCAGCGAGAGCGTATTACGGATCTTCCGTTCGATGACCAGGGATTCGTTGTACGCGGGGATGATGAACGACACCCGTGGGTAGTGCGACCCCGTGGAAACCGGGCGTCTTCGAAAGATGGACGCGATCCAGACGAGCAGCGGGTAGCCGAAGTACGTATAAGCGACCAGTATGGCCGATACCCAGAAAAACTCCTTCATCGGGGCTGGGCAGGATATCGCTGGGGGGCGGGCAGAGCCCCGAGTGCCAGTCGAGGGGACACGCTTGACGGTTGGCGCTTCCTAAAGGTTGAACTGAAATGGGGTAGCCGTGGAAAGCCTCAGTAAGGACACCAAAAGGATACCAAAACGGTATGGAGAACTCAAGTCGCGCCTCCGACCGCGCTTCCGAACGGATCGCCGCGGCCCTTCACGCCGGGACTGGGTAGAATCGATTGAGGCTTACCGCACGTCCCATCAACTGTGCGCGAAGGAGGGCAAGGCTCGTCTGTCTGCCGACGTTAATTCGACGTAACTTGAGCGGATGGGCACTCCTTAGGTCGTTAACTCCCCTGGTCGTAGTGAATGCGAGCACGTAGCCCTCGTCCGCGATGATCCGCGCCACGGCGTCATTGAAAGCCCCTCCCGGGTAGGCCAGGACCGGAAGTTCCGTTCGGAGCTCGCGCTCCAGATCGCGTCGGGACCCCGCCGCCTCGGCTCGAACTTCCTCGGCCGGGATGCGGGTCAGGAGCGGGTGCGTCCGCGTGTGGGAGGCGACGGACACGCCCTCCTGCACGAGTGCCCGTAACTCGTCCCAGCTCAAGACAGCGGGAGGTGGAGGAGGTACCGCGAGCTCGTGGCAGGTCGTCCCGACCCAGCTCAGAGCTGTGTCGTGCGGCATTTGCTTGACATGATCTCGTAGTTGCGTGAACGCCCGCTCCCGCTCCTGGACGCTCCGGAGCGGGAGCACCCCAACGGGGGTCTCGAGCGAATCGCGTGCCGACGCGTTCAGAAGCGCATGGTGCAGCCGGTCCCACCAGAAGATGCGGCTGGGATCCCCTGGGAAAGCGGTCGGAACGAACAGGACCACCGGTAGCTTCAGCGCCCGCAGCACGGGCCAAGCTTGGGTTCGGAAATCCCGATAGCCGTCGTCGAACGAGATCAATACCGATCGCGGCGGAAGGCTACGCTGCGCACGCACGGCATGGATCATCTCCTCTACGGAAACGACGTGAAAGTGATCACGCACGTACCGCATCTGCTCCGCGAAGAGATCGGGCGGGATGGTGATTCTCGGATAAGGGGGAGGGATCGCGTCGTTCCACTCCACTCGATGGTAGGTCAGGATCCGGACGAGATCCGGCCCCTCTCGGTCCAGACGCTCGAGGAGCGTCACGGCCCAGGCGAAGGGGCGGCTCTTGGCCACCGATCCCGCCACACGCATGAGCCCGGCCTTCGACACCTACGTCCTGGTCTCCCAGGGAAGTCGCGAGCCATCGTTCGCGTTCGCGACCTGTCGCATCAAGGCTCCACCGCCCTGAGGAAACGCTGCATCAAGGCCGCTGCGCTCTTTTGAAGGTCGAAATCCTCCTCGACCTTGGCCTGGCCGGCCCGCCCCAAGCGCCGCCGGAGCTCTCGATCTCTGAGGAGGCGCTCCAGTGCGCTCGAGAGTCCCTCGACGTCGCGGGGCTCGACGAGCACTCCCGTCGAGCCGTCCTCGACGAGCTCCGGGATGCCGGAGAGACGGCTGGCGATCACCGGTACCCCGCAGGACATCGCTTCCATCAGCGCCACCGGGATTCCCTCCCGGCGACCGCTCCGAGTGGGGACGCTGGGCGCCACAACTACGTCCGCCTCTTTTAGGACCTCCCGCACCTCCTCCTGCGTCATTCGACCGTGAAAGTGCACCCGAGCGCCGAGGCCCGCCCGAACGGCCTGCCTGGAGAGCGCCTTCCAGTCCGGGCCATCCCCAATGAAGTGGCAGATGAACCCGAGCCCTCCAGCCGCCAATCGTCGGCACGCTTCAATCAGGTAGGTCTGCCCTTTCACCTCATGGAGCGTTCCGATGCAGAGGATCGCGAGCGGTCGGCCGAGCTGGTCGCCATTCGCGTCCGCTGGGCGGGGCCGGAAGGCCCGGAGGTCCACGCCGCAGTGGATCACGAGAACCTTGGCGCTCGCGTCTTGGCCGCACTCTTCGAGGATCACGTTCCGATTGTATTCCGAGATCGCGACGACGAAGGCCGCCTCGGCCACCTTGTCCCTCAGCATATGTCGGTCGCGATGCAGGTCCGATCCATGAGCCGTGAAACTGTACGGAATGCCGGAGAGGCGGTGGACGACCCATGCCACTGCCGCCGGATGATTGGCAAAGTGGGCGTGCAGATGATCCACCGCGTCGGCGGCCATCGTGGCGGCGAAATAGACGGCCTTGGGATAGAAGGCCAAGGCGCCCCCCAAGTAACGAACGCTGCCGCACGTGCGCCGGAGCAGCCTAAGCAGGGTCGTGCAGTACAGGCCCGGTCGGCGTGTGATGAAACGGAGGTTGGCCCGCACGATCGTCCACGAGAGAAAGGGCGTAAAGTGCGCACGCCGTAGCCACATCCCGGCCTCGGGATGCATCTTGGGCGCGCGCTGACGTTGTAGCGGATAAAGCTCGATGCTCGCCCCTTCGTCCTCGACGGCCTGCAACTCATAGAGGACGAAGGTCTCGGTCAGCTTGGGAAAGCGAGAGACCACGTAGGCGATTCTCGGGCGGCGCTCGGACGAGGCGAGCGGGCGCGCCTTCGTCGCGCTTTCATTCCGGCCCGCTGTCCTCAGTACGTGCCCTCGGGAGAGTCGATCG
>Ga0137409_10002793_pt1 | contig 18625 bp, 16 predicted proteins | sample CZODoug1_16funga_FD_122059 | JGI IMG/M metagenome (GOLD analysis project Ga0137409, IMG submission 122059) | Vadose zone soil fungal communities from Angelo Coast Range Reserve, California, USA - CZODoug1_16fungal (Hybrid Assembly) | ecosystem: Environmental > Terrestrial > Soil > Vadose zone... | reverse complement strand
TTATTACCATCTGAGCGCTTTCGAACTGCATGTACCGGCTTTGCGGGAACGCCGCGAAGAAGTGCCGCTGCTGCTGGGGCACTTCATGAACCGGCTGACTCGGCGTTACGGCGTGCCAGCGCCCCATTTTTCCGGAGCCTTGCTCGACGCCTGCCAACATTACGCGTGGCCGGGCAACCTCCGCGAACTGGAAATCTTCGTAAAGCGGTTCCTCGTATTCGGCGATGAAGCCGCCGCTGTGGAAGAACTGAATGCGCATCCGCACTCCAGCTCCGGCAACGGGCATGGCAACGGGAACGGCAACGGACACGAAAAAGGGAAGAACGGGCACGCGGCGGGCGAAGAACAGTCCTCGCTGAAGCTGCTGGTAAGAAACGCAAAAGGGGAGGCCGAACGCAGTGCGATTGCACATGCGCTCGAAGAAACTCATTGGAACCGCAAGGCAGCCGCGCGCCTGCTCAGCATCAGCTATCGCGCGTTGTTATATAAGATTCAGGAATACCGGCTAGTCCCTCCGGCCGATTCTCATCGTCTGTATAACTACAGTGCAGTTCGGCACGCCAAGTAGTCCTGCCGGGCCGGAAGTTGGCGGTTGGCCAGGAGCATCGCTTATGACCCTGAACACGAAACCGATTCGTAGTTTGCAGATGGCGGTTTTGCTGTTGTTCTCCGCAGGGGTGTTTGCGCAGTCCGAAGGCGCATCCCAAACTCCGCCCGTCGCCGACAAGAATGTTGGCGAAAGTCGCGGAACGCAAGCCCAGACTCCGGACAAGGGCCGGTCCGACGATGCCTACGTGATCGGCGCCAACGATGTGCTCGCGATCAACGTCTGGAAAGAACCCGACATCACGCGGTCCGTGCCGGTGCGCTCCGATGGAAAAATTTCTTTGCCTCTGGCCGGCGAACTCCAGGCCGGCGGACAGACACCGCGACAACTCGAGCAGGAAATAACCAAACGCCTCAAGAGCTATATTTCGGATCCCGAAGTCACGGTCATTGTGACCGAAAGCAAGAGTCAGAAAATCAACATCCTGGGCATGGTAGCTCGGCCCGGTACGTATCTGCTGTCCGGTTCGACCACGGTGCTCGACGCCATCGCGATGACGGGCGGCTTCAAAGATTTCGCCAAACAGAAATCGATCTATATCCTGCGACCCAACCCAGACGGAACCCAGAAGCGGTTTGCGTTCAACTACAAAGAAGTGATCAAAGGAAAGAGCCTGGAACAGAACATCCGGTTGCTGCCGGGCGATACGATAGTCGTACCGTAGGGATGGTATGAGCATTCGAGATTGCTCCATCCTCGGCTTGGTCCTGATGAGCCTCCAGGTTCTGACGGCGGGGCAAAATGCGCCCTCGCAGGAAACGTCGGGGCAGAATCCGCCGGCGCAAGACCAAAGCAACGATGCGTCCCGGTCGACTCCGGCCCCGGCGCTTTCGGGAGTAATCGGAATCGACTCGCCCGTGGCAGAAGACGACACCAGCGGTGACTTGCCCGCAATTCCGGCGCTGCTGGGCGGACCGAAGATGTCCGTGGCTCTCCGCTCGGAATTGGAACGATCGAACTACCTGCGCGGCGGCCTGAACGTGGGCGCCACTTACGACGATAACGCTCTGCTGACACCCGACAACACGCTACGAAACACGACGTTCTCGGTTTTTCCGAACATCAGCCTGGAGCAAGCGCGCGCCCGGATGAAGTGGAAACTGGGGTACGCGGCTGGTTTGACCGTGAATGAGAGGCTCTCCAACCGGAACCAGGGATCGCATGACCTCAACTTCGAGTCGCAGTTTCGGTTGAGCCCGCATGTCAGTCTGCGGGTTGCGGAAGACTTTTCCCTGACATCCGGATTTTTCGATTCGGGCAATGCGGGCGGGGTGGGCGTCGGCAACGGCGGACCAAATCCAAGTCTGGTTTTGCCACTGTCCAAACAGCGGTCCTCTGCGACGGTGGCCGAAGCCAACTACCATTTCGCCTTGAAAGATGTGATCGGCGCGAGCGGCTCATTCTATGACTTGCACTTCGACAATACTGATGTTCCTCAGGGTTCTTCGCTGATTAACACGCAATCCGCCTCCGGCTCGGCATTCTGGTTGCATGGGCTTTTCGGGCGGGATTGGGCGGGCGTCAGTTATCGCTTCCAGCGCGTCACCTTCGATCCCAGCGGAGAAACGCGCGTGCACAGCATGATGGTGGTCAATACCATCAAGTTCGCGAATCGATTCACCGTGACTGGTTTCGTCGGTCCGGAACATTCGGACAATCTGGGTCTGGTTCAAGGCGGAGGCGGTACGGCGAAGCAATTCAGCGACTGGTCGGTCGCAGGCGGGGTTGAAGCAGGCTGGCAAAAGGACCATACCAGCGTGGCCGCGGGATATTCCCGGCAAATCAGCGATGGCGGCGGAGTACTCGGGGTCGTGCGCCTGCAAGGGATACATGGCGATGTGCGTCAGCAGTTGTTCCCGGGCTGGGCAGTCGTGGTCGGAGCCAGCTATGGCAGGAACGAGTCGCTGACTATTCCGACTGCCGGAACCGCGAGCAGGATTAACTCGGCTTCTGTGAATGCTTCGCTGGAGCGCAACCTGGGCAAGAGTCTCGCTCTGCGAGCGGGTTATACCCATGATTTCCAGGAACAATTCGGGGGGACACTACAAGGTCCGGCGCATCGGAACCGCTTTTCCGTTACGCTGGGATATCAGTGGGCCCGGCCTTTAGGACGTTGAGCTTAGGAAGTTAGCGATGGAAGAAGAATTTCAGGAAAAACCGACAGAATTTCCCGAACTGCATCAGGTAGTGGGCCTTATCAGCCGCCGGCGCTGGCACTTTCTATTGCCGTTTTTTGCCGGCTGGCTGCTGGTCTGGGGCATCAGCTGGCTCCTACCCTCGGTCTACCGGTCGGGCACGTTGATTCTGGTGGAACAGCCGGCGGTGCCCGAAAAGCTGGTCGCCTCCAACATCGACAACGACATTCAGCGCCAGATGGACAGCATTTCGCAGCAGATTTTAAGCCGTACCCGACTGCTCCAGATTATCGACCACCTCAATCTTTACGCTGAGCAGCGCCAGCACAAGAATCCCGACGATCTGGTGGAAGTCATGCGTAAGGACGTCGAGATCGAATTGTCGCGCGGGGACGACCGCAAGCTTTCCGCTTTCAACATTTATTACTCGAATCGCGATCCGCGGCTAGCGCAACAGGCGACCAGCGAGCTTGCCAATCTTTTCATCACCGAGAACATCGAGCAGCGGCAGGGACGTTCCGAAAATACTACCCGGTTTCTCCAGGACCAGCTCGATCAGGCGCGCGAGAAACTGGCTGAGCAGGAAGCGCGGGTACGCGAGTTCAAGGACAAACATATCGGAGAGTTGCCGAGTCAAACCCAGAGCAATCTCCAGATCCTGAGCGGCCTCCAGACTCAATTACAGGCGCAGGAAGACGCTTTGAACCGGGCGCGCCAGCAGAACACTTATCTGGAGTCTCTCCTCAGTCAATACCGCGCTCTGAATCAGGGGTCCAAGACCGGCGAGGGCGGTCCGGTCGGGCTCGCGGCAATCGATAAGGAACTGGATCGGTTACGGGCACAGCTTGCCGACCTGAGCGCTCGCTACACGGATAAGCATCCCGACGTCCGCAAGACCAAAGAGCAGATTGCGAGCACCGAGAAGGCTCGCGAACGTTTGGTTGCGGACATGAGCAAGCGCGGGAACGATCCGGCGCCGGCAATGGCGGCCACCAGCGTTTTGGATATCAAGAGTGCACCCATGCTCGAACTCGAAAGCCAACTGAAAGCCAATCGCACAGAGTTGGTGACCCGGCAGGCGGCAGTACGCGAGTTTGAAGGCAAGATCGGAGAGTACCAAGGCCGGCTGAATCACGCTCCGGTGATGGAACAACAGTTCACTGACATTACCCGCGACTACGAGCAGTCGAAAGCGAACTACGATTCGCTGCTTGCCAAGAAGAATCAGTCGGAGATGGCGACCGACCTGGAAAAGACTCAGCAGGGCGAACATTTCCGCATGCTCGACCCGCCCAATCTTCCTATCCGGCCGGACAAACCGAATCGCCTGCGAATGTGCGGTCTGGGGCTGGTAGTAGGGTTGATGTTTGGAGGGGTCGCGGCGGGGGCTGTGGAAGTAATCGGTGGCAAAGTGCAGACCGAGCGCCAAATCAAGAAGATCGTGCCCTTCGACATCCTGGTCGAGATTCCCAATTTGCCGACTCCGGTCGAGCAGGCTGCGGCTCGGCGCAGCGCACTGCTGGCAGGCGCGGCGGCGGCAGCGATTCTGTTGGCTATTGCGGTGGGATCGGCGATAACCTATTTGCGCGGCTAAGACAAAGTGTACAAAACCTTCTACAACCTGAGGCTGAACCCGTTCGAGATCACTCCGGACCCGTCTTTCCTGTTCTCGACCGCGCGCCACAACGAAGCCCTGGCTTCGCTGTACTACGGAGTCCGGGCGCGCAAGGGTTTTGTCGTTCTGACCGGCGAAGTAGGCACGGGCAAGACCATGCTGGTGCGTTGCGTTCTGGAACTTCTTCGCCGTACCGGAGTCGCGTTTGCCTATGTGTTCAATCCGAGCCTATCGGCGCTGGAGTTTATCCGCTATATCGCGGGCGATTTTGGACTACCGGTGGCGGGCAAGGCCAAAGACGAACTGGTTCTGTCCCTGAGCGCTTTTCTGGTGGATCGGCATCAACGCAAATTGTCGACCCTACTGGTAGTGGATGAAGCGCATCACCTCTCGCCCGAATTGCTGGAAGAGGTGCGTCTGCTGACTAACCTTGAAACCACGCAACAGAAGCTGCTGCAAATCGTACTGGCCGGGCAGCCCGAATTGGATGAAATGCTGGACTCGTTCGAACTCCGGCAGATTAAGCAGCGAATCGCTTTGCGCTGCCACCTCGAGCCCCTCAACCTGGAAGAGACGCGGGGATACATCCAACGGCGTCTCCAGATCGCGGGAGTCGCGCCCGATATCAATATTTTCTCCGAGCCGGCAACCAGCGCCATTTTCCGGCACTCTAACGGCTTTCCACGCTTGATCAATACGATTTGCGAAAACGCATTGCTTTCAGGCTACGCTCGGCGCACTGCGGTAATTCCTGTGGAAGTAATCGACGAAGTAGCGCACGATCTGCGGCTGGGAGTGGTGGTCACGCGTGGCGAAAAAAAGCACGGTGCTTCGTCCGTCGCCCAGGAGCAGACAAAGGCGCTTGGCAAGGAACAGGAAAAGGATGAGCTTCTGCGGGCGGTTAAGACACTGATGGAACTGCACGACTATTTGCAGGAAATGAAGTCGACCGAAAGTAAAGAAGACCGCGCCGTAACGCGCAGGCCCTACTAAACATGAGCCGGATATTTGACGCACTCAAGCGGTCGGAAGCGGAGCGGTGGGGCGGCGATCTGCTGACTCCTCCCGAATCGGTGACTGAACTGCTCGAAGCAGCGGAGGGCCGGCGCGGTCAACCGATCGAGACGATGGTCTCGTCGTCGGCCGAAGCCTTCTCGTTGGCCTCGGCGCCCGTGCTGCGACCCGCGCCCTCGCCCGATGCGCGGCTGGTCTGTCTGACCGATCCGGGTAGCCTAGGCGCGGAAAAGTTTCGCGTGCTGGGATTGCGTCTGCGCAATCTGCGCGATCAGCGCAAGCTTAAGCGGATTGTGGTGACTGGCACCGCTCCCGAGGAAGGGAAGAGTCTGATCGCTTCGAACCTCGCGTTGAACCAATCGCGCAGCAAGGTATTGAAGACACTGTTAGTGGATGGAGACTTCCGCCGGCCAACGGTTGCCAAGCGCTTCGGAGTGGGAACCTTGTTGCCCGGACTGAGCGAGTGTCTGCGCGGTGAGCGCCAGCTCTCGGAAGTGGTGTACAAGCTGGAAGGGTCGGGGCTGTACCTCCTGCCCGCCGGCATGGCGCCCGAAAATCCGCTCGAACTAATGCAATCCGGACGGCTGCCGGAGTACCTGGATCAGTTGGGAACGGCATTTGACTGGATCATTATCGATACGCCGCCGCTCTTTCCTCTGGCCGATACAACCTTCTGGATGAAGATGTCCGACGGTGTTTTGTTTGTCGTCCGGGAAGGTGTTACCGAGCGCAAGATTCTGCAACGGGCCGTCGACACACTGGATCGCGCAACTTTGCTGGGAGTGGTTGTCAACAGCTGCACCGACGGCGGTGGCGATCACAAATACTATTATTCCCGATATGGGAAAGATGCGGTAAAATCAGAATAGTTTCTCCCCCTTCAGTAGAGACGCTGTAATTTCGGTTTAGTTGTCCCCCCAACTAGCTCTAAGCTCCTCCCCCAATTAGATCCGTGCCCACCTGGCAGCAGTTCAGCATTATGCCTGCGTGGATTTCAATAGAGGAGATGCGTCCCTTGGCATCCACATCGACAAGACAGTTAGCCCGCGATCGGTCCCCCCGGCCACAGAATGCGGCTGTATCCAGCGAGATTCTGACCGAAGAAATTTTCCTGCGCATGATTTCTCTGGAACGCAAGCGCAGCGAACGTACACAGCGGCCCTTTGTGCTACTGCTCATGGAAACGGGTCGCAACCTACCCACCCAAAAGAACGGCCGGATTTTGGTGGAGATTCTTTCCGCACTGCAAGCCGCGACCCGCGAAACCGACGTTATGGGATGGTACGAATCGAATTCCGTCGTGGGCGTGATGTTCACCGAGATTACTCCGGACAACAATCTCATCCTAAGCACGATTCTTTCGCGCATTAGCGAGGTTCTGCGCGACCGGCTTACGACTGAGCAGTTCAGCCAGCTCAAGTTTTCGTTTCATCTATTCCCGGAAGAATGGGACCCACACAACCCGGATCGGCCCAGCAATCCGACGCTGTATCCCGACCTGCACGAGCGCAATGGTTTGAACTGGGTGAGCCGGGGCATCAAGCGGATGATGGACGTTACCGGCAGTCTCGTTCTGCTGGCGCTGCTCTCGCCGGTCTTTTTCTTAATCGCCGCCGCCATCAAACTGTCCTCTCGCGGACCGGTGCTGTTCCGGCAGCAGCGCATTGGGGAGCATGGAACTCCGTTTACTTTTCTCAAGTTTCGTTCCATGTACGCCAATAACGATTCCAGCCAGCACAAGGAATATGTGCGCCAGCTGATTGCCGGCCAGGCCGCGAAGAATCCTGCCAACGGCAGCGCGGAGGGAGTATTCAAACTAACCAACGACCCCCGCATTACGACCGTGGGCGGCTTTCTGCGGCGGACCAGCCTGGACGAACTGCCGCAATTCATCAATGTATTGCGCGGAGAAATGTCGCTGGTCGGACCGCGTCCGCCGGTGCCTTACGAAGTGGAAGCCTATGCGACCTGGCATCGCCGCCGCTTGCTGGAAGCCAAGCCGGGAATCACAGGTCTTTGGCAAGTAGAGGGGCGCAGCCGAGTCGGCTTCGACGACATGGTACGCCTGGATTTGCGCTATGCACGCCAGAGTTCTCCCTGGCTCGATGTGAAGATTCTCTTGCAAACTCCGAAGGCAGTCATTGCCGGCAATGGCGCCTGTTAGCAGTCTCCGGTTTCTTCTTTCAAGAACTCTCCTTGCTCGCTCATCGTCGTTTACCTTACTCGTCTTCCTAGTTTCAGGGATTGGCCGGCGGTCTTTTCTCAGGATGAATTCTTATGCTTAGGTTCGGTGTCATTGGGTATGGCTACTGGGGGCCGAACATTGTTCGGAATATCCGTAGCCTCGAAGGCTGCGAGGTGGTGGGCATCTGCGATCAGAGTCCGGCTGCCCGGAAGCGGATCCAGTCTACCCATCCCGGGATCGCGGTCCATAGCGACTTTCACGAGTTAGTAAAGTCTCCCGACGTGGACGCGATCGCGGTGATCACTCCGGTGTGGACGCACTATGAACTGGCTAAGGCCGCGCTCGAAAATGGCAAGCATGTTTTCGTGGAAAAGCCGTTCACCAGCAATGCCGCGCAAGGGGAAGAACTGATCAACTTAGCGGAGCAGAAAAACCTCCAGATCATGGTAGACCACACGTTCCTGTTCACTGGGGCGGTTCGCAAAATTCAGAAACTGCTGGCGGATGGAACGCTGGGCAAGCTCTACTACTACGATTCGACCAGGGTGAACCTGGGGCTGTTTCAGCATGATTGCAACGTAATCTGGGATCTCGCGCCGCACGATCTGTCGATCATGAATCACCTGTTACACCAAGACGCGGAAGCCGTTTCGGCGACCGGCCAGGCGCACGTGAACGAGCACGAGGACATCGCTTTTATTACAGCGTACTTTCCGGACAAGATGATCGCCCACGTCAACGTGAACTGGATTTCACCAGTCAAAATTCGCACCACGCTGATCAGTGGCGAAAAAAAGATGCTGGTCTGGAACGATCTTGAGGCGGACGAGAAGCTGAAGATTTACGACAAGGGTGTGGACGTGAAGAGCCAGGAGGGCGTGTACAACCGGCTCGTCAGTTATCGCTCGGGCGACATGTGGGCGCCACAGGTAGAACAGGTCGAAGCGCTCAAACTGGAACTTGGATACTTCGTGGAATGTATCAAGAAGAGCGAGGCGCCGTTCAACGATGGCCGGGCGGGCCTGAAGGTCGTCCGCATGTTGGAAGCCGCGACTAAATCCCTCGCCAAGCGGGGAGAGTTGATCTACGTGTAGCTGTACCCTTTCCGCCGAGCCCAAAAAGACAGACTTCAACCGCTAGTAACAAAAACTCTTATGGATGAATTTCTCAGCATTGCCCCCAGCGTAAAACTGGGCCAAAACGTCAAACTTTCGAAATTTATTAACCTCTATGGCTGCGAGATTGGCGACGAAACGAAAATTGGCGCCTTTGTCGAAATCCAGAAGAACGCGACCGTCGGCAAGCGCTGCAAGATCTCCAGTCACACCTTCGTTTGTGAAGGCGTGACCATCGAAGACAACGTATTCGTCGGCCACAACGTGGCGTTCATCAATGATTCCTACCCGCGTGCGACCACCGGCGAGCAGTTGCAAACCGAAGCTGACTGGAAAGTCGAACGGACGCTGGTGAAGAAAGGCGCATCGATCGGTTCCGGCAGCACCATCCTGTCGAACATAACGATTGGAGAAAACGCGCTCGTCGGCGCCGGCAGCGTGGTCACCAAAGACGTTCCCCCGAACAGCATCGTGGCCGGCAACCCGGCCAGAGTACTTCGTTCTATCGATCAAACCTCGGAGGTTACAAAGTGAGCGTTTCCAGCATTCCTTTCCTTGATCTGGTCACCCCGCACGTAGAGTTGGAGCAGGAATTAACGAAAGTTTTCCAGCAGGCTCTGCGTACCGCCGGCTTCATCGGCGGACCGGTGGTCGATAATTTCGAGAAAGCGTTCGCCGCTTTCTGTGAGACCAAGCAATCAGTCGCCGTCAACAGCGGCACGGACGCTCTGCGCTTTGCCCTGATGGCGGCGGGTGTGCGCGCAGGCGACGTGGTCGTCACCGTTCCCCACACCTTTATTGCGACCACCGAAGCGATCTCGCAGACGGGCGCCTTGCCCGAGTTCGTCGACATTGACGGCCGTACTTACAACATGGACCCCGAGAAGTTGCGTGAGTACCTGGAAGAGAAGTGCGCGAAAGACTCGTCCGGCAAGCTCATCAGCAAGCGCAGCGGGCGTCCGGTAACGGCCATCGTGCCCGTCCATCTCTATGGCCAAATGGCGGACATGGATGCCATCCTCGATCTGGCCCTGCGCTTCAATCTGCTCGTGATCGAGGACGCGTGCCAGGCTCACGGCGCGAAATACTTCTCGCGCCGGCAGAATCGCTGGCTGAGCGCGGGCTCGATGGGTGTTGCCGCCGCCTTCAGCTTCTATCCAGGCAAGAATCTGGGCGCTTGCGGAGAAGCGGGAGCAGTCACCACCAACGACGATTCCATTGCGGCCCAGATTCGCATGATTCGCGATCACGGCCAGGCGAAGAAGTATTACCACGATGTGGAAGGTTACAACGGGCGGCTGGACGCGATTCAGGCCGGACTCCTTCATGTCAAACTGCAACATCTGGCGAAATGGAATGAGCAACGCAACCAGCGTGCCGCTGAGTACAGGAGGTTGTTTGAAGCGGCAGGCAATCCAGTCGAAGCTCCATACGAACCCACCTGGTCGCGGGCGGTGTATCACCTCTTTGTGGTGCGCACCGACGACCGCGAAGGTCTGATAGCCCATTTGAAAGACGCCGGCGTTGGAACGGGCATTCACTATCCGATTCCGCTTCACTTGCAGAAGGCCTATCGCTCTTTGAACTACAAACCCGGCGATTTTCCCGTTACCGAGCGCGCAGCAGAAGCCATTGTCTCGTTGCCGATGTTTCCGAACTTGACCGCCGATCAGCAGGCACGCGTGGTCGAAACGGTGCGCGCCTTTGTCGAAATCGGCGAACTGGAAACAGCGGGACGTTCCTCTTAACCATCACCATGACGATGCTCCCGAGATACGTTCTGGTGACGCCTGCGCGCAACGAAGCGCAGTTCATCGAGCTGACCATCGCTTCGGTAATGGCCCAAACCGTCCTCCCGGTGCGCTGGGTGGTTGTCAGCGATGGGTCGACCGACGGGACCGATGACATCGTGGCACGCTACGCTGCCCAACACTCCTGGATCGAGCTGTTGCGCATGCCGGAACGACGCGAGCGCGATTTTGCCGGTAAGGTGCATGCTTTTAATGCAGGCTACGCGAGGCTGCAAAACCTCGACTGGGAAATGATCGGCAGTCTGGACGCGGACATCTCCTTCGACCCAGACTATTTCTCATTCCTGGCTGGCAAATTACAGGGAGATCCAGCGCTTGGGTTGGTGGGAACGCCCTTCCAGGAAACGTCGGGAGAATCGTACGACTACCGTTTTGTGAACATCGAGCACGTTTCCGGAGCATGCCAGTTATTCCGCCGGGAATGTTTCACGGCGATTGGTGGATATATGCCGGTGAGGGGCGGGTCGATCGATCACATCGCTGTGCTCACGGCGCGCATGAAGGGATGGAAGACGCGCACGTTTCCGGAGAAGTTCTGTCTGCACCATCGGGAGATGGGCACGGCGCAGCAAAGTGTGGTGCGCTCGCGTTTTCTTTATGGAGCGAAGGATTACCGGATTGGCAATCATCCTCTGTGGGAGCTGTTTCGCACCGTGTACCAAATGAGCAAGCGGCCCTGGCTGGTTGGAGGTGTGGCACTGGGATCGGGTTATGTCTGGGCCTGGATACGGAGAACCGATCGGCCGGTCTCCGGGGAACTGATGGCGTTTCACCGGCAGGAGCAGATGCAGCGACTGAAGAAATTGTTCGGCGGCAAGCCCAAAGAGTCCGAGAGCAAGTCTGTGACTGCGCCCGTGCGAGGTGCTCTGTGAGTTTCGTATCTCGGAGCTTAAACTCCGCTCGGGCTGGAGTGCGATCCACACTCCGAAGGGCGCTAAGCCAGGAGCGCCGTTCCGAATTGAAGCGTCTGCAAGGAGTGGCGCGAAAACGGTTGGCGCCGGTGTTGTCACTGGTTCACGGGACTTTCACCACCGAAGAACTGGTTGCGGATCTGGCCCATCGCTTTCCATCGGACTTCGAAATTCTGATGGTCCACAGTTCATTCGATCAGTTACTGCCGATGTACAAAGGCACCGCCAAGGACTTGGTCGGCGCATTGATTGATTTTTGTGGGCCCGAGCGTACCTTGGTGATGCCATCCTTCGTGATGGGTGGCCGGACTTATGACATTGCGGAGTATTTCCGGTCACGGCCGTTCGACGTTCGCCGCACGCCTTCCGAAATGGGGCTGGTTGCCGATATCTTTCGAAGAACACCTAACGTTTGGCGAAGCCTTCACCCGACCTGCAGTGTGTGCGCTCTCGGACCTCTGGGGAAAGAAATGACGACTGGCCACCACGTGTCGCAGGAAGGCCTGAGTCCGGACAGCCCCTTCGGAGTAATGACGCGGCGTCGCACTACGATTCTTGGGATCGGGGTCGAGTATTACCGCAGTCTTACCCATGTGCACACGGCACGCTACGAGATGGGAGACTCGTTCCCGATCAAGTTTGAGAAGCCAACAACGCAGGTCATACTGGTTGATTACGACGGTAGCCGTTATGACTACACGTTGGGACTTGCTGACCGGACGAAGAAGTTGGACCTCAGGGTCCTTTGGTCGGTACTTCGTAAGGACGAGCTGGTGGAGTGGCGTTTCCACGGCGTTCCCATGTTCGTGGTCCCGCAAGCAGGCGTCCTTACGGCGCGTCTGATCGAAGCCGCGCGCCGGGGAATCACCATTTACGGAACGGCACCGGCCAGCGATCATTCGGTCGCGGCTACCACCCAGCAGCCGGCAACCGAGGACCAAGGAAAGCTGGCATGAGCGATTTGCAGAACGAAACCGGCGCCCGACGAGTGCTTTTGGTGGGTGATACGACGCTGGACCCGCTGGGGCGGCTGCTTGAGCGTGGCCAGGAAACACCTCAACTGCGTACCTCCGCCGCGCCTTACGGCCAGGTTTATCAGATCCTGCTTGACGAGAACCACCCTGCCTGGTCCTTTCGGCCGGAGATTCTCACGGTTTGGACCGCGCCTGACTTGACACTGCCGTCGGTTGGGAAGCTGCTCCGATTCGAGTTTGAGTCGGCCGTGGCGGTATACGACGCCGCACTTCGCGAGGCGGAACAATTTGCGGATGCGGTTCTGCGGGCCGCCCCGCGAGTTGGCCTGGTATTCGTTCCTACCTGGATATTGCCGAACCACGAGCGATGGATACAGACCCTCACATGGCGGAAGGATATCGGTCTGGCGAATTTGCTCGCCAAGGCGAATCTGATACTCGCAGAGAAATTTGCGGCGCAGCAAAACATCGTTTTGCTCGATGCCGGATACTGGCAGGCCAGCCTGGGCCGGCCAGCGCACGATCCACGAATGTACGCGGTGGCCAAGATTCTCTACTCTCAGAGTTTCTTTGAAAAGGCCGCGGCGGAAATGAAGGCAGTGCTGCGCGGATCGCTGGGCCAGGGAAAAAAGGTGATCGTTTGCGATCTGGACAACACTCTTTGGAGAGGTGTAGCCGGGGACGACGGTGCCGACAACATTAAGCTCGGGGCACCGGACCCGGTCGGGGAGTGTTTTCATGCCTTCCAGACGGTGCTCAAGGGAATGCGTTCGCGCGGCATTCTACTTGCGATTTGCAGCAAGAACGACGAGACGTTCGCGCTTTCCGTGATCGATGAGCACCCCGCGATGGTTCTGCGCAAGAGCGACTTCGTTGCTTGGCGGATCAACTGGAAGGATAAGGCCGAAAATCTGCTGGCTCTGGGCGAAGAGTTGAATCTGGGCCTCGATTCGTTCGTGTTTCTGGACGACAGTCCGCAAGAGCGAGACCAGATCCGGCGAGTTTTGCCGCAAGTCTACACTCCGGATCTGCCCAAGTCGCCTTCCGACCTAGCGCCGTTCCTCGCTTCGCTCAGCTGCTTCGAGACGGCAAGCCTCGGCGAGGAAGATTTCGAGAGAACCGCAATGTATCAGGCCGAACGCGGCCGCAAGGAAGTGATCGATCTGAGCGGAGACGTGGAGAATTGGCTAGCTTCGCTTCAAATCAAGGTACATGCGGCTCGCTTGCGCCGCGAGAGTCTGGCCAGAGCGGCACAATTGCTCAATAAGACCAACCAGTTCAATCTCAGCCTCCGCCGCCTGGATGAGAAGAGCTTCTGGGACTGGGCAGAGGGATCCGGCAACGCTGCCTATACTTTCCATGTCTCCGACCGTTTCGGCGATTTCGGTCTCACCGGGCTGGCTAGCCTTTCGTTCGCCGACACCGAGGCCCAGATCGTGGATTTCGTCATGAGCTGTCGCGTGATGGGCAAGAAAGTCGAAGAAGCGCTGCTCGGATTCGTGCTGGCCCAGGCGCGAGCCGCTGGCGCAGACCGCGTCCTGGCGCCACCAGTCGATGGTCCCCGGAATGGGCCTGCTAAGGATTTTTTTGCAGCCAAATTCTTGAATGACGAGGGCGCTGTGATTGACCCGGCGAGAGTAGGGATACCGTCCCAAATCAGCCTGCGGGAAGAAAGCTTAGAGCCGGAATCGGTGTTCTGATCCATCTTATGGATGAATTGATCGCAATCCTCAACGAAATTCGCCCGGGCCAAAAGTTCTCCGGAGCGGAGAATTTTTTCGACCAGGGCATGCTGGACTCGCTCGACCTGACGGCCCTCGTGGCTGCGCTCGAATCGCGCTACGAGGTTTTCATGGATGTGGACGAGATCGTTGCCGATAATTTTTGTAACTTGGCGGCGATCAAGACACTCCTCGCCCGTAAGGGCGTGAATCTGTAAGCGATGGCACCATCACTGTATTGTTTGTTGGATCTCGGTCGCGTTTGAATTCGATTTGAAAATATTCCGTATGATTCATCTCTCCTTAGCCCTGCACCGGCTAATCACTTCGGTGACGACACTCGGCGGGACCCTGTTGGGTCCGGCGACCCTTCATGAAACCGAGGCAGAACAGGCCTCCTCGTCGAGCGCTTCCGCCCAATCTGCCGGATTGCTGGTCCTGAATGCAGACGATTGGGGACGGGACGGCCAGACCACCGACCGCATCCTGGAATGTTTCCTGAGTGGAGCGATTTCATCGGCGAGCGCGATGGTGCTCATGACGGACTCGGAGCGGGCTGCCGTTTTGGCTCGGGAACACAGCCTGGACGCCGGTCTGCATATCAACCTGACCGCCCCGTTTTCCGCGGCGGGCGTGAGCCCCCGCCTGCAGGAACATCAGGAGCGCGTCCACCGGTACCTGAAAGGGCACCGTTTCGCGCAAGCGATATTTCATCCCGGTTTGTCGCGCTCGTTCGAATACGTGGTGAACGCCCAACTGGAGGAATACCAGCGTCTCTATGGGCGGGCTCCCGAACGTCTCGACGGCCACCATCACATGCATCTTTGCGCGAATGTTCTGCTGGGGAAGCTTCTGCCGGCGGGTACGCTGGTTCGCCCAAGCTTTTCGTTCTACGCGGGAGAGAAAGGCGCGGGCAACCGCGTGTATCGAGCACTGGTCAACGGTCTTCTGGCCCGCCGGAATCGGTCTGCCGATTATTTCTTTTCGCTCCCGCCCTTGGAACCGGCGGAGCGGCTGCGCCGGATCTTCGCGCTGGCGCGGACGGCGACGGTAGAAGTCGAAACCCATCCGGTCAACCCGGAAGAATATCGCTTCCTGACAGGCAGCGAATTCCGCCAGTTATTAGGAAATGCACAGATTGCGCGTGGCTTCGTTCCTGTTCCAGAGGAGGAAGCGTCAGCCCGCCGGTCGACCCGGGATCGACTGGCATGTGTTCTGCCCTGTGCGTTTGCAATCGGCCTTACCCTTTATCGATCACTTATTCAACTGTCGGAATATTCCTAAGCCTATGCCTGTTTCTCCAGAACTAAACGCTCGCGGCGTGTCGGTGCCTGACGTTGACGCAGGTACGGAGTCCGCAGCCTTCATCGCCGGTGTGGACGATCCGATCCTGATCACCGGTGCGAATGGCTTTATCGGGCTTCGCCTGGTCGAGAACCTGCTGCGGCGTGGTTTTCGCAACTTGCGGTGTTTTGTAAGGCGGCCCAGCCAGAGACTGGTGCTGGAGTCGCTGCTCGCGAGCGGCGAATTTGGACCGGCTCAACTGGAAGTCGTGGTGGGCAATCTCTTGTCGGGTGAAGACTGTGTGGCCGCGACCAGAAATGTGGCCGTGGTTTTCCACTTGGCCGCAGGCCGTGGCGAAAAATCGTTTCCCGATGCCTTCATGAATTCCGTGGTCACGACCAGGAATCTTCTGGAGGCGTGCCTTCTGCACAAATGTCTGCGGCGCTTCGTGAACGTCAGCTCTTTCACGGTTTATGCCAACGGACGAAGAACCAACAGTGTGTTGGACGAGTCCTGCCCGGTGGAAGAACGTCCCGAACTGCGGGGCGAGGCCTATTGTTTCGGCAAGGTGAAGCAGGATGAGTTGCTGGCCGAGTACGGTGGAAAATTCGGTATACCGTATGTGATCGTACGGCCTGGCTATGTCTATGGGCCGGGCAAAACGGCCATCACTGGACGAGTGGGCATCGACACCTTTGGACTATTTTTGCATCTCGGCGGCTCGAACCCGATTCCGTTCACTTACGTGGACAACTGCGCCGAAGCGATTGCACTGGCGGGGTTAAAGAAGGGCATCGATGGCGAAATATTTAATGTAGTCGACGACGAGCTGCCTTCCAGCCGGAAGTTCCTGCGTCTATACAAGAAGAACGTGAAAAACTTTCAGTCGTTCTATGTGCCCCATGCCATGAGTTTTGGGCTCTGTTATTTGTGGGAGAAGTATTCCGCGTGGTCGGTCGACCAGTTACCGCCGGTGTTCAATCGAAAAAGGTGGCATGCAAATTGGCAGAAGACGCGGTACAGTAACCAAAAGCTGAAAGCACGGACGGGGTGGGCGCCCCAGGTACCGATGGCGGACGGGCTCGGCCGCTACTTTGAAGGTTGTCGCACGGCCGAGCATGATTAAATCGGGCATCATTAAGGCAGCCATCGTTGGATGCGGGAAGATTGCCGACTCGCACGCCTCCCAAATTGGAAGAATCCAGGGATGCGAGATCGTTGGCGTGTGCGATCGCGAGCCGCTCATGGCTCGGCAGCTCTACGAAAGATTTCCCGTCAAGAATTACTTCGGCGATCTCTCCGAACTTCTGCGGCAAGCTCAGCCGGACGTCGTCCACATCACCACTCCGCCGGCCAGCCATTTCGACATTGCGGCGACCTGTTTGCAGGCGGGGTGCCACGTCTATGTCGAGAAGCCGTTCACGGTGAATGAAGACGAAGCGCGCCGGCTGATTGCGCTGGCGAATGAACGCAACCTTAAAATTACAGTTGGCCACGACGATCAGTTTGGACACGCCACCCGCCGGATGCGAGCCTTGGTCCAGAGCGGTTATTTGGGCGAGGGGCCGGTCCACCTGGAGAGTTACTACTGCTACGAAATGGGCGGAGATAGCTACGCGGAAGCTGTCCTTGGGGACAAGCGCCACTGGGTCCGTCGGCTGCCCGGTCAGCTGCTGCAAAATGTCATCAGCCACGGCATTGCTCGAATCGCTGAGTTTCTGACCACCGAGTCGCCGCAAGTCATCGCCTTGGGGTTTATCAGCCCCTTTCTACGAGCGAAAGGTGAAACTGAAATCATCGACGAGCTGCGAGTCATCATCAGCGAAGAAGACCGGACGACGGCGTATTTCACGTTCTCGTCGCAAATGCATCCTTCGCTCCATCATTTGCGCATCTATGGCCGGCGCAACGGCCTCATGCTCGATCACGATCAGGAAACCCTGATCAAGCTGAGGGGAACGCGGTTCAAGAGTTATGCCGAGAAGTTCGCCCCGCCCATGATCTTCGCCCGCCAGTATATGGGGAACCTGACCACCAATCTGCGTTCGTTCCTGGGCCGCGATTTCCACATGAAGTCGGGCATGAAATATCTGATTGAATCCTTCTATCGGTCGATCGCCGAGGGTACTCCAGTACCCATCCCGTACCGGGAGATTATTCTGACGGCGCACATCATGGATGCGATCTTCGCGCAGCTGAGCCGGAAAACGTCGCGGACTGCGAGCGTGCCGCAACCCTTGAGCGTCAGCCAGTGACGTTCGTCTTCCTTTCTTGCAATCCCACAACATAGCCGGCAGGGGAAATTTTTCAGTGGCCCTGAGTTAGGGCCGTCTGCCACAGCGTCGCGCGTAGCGAACAGAATGGGTGCATCTGCAGTGATTACAGTTGGCGGTAAAGAAATCAAAATTCAGGGAGGATTGATCCGGATCGCCCACATTGATGGCGACAAGTACAATTTTCCCGACAATCCTGAAACGTTTATCGCCGAATTGAAGAAGTCTGGGCGGCGGATCGATGTTTTTACTTTCCTGCAGAAACTGCCGGAAACGGAACCAAAGTATTCCTACCCCATGGAGTTGGATAACCTGGCAGTGCTGCCGGTCTCTACCTTCGATCACTGGTGGAACAATCAAATCCGGTCGTACCCGCGCAACCGGGCTCGGCAAGCGGAGAAGCGGGGCGTAGTGCTTCGCGAAGTGCCGTTTGGGGAAGAGCTGATTCAGGGGATTTGCGGTATCTACAACGAGACTCCCGTGCGACAAGGCAAGGCATTTCCGTACTACGGAATGACTCCTGAGCAAGCGCGTGCGTATGCGGGAACATATCTGGACCGCAGTATCTACGTTGGCGCATTTGTCGGGGACACCATGATTGGATTCATCAAATTAGTTTTGGACGAGAGCCGCAACCAGGCCTGCCTGGTGCATATCCTCTCGATGGTGCAGCACAAAGACAAGGCGCCCACCAATGCGCTGATTGCGCAGGCAGTCCGCTGCTGCGCCGAGCATAAGATTCCCTATCTGGTGTATGAGCATTTCACCTACGGCAAAAAAGAGGGAGACAGCCTCAGCCACTTCAAAGAAGTCAACGGGTTCCAGCGCATCGATCTGCCGCGCTACTACGTTCCGCTCACCGTCGTCGGGCGGCTGGCCCTGCGCCTGCGCCTGCACCACGACATGACGACCTACCTCCCCGAGGTGGCCCTGGCCCAGCTCCGCCGCGCGCGAGCCTGCTGGAGCGGCCGACACCTCCA
>Ga0137409_10002792_pt1 | contig 18627 bp, 15 predicted proteins | sample CZODoug1_16funga_FD_122059 | JGI IMG/M metagenome (GOLD analysis project Ga0137409, IMG submission 122059) | Vadose zone soil fungal communities from Angelo Coast Range Reserve, California, USA - CZODoug1_16fungal (Hybrid Assembly) | ecosystem: Environmental > Terrestrial > Soil > Vadose zone... | reverse complement strand
CCTCGAAGCCGCCCGCCGCTACGCCGCCATCGCCCCTGACTCCGCCCACGCCCTGCACATGCCTTCGCACATTTTTGTCCGCCTCGGCTTGTGGCAGGACTCCATCGCATCAAACATCGCCGCAAACGCCTCCGGCGCGCATGCCGCGGAGATGCATCTTGCGGAGTCGCACTATCAAACACACGCCATGGACTTCCTCAGCTACTCTTATCTCCAGAGCGGCCAGGAAGCCAAAGCCCGCGAAGTGATTGAGCATGCGAATCACGTCGTCGGCGCGACCGATGAAATGAAAGCCGGTGACCGCGCGTATCTTGCCGCGCGAACTGCGCTCGAGTTGCACCGCTGGAAAGAAGCGGCCGCTCTTCCGGTTGCTGCGAGCCGTGAGGATTGGCAAAGCACGGTGGCTTGGGCGCGTGCTATTGGCGCCGCGCGCAGCGGTGATCTAGCCGGGGCGGAATCGGACGTCAAGGAACTCGTCCAGCTCGTCGCCGACCGCGAGAAACGCTCCAAGAAGAGCGGTTACGCAGGCTCCGGAGAAAAAGCCACGGACCTGCGCGAAGCCGAAGCTTGGCTGGCCTTTGCTAAGGGCAAGTCAGACGAAGCTCTTCAGGAATTGCGCGCCGCCGCTGACCACCAAGACAAAAATGGCGGCGAATCCGTCAGCGTCCCCGCTCGCGAAATGCTTGCCGACATGCTCCTGGAACTCAAACGCGCCGACGAAGCACTCTCGGAATACAAGACGGTACTGAAAAATTCGCCGAATCGGTTCGACGCCCTCTTCGGAGCCGCCCACGCGGCCGCTTACATCAATTCACCCGCCACGGAGAGTGAGAGGGATGCTTACTACCAGCACCTGCTAAGGATTTGCGCACCTGGGGCAGACCGGCCAGAACTCAGCGAGGCAGCCGCACACCGCGCCTCGATTGCTTTGTAGCCAACTCGGTTGGATTCGTTCGCAAGGCGCGGCAGTTGCTTGCTAATCAGGGCTATTCCAAAACGCTGTTCGCAGCAGTTTCATTGAATCTTGTTGTGCTGCGCGTTGCCTCCCCACGCGTACCATCCGTCGGCATCCTTATTTCCCGTTTTCAGACAGATCAGCCGCCCGTCGGAAGTCCCGACATATACGTTTCCCTTCGCCAGTGTCGGCTGGAAGGCAATCGGGGCTTTCATCGCGTAAGAAAATCCCACCGCGCCATTGCTCTGCTGCACAGAAACGAGGTTGCCCGCGGCCCCCGCCAGGTACAGATAGTCGCGGCCCACCGCCGGCGGCGAAAAAACCTGTCCACCCGGCGTACCGCGTGAACCGACGACTTCCGCCTGCCATGATTGCCGTCCGTCCGAAGCCCGCACGGAATTGATGTAATTTCCTTGAGCATTCAGGATCTGCCCCTTGCTTACCGCCGCGCGGGAGCCCTGGTACGCCCATGCACCGGCCACAGAGCTTACCCCGACTGCAGCGTTAGCCTGGGCCAGCTTCGCGGAAGGAGGAGCTGCGCTGAAGCCCACCGAGGAATCCAAGGAGTGCGCTGCATCAGCCGAAAAAGCGACGCCACCGCCGTTTCCTTCCTTGAGGTACTCGGCTTTGCTCTTGGCGATCAAATCTTTGTCACGCGCGTTTCCCTGCTTGGCGTCGACGCGCGCCAGCCCTTCGACGGTTTCTGTTCCCGCCATTGACTTGCGCGTTTCGTAGAGCTGCCCATTGGCGATCACCGGCGCGCTGGTGGCCGCATTCACCTTTACCCACAACACCGAGCCATCCGTAGCATTCAGCGCATAAGAGCTGCCATTGAAGGTCGTGAAATAAACCGTCCCGTCGGAAATCACCGGCGCGGTGATCACGTCACCAGAAATTTCCTGCTCCCAGATGTGCCGTCCGGTGCTAAGTTCAGCCGCTAACAGCCGATGACTGCCGCCCGGCGACGCCGCGCGGGGATGATACTGCGTGGGTTTCGCCGGCCGCCCCGTGGCCGCCGGATGCGCCATAAACAGCACGCCCTGGTCAATCGCCGGTTGGCTCATCAGCGGATCGCCCAGCCATTCCTGCCAGATCACTCGCCCCCTTCGCTCGTCGACCACTACCAGGGTGCAGCTCTCGGTATTGAACGCCACCATCCCGTCCGCCACCACCGCTGCGGTCGGCCCGTCGTCGCCGGTCTGAATCTTCCAGATGATTCTTCCCGTCTCCGCATCGACGGCATAAAACTCGTGCGAACCATAGCCCCCGCCGACAAACAGCATACCGTCCGCATAGGCCGGTGTGGCGATGGGCCGCCCTCCGGGAAGCCGCAACACCCAGCCGGTCTTTCCGTCAGGCGTGCCGAACGAAGCCGCCTCCAGGTCGCGGCTTGTCGCCGGCAAATTCACATTCATGGCTTTGCTCAAATCAATTCTCTGTGCGGCCAGCTTGGCTGGCAGTTCGGCGATCTTTTTCGTCGCCTGCGCGTCAACTTTGGGCTGCTGGTGCGCTTCCGGCGGCGACAGCAGGGCAGAAACACCCATAAGCAAGCTGATACTGGCGCAAAGCGAGAGCGTCAACGCATTTGAAGAAGACATCGGAACCTCCAGAGCGCAACGCGCCTATGGCCGGCAGCCGCGCTTGGAGTTAGAACGGCACAGGCAAGGAATCTTGCAGGCAAATTTTAGTATGGAGACCGTGGACGAGCGGGTCATTTCACTGGCAGTGGCCAGCCCGTCCATGGATCAGTTCTTGTTCTTAGAAGTGGAAGCCTAACTCGGCTGTGTACGCACGAGGCGTGACAAAATGCGTCCCGCTAAACGTGGAGAGGAAATTGTAGAGCGCGGTCTTGTTCGTTAGGTTGATGACCGTGAGGCGCAGGCTCCACTTGTAGTGATCGCCGTGAAGCAAATTGTCGTCCCCCACGCTCAGATCAAAGAGGTTGCGCGGTTTGACGCGCGAGGGATTGTGGTCTACGTCAAACGTGGGACCTGCAATGTTGAGCAGCTTTGCGCCAGTCCTCGTGGGATTCGCGCCGCAGATTGTCCCTGCGCCTGCCGCGAGAGCTTGCGACAGGGAAGCCGTGTGCATGACTCCGCCGCCATCGACGCAGAAGAGCCCGATGGCCGTTTGCTGGGCCGCATCCAGGAAACCGGACGCATCCGCAAAGTTGTCAAGGTTGGGATTGCTGGCCACCAGACCGCTGTCGTAGCGCCAATTCATGGCGATCCACGGAAGAGTTTTCCACGGTTGGTATTGGAAATGTGTTGTCTGGTTGAAGGCCTGGTCGTGGTCGATGCGAAATACTTCTCCTCCCGTGATGCTCGAGCCCAGCCCGCCGATCTGCGGTGGGAAATAGCGCGCACGGACATGAGCGAGCACGGCAAGTGCTGTGAAGCCATGAAAATTGGGCATGCTCACACGCACGGAAGGCCCGTCAATCTTTGAGTTTTTCCATGCGATGGGAAAGAAGATCGGCGTGTTGCCGAACGCACTGAAGTCGTAGGCGTTGTGTGTATATTTCCACAAGTAGTCGGCGTCCACTACCAAGTATTTTCCAAAAGCCTGCTGAAGACCGGCGTTGAACTGGTTGCGCTGACCCGAACGAATCGGTGCCTGTAAGCTCGCGCCACCGATTACGTCAACAATGATGGGGTTACTCGCTCCCAGACTTGCCAGAATCAAGTTCTCATTGAACGGCGTCTCCAGAATGCGAGAATAAGATACGCGCAGGACCGAGTTGGTCTTCTTGACGTTGTAAGCGAAGCCCATGCGAGGTTGCGGTTGACTGTCGTGCACGATTCCGCGATAGAGGTCTTCCCGGAACCCCACATTGAAGGCCCAATTGCCTACGCTGATCGTGTCTTGCAGGTAGAGCGCGAGCTCCTTGACATCCGCACGGCCGCGGAAGGGAAACAGCGCCGTTTGGGTGCTGGCGCAAGCATCCTGCGTTTGCGCCGCCCCTGTCAGCACCGGTCGGGTGAGGTCAAAGCAACCCAGCGCCGGGATAAAGGCAGGAACAGTAGCCCGAGCATCTGTGCCATCGTTTGGCTCAAGCGCACCCGTGCAGTTGCCTAAAAACGTCGGCGTGGGGCTAGTGAACGGACTCGCGTCGGCAGCATTCAGGCAAACCGCATTGAAGGCCGGGTCCGTAACTCCGAAGTTGAAATTCTCCGTAAGGAATGTATGTTGAAACGTGACGCCGGCTTTGACGTTGTGTTTGCCCTTCACGTAGGACACGTCCGAGCGCAGGCCCGCGTTGGTCAGTTTCCTTTGCTGGTTGAGTGTTGCAGATGAACCGCCGGGAATGAGTCCCGTACCGTCCGCAAAAACGTCTCCACTCGGGTAATAGTTGAAGCGGTCCTGACGGACGAACCCTCCGAAGGTGAACAGCGTCGTGGTGCTGATCAGGCGGGTCCACACCGGCGCGATATTGAACGTCTTGATCTGCGATCGCTGGTCCTGCGCTGGCAGGGCGGCCCCAGTGAGCGGGTTATTCACTCCGATATTCAAGTTGTCAATCGTGTTGGGAGTCTGGAACCACGAACGCGTGTATTGAAAGTTCGTGTGAATCGTATCCGCGCTGGTTACATTGTAATCGACTCGATCAAACAGGTTTTCTTCATTGCCCTTGTCGTGGATGGCTTGAAGTTCCGGCGGGTCCAGAAATCTGCTGGTGTTCAATCCGCTGGCAGCGATGAAGTTTCCCCATTTTTGTCCGCCGAAGGCCAGCCGGAAGCCACCGCTGACCGAGCCGAAGCTGCCATAGGAAGAGTAAACCGTGCCCTTAGGCTTGGTCACTCCGAGGCCCGATTGCGTCGTTACCTTAATGACCAGGCTGGTCTTGCCGCCGTATTCGGCAGGTGGCCCACCGGAGACTGCTTCCAGCGATTGAATGGAATCTAGCGGAATCTGGTTCGAGAAGACCTTGCTTTGTTGATCCGTGATGGGCTGGCCATCAACGGAGAACGAATTTTCGGCGTGATCTCCAAGTCCGTGGAAAAGGCCATTCGAGTCCGCTACCACCCCCGGCGTCGCCAGTGTCACCAGCGAACTCACCGAAGACGATTGGCTTTCCAAGGGCATCCGGTCAGTCAACGCTGTGTCTACGTCCGTATGAAAGCTGGGGTCCTTCTCCACCAGGTCTCCGCCATTTGCTTCCACCGTTATGCTGGTTGCCGCCGTTCCGAGCTTTAGCCCGATCTCGATGCCGGTAGGTACGCTGGAGCGAACATCCACGTCCTGGGTATATGGAGCGAACCCAGACGTTGTCACTACAAGGTGATACGTATTGAAGGGTACGTTCGAGAAACGGAAGCCTCCGTCGCTTCCCGTGGTCGTCTCACGCTGATAGCCGGTCACGGAGTATGAGATTTCGACCTTCGCGCCCACAACTACCCCGCCGGAGGCATCTTTGACCACCCCTTCGATCGATCCGGCATTGCCCAACTGCGCTTTCGCTGGCCCAGTCGTAAACAACAAAACAAACCCCAAAACAAATACAATGCAGATGCTCAAACGCTTCAACATTTTTCCTCCATCCCTTTCGAGGGCTCTTTATGTTTTGTGTGAGTAGAGTCCGCCTGGAAAAATGGCGGCGACGCTGGCCTTTAGGTAGGGCTAGCGCCGGGAAATAGACTTATAGCTTGGGCGTGGAACTAAGCGGTGGGAGGAGCGCGGCCAGCGCGATGCAGCGAAAACGAATCGCTTGGGCCGGCGTGCCGCGGTACCGAAGAAAACCGGGTAATGATTTGGGGAGTGCTGCTGAAGTCCAGCCGGGCCGCCGCCAGCGCCGGCATATGCAGCGCCTGGCAGATATGGCATGCGTTATCGGGCCCAGTCGTGTGTTGATGGAAGAGCGATCCGCCCGCCGCAAAATAGAGCAGCGCAACGCAAGCCAGCAGCGCCAGCGCACGGCGCAACGCAGTTCGCCCGAGATTGGTTTGCCGCAAAGACATCTGTCTACACTTAACCTTAGCACTTTAGACGGACGAAAGCCCTGATTGGTTGCTGACTGGTACCCCAGCAAACACACGGTTTTCTTGACCCAGCAACCATTCGCGCATAAGCTACGTCTTAGTAGCCAAATGCTGTCTAAATCTCGCTCCATCTGCATTTTAACATTGATTCTCGGAGGCATTTTCCTCGCGGCGCAGTTCCACTTTTGCGCCGATTTGACTGCCGCACCCTCCACCTCGCACGTCTGCCCGGTGTGCTCAACGATGGGCTCAGCGGTTGCCACACAGTCGCCCAGCATTGCCATCGCGCCGGTCATGAACCTGCTTGCAGTGGCTCCTTTGCTCGTCTCGCCATCCTCCGCTGTTCCGCGTGCCACCTCTCCTCGCGCGCCTCCCACCGTCTAGCTTTCCCCGCTTCCCCTTTCCAGTCATCACATTCGCAACAAAAAGGGCCCAGTTCATAGAATTACAGGAGTCATGTCATGAAACGATTCGCTGTTCTATCCGCTTTGCTGCTTTTCTCCTCCGTTTCCCACGCGCAGAACGCGCCCTCGGATTCGGCTAGAAATGCCGTTCCTTCTGCTGGCGCCGATGACGCACGCATGAAGGCCCTTGAGGAACAAGTTCGCTCGCTCGCCGGAGAAGTTGCGCTCCTCCGCAGCGAGCTAAAGGAGTTTCGCGAATCGAAGTCACCGGAGCAATTGTCTTCCCCGCAACTCCTTCTCGCTTCCACTCACCCCCAACCGGGTACGCTTGCCTCCGTTCCCGCCCCGGCAGCTCCGCAGACCACGCAAACACAGACCTTCGGGGGCGCCTCCGGCAACGCAAAACTGCTCAATCCGGACATCAGCCTGATCGGTGATTTTATTGGCACGGCCGGACGGAACAACGTTTCGCCTTCACCTTCGCTCCAGATGCACGAAACCGAGGTCGGCATGCAGGCCATCATCGATCCCTACGCGCGCGCCGATGCCTTCCTCTCCTTCGGTGAGACCGGCGTAAACGTCGAAGAGGCCTACATCACGTTCACTTCGCTGCCGGCTGGGCTGCTCCTAAAAGTTGGCAAGATGCGCGCGGACTTCGGCAAAGTCAACACCATCCACAATCACGCCTTGTCATTCATCGACCGGCCGTTGGTAACCAACAATCTCGTCGGCGGCGAAGATGGTATCGACGATGCCGGGCTTTCTCTCTCCCGCTTCTTGCCCGCTCCAAAGAATTGGTTTCTGGAAGGCACCGCCCAGGTTTTCCGCGGCGACTCGGATGATCTCTTTACCGCCTATCGCCGCCAGGACCTGAGTGTTGTCGGTCATCTCCGCGCGTACCGAGACTTGAGTGAATCAACCAACCTCGACCTCGGCCTCTCCTATTCCCGCGGAAACAGCGCAGGCCTCCAGACCGCCTCGAATCCTTCGGCGTTCTTCACCAATCTCTATGCTGCCGATACCACTCTCCGTTGGCGGCCCCTGCGCCGCGCAATCTATCATTCCTTCCTTTTCCGCAATGAATTCTTCTGGAGTGCTCGGGATCAGCTTTCCCTGGCCAATGCTTTCCAGACCCAGCACGCGTTCGGCTTCTACTCTTCCGCGGAATACCGCGCCAATCGGCGTTGGACGATTGGCGGCCGATTTGACCGCAGCGGCCGCGCTACCAATGCTTCTCTGACGGACACCGGTTTTTCCGGTATCCTCACCTACTGGCCCAGTGAGTTCAGCCAGATCCGTGGCCAGTATCGTTACGGCCATTTGTGGGACACGTCCAACGATCGCTTCACCAACGCCAACGAGTTTCTCTTCCAGTTTCTTTTTGTGATGGGAGCGCACGGCGCTCACCCGTTCTAAGCCGTTCCAGGAGAATTCGATGCCACGCTTATTCACAAACACACGTCCCACCGCCATCGTCTCGTCGCTGGCGCTTGTGTTCGCCCTACTTTGTCCTCTCACTGGGAGCGCTGACAGCAAGATTCGCATCATGACCGCCACCACTGACCTGGCGTCACTCGCTCAGGAAATTGGCGGCGACAAAGTGGATGTCGAATCCGTCGCGCGCGGTTATCAAGACCCGCACTTCGTCGATCCCAAGCCAAGTTTTCTTCTAAAGCTCTCCAAGGCTGAGTTGCTCATCGTCGTTGGCCTCGAACTCGAGATCGGCTGGCTGCCGCCGCTGATCACTCAGTCCAGCAATCCGAGGATTCAGGTCGGCGCGCCCGGTTATTTCGACGCCTCCCGATTTGCAAAAATCCTGGAGCTTCCTACCGGCCAGGTGACTCGCGCGGAAGGCGACGTTCATCCTCTGGGAAACCCGCATTATTGGTTAGACCCGGATAACGGCTTGCGAATCGCCAAGGGCATCCAGAACAAACTTAGCGAGATGCGCCCCAATGATGCCGCTTATTTTGCGCAGCGCTACGATTCTTTTGAGCAGCGTCTCAAGCAATCCGAGCAGCAATGGCAAGCGCAAATGAAGCCTTATGCGGGCCGCAAGGTCGTCACCTATCATCGTTCCTGGCCCAATTTCGCCGAACATTTCGGCCTAAACGTTGTCGGCTACGTCGAGCCGCGTCCGGGCATTCCTCCGAGCCCTCAGCACACCGTGGAATTGATCGGGCAAATGAAGCGCGACGGTGTGAAAATTATCATGGTCGAGCCGTACTTTGATTTGAAGACACCCAACTCCATCGCGCGCGACACCGGCGCGCAAGTCGTCGTCCTGATGCCCTCCGTCGGCGGGGAAAAAGAGATCACCGACTATTTCAAGTTGTTCGACTACGACATCGCCAGGCTCAAGAAGGCGTTTGACGAGACTCACTAGGAGAGTATTCGATGGAGATTCTTCCGTTTCTCATCTTGCCTTTTTTGGCGAGCTTGATCTTGACAGGCATTCATTCCTATCTGGGAGTGCATGTTGTTGAGCGAGGCGTCATTTTCGTGGACCTCGCTCTCGCGCAGATCGCTGCGCTCGGGGCCACCGTGGCCATTATCGTCGGGATGGATCCGCACGGTCGCGGCTCCTACTGGATCAGCCTCGGCTTCACGTTTCTGGGCGCCGCCATTTTTGCCTTTGCACGCACGCGCCGTGGCCATATTCCGCAGGAGGCTTTCATCGGCATCGCTTACGCCGTTGCCTCCGCAATGGCCATTCTCCTGATGAGCAAGGCCACCGGCGAAACCGAGCATCTCAAGGACATGCTCGTCGGCAATATTCTTGCCGTCTCTAGACCGGAGGTAATCAAAACCGCTTTGCTCTACAGCGGCGTCGGACTCTTCCACTTTATCTTTCGCAAAAAATTCCTGCTCATCTCCATGAACCACAACAAGGCCGAGCAACTCGGCTTTAACGTGCGTTTTTGGGATTTTCTTTTCTACGCCTCTTTCGGATTTGTTGTCACGTCCTCGGTAGCCATTGCCGGGGTTCTGCTCGTTTTCTGCTACCTCATCGTCCCCAGCGTCGGCGCCATGCTCTTTGCCGACCGCATCGGCCCACGCCTCGCCATCGGCTGGACCATGGGCACACTGGTTTCCGCGCTGGGCGTCTATCTCAGCGTCCAGCTAGACACGCCGACGGGCGCCACCATCGTCGTCACCTTTGGCGGCGTACTCATCGTGATGTTTCTATTGCATCTCGTTCTGCACCACGGTCGCGCGGCCCGGGAATTGAAAGGCGGCGTTTCGGCTCAACGCGAGCTCGAAGCGGCTACCCCTTCTTCCCGGGAAGGGTAGTTTTCAATCGAACAATCCCTCTATTTCTTCTCCGGCTGCGCCGTCGGCGGCAGAATCCCATTCAGCCGCAAATAAATTGCCTGCGCCCCGTAGTGATCGTACCAGTCGTCGCTCAAGACGATCAGCGCCGTGGCCCTCGACGCCGGCCGGTTTCCAAAGAGCATCATTTGATCGCCCAGCTTGGAATCGTCCACCTTCTCCAGCTCCGCGGCGCAATAATCGAAGGAAGCCTTCAGCGCCGCCACCAGCTTGTCCTTCGGATCGCTGTCGGTGATTTTCAGTTCCGGCGCCGTGCCTCCGGAAATCTTCGAGCACAACCCGTTGTTGGACTGCGCGATGTGCATCACTACGTGCCCGAAGGAATTCATTTCCGGCGACGGCTTAAACCCATATTTCTCTGCCGGCATCAACTCCGCCGCCCCCACCATGTTTTTCGAAAATCGCGCTAGTTGCGCCTTCACCGTTCCGGTTACCGGATTCGGCACCGCCGCCATCTTCGCCATCGACTGCGCATCCGCAGGTGCCGCAACTTGCGGCGCACTCGCCGCTGGCGCAGTTTGCTGAGCTACTGCAACTCCCCCCGTCATCAGAATCATCGCCGCCACAAACAGACTCATTCGTATTTTCATTGTCGTTTCCCCCTCCAAATCCGCAAGGAAGCATACCCCCCACCGATTCCCTTAACAAGTGGCAGGCGCGTCCCTCAAGTTCTATGCCTTCATCCTGGCCATTTTGATTGCCGTTTACTTGGAAACATTTTACGGTCCGCCCCGTCTCTACCTATAGCTATCTATAGGAGCTCTATGCTCAAAGCCAAGAATGACCTTCTCCAGGGCACCCTGGCCCTTCTGGTCCTCAAGACTCTCGCCCGCGGCCCCCTCCACGGTTATGGCATCACTCTTCATATCCAGATGGTTTCAAAGGACTTCCTGCGCGTTGAAGAAGGCTCTCTCTATCCCGCGCTCCACCGCATGGAGCAGGACGGCTTGGTCACCGCCGAATGGGGCTTCTCTGAAAACAATCGCCGCGCCCGCTATTATCACCTGACCGCCGCAGGCAGGAAGCAACTTGCGGAAGAAGAAAAGAGCTGGGAACGCCTCATCCAAGCTGTCGCACAAGTTCTCCGTTTCGCCTGAACGTTCCGAAAGGAAGGTGCCCCGTGTCCTTGATTTCGCGCTTGCGCGGCATGTTGCGAAGAGAACAGTTGGATCACGATCTCGACGAAGAACTGCGCTCGCACATCGAAATGCGCGCCGCCGACAACACCGCCGCCGGGATGTCGCCCCAACAAGCCCGCTACGAAGCTCAAAAGCGTTTCGGCAACACCACCCTCCTCAAGGAGGACACTCGCGGAGTAGACATCATCGGCTGGCTGGACGAAGCCGCCCGCGATTTTCGCCTTGCCCTCCGTTTGTTACAACGCAGCCCCGGCTTCACCATTGTCGCCATCCTCACTCTGGCTCTCGGCATCGGCGCCAATACGGCGATTTTTTCCGTCATTGATTCCGTCCTTCTTCGCCCTCTTCCGTATCATGAACCGGACCAACTGGTGATGGTCTGGGAAAACAATTCCCAGCATCCCAACCCGCACAATACGGTTTCTCCGCCCAACTTTGTCGATTGGCAAAGCCGCAATACGATTTTTTCGAGCATGGCCTACATCTTCGACGGGCGCGATAATCTCACCGGAAATGGCGATCCTCAAGAAGTCGTCGTTCAGGATGTCTCTGTCAATTTCTTCTCCCTCCTCGGCGTCAATCTCCTCCTCGGCCCCGGCTTCACTCCCGAAAACGGGCAAGCCGGCCACGACAACGTCGTCATTCTCAGTTACGGCTTCTGGAACGAACATTTCGCTGCCGATCCCGCCATCGTCGGCAAATCGGTCGTCCTCAATGGCCATCCGCAAACTGTTGTCGGCGTCGCGCCTCTGAAATTTCAGTGGTTCATCAAGGATGGCTCGCTCACCAGCGCAAAGCCACAAATGTGGTCGCCCTTTGTTTTTCCCCAGTCGTGGAGCAATCACAAAGACATGGGCCGGTTTATTACTGTTGTCGCGCGTATGAAACCCGGCGCCACCCATTCTCAAGCGCAGACCCAGATGACCGCCATCGCCTCCCAGCTTGAGCACGAATATCCGGATTCCCAGAGCCACTGGGGCGTCAACGTCGTGCCTCTCCGCGATCAAATTTCCGGCGCGTTGCGCCCCTCCTTGCTGGTTCTCTTTGGCGCCGTCGCGTTTGTCCTCCTCATCGCCTGCGCCAATGTCTCCAGCCTGCTCCTCGCCCGCGCTGCCAGTCGCGAACGCGAGATGGCCATTCGAACCGCCATCGGCGCCAGCCGCTGGCGCATCGCCCGCCAATTGCTCATGGAAAGTTTGCTCCTCGCGTTGATTGGTGGAGGCCTCGGCGTCGCTCTCGCCGTTTGGGGCACCAACGCGCTCCTCGCCGCCAGCCCCAGAAATCTGCTCGACCTCGCGGCCATTTCTCTGGATCTTCGCGTTCTTACTTTTGCCGTTGCCTCCACGCTCCTCGCCGGCCTGCTCTTTGGTTTTCTCCCTTCCTACATCTCCGCGCATTCGCGCATCTCAGAAACTCTCAAAGAAGGCGGCCGCGGTTCCTCCGCAGCAAACCGCCGTGCCTTTGCGCGCAACGCCTTTGTGGTGGCCCAGTTGGGCCTCGCCCTCGTCTTGCTCACCGGTTCCGGCTTGCTCATTCGCAGCTTCGTCCGCTTGATTGGTGTTGACCCGGGATTTGACACCGGTCATCTCTTGACCTTTAAGGTCTCGCTTCCCCGCGCAAAATACGGAAAAGACCCTGTGTGCTTGGCTTTCTTCCAGCAACTGCTCGCCAAACTCAGCACCGTCCCTGGCGTCCGCTCCGCCACTATGGAGAGCTTTCCTCCTCTCGCCGGCCTGGGCGCCGCTACCGCCGTGCACCTTCTCAGCCAGCCGCCACTCGCTCTCTCGGATCTTCCCGTCACCAACGTCCAGGTCGTCGGCTCCAACTACTTCAGCACCATGAATATTCCTCTTCGCGCCGGCCGTCTCTTTAATGCGCAAGAGCTCACCGAAGAAAAACACGTGACCATCATCAATCAGGCTTTCGCCGACAAATACCTCCACGGCGTCAATCCCCTCGGCCAGAAAGCCGCCATCTATATGAAGAGTCTTTCGGAAACTGAGCTCCAGCCCTCGGAAATCATCGGCGTGGTCGGAGATGTCCACCAGATGGGACTCGATACCGCGCCCGAACCCACCGTCTATTGGCCTCACCCTGAGCTCGTTATGTCAGGAATGACAATTCTGGTTCGAACCGCAAACGATCCGCGATTGATCGCACCGGCCGCGCGCGCTGCTCTTCAGCAATTGGATCCAGAACTTCCCCTGGCCGGCGTCGCCACTATGGACCAACTTCTCGCGGACTCCCTTTCTCGTTCGCGTTTCACAATGCTTCTGCTCGGCATCTTTGCCGGTGTCGCTCTGGTGCTTGCCGCTGTCGGCATTTACGGCCTGATCGCCTACAGCGTCACCCAGCGCACTCAAGAGCTAGGCATCCGAATCGCTCTCGGCGCCCAGCGTCGCGATGTCCTCCGCCTCGTCCTCGCGCAGGGCACGCGACTCACTTTTCTCGGCGTAGCCATTGGCCTTTTCGCCGCTCTCGCTCTCTCACGACTCTTGTCCACCTTGCTCTTCGCCGTCAGCGCCACCGACCCGCTCACCTTCGCCGGCGTCGCCACCTTGCTCGCGGTCGTAGCTCTACTGGCGTGCTTCATCCCCGCCCGCCGCGCCACTCGCGTGGATCCCATCGTCGCTCTCCGCTACGAGTAGCGCGCTTGAATTTTCGTTTCGTAGCGCCGGCATCTTGCCGGCTCCGGCGTAGCGGCCGGTCTTTAGACCGGTGCTTTTCTCTTTGTGGTGCCGCTCAGGCAAGATTTTTCAGCGTCTTCTCAATCAGCCCCGCCGTCCCCGTATACGGATCCCCCGGGCTGTCCCACTCCATCGAATAATAACCTTTATAACCGTGTTGCTTCGCGATTCCAAACGTTTTCGCCAAATCCACATGCGCGATCTTGCCCTGCTCGCCCTCCTCCGTTTCCTTCACGTGCGAGATTCCGTACGCGTGGGCAAACATCCCATCGACGCCCTTGTACGCGTAATCGTCGTCGTGCGCCGCCGCCGAATTTCCGAAATCTGGCAGTGCCCGTAGCCACGCGCTGTTCACTTTTTCGATGACCTTCACAATGAAGAACGGATCTTCGCTGACCGCGTCGTCGTTCTCCAGGTGCACCACTACGTTTTTCGCTGCCCCGTACTCCGCCACGCGCTTCAAGCTTTCCGCCGTTCGCTCCACGTCCGGTTTCGCATCATTCGCCGCGGGAATATGCGTCCGCACGCTCGGCGAACCGATCGTCACCGCCGCATCGATCCATTCTTTGCTGGACGCCACCGCCAGCTCCCGTTCCGCGCTATCCATTGCGTAGGGGCTGTGCGCGCCGTCCACCGCCATGTTCACGATCGCTCCGCCCGCCTTCGCCACCGCAGCGCGCAGTTCCTCCAGGTACGTTTTGTCCAGCGAACGGAAATGCGGGCTCCACGGCTCAATCTTCTTGACGTTGAATTTCGCGCTCACGTGCGCCGCGAAATCTTTCAGCTCCATCTTCGCGCCGCCGCTCTTGTCCTCGCGACGCGCGATGAAATCCCGAAACGGATACGACGCAATCGCAATCCGCTCCCGCGCCGCCGCCGGAAACTTCACGCTCGGCCCCGCATCCGCCGCCAGCGCCGTTCCCATCCCGGCAAACAGCCCTGGCCACACTCCCGCGCAAGCTGCCGCCCCCGCCGCCGAACCACCCGCTGCCAGAAACCGCCTTCGTGTTGTGTGCCTCATAGTCGCGCCAGTCTAGGGCCGATCCAAAGTTTTGTCACTAGTTGCCGAGAATCTCCATCCGTGCGAAAGTCCCAACGGCATATTGCCGTCTAAACCATGCCCGTCTCGCTCGAAAATTCGCAGCTCATCTACCGCGCACTCAAGTCCTGCGGCATCCGGCTGCTTTCCGCCCTCCCGGAAACCTGGCTCGTCCACCTAATCCACATCGCCGAAGACGATCCGCAAATGACTCTCGTCCGCCTCGCCAAGGAAGAAGAAGGCGTCGGCCTCTCCGCTGGCGCGCATTTCGCCGGCGTCAAGTCCGCCATGCTCATGCAGAACCACGGCTTTCTCGCCGCCATCAACGGCATCGTTTCCTTCGCCCACCTGTACAAAATTCCTCTCCTAATGCTCATCAGCTATCGCGGCGCATTCGGCGAGCGCGACCCCTGGCAAACGCAAGGCGGCAATGTAACCGAGCCTCTCCTCCGCGCCCTGAACATTCCTTATTCTTTCCTCGACGCTCCCACCTCCGTCGAAAAGCGCATCCACCAGGCCCACGCCCTCGCCGAGAGTAGTCTTCAGCCCGTCGCGTTGCTCCTCACGCGTGATTTGATGTGGGTCGAATGATGCTTCGTCTCGACTGTCTCCGCGCCATCTACTCCGACCTCGAAAAATGTCTCGTCGTCACCATCATGGGAGCTCTTCCCGCTGAACTCCAATCCCTCGGCCATCGTCCCAATTTTTTCTATTTGCAGCACGCTATGGGACTGGCCTCTTCCACCGGCCTCGGCCTAGCTCTCTCCTTGCCCGCTCAAAAAGTTATCGTCCTCGACGGCGACGGCTCGCTCCTCATGAACCTCGGCAGCCTCAGCACCCTCGCGCGCTACAAACCAAAAAATCTCCTCCACATCGTTTTTGACAACGAAAGTCTCCTCTCCGTCGGCGGTTTCCCCACCGCCACAAGCACCGGCACTGATTTGGAAGCCATCGCCCGCGCCGCCGGCATCCCAAAAACTTGCACCGTCAGCACCGTTGAAGATTTCACAACTGTAGTCCGCCAAGCCATCCAGCACGAAGGCTTGCAAACCATCGTCGCCAAAGTCGAAGCCACCGGCCCCAAAGTATTCGTCACCGACCTCGGCCTCCTCGAAAACCGTTTCCAGTTCCGCCGCCACATCCAATCCCTCTCGCCGAAATCCCGATGATGCTATCCTCCTCTTTCTTTTGTAGCGGCCGCTTTCCGAAGCGGGCGCCTTTGCTTTTCTTTTTCTCGAGGTCCTATGTCTGAAATCCTTCTCCAACTCGTCGAAGCTCTCCACGCCGGCCGCTTGCGCGTCATCGATCTCACTCTGCCTCTCAGTTCCGCCACGCCCCTCCTCCCACTCCCCACACAATGGAACAACACTCCGCCCTTCACCCTTCGCGAACTCTCCCGCTACGACTCTCGCGGCCCCTTCTGGTATTGGAACGCCTTCGAAACCGGCGAGCACACCGGCACCCATTTCGACGCTCCCGTCCACTGGATCACCGGCAAGGACTTGCCGGACTCCTCCGTCGATCGCATCCCGCCCAAAAAATTCATCGGCCCCGCCTGCGTTATCGACGTCACCAAAGACGTCGGCAAAAATCCCGATTTCCTCCTGACCTCCGCGCACATCAAGGAATGGGAATCCACCCACGGAAAAATTCGCCCCGGCTCCTGGGTCCTCCTCCGCACCGGCTGGTCCAAACGCACCGATCCCGCCCAATACATCAACCTAAGTGATGACGGCCCGCACACCCCCGGCTGGGCCAAGGAATGCTCCCAATTCTTAGCGAACGATCGCGACGTACTCGGCGTAGGCGTCGAAACGGTAGGAACCGATGCAGGCCAAGCCGCCAAGTTCGACCCGCCCTTTTCCAATCATTGCGTCATGCACGGTAGCGGCAAGTTCGGCCTCGCCAGCCTCTGCAATCTTGACCAACTTCCTCCCACTGGCGCCGTCGTCATCGCCGCCCCCCTCAAAATCGTCAACGGCTCCGGCAGCCCCCTCCGCGTAATCGCCATCTCCCCGTAATGCGCTCTTGTAGCGGCCGCTTTCCGAAGCGGGCGCCTTTCGCTTTCGCAGCGGCGGCCTTCAGGCCGGCCCAGTATTGGTTTTGTAGGGCTCGCCTTCCGAGGCGGGCCGCTCTTTTCGTTGTAGTGCCCGTCGGAACTGTCCTGACCGCAGCCGAAGGAGACCGGCTCTTTTGACTTTTCTCTTCTCCTGCTTCCATCGAACCACTCCCACCGTCACAGTTATAGAATGGAGCCTCGGTTCGGTGCGCCACGAACGTGAGGGCCACACTGGAGAAATCATGAAGAAAGCGTTATTTCTGCTTCTACTATTCTTCGCCGCCCGCCCCACATTCGCGCAAAACTTGCCCGAAGGTATCTGGCAAGGCTATGACGGCGAGTGGCACCACGTCTCGGCCCAATTGCTCGCGCTCGCCGAAGCCACTCCGGAGGAAAAATTCTCCTGGCGTCCCGCGCTGGGCGTGCGTTCCACCAGCGAAGTCTACATGCACATCGCCATCGCCAATTTTGGTTTGCTGGCTTTTACCGGCCCCAAGGTGCCCGCCGACCTGAAAGAAAGCCTGGAGACGTCCGTCACCTCAAAAGCCGAGGTCATCAATTGGCTCAAGCGCTCGCTCGACGCTGTCAAGCAAGCTCATTTGGCCGTCACTCCGCAAGACCTGCAGCGCAAGGTCCACATCTATGATCGCGACACCGACGCGGACGGCATGTACCTGCGCATCATCGTCCACGCCAACGAGCACATGGGCCAGCTCGTCGCCTACTCCCGCATGTCCGGGGTTGTCCCTCCCTGGTCCAAAAGGGAGTAAGGACTTTTTTTTCGCGATCGGCTTTCGTAGAGGCGGCCTTCAGGCCGGCCATGCCTCCGCAGTCTCGATCAACTGACCGCTGCTACCTCTTCACTCTTCTGCCACAAAGGACTGATTCCCCAGAGGAGCACCAAAATCCCCGCTCCCGGAATCAAATACAATCCCGTTGCTTCCATCGAGGCCGCTTCCGTTGCATTTGATGGTTTCAAATCGTACGGGCTGTTCACAGGATGCCACTTCTTTTGCACACCGGAGAAAATCATCCACGCGCCCAAGATGATTCGTCCCCACCCTACGTTTCGCCCCGAAACGGCCAGAACCATCGGCTGAGCGCGAAGATGTCTCTGCGCCACGTACACAAAATACAGAACGAAAACTACTCTCCACACCTGTAGCACTCCATCCCACATACCGGGAAATGCGCCCCGTGCGGCTCTCGAAAGCATGTTCATCCAGTTCAACGCCAGCATGATCCCGAACGCGCAAGCAATCACCAACGCCGTATAACCCTTCCACTTACTCCTCTTCCATTCCGCCATGCCCCACCTCCTGTCCCAAAAGGCGAGTCGTCGATCCCTGGCAAGTTCGCAACGCCTCTCCATCCCCCTGGTCTTGCGGAATCAACGTTAAGCCACCTTTCTGCCACTCCCGTCAAGTGCCAGAAGGCGGATACGCTAGCGTCAGCACAATACTATGTCAATAGAGGCGGACCGGCAGGTCGCACGTCCACACGAGTCTTTCGAAGACGATTGTCTGGATGTTCCGCTCCGCGATTCTAGTCAAGATAACGGCATAAAAGGTGGGCATGTCTCTCACCGCTTCACAAATAAAACGCAATAACTCCCCTCCGGCCAATCCTCCACAATCTTCTCCACCGTCAACCCCGCCGCCTTCAACTCTTCAATCACAATCTTCTCCGGAATCCCATGCCCGCCCCGGTTGCTCGGCACTCCTTCCACCGGATCGAGCCCCGCCCGTGGCGGAAAATCAATAATCGCCAGCCGCCCTCCGCTTTTCAGCGACCGCACCAGCCCGGCGTCAAACTCCGCCGGCTTCGTCAGGTGATGGTACACGCGCCGCAAATAAATCGCGTCGCAGCATCCCGCCGGCAGATTCGTCTCCGCCTCCTTGCTCTCCACCACCATCACATTCTCCAGCTTGCGTTTCGCCACCTCCTCCCGCAGCTCCCCAAGCTTCTTCTTATCAATCTCCGTAGCAAACACTCGCCCCGCCGTCCCCACCCGCTCCGCCGCCGCCAAAGC
>Ga0137409_10002789_pt1 | contig 18630 bp, 8 predicted proteins | sample CZODoug1_16funga_FD_122059 | JGI IMG/M metagenome (GOLD analysis project Ga0137409, IMG submission 122059) | Vadose zone soil fungal communities from Angelo Coast Range Reserve, California, USA - CZODoug1_16fungal (Hybrid Assembly) | ecosystem: Environmental > Terrestrial > Soil > Vadose zone... | reverse complement strand
GCGGTGGTGGTCACCGACATCCACATGCCCGGTACGAACGGGGCCGCCATCATCTCGGAACTGAAGCGGTACTACCCGCAGGTTCCGGTCATCGCGATTTCGGGTCTGTTCAATTCCGGGCACGGCCTGGACGCCGATGCCGCCCTCGCGCTCGGCGCGGCCCGGGCGCTCGCCAAACCGTTCAAGCGCGTCGATTTACTGCGCGCCATGGCGGAGATCCTCGGGACCTCCGCCCCCTAGCTGGATCCTCTCGATGAGTGCCTGATTGGGGAAGTCCCAGGGTAGTTCACTCTTTTGCGGACGCGCCGTAATCGAGCGGTCCGAACGGCAGTGTCTGCTTTTCGTTGGGCAGAACTTGCACAGTCCAGCCGCCGCCCAACGCGCGAATCAGCGACACCGACGCCTGCATCTGGCGGGCCAATAGTTGGACCTCGGTGGTTTGCGCAGCGAGTGCCTGCACCTGCGCAACCGCGACGCTCAGGTAGTTGTCGAGTCCGTCGTCGTAGAGCATCGTCGAGATGGACAGCGCCTGCAATGCCTGATCGCTCGCCTCGCGCTGTTGCGTCGCCTCGGTCGCCAGGCGTTGCGTCAGGCTTAGCCCGTCTTCCACTTCCTGGAAGGCAGCAAGGACCGTCGCCCGATAATTGTCGCGCGTCTGCGCGTATTGCGACCAGGAGCGCTGCAGTTCTGCCCGGCGCAGGCCGCCTTCGAACAGCGGCAGCATAGCCCCCGCCCCTACTGACCATAGGCTATTCGGCAGACTCAGCAGACTGAATGCGTTGTCCTCAAATCCCGCCATCCCGCTCAACGTCACATTGGGATAGAAAGCGGCACGCGACACGCCGATCGACGCATTCGCAGCCGCCATCTGCCGTTCGGCGCTCGCGATGTCCGGCCGACGCTGCAGCAGTTCCGACGGCATACCCGGAGGAAGCTGCGGCGGCGTCAACCGGAACTCGTTCGCCGGTGGGATCGAGAAGCTGCTCGGCATCACGCCCACCAGCACGGCCACTGCGTGCTGCATCAGATCGCGTTGCAGATGGGTCTCGGTTTCTTGTGCTTGCGCAGAATCGAGCTGGCTCAACGCCCGCGCAAGATCGAGGCCGGAAGCGATCTGACCTTCCGAGCGCAGGCGCGCCACCTCGACCGCCTTCTGGTACGCGACGATCGACTGACGCAGCACCTCGAGTTCTGCGTCCAGTCCGCGCACGGCGACATAGTCGTTCGCGAGTTCCGCCTGAAGACTCAACCGCGCCGTCGCGAGGTCCGCGGCGCTGGACTGCGCAAGCCGCTTCTGCGCGTGCACACGGTTGCGTATTGCGTGCCAGAAATCCGGCTCCCACGATGCCGCGGCCCCGATCTGGTTCGAGGCCTCCTGGGTCGGCCCGGTGCTGCCGCTGGCGCGGAAGAGACGATGCGCGGAATCTTTGTTGTCCGACACCAGTGCTTGCGCACCGATTTGCGGATAGAGCCGTGACTGCGCCTCGGCCGCCAAGTCGCGCGCCTGGGTGTAGGCTTCCGCGGCAGCCTCGAGTGTCGGGTTCTCGTGCCCCAATTGGTCCTCGAGTTCATTTAACTGCGCGTCGCCTAACAGCGACCACCAGTCCCCGCGCGCCGACAATACATCCTCTGGATGGGCCACACGGAACGGGCCGCTGCCCTGGTAGGATTCGGGCAGAAGGTAATGCGGCGGATCGTAGACGGGCGCCAGATCACAGCCCGAGAGCACCCCCACACTGAGTGACGCGATCAGTACTGCAGCACGCCGTCTCACGGTGGTGAACGCAGCTTCTGATTCGCCGCAGCATAGCCCGGCGCCGGCGCTACAGGTTGCACGGACTGCCCCTCCAGCAGGGCTGCGGGTGGATTGTTCACCAGCCTGTCGCCGGCCACTAGGCCGCTCGTGACCTGCACTGTCTGTCCTAGATTTTGTCCGAGCGTCACGTTGCGCAGATGCACCCGGTTCTCACCGTCGACGATAGCGACTTGCGTCCCTGCCGCGCGAAAGATCAGAGCCTCCTCAGGCATCGTCAGCACCGCCGGATCGGACGGCACTTGTAACTGCACGTCCACGTATGTCCCGGGCCACAGTGCGTGATTCGGATTCTCGACCGTCAGTTCCGTCACCGCCGTTCGCGTGGTGGGGCTGAACGCCCGCGCCGTCGTCAGGAACTTCGCCTCAATGAGTTTGCCCGGCTGCGACGGCAGATGAATCGTCGCGGTGAGGTCAGCCACTAACTGGCCCGCGTAGTCCTGCGGTACCGACACGAACACCCGCATCTCATGCACGTCCGCCACGGTAAAGAGTTCAGTTGAGCTGCCGCGGGCCGACACATCGCCTCCCGCTGCGTTGACATAGCTGCCGACATCGGTGAGACGTGCCGTGACCACGCCATCGAACGGCGCCACTACGCGTTTAAATGCCTCGAGTGCCGCATAGCGCGCGACGTTCTGTGCCGCCACCTCAAGCTCCGCCTTGCGCGCCGCCGCTCCCGCCACCTGGACGTCCACCTCCTGCTTCGAGACGGCCACCGTGCCCGCCAGGGCCTGCCAGCGCTCAGCTGTTGTTACCGCCAGCCGATAGTTCGCTTCCGCCACGTGGAGAGTTGCCTTCGCCGCCGCGTACTGCGCATCCAAACTCGGTGTATCGATCATCGCCAGCAATTGCCCCGCCTTCACGTGAGCCCCGTAGTCCACGCTCCAGCTGAGCACGTATCCCGAGACCTGCGCGAAGATCGGCGCCTCGTACCAGGCGCGCACTGTTCCCGGCAGGACAATCGGGCGCGTCGATGGCCCCGCGGTCGGCGAGATGATCTGGACCGGAACTGTCGCCTGTGCGTTCGCGACCTGCGTCAGGTTCGCGAGCGCCCGTTTGCGCCCTACGATGCCGTAAAGCAGGAGCGCCAATACGACCACCACCGGTAGCCCGAATATCAACAGGGTACGTCGCTTCATGCCGCTTCTCCTCCGTCGGATCGTTTCTGGTGCAGCAAGGCGAAGACGCAGGGAACGAACATCAATGTCGCAAATGTTGCTACCAAGAGCCCTCCAATCACTGCGCGCCCCAAAGGCGCATTCTGCGTGTTGGACATCGACATCGGCAGCATGCCGATGATCATGGCAAGCGCCGTCATCATTACCGGACGCAGCCGCGCATACCCGGCCGTCACGGCCGCGCGGATTGCATCGCCATGTCCGGCAAACTCGTCGCGGGCAAAGGAAACCACCAGGATGGAGTTCGCCGTCGCGGTGCCCATGCACATGATCGCGCCGGTCAGCGCGGGTACCGACAGTGTGGTGTCGGTGAGGAACAGCGACCAGACGATCCCGGTCAATGCGCCCGGCAGCGCGGTGATGATGATGAAGGGATCGAGCCAGGACTGGAAGTTGACGACAATCACCAGGTACACAAGCAGGATCGAGAATGCGAGCCCGATCAGTAGTTGCACATAAGCGCTCTTCATCGTCACCGCCTGGCCCTGCACCTGGACGCGGGCGCCGTGGGGCACGTCGCCTTTCGTCCGCTGCAGCACTCGCTCGACCGCGCCGCTCACCGCCCCCAAATCGCGCCCCGCGTTGCTCGCGTAAATGTCGATCACCGGCAGGATGTCGCGATGCGATACCTCGAGGGGGCGTCCGATCTGGGTGAGTTGGCTCAAGCCGCCGAGAATCTGGGTGCCCATTCCGGTCGGATCGCCGTCGCCTTGGTCGATCGGGATCGTTTCCAGATCGCTCATCGTGGTCAACTGCGTCTGCGGCGTCTGCAAATTCACGAGGTGCGCGACGCCGGTCTTACGGTCGAGCCAATACGTCGGCGCGACCTGTCCGGAGCCCGACAGCGTGGTCAGCGCGTTGTCCGCGATATTGGACTCCGTCAGCCCGGCGCCGAGAGCGAAGGCGCGATGCGCGGAGATCAGCAAAGTCGGCTCGCTGAGCGTCTGTTCGATCGTCGCATCCGCGATTCCGGGGATGCGGCGCATCTGCGTGATCAAGCGCTCTGCATAGGCCATGTTGGCTTCGGTGTCGCGGCCGATGATTTGCACGTCGAGCGGCGCCGGCAGGCCGAAATTCAGGATTTTTGCCGTGATATCGCCGGGCGGGAAGGTGAAGTCCGTGCCCGGAAATTGCTTCGGCAGTCTATCGCGCAGAATCGAACGGTACTCATCGACCGGGGAGGCAGGGTCGTTGAGGCCGATGGTCACATCGCAGTCCTGCGGTCCGATGGTGGCGCTCGCGCTGTAGGCTTGGTTGAGGCCGCTGTTCGGAAGGCCGCAATTGTCGATGACATTGGTGATATGGCCCGGCAGCAATTGGCGCAGGGCAGTATCCACCAGCGACGCGACCTTGCTGGCCTCCTCGAGCCGCATCCCGATTGGCGCACGGAAATGCATGTCGATCTCGCCGGACTTGATGCCGGGAAAGAAATCCTGCCCAAGCCAGGGTATCAGCACTATCACCGAGGCGAGTGCCGCTGCCAGGAACCCGAGGATGAATCGGCCGCGCCGTGCAACCGCCTTGGTCAACAGTTCTCGGTATCGTTCACGAAGGAACTCGAATCGCTGCTCGAACCGTCCTTGGAGCCTGCCGAAGAAGCCCTTCGGTTTGCCGCCCGTCTTATGCGCCGCGACCTGGGCGCGCAGCAGAAACGCCGCCATGGTCGGCACCAGTGTGCGCGACAGGATAAAAGAGGCGATCATTGCGAAGATGATGGCTTCGGCGAGCGGCAGGAACAGGTAACCCGAGACGCCCGATAACTGGAACAGCGGCAACCACACGATGCAGATGCAGAGGGTGGAGACGAAGGTAGGAATCACGATCTGGTTCGCCGCTTCGATTATCGCAGGCTCAAGGTCCAGGCCCTGCTCCAAATGCGCATCGATGTTCTCGATCATCACCGTGGCGTCGTCGACCAGGATTCCCACCGCAAGGGCGAGGCCCCCAAGCGTCATGATGTTGATGGTCTGCCCGGCCCAGGAGAGCGCCAGTATCGAGCAGAGGATCGAGAGCGGGATCGACGTCGCGACGATCATCGTCGAGCGTCCGGACCCCAAGAACAGCAGGACGATCAACCCGGTCAGCACGCCCGCCGTCACCATCTCTTGTACGACGTCCTCGATCGACGCTCTCACAAAGGTCGAGGCGTCGTTCAGTACGGTGATCTTCACGCCCGGCGGCAGTGTCCGCTCGATCTCGGGAATTTTCGCCTTCACTCCGGCCACAATCGCGAGAGTCGACGCATCGCCGGCCTTGAGTACCTCGAGCAGCACCGCCTGGCGTCCGCGCACCAGCACCGCGTTGGTTTGAGGCTGCCCGCCGAGGTACACATTGGCGACGTCGCCCACGGTCACCACCGTATCGCCCACCTTCTTGATCGGCAGCGAGTTGAACGTCGCAACGTCCACCGGCTGGGCGTTGGTCTGGACCAGGAAATCGATTGCCCCGATCTTCTGGTCACCAGCCGGCAGCACAATGTCCTGCTTTGCCAAAGCGGCTGACACGTCCTGCGCCGACAGGCCGAGCGCGAGCAGCTTTTGCTGGTCGAGATCCACCTCGACGTTGTTCGAGGTCCCCCCGTAGGGTGCAGGGACCGCCACGCCCGGTACCGAGACCAGCAGCGGTCGGATCAGATTGGATGACATGTCATACAATTCCGCTCCCGTCAGATTGTCCGCAGCGACCTGCAGGTCTAGAACCGCCACCGAGGAGGCGTTGTATGACAGCACGAGCGGCGGAGTGATCCCCGCCGGCATCTGCTTTAGCACCGTTTGCGAGATTGCAGTGACCTGTGCCTGCGCCGCCGCCACGTCCGTTCCCGGCTGGAAATAGATCTTGATGATGCCGCGGCCGTAGAGTGACTGGCTCTCAATGTGCTCGATGTTACCGACCGTCGTCGTGAGCGCGCGTTCGTAGTAATAGACTACCCGTCCCGACATGTCCTCCGGCGTGAGACCGCTATACGTCCAGACGACTGCGACAACGGGGATCCCGATGTTCGGAAAAATGTCCGTCGGCGTGCGCAGCGCAGCGCGTCCGCCGAAAATCAGAATCAGGACCGCTAGAACGACGAACGTATAAGGCCGCTTCAGGGCTATGAGGACAATCGCATTCATGCGGGCGCGCGCCCGGGTTCTTCAACGCCGGCGGCCACGGTAAACGCTCTTAACGCGCGACCATCCCCTGCTGCATGACGCCGCCATCGCGGCGACACGACTCTCCGCGAGTGATTCGAGTGTTTCGATCGCAGCACCCCATACCTCCGAGATTCGCTTCCCATTGCTCTGGCCGCCAACACCGCCTTCACGTGAAGCGCGGGGCCCAGCCCACCAAGGGCGGCTAGGCACAGTCGTGAGACATTTCATCATCGTCATGTCCCGAGCAGAGTGAAGGGGAGTTCTAGACGCCGAAACACCTTGCCGACGCTGAGTGTCACTATCGATCCAGGATGACACCCGACGATGTCATGGCGCGGGGCTCAGGTTACGGATGTGACGCATCGGCGCCCCCCCCGGAGCCTGCGAGGCAAATAGACGGCCGTGTCGCCGATTGCGTCACGATTGAAACCCGTGGCGCTCTTCGGAGAAATGAAGGCGCGGGTCAGCGAAATCCATCGGGACCCACAGGCGAAATAGCCTGCAAGAACAAACTACCGTATCAAAATGGCCAATCTTTGCGCCGCAACATTACTGAGAATGGTTTAGACGCCTGTTAACACCTTCCACCCTGGGCACTTTGATGACGTTGGCCCGGGACCCAGTGCTGCGATCCGCCGCACGCTTCCGAACCGATCAAACGGCTCGAACGATTCGAAAAATGCTCCAAAAACTTTTCCCGCTTAAGTTGCAGCGCCGCAACCTCGACTGTCTCCAGCTCCGCCCTATGCAGCTGAGATACCCGCCTTGCGATATCTGGCTCGATCGCTGCAGAAGCGCGCGGCACCGGTTGCCTCGCGATCTGGCAGTGCAGTCACTCCATCGGATCGGCGGCACTGAAGGGCAGTGTCTGCGTCAGCATCTCGTAGAACGTGACGCCCAGAGAGTAGAGATCACTGCGCGCAACGATCGATCGGTTCATCCAGCCGGTCTGTTCGGGGGCCATATACGAGAGAAGATCCTGATTTCTGGTGCGCTGACGCTGTTGACCAACGCCGTGATTGCCTACAATAGGGGGCAGGCAGCTACATTGAGGCCTGGAAGGCCGTTGCGTTACTGGCCGGGATGTCCCGGCGCGATAGAATTCGCGCTCAAATCGCCCCTGAGTTCTGATTAGCAGTCCGTGGAGAGAAGATGAAACATCTTCAGAGGCGTTTTCGCAGAGATTTTGATCGTTTCCATCACGAATCCATGTTTGCGGGACTTCGACGTTGCGCGCTTACCATATGGTTAATCGTGACTTGCGTAATCGCAACGTTATCGCCGGCAGTCGCACAAGCGCAAAACGCATCGGTAAAGAACGACGACAATCAACTGACAGAGATTGTCGTTAGGGCGCAAAAGAGATCCGAGAATATTCAAGATGCGCCCCTTTCGGTGACAGCTTTTACTGAGTCTACTCTAAGCGCGGCAGGTGTAACTGTCGTCAGCGATCTGGGCGAACTAGATTCGACACTGCAATTCAGTGCGATTGGGGGCATCGCAACAGTTTTCATGCGCGGGCTCGGCAACCCGGTTGCTACATCAGGGAATGAGGCTAGCGTTCCGATGTACATTGATGACGTGTATTACTCGCGCTTATCACCGAGCTTCTTTGATCTCAGCAACATAAATAACGTCGAAATACTAAAGGGCCCGCAAGGGACGCTCTTCGGGCGTAACGCGAGTGCGGGTGTCATCTCGATTTACACTCGGGATCCGGGAAACACCCCGGTTATTGAGGGCATGGTTGGCTACGGGAATTATGCCACGACCACTGCACAGCTCTACGCTTCGGTGCCAATCACTGACAGCCTTGCTTCTGATATCTCGCTGAGCGAATACGATCAAGCATCGGGCTGGGGACGGGATGTGTACAATGGAGATCAAACCTATCTCAACCGCTCCTTCACCGCGCGATCCAAAATCATATGGAAGCCGACTGACAGCACGACGGTTAAGTTCATAGGCTATTACGTAGAACAAAATAGTTTACAGGGGATACTGACCACTCCTTACGCCGGTACTGTCAGCGGCGGGGTCGATAACTCCGGCACACTAACGGTGCCCCCTGAGCCGCCCCAACCACGCTTCTACGATATCAATCTAGATCAGATGGCCAGCGTGACCAATGCAACCTATGGCGGGTCGATTCGCGTCGATCAAGAGCTTGGCTTTGGGGTGTTCTCCAGCATCAGCGCGGCGCGAAAGACAAATGAATCGTATTTGAATGATGGCGATCTTACGCCATATCCGTTGTTTATCGTTAGTGCGCGCCCCGTCGATCAGCAGTACTCGGAGGAACTGCAGCTCAAGTCGAAGCCCGGCGCGCCCATGTCTTGGATTGGCGGCTTCTTCTATTTGAACACTCTCGCTGGATACAATCCAATCCATATCTCCGGTGATACCTTCATTGCCGAAGGCATCAATTCCATTGGGCTGATGGGAGAGCAGCGGCTCAATTCGTTCGCTCCCTATGGACAGGTTACGTATCCCATGTTGCCGGACACGAACTTGACGGCGGGGCTACGGTACAACAAGGATGATCTCCGCGGGTTCGGCTCAACAACTATCTACACGTATCCTGGTGGTCCGCTATCGGGTCTGGGACCGTCAATCTTGGGCGCACCGCCTTTCGATCGGACGCGAGGATTCGGGAAACTGACTTACAAGGTTGGCCTGGATCACCATTTCAATCCCAATGTCATGACCTACGCCTCAGTAAGCACGGGCTATAAGTCCGGTACATATAACGCCGTGTCAATTGGTTCGGGGGCACTCAATCCCGAGACCGTAACGACTTACGAGTTTGGGCTGAAGATGGAACTGCTCGACCATCGATTACGCCTCGACGGAGCAGTGTTTCGCAATAACGTTAAGGACCCCCAAGTACAAAGCTCGCAGATGGGTATTGAGACCGTCATCAACGCGGGTTCGGCGCGGAGTCAAGGTGTGGAGGTTGAAAGTACCGCGCTTCTGGCTCAAGGACTGACGGCGCGGCTGAGCGCAACTTATTTACAAGCGGAATTTCTCGACTTTAGCGACGCCCCATATTTCTACCAACGACCGGGTGGCGGAAATGGCCTGGGCAGCATAAATGCGAGGGGGAAAGTACTGCCTCGCGCGCCAAGAGAATCCATAGACGCGGGCCTGAACTATATAGTAGATGTCTCGAGCGTGGGCAAGTTCGCCTTCGACACGAATGTTGCATATTCCAGCAAGTTCTATTGGGACTCAGACAACGTCATTTCGGAAGGACCACTTACGATTGTCAACGCATCTGCGACTTTCACTCCGCGGCGCGCAGAAGCCTTGAGTATCAGATTGTGGGTCAAGAATCTAACGAACAAGGGGTATTACAGCATAGAGTACGAGGAGCAGGGGCCCGCTGGATTCGCCGCGTCCCCCGCAGCTCCGCGTACTGTTGGAGGGGAGTTCCGGTTCAAGTTCTAGGACTGGGCTAGGCGGAAGCGCGGTAGAGTTGAAGACCAGTTCGCGCATTGTCATTGTCACCCTTGGTATATCTCGATAATGGCCAACCTCCCAGCCCGTAAAGAGGGTCAGCGGGGAATGGATTACTGAGACCAAAGCGGACATTTCTATGTGGGTATCGCAAATATTGTTCTATTGTTCGCATAATATCGATCACTAGCGAGATCAAACTGAGGATGGCGAAGAAGCGCCGGGAGAAAGACTCGTGAGAGATCTTTCGAGTTACGCATTTTCACCGTTGCGGGACGGCGAATTGACGCTGTATCGGGGTTCCGGCAATGGGTTGCCACCGATTCTGCTGGTCGCAGCAGAGAACAGCTCGCTCGGTTGCCTCACGCGGCTCGAACATGAATACGCGCTCAGAGCCGAGCTTGATGCCGCCTGGGCGGTGCACCCAATCGAACTTTCCCGCCACCGCAACCGCTTGGTGCTGGTGCTCGAAGATCCCGGAGGTGCGGTTCTCGATCGGCTGCTCGGCCGGCGACTGGGAATAACGGAGTTTCTGCGCATCGCGATTTCACTCGCAGGGGCGCTGCGCCAAGCGCATGCGCGCGGACTCATCCATAAGGACATCAAGCCGGCGAACATCCTGGTGGATGTGGCACGCGGCAGTGTTTGGCTCACCGGCTTCGGCATTGCCTCCCGCCTGCCGCGCGAGCGCCCCAACCCCGAGCCGCCCGATGCAATCGCCGGAACGCTCGCCTACATGGCGCCGGAGCAGACCGGACGGATGAACCGCTCGATCGATTCCCGAAGTGATCTCTACTCTCTTGGCATCACCTTCTATGAAATGCTGACGGGCAGGCTGCCGTTCAGCGCCGCCGATCCGCTGGAATGGGTGCACTGTCATATTGCCAGGCAACCTGTTCCACCCGACGAGAGGGCCGTGGAAACTCCCGGGGCGCTATCGGTCATCACAATGAAGCTCCTCGCCAAGACTGCCGAGGAGCGCTACCAGACCGCCGCCGGTTTGGAGACCGATCTTCGGCGGTGCCTGGCGCAATGGGAGTCAGACGGCCGCATCGATCCGTTTCCGCTGGGCACACGTGACACGTCGGACCGTTTACTGATCCCGGAGCGGCTGTACGGGCGCGAGCGCGAGATCGAAACGTTGCTCGCCTGTTTCGACCGCGTTGTGGCCCACGGCACACTGGAAGTCGTGCTCCTGTCCGGATATTCCGGGATCGGCAAGTCCTCCGTGGTGCACGAACTGCACAAGGTGCTAGTCCCCCCGCGCGGTCTGTTCGCGTCCGGCAAATTCGACCAATACAAGCGCGACATACCATACGCCACGTTGGCCCAAGCCCTCCAGAGCCTGGTGCGCTCGCTTCTGAGTAAGGGCGAGGCGCAGCTAAGCCGGTGGCGGCAATCCTTCAGCGAGGCGCTGGGATTGAACGGTCAACTCATCGTGAACCTCGTTCCGGAGCTCGAACTCATCATCGGAAAACATCCGCCGGTCGCGCAACTGCCGCCGCAAGAGGCCAAGAACCGCTTCCAAATGGTATTTCGGCGCTTCCTCGGCGTGTTCGCACGCAAGGAGCACCCTCTCGCGTTGTTCCTTGACGATCTGCAATGGTTGGATAGCGCGACGCTCGACCTGCTCGAGCACCTGGTCACACACTCTGAGGTGCTGCACCTGCTGTTGGTTGGGGCCTATCGGGATAACGAGGTCGGTCCGTCACATCCACTCACGGGCACGCTCGAGGCGATCCGCAAGGCCGATGCGAGGGTGCATGAGATCGTGCTTGCGCCGCTCGGGCTCGGCGATGTTGGCCGGCTCATCGCCGATACCCTGCACTGCGAGCCCGAGCGCGCGAGACCCTTGGCGCAGCTAGTCCAGGAGAAAACCGGCGGCAATCCGTTCTTCGCGATCCAGTTCTTCACGACGTTGGCCGAAGAGGAGCTGCTCGCGTTCGACCGCGCCACACCCGCTTGGGTCTGGGACATCGATCGTATCGAGGCCAAAGACTATACGGACAACGTGGTGGATCTCGTGCTCCGGAAACTGAGGCGATTGCCGCTGACGACGCAGGATGCCCTGAAGCACCTCGCTTGCCTGGGCAACATGGCCGAGATCGGCGCGCTGAGCATCGTGTACCAGCAATCAGAGGAGGCGATGGATGCGGCGCTCTGGGAAGCTGTCCGCGCCGGTCTTGTTGTCCATCAGGGTAGTAACTACAAGTTTCTGCACGACCGGATACAGCAGGCAGCGTATTCACTATTTCCCGAGGACCGTCGCCCTGCCGTTCATCTGCGTATCGGCCGTATGCTGCTTGCGAGCATAACCGCGGAGCGGCTCGATGAGCACTTGTTCGAGGTCGCGAACCAGTTCAATCGGGGTACCGCGCTGTTGGTCGACCGCACCGAGAAGGCGGACGTCGCGACACTCAACCTACGTGCCGGGCGAAAGGCGAAGGCGTCGGCCGCCTATGCCTCGGCGCGAACGTATTTCGCGTCGGGCATCGCGCTGTTAGATGAGCGGGACTGGGGGAGCCAGCACAAGTTGACATTCAGCCTGTCCCTCGAACATGCGGAGTGCGAGCTTCTGAGCGGTAACCTCGAAAAGGCCGAGCAACTGATTGTGGAGTTGCTAAAGCGCGCGGCTTCAAACGTCGAGTTCGCGGACACCTCCTGCCTAATGATCAATTTGCACGTATTGAAGCGCGAACACCCGCAAGCCATCGACAGCGCGCTCGCGTGCCTGCGCCTGTTCGGCATTGACCTGCCGGCACACCCGACCTTCGAGCAGGTCCAAGCCGAATACGAGACGGTGTGGCAAACCCTCGATGGGCGCCCGATCGAGAGTCTGATCGATCTGCCGCTGATGACCGATCCGGAGGTGCAGGCCGCCATGCAGGTGCTCTCGGTCCTTGCTGCCCCCGCCACAATGACCGACTTTCAGTTGTTTTGCTTGCTCGCGTGCCGCATGGTGAGCGTCAGCATACAGCACGGGATCTGCGGCGCAACCGCGCACGGCTGGTCCCTTCTTGGGGCCAGCCTCGGCTCGGTCTTTCACCGTTACGGTGACGGTTATCGTTTCGCCAAGGTTGCATGCGACCTGGTCGAGGAGCACGGCTTCATCGCCTACCAGCCCAAGGTCTATCATGCGACGGGAACGGCTGCCTTCTGGACGCAGCCGATCGGGACCGCGATCGATTTCATGCGGGCGACTTTCCGCACCGCGATTGAGACGGGTGATCTAACCTTCGCTTGCTACGGTATGTACCAATCTGTCACAGGCCTTCTTCTGCGGAGTGACCCGCTCGACGCTGTGTGGCGCGAATCGGAGATGGCCTTGGACTTCGCCCGGGAAGCCAAGTATGGCGACGCCGCCGACATCATCATTAGCCAGCAACGCTTCATCGCGACCATGCAGGGCCGGACCGCAACCTTCTCCAGCTTCAGCGATGTGCAGTTCGATGAGGCGACGTTCGAGGCGCAGTTGCCAGCGGACCGGCTGATCCCTATGGTCTGCTGGTACTGGATCCTTAAACTAGAGGCGCGATTCCTGTCGGGCGACTATGCCGAGGCTCTCGCGGCAGCTGCCAAGGTGAAGCCGTTCCTTGCGGTCCCAACCCCTCAGATCCAGCTACTCAACTACTTCTACTATGCTGCGCTGACGGTGGCGGCGTGCTACGAGAACGCCTCCGGTGACGAACAGGACGGGTGGCGCGACCTCCTGACGGAACACCTTGGACACCTGCGCGAGTGGGCCGACAATAATCCCCCGACGTTCAGCGACAGGCATGCGCTGGTGTCGGCCGAGATCGCCCGCCTCGAAGGGCGGCACGGTGACGCCATGGGTCTGTACGAGCAAGCGATAAAATCGGCTCGTGAGCACGGTTTCGTGCAGAATGAGGGCGTGGCCCATGAGGTGGCCGCGCGATTCTATGCCGCGCGCGGCGTCGCCAGCATTGCCCACGCCTATCTGTGCAACGCTCGCCATTGCTATCTGCGCTGGGGCGCGCTCGGCAAGGTGCGGCAACTCGAGCGACTCAACCCATGGCTCGCCGGGGAATCCGTTGCCTCTGTGCTGAGCGCGACGATCAATGCGCCCGTTGAGCAGCTGGACGTCGGGGCGGTGGTCAAGGCTTCACAGGCGATGTCAGGCGAGATCGAGCTCGGCAAGCTCACCGAGACCCTCCTGAGGATCGCGGTCGAGCATGCGGGAGCCGAGCGGGGCGTGCTCATCCTATTCCGCGGCGGCGAGCCGCAGATCGAGGCGGAGGCGACGATTAGCCGCGGCGTCGTTGAGGTGAGGTTACGACACGCTACGGTTGCACCTACCGAGCTTCCAGAGTCCGTGCTCCACACTGCGATCCGGACGCGCAAGAGCGTAATCTTGGACGACGCTGCGGTATCGGCTCCGTTCTCCGAGGATGTGTACGTGCAACAGCGACGGCTCCGGTCCGTGCTCTGCCTCCCGTTGATCAAGCAGACCAAGCTCGTCGGCGCACTGTATCTCGACAACAATTTAACGTCGCACGCCTTCACCCCGGACCGCATCGCGGTGTTGGAATTGCTGGCCTCGCAAGCCGGCATCTCGCTGGAGAATGCCGTGCTCTATTCCGATCTCCAGCACGCGGAAGAGGGGCTACGGCGGAGTGAATCCTACTTGAGTGAGGCCCAGCGACTCAGTCATACGGGCAGTTTTGGTTGGAGGCCGTCCAGCGGAAAATCCTACTGGTCAGAGGAGACTTTTCGGATCTTTGAGTTTGACCGGGCGACCACGCCTAGTATGGATCTCATGATGGGTCAACGGATTCACCCGGAAGATGTTGCCACTTGGCGGCGGGTAGTAGAGCGCGCGGCGCGCGAGGGGCAAGATTTTGCTCATGAGTATCGATTACGGATGCCAGATGGCAGGGTTAAAAATCTCCACGTCGTCGCCCATGCCATCCGAACCGATACGGGCGACGTCGACTTCGTTGGAGCGGTGAGGGACGCCACCGAGGAGAAATGGGCGCAGGCCGAACGCGGGCGGCTCGAGTACCGGCTACGCCAGGCAGCGAAAATGGAAGCCGTCGGGCGGCTCGCCGGCGGCGTCGCGCACGACTTCAACAATGTCCTCGCGGGCGTATTCGCTTACGGCGAAATGCTGTTTGACGAGGCGCCCGCGGGTTCCCCGGGCAAGCGCTATGCGCAGAACGTGCTCACCGCCGCGACCCGTGGCCGCGAACTCGTCGAGCAGATCCTCACTTACAGCCGCAGCCAGCGCGGCAAGCGCGAGCCCGTTGACGTTGCCCATGTGGTGGCCGAGACGCTCGAGCTGCTCCGAGGCTCGATCCCCGCGGACATCCGTCTCGAGGCGCGCGCCCCCGCCTCTCCTCTGGTCGTGATGGGCGACGCAACCCAACTGCATCAGGTGGTGATGAATCTGTGCAGCAACGCGATCCAGGCGATGCGCGCAGGAGGCACCTTGCGCGTGATGCTCGAGACCCTGGAACTCTCCGGCGAGCGGGCGCTCTCCCACGGAACGCTGAAAGCGGGCGGTTACCTGCGGTTGATCGTCGAGGACAGCGGCTCCGGCATGGAAGAGGCGACCCTGCGGCGCATTTTCGAGCCGTTCTTTACGACCAAGCCGGTCGGGCAGGGCACCGGCCTCGGCCTGTCGCTGGTCTATGCCATCGTCATCGACTTGGGTGGTGCGATCGACCTGAAGAGCGCACCCCAGCAAGGGAGCACGTTTACGGTCTATCTGCCAAGCTCGGAGGTCGCGCTGGCTACGGCAGAGTTCGGGCCAGCCACGCCGCCTCGAGGTCATGGCGAACGCGTACTGCTCATCGAGGACGAGGCGCCGGTGCTCGCAGCGACGACGGAAGTGCTGTCGCGGCTCGGGTACGAGGCGGTGTCATTCTCCGATAGCCTCGCCGCGCTCGCCGCATTCGAGGCCGCGCCCGAGCGGTTCGACGTCGTCCTTAGCGACGAAGTCATGCCCGGGCTCACCGGAACGGGGCTTGCTCGTGTCTTGCGCCACCGTCGGCCGGACTTGCCGATCGTGCTTGTGAGCGGCTACAGCGGTGCGATACTGACACAGGACGCCATCGCCGCCGGCGTCAATGAACTGCTTACCAAGCCGCTGCAGTCGCACGAGATCGCCGCCACGCTCGCCCGTGTCCTGCACCGCACGGCCTAGCGCCGCTCAACAGCAAAAACCTGCGGAGTCCGTGGCGAGCCGCCGCGGTGACATTTGAGACATTCGTGCGGTGACCTGGAACATGGGCATTCTGAGGATCTGCTGATTCCTTGATATCAGGACGAAGGGACTGTGTCGTCTTGCTTTCAAAATAGCGGGCATCTGCAAATAGGTATTCCGACCCAGCCACCGTTTTTGGCACACAGTGTTCTTTCGAATACTTCATTCCGGCCGGAATAAGGTGGGTACCATCTGTCCAGTGAGGACCGAAAAGTACTGGCGCGCCCGGAGAGATTCGAAACTCCCGACCACCTGGTTCGAAGACGCGTATTCCGAGCGACGCAGTGTATAGAAAACAAGTAATTTTTGCATTTCGATTGTGCTACAGAACTGCCAATTACCGCCTGATAAGGCTTTGAAATTGTAGATACGTACCTATTTCTGTAGCACAGCTAGGCGGACCCGCATGGTTATCGCCGGTTCCCGGTCTCGAGACTGAACACCTTCACCCGCCGGACATGTGGTCAGGTGAGCGAACCACTACCGCGGGCGATCACGTTGAGTGGCGGTCCCGACTTGCCGAGCGCCTTCTTCAGCTGACCCATATTCCGGCTGCGCAACGACACCATCCCAGGGTCGTTACAAAATTGCTGAAGATATACGGAGGCGAGCCGGCCTGCGGTAGGCGCAAATGGAAATGCTTCTGAGAACGTTTCATCCACGCGGTAGGCCCAGCCGCCATCATGTTGCACTATCCCATACCTCGCTCGCGGGATGTCCGTTGCAAATCGACCCCAGAGCACGACTGAGCACAACAGATACGACCGACTACCGCAAAAGTCCCGCGGAGTTTGCGTCACATTGCGACTCTGGTCATGCGGCAGGGGGCGACCCCGTAGTGAAGGTTCCAGCTGGGAGACGGCTACGCTGGGGAACATCATTCGGCTGCGCTCTCCAGCGAGGCGATTAGTGGGCAGCATGCCCGCGGGTCTTAGGTCTGTTGTCTCACGCAGCAATTCCGTCATACCTGACCTCTGTCATCATGCCGGTCTGCATGTGGTAGAGATTGTGGCAGTGGAATGCCCATCGACCCGGATTGTCGGCGTCGAAGGCAATCCGCACCCGTGCGGCCTTGGGCATGACCAGCACGGTGTCTCGCACGGCGCCCTGGATAGGCCGGCCGTCGATCGCGACCACTTGGAATGAGTGGCCATGCAGATGGATCGGATGCGCCATCATCGTGCTGTTGACCAACTCAAACTCCACGCGCTGCCCCTGCTTCACCATGAGCGGCGTGATGTGCGGCCACGTTTCTCCGTCCATCGACCAGGAATAGGGCTTCATGCTGCCGCCAAGCAAGATGGTGCGGGCAAGATCCGCGGGACGCGCGCGGGGCGGCTCTGCGGCGGCCAGCCAGGTCTCCAGCGAAAGATCGATCGGTGGCGCGATCGGGCCCTGATCTGCAACACGCGGGATGCGCGAACCTGGCGTAGCGAGGATGATTCCGGTCCGGCGTGACGAGCCTTCGAGTTGCGCGAGTACTGGAAAGGCTCCAGTCCGCGGGAGATCGATCAACACGTCGAGGCGCTGCCCCATCGCTATCGGGAAGTGTTGGCCTGCGACGGGCTCGACGGGATGGCCATCGACTGCGACGACGTTGCCGGTGAGCGCTCCGAGAGCGATCCAGAACTGGCTCGAAGACGCCCCGTTGATGACCCGAAGGCGGACCCGCCCGCCGCGGTCGACGCGCACGACTTCAGGATCTGTGAGGGTCCGATCGTTGGCGAGGAACGCATCGAAATCAACGTCATTGAGGTCCATTCGCGGGGTCCCAGCCCCAGGCATCTGCATGACCGGCGCGTCGCGTCCTGCCATGTTCATCATGCCGGTCATGGCAGCGTGTTGCGCACTGACTGCATTCGAGTTGGTGAGGCTGGCGAGCACCTCCTCGGGACTCCGGAAGGTGAAATCGTGCAACATCAGAACGATATCCTGTCGATCCTCGCGTAGCGCTAATTCGTCCTCGACGATCAGGGGCGCGGTCATCAGGACTTGTTCCTGCATGCGATAGTGCGAATGCATCCAGTACGTCCCGCGTATGGGAGTGTAGTCGTAGGATTGCACCGCCCCGTTTGCCAACGGAGGAGTCTCGGGCCACGGGAATCCGTCTTGGGTCCACGGCGGCATCTGGCCGTGCCAGTGGACGAGCGTCTGCTTGCCGCTCTGATTTGCGAGATCAACACGGAACCGCTCATGCGAGCGGAGCCGGATGCCCGCGCGTCCATCCGGTCCGATGAGGCTGTAGACTCGTGCTGCGCGGCCGTTTACCTCGAGCGTTCGCGTTCCGGCGACCAAACGCTTCTCGGTTTCCGACGCGACGCTCTCCGAGGCGGGCAGTGTGGACAGCATGCCGGAGGCGAGGGCGGCGGCGAGGAAGGTGCGACGGGAGAGCGGAGTCATGGTGGACCCCTCGGCGATCACACGATGCGCGAGACTTTCGCGATCGAATATGGTCATGGTGTCCTCCAAGAATCGTTGGGTTGCTGCCAATATGGGCCACGCGCAGGCTTTCGCTAATGGCCGCGGCTGTCCGGTGGCTGAGCAGATCAATGTCGAGGGTCAGGTCCATTTCTCCTACGACATGTCAGGACGGAGTGGCTTGATGTTTGAGAAAAGCGAGACCAGCCCCTCCGCGTAAGTGGGATGTGCGACGACCAACTCCTCTATTGCATGGTAGGAAAGCCCAGTCCGCATCGCGATTTGGATCGGCGGCAGCAACTCGCCGGCTCGCGGGCCGAACGCGGTGAATCCGAGGATCCGGTCGTCCTCCCCGATCAGTGCCTTGAGCTTGCCACGCGTTTCGCCGGTCGTGCG
>Ga0137409_10001530_pt1 | contig 18632 bp, 19 predicted proteins | sample CZODoug1_16funga_FD_122059 | JGI IMG/M metagenome (GOLD analysis project Ga0137409, IMG submission 122059) | Vadose zone soil fungal communities from Angelo Coast Range Reserve, California, USA - CZODoug1_16fungal (Hybrid Assembly) | ecosystem: Environmental > Terrestrial > Soil > Vadose zone... | reverse complement strand
TAGCCGACGATGCCCTCGAGCATGGCGCGAATCCCCGGATCGCGCTGGATGAGCAGCGGGTCGGCCAGGGCCGACTCCGCGACGACGCGCGAGCTCTGGTGGTAGAGCTGGCGCGCCAGGAGCTCGCCCTCTTCGACCGCGCCGCGCAGGGCGATTCGAGCGACGCTCGCCAGGTGGGCGACGGTCGACCCGGCGACGACCAGGAGGACCGCGGCGCCGAGCGCCACGGCCTGCCGGGCGCGGAGCCCAAGACTCATCGGCTCAGGCTCGGTACTTGTGGAGCTTGTTGTGCAGGGTCTTGAGGCTGATGCCCAGGATGACGGCCGCGCGGGTCTTGTTGCCGCCGGTCTGCTTGAGCGTTCTCAGGATCAGCTCCCGCTCGGCGTCCTCGACAGTGGTGCCGACCGACAGGACCACCTCGGCCGCGGTCCCCGACACGGTGGGCAGCGGCGCCTCGTCGAAGGCCGGCAGGTGTTTGGCGCCGACGAGGTCGTCGGAGCAGACGATCACCGCCCGCTCGATCACGTTGCGGAGCTCGCGCACGTTCCCGGGCCAGCGGTGGCGCCGGAGGACGTCGAGCGCGTCGTCGTCGACGCCGCGGACCGAGCGTCCATGCCGCTCGTTGAACTCATCCAGGAACGCCTGCACGAGCTCGGGGACATCCTCCATCCGCTCGCGCAGCGGCGGCACCGTGATCGGCAGGACGTTGAGCCGATAGTAGAGGTCCTCACGCAGCGCGCCGTCCTGCAGGGCCTTCAGCGGGTCCTTGTTCGTGGCCGCCACGATCCGGACATTGACGTGCGTCTCGCTCTGGGCGCCCAGGCGCCGAAACTGTCCCTCCTGCAGGACCCGCAAAAACTTGGCCTGGGTGCCGGGCTGCATCTCCGCCACTTCGTCGAGGAACAGGGTCCCGCCGTCGGCCAGCTCGAAACAGCCCTGGCGCCGCTCGACGGCGCCGGTGAAGGCGCCCTTCTCGTGGCCGAAGATCTCGCTTTCCAGCAGCGTCTCGGGAATGGCCGCGCAGTTGACGGCGACGAACGCGCCCTTCCGGCGCGACGACAGCATGTGCACCGTGCGGGCCACGAGCTCCTTCCCGGTGCCGCTCTCGCCGCTGATCAGCAGCGTCGCGTCCGTCGGCGCCGCCACCTCGACCTGGCGCATGACTTCACGCATCCCGCCCGAGCTCCCGACGAGATGACCGCACGCGCCGCGCTGTCGGAGCTGGCGACGCAGGAGCTGGACCTCGCGCGTGGTCTCGGTCCGTTCCAGCGCCCGGTCCAGGACCAGCTGGAGCCGCGTCGGATCCACCGGCTTGGTCAGGTAGTCGTACGCGCCTTCCTTGATCGCCCGCACCGCGCTGTCGATGCTGCCCTGACCGGTGAGGAGGATCACCGCCGTCGTCGGAAAGTCGCGCTTCATCTTGTCGAGCAGCCCGATGCCGTCGAGCCCGGGCATGACGAGATCGGCGATCACGAGGTCGGGCGTCCAGGCCGCCGAGCGCTGCAGGGCTTCCTGACCGTCGGCCGCCGCCGCGGCCTCGTATCCCCAGATGGTCAGAAGATCCTTGAGCCCCGTCCGCGAGGCCGGCTCGTCGTCGACGACGAGGATGCGCGCCTGCGGCGCGACCTTGCTCATGACATCGCAGCCCGCCGAACCAGGCGCAGCGGCGCGCGACTCGGGACGCTCCACTCTAGCCGCGCGATGCGCCGGACCACGTGACCGCAGGGTCCCAGCACGATCGACAGAATCTCGTCGCGCGTCTCGTGCCAGTCTTCAATCGACCGCAGCGCCCGGCAGCACTCGCAGAACGTCGTCATGGTCATGATGGTCATTCGCTCCTCGTCTCTGGGGCGTCGTCGTTCTCATCGGTCGCGACCAGCGCCAGCACCACCGCGTCGGGAAGGACGCGAACCCCGTCCACCGAGACGTGCGGAAGCCCCATCGCAATGGCGCCGCGAACCGACAGCTGGAACGCCTCGCGCACAGCGAGCTTGATCCCGAGCTCGCTGTGGTCCTCGAGCATCACCTTCGTTTCCATGCGGACGACTCGAGCCGAAACCGGAGCGGCGGCGACACACAACGCGAGCGATACGGCGACGAGCCGGACGAACACGCGCATTGACGCCTCCCGCGACGATTTGTCTCCTGTGACGCCCCGGACCGGAGCATCGGTCGTGCCAGCGCGCTGACCTGCGGCCTAAGCGCTTGACTTCGCGGCGGGGTTCGTCGGGGATCGACGCGTCGAGCCGTCAGGCGCCAGTCGACAGAGCAACAAGTGCGACGTAAACCTTACACAGGTGTCGGCCGGACGTCGCCCTGACCGTCAGCGGTCTAGGGTATCCACCTGAGGCGCGCTTTCGCCGACCGGCTCGCGCGGCGAGCCGCGCAGCCAGTCCGAGAGTCGATTCCACCCGCCGACGACGGAATCGACGACGCCGCGGTGCTCGTCGCACGGAGGCGGCTCGGTGCCGGTCAGAAACGCCTCGCGGATCACGACGGGACACGCCATGACGGCGCGCTTGCCGTTGCCGGCGTCGATGTCGGCGAAGACGATCCCGGGCGGCACCGAGAACTCGCCCTGCGGATAGGTCTGGATCGCCTGCTGCATGAAGTCCGTCCAGATCGGCAGCGCCGCCTGGGCGCCGCTGAGACCGTGAGGCTCGCCGCTGTCGAAGCCGACCCACACGAGTGTCAGAAGCCTGGGCGTGTAGCCGACGAACCACGCGTCACGGCCGTCGTTGGTCGTGCCGGTCTTGCCCGCCACGAGGTCGGGCAGACCGCTCGCCCGCGCGGCGCTCCCGGTTCCGGACGTCATGACGCCCTTCAGCAGCGACGTCACCAGGAAGGCTTCCGCCGCCGGCACAGCCTGCACGGGCGCCTCCGCGCCGGCCGGCTGCACGTCCTCGTCGCCGAACTGGACGGCCCGGATGCCGGAAACGGCCGGGAGCCGGACGCCGCCGTTCGCCAGCGTGACGTAGGCGCGCGCCAGATCGAGTGGCGCGACCTCGAACGCTCCCAGCGCCATCGCCGGCACCGGGGTCAGGTGACCGCGCAGGCCCAGTGTCCTGGCCATCTCGACGATGCTCGGCAGGCCCACCGTCTGCGCGATCCGGACGGTCGCGGCATTGAGCGATCGCTCCAGCGCCTGCCGGACGCTCACGCTGCCCTCGTAGCGGTCTTCGTAGTTGCGCGGGCTCCAGGGCTGGCCGCCCAACTTCAGCGTGATCGGCAGATCGTCCACGCGCGAGGCCGCGGTGAATTGCGGCGCGCCGTCGCGCGCGTGGAGCGCGGCGAGGTACACGATCGGCTTGAAGGCCGAGCCCGGCTGCCGGCGGGCGAGGGTGGCGCGGTTGAACTGGCTGGCGAGATAATCGCGCCCCCCGACCAGGGCGCGAATCTCGCCCGTCGCGGGCTCCACCGCCACCAGGACGACCTGCAGTCGCCGCCCGGGATCCCGCCGGCGCAGACGCGGCAGGCTGGTCTCGATCCGGTCGAGGCCGCGGACGGCGGCGGCCTCCGCGAACTTTTGTAACGTCAGGTCGAGCGTGGTCATGACGCGCACGCCGCGCACGCGGGTGACCTCCGGGCCGAAGCGCTGCTCGAGCTCCTGGCGCACGTGGTCGGCGAAGTACGGCGCCGACTGTCCCGGGCTGGCCAGCAAGCGCACCCGCACCGGCGAGCGCCGGACGCGGTCATATTCCGCCTGAGAGATCGTCTCGAGCTCCCGCATGCGCGCCAGCACCACGTTGCGCCGATCGCGGGCCCGGGAGGGGTCGACCGCCGGCGAGTACACGTTCGGCCCGCGGATGATCGCCGCGATCAGCGCCGCCTCGCCGGTGGTGATCTGATGAACCTCCTTGCCGAAGTAGGCGCGCGACGCCGCACCGACCCCGCGGATCGCGATCGGGCCGCGCTGGCCGAGGTAGATCTCGTTCAGGTAGGCCTCGAGGATCCGCTGCTTCGAGTAGCGAGACTCGACGAGCGCCGCCAGCCACGCCTCGCGCAGCTTGCGGAAGTACGTGCGCTGGGGACTGAGCAGTCGCACCTTCACGAGCTGCTGGGTGATGGTGCTCCCGCCTTCCTTGACCTTGCCGGCGCGCAGGTTGGCCCAGGCGGCCCGCACGAGCGCGCGGGCGTCGAGCCCGCCGTGCTCGAAGAAGCGGTGGTCCTCGGCCGCCAGCACCGCGTCGATCAGTACCCGCGGCACCTCATCGAGCCGGACCGGCCGATGGTCCTCGCCGGGGCGGTCCGTCGCGCTCGCCAGCACTTCGGGCTCGAGCGTGAGATCGGCGACCTCCTGGCCGGCCCGCGTGACGCGCTCGATGCGCTCGTCGACCACGTGGAGATGAACGGGCTGCGCCTTGCCGCCACGCTCCCCGACCTCGAGCGGAAAGAGCTCCCAGTCGCTTCCCACGCGCCGGAACTGTCCCGGGGAGCCCGGCGCGACGCGGGTCTCGGTGTAGCCGAGCCGCGCGAGGGTAGCAGCCAGGCCGATGCGCTGGACGTGGGTCCCGGGAGCCAGCGACTGCCCCGTCGCGTAGATGAACGTCGCGCGACGGGCGTCGGCGCGCTCGAATCGCGCGAGCTCGACGGCCGAATAGGCGAAGGGGCCGCCGATCGCGAGGGCGAGCAGGAGAGCCAGCAGCAGCTTGCGCCACCGGCTCAACCGTCCAGTCAGCATCGCCCTGAATTGATCACGTCCTGGCTTCCACATCGGCGGCGTGCCCTCGTGCACTCCAGGTGCCAGGCGCACGCGGGCTCATGGTAACCGGACTTAGATCAGAAGTGGCAAGGAGGTGAGGTCGGCCCGCGTCAGCGGGCTGACAGTTGTCGACGCGCGTACGAGGCGCCTGGCTCAGGCACCGGGTGAACCGAGCGGGTTGGGACGCGCGAACGCGGCCGAGACCGCCTCGTGCAGATGCTGCAGCGAGACCGGCTTCGACACGTACGCGAACGCGCCCATCGACATGGTCGTGGGCTTGAGCGTCGTGTCGCTGCTGCCGGTGATCATGATGACGCGGATCGCCGGATCGAGCGATCGAATGCGCTGGAGCACCTGCACGCCGTCGAGGCCTTCCATCAAGACGTCGAGAACCACGACGTCCGGTTGGTACTGCGAGACCGCGATGAGGGCGTCGCCGCCGTGGGACGCCGCGTCGACCGTGTATCCCGCGTCGGAGAAAGATTTCGTGAGAATGGTGACGAGGTCGGGCTCGTCGTCGACGACGAGGATTCGGCCCCGAGGCTGGTTTCCGGGCGCCCCGCGTGGCTTCAAGACTGGAGCATTATCCCCCGCGTCGCCACGTCCGCCGAAGCGGATTGCGCGGGAGCGCACGCTCACGCGACCGGTCTGGCCTCGACCGGCTCGAGCGTGACCAGACCGATGGCCGCCGACTGCTCGAGCCAGCGCGAATGGCCGCAGAGGCAGCACTTCCAGCGCAGGGGCGCCGTCTCGAGGCAGCCGAATCGCTCGGCCTCGGAGATGTGCGACCGATCCAGCGTGAGAAAACCGCCGCACCGACAGGTCATCATGGAGCACCTCCCGGGGCGTGGTCGGGTGCATCCTTCGAGCCAGGGCTAAGTCATTGACTCTTCTGGGGTCCAGGTGGGAGCCGCCCGGCGGATTGGCAGGAACGAGAAGCCGAAGTGCCCCTCGGGGTCAGGGGACGATACCTGGCCATCTACTGGTACTGTTGGGCCGTGCAGCTCGACGAGCGGCTGAAGGCGCTCTATCCCGATGCCTCGCGTCGCAGCCTCAAGCAGTGGCTCGCGACCTCGCGCGTGCGCGTCAACGGCGCCGTCGTGCGTCGCGGCAACGTGCTCGTCAGCGCCGACGACCGCGTCGAGCTGACGGCGCCGCCGCCGCCGGCCTGCCCCCGGCCGCTCGTCCTCGTGCACGAGGACAGCGACATCCTCGTCGTCGACAAGCCGACCGGGCTCCTGAGCGTCGCCACCGACCGGGAGCGCACGCGGACCGCGTACCGGCTTCTCCGCGACTGGGTCGCCGCGCGCGGCCCCGCCGGCGCCCGGCTCTTCATCGTCCATCGTCTCGACCGCGAGACCTCCGGGCTGCTCGTCTTCGCGAAAACCGTCGCGGCGAAGCGCGTCTTGCAATCACAGTTCACCGCGCGCGCCGTCGAGCGCGTCTACGTCGCCCTGGTCGAAGGCGTGCTGCGGACGATGCAGGGCACGCTCACCTCGCGGCTCACCGAGGACCGCTCGCTCCGCGTTCGCGCGACGTCCGATCACCGCGAGGGCCGGGACGCGATCACGCGGTACCGCGTCCTCGCGCGGCCGCGGGAGGGGACGCTGGTGGAGCTTCGCCTGGTGACGGGACGCCGCGGTCAGATCCGGGCTCAGCTCGCGGCGGCGGGCCATCCGATCGCCGGCGACCGGGAATACGGCTCCCGCGCCGATCCGCTGCGGCGTCTCGCCCTGCACGCGACGCGGCTCGGCTTCGTGCACCCGCGCGGCGGGCGCGTGACGTTCGAGAGCCCGCCGCCGTCGGCGTTCGGCCGACTGCCGGCCCGAGGCGCGATGCTATGATCCCGCTGGCGAGGCGACATGGGTAATCCAGAGCGGCTGGTCGGCGCGGAGGTGGCGAATCTCGCCGCCGCCATCGAGCGCGCGGCGGCCGATCTTGCCCTGGCCGAGGAGCCGGCCGGCTTCACGGTCGCGCTCGAGGGCGAGGAGGAGGCGGACGAGCGCCGTGACTGACTGGACCATCGCGACGCTCGCGCGCGCGATCGCGACCCGAAAGATCTCCCCGGTCGAAGCGACCCAGGAGCACCTGACCCGCATCGAGCGCCTCGACGGACGTATTCGCGCCTTCATCACCGTCGACGCCGAGGGCGCCCTGGCCGCCGCGCGGGCGCTCGAGACCGAGCTGATGGCCGGCCGGTCGCGCGGCCCGCTGCACGGCGTGCCGCTGGCCCACAAGGATCTCTGCCACATGGCCGGACTGCCGACCTCGTGCGGGACCAGAACGCGCGAGTACTTCACGTCGCCGATCGAATGCACGGCCGTCGCCCGCCTGCGCGAGGCGGGCGCGGTGACGCTCGGCAAGCTGAACATGGCGGAGCTCGCGATGGGCCCGTTCGGCGACAACGCCCATCACGGCGACGTCCAGAATCCGCGGCGAGAGGGACACTGCGCCGGCGGCTCGAGCAGCGGCTCGGCGGCGGCGGTGGCGGCCGGCTTCGCGATCGCGGCGCTCGGCAGCGACACCGGCGGCTCCATCCGGCTTCCAGCGGCGTGCTGCGGCGTCGTCGGGCTCAAGCCGACGTACGGGCGCGTGAGCCGCGCCGGCGCGATGCCGCTGTCGTGGTCGCTGGACCACCTGGGGCCGTTGACCCGCACCGTCGGCGACGCCGCGACGATCCTCGGGATCGTCGCCGGCTACGATCGGCGCGACGCGACCTCGAGCCGGCGGAGCGTGCCGTATTACGAGGGAATGCTCGAGACGGCGATCGCCGGCCTTCACGTGGGCGTCCCGGAGAACTACTACTTTGACGGCGTCACCGAGGAGATGGCCGCCGCCGTCCGGGCCGCCGCGCACGCGCTCGAAGGCCTGGGCGTCCGCGTCACGCCGGTCCGCCTGCCCGATCCGCAGCCGCTCGTCGACGTGTGCAACGTCATCAGCCGCTCCGAATCGGCCGCGGTGCACGTCCGCATCGTGCGCGATCGTCCGCACGAGCTGCAGCCGGCCGTCCGCGCCCGGCTGGAGACGGGCTTCCACATCTCCGCCCACGACTATCTGCAAGCGCTCCGGCTCCGCGGCCGCCTCACGCGAGAATTCGTTCGCGAGGTCTTCGACGAGGTCGACGCGCTGGTCCTGCCGGTGATCCCCGAGCCCGCGCCCGTGCTCGAGGCCGTGAAGGCCGGCACGACCGACGAGATCGTGGCCCGGATGGGCCGGTTCTCGCGACTGACGCGGCCGTTCAACGGGCTCGGGCTGCCGGCCCTCGCCCTGCCGTGCGGCCTCGCGGCGGACGGCCGGCCGCTCGCGCTGCAGATCGTCGGGCGGCCGTTCGATGAGGCGACGGTGCTCCGATTGGGCCACGCCTACGAGCAGGCGACCGCGTGGCATCTCTCGCCGCCGCGACCCTCGGACCGAGGCGAGTCGGTGCTTGACTGAGCGACCGCCGATCTGGCCCGTCTTCGTCGCCTACGTCGGCGCCTTCGCCGCCATCGTTGTCCTCTCGGTCTTCGCGATCGGCGCCGTCCGGGCCATGTATCCGGATCTCCCGGAGTCGGCGGTGTTCGAGAGTCTCCCGGGCCTGCTGGCCGGGGGCATCGCCTCCTCGACCGGACTGCTCCTGACGGTCCTGCTGGTGCACCGTGGAGCCTCGCTCGCGCGGCTGCGCCTCGTGCCCGGGCGTGAGACCGGCCTCGCGCTCGCCGTCATGGTGATCGGCATGCTGGCGCTCGCGCAGCTGCTCGACTCGATGACGATGCTCGCCGGGCTCGGCCAGCACGGCACCATGGTCGCGATCCGCCGCGCCCTCGCGCAGGCCGTGGGCCCCGATCTGTTCGTCGCGGTGCTCGTCATCGGCGTCCTCGCCGGCAGCGCCGAGGAGATCTTCTTCCGCGCGTACATGCAGACACGGCTCGCCGAGCGGCTTCCGCCCGCGGCCGCGGTGCTCGTGGCCAGCACGGGCTTCGGCGTCCTTCACTTCGAGTGGCTCCACGCGCTTCTGGCCTTCGCGCTCGGTCTCTACCTCGGGTGGATCACGGAGCTGGCGGGCAGCGCGCTTCCGGCGATGGCGTGTCACGTCATCAACAACGCGCTCTTCACGATGCTCACCGCGCTCTGGGGCACGGTCGAGGGATTCGGCCTCAACGCGGCGCTCGTCGCGGTTTCCGGTCTCGTGTTCACCGCGTGCGTCGTCTGGCTGCGGCAGTCCGCCCCTCGTTCTTCCGTCGCGCGATGACCATCGACGAGCTGGCCTCCCTGACGCGGTCACGGCTGGCCGCGCGCGAGCGCCGCGTGGCGCCCGCGGGCCCGCTCGTGCGGGCGGCGGTGCTGGTGCCGCTCGTCGATCGCGGCGAGCCCTGCATGGTCTTCGCGAAGCGGTCGGAGACCGTCGGGAGCCATCGGGGCCAGATCTCGTTTCCGGGAGGCGTCGTGGATCCGGGCGACGCGTCGTTCCTGGCGGCGGCGCTGCGCGAGTGCGAGGAGGAGATCGGCCTGCCGCGCTCCGCGGTGGAGCCCCTGGGCGCGCTGGACGATACCGAGACGGTGGCGACGAACTTCGTGATCACGCCGTGGGTCGGCGTGATCCGGCAGCCGGTGAGCTGGCGTCCCGACGGCGAGGAGATCGAGCGGGTGATCGAGGTGCCGTTCGCGGAGCTCGCCCGGCCGGGCGGCATGCGCACCGAGGAGTGGGAGCGCAACGGCGTTCGCCGGCCCGTGTACTTCTTCGACTACGGCGGCGACACGATCTGGGGCGCGACCGCTCGCATCGTCAAGCACTACCTCGATCTCGTCGTCGGCCGATCGTGAGGCGGTGGTGGACGAGCCGCTGACGCGCCCGGCGGGGCCGGCCGGCCTCTGCGCCACCTGCGATCACGCGCGGCTGGTGACGTCCGCCCGGCACTCGACGTTCGTCCGCTGCGATCTCAGCGCGACCGATCCGCGCTTTCCGAAGTATCCGCGACTACCGGTCGGTCGGTGCGAGGGCTTCCGGCCCGCGGGGAGCCCTGCCGGCGATCAAGGCCACCAGAGATAAAGGAACCGTGGACCGCCGCCGATGAGGGACGCGAGCTGGGTCGCCGTCACGTCGAGGCCGCCGGCCGACGACTCGGAGCGGGCGTAGTAGGTGGCCCGGTACTCCGCGGGGCGGTGGTAGACGACCACGCGCGCCTCGTCGACGCCGATCGTTCGGCGCGCGAGCTTGAGCACGTCGTCCATGTAGCCGATCTGATCGATCAGCTTGAGCTCGAGCGCCTGCGGAGCCGTATAGACGCGACCGTCGGCGATCGGCCGGGCGACGTCGAGCGGCAGCTTGCGCGACTCGACCAGGCGCGCCAGGAATTGCCCGTACAGCCCGTCGATCACGGACTGGAAGATCTTCCGCTCCTCGTCGGTGAGCGCGCGGAACGGGCTCCCCATGTCCTTGCGCTCGCCGGACTTGAAGGCCGCCGTCGTCACGCCGAGCTTCTGCAGGAGCCCCTCGGCGTTCAGCGACAGCATGATGACGCCGATCGAGCCGGTGACGGTCGTCGGGTGGGCCACGATCGTGTCGGCGGCCAGCGCGACGTAGTAGCCGCCCGAGGCCGCGACGTCCATCATGACGGCGATGACCGGAATGCGCGCCTTCTTCTTGAAGAGGTCCAGCTCCTTGAACATGATGTCGGACGCGGTCACGGTGCCGCCCGTGCTGTTGATCCGGACGATCAGCGCCTTGACGTTCGGATCATCCTCGGCCTTCTTGAGCTCCTCGCGGAGGCGGACGAGGAGCGGCACGCGGGGCGGGGGCGCGCCGATGACCAGGGTCGGCGACGAGCCCTCTTCGCTGATGAATCCCGAGATGTCGGTCAAGAGGATCTTCGCTCGGCCGGAACCCTCGACGGTCCGCTCCTCGAGGGGCTTGATCCGCGGCGTGAGATCGATCGAGATGAGCGAGCAGCCCGCCGCGAGCAGGACGAGCAAGAGGAAGATCGCGCGCGATCGCATGCCGGCAGTATACCCCGCGGGGTTGAACGGTGTTCGCGCGCTCTGGGATAATCGGCGGGTGACCCCCGACCTTCAGCTCACGCTCGACGACGTGCGCGGCGCCGCGCAGCGGCTCGCGAACCGGATCTATCGCACGCCCGTGATCTCCTCGCAGCCGTTCGACGACGCGAGCGGTTGCCGCGTCTTCTTCAAGTGCGAGAATTTGCAGATCGCCGGCTCGTTCAAGATCCGCGGCGCGCTCAACAAGCTCCGGTCCCTCACGGCGGCGGAGCGCGGCCGTGGGGTCATCGCCTACTCGTCGGGCAACCACGCTCAGGGCGTGGCGCTCGCCGCGCAGATGGTCGGCACCTCCGCGATCATCTGCATGCCGACCGACGCGCCGGCGCTCAAGGTCGAGGCGACGCGCGGCTACGGCGCCGAGATCGTCTTCTACGACCGGCTGAAGGACGACCGGGCGGCCGTGGCCCGGCGCCTCGCCGACGAGACCGGCCGCGTGCTGGTGCCGCCCTACGACGACCCGGCGATCATGGCGGGCCAGGGGACGGCGGCGCTCGAGCTGTTCGAAGAGGTGCCCGCGCTCGACGCGCTGGTCACGCCCGTCGGCGGCGGCGGCCTCATGGCCGGCTGCAGCACGGTGGCGCGGAGCCTGTCACCGCAGATCACGATCGTCGGCGTCGAGGCCGACACCGCGAACGATACGTACCTGTCGCTGCAGAAGGGCGAGCGCGTGACCATTCCCCCGCCGCCCACGATCGCCGACGGGATCCGCCCGCAATCGCCGGGGGAGCTGACGTTCCCGATCCTCCAGCAGAATCTCACGGGCGTCGCGCTCGTGAGCGACGCCGAGATCGTGGCGGCGATGCGCTTCCTGGCGCTGCGCGCCCGCATCATCGTGGAGCCGACCGGCGCGGTGGCCGCGGCCGCGGTGCTGACGGGCAAGCTCGCGGTCCCGCGGGCGGCCCGTGTGGGTGTGGTGCTGTCCGGGGGAAACGTGGACCCGGAGCTCCTGCTCCAGATCCTCGCCGAGCCTCAGCGGGCGTGAAACGCCGGCACCACCTCGGCCGCGAGCTCGGCGAGCTGATCGAGCATCCGCTCCGGCGGGCACATCGGACGTAGCACGAACTTCGAGCCACCGCCCCTGACGTATTGCTCCAGGCGCTCGGCGACGAGCTCCGCCGGGCCGAACGCCGTGCAGGCCTCGAGCGTCGGCGCGTCCGCCCGGCCGCGCGGGATGAAGGGGAGTGCGAGCGCGCGGGCCGCCGCCGGGTCGGGGTCGAGGCAGAAGTTCACGAGCGACCCGAAGTGGTCCCCGGGCACCTCGCGGCCCGCCTCGGCCGCGAAGGTCAGCGTCTTGTCGACGCCGATACGAAACTGCTCGGGCGTGATGAACGAGGGAATCCAGCCGTCGCCCAGGCGCCCGGCCCGGCGCATCGCGGCCTCGCTGTTGCCGCCGATCCACAGCGGCATCGGCTGCTGGAGAGGACGCGGCAGCACCGTGATGCGATCGAGGCGCCAGAACTCGCCCGCGTACGTCACCTCGGATTCCTCCCAGCATTGCCGCATGATCCGGATCGCCTCGTCCGTGCGGCGCCCGCGCTCCCGAAACGGCACGCCGGCGGCGAGGAACTCGCGCTCCTGCTCGACGCCGATGCCGACCGCGGGGAGCACTCGCCCGGCCGACAGATAATCGAGCATCGCGAGCTGGCGAGCGGCGAGCACCGGGGACCGGAACGGCGCGACCAGCACGCTCGGACCGAACTTGAGCCGCTCGGTGCGCGCGGCCACCGCGGCCATCGTGGTCATCGGCTCGAGGACGGGCGTGGGCGAGGAGAGCCGGTCCGAGAACCAGACGGAGTCGATCGCCGTCCGCTCGCACACGTCGATGAGCTTCCAGAAGAAGTCGAGCCCGTCGGCCGGGGAGCCGGCGGGCCACGGTCCGGGCATGATGCCGATCCGATACTTGATCTGCATGGCCGCCGTCTAGAACATCGAGAAGTCTTCCGCCTTCTCGGTGAGGAACTCGAGGAGCGCGGGCGTGCCCTCCTGCGTCTTTCGAATGGCGCGCCGGATGGCCGGCACGATCTCGCCGGGCTCGCTCACGCGCTCGCCGTGGCCGCCGAAGGCCCGGGCCATCGCGGCGTAGTCGCCGCTGATGTCAGTCGAGCGGTACTTGGCGGTCGCCGTCTTCATGATCTTGAGCTCGATCGCCATGGAGAAGTTGTTGAGCAGGATCGAGAGGATGGGAATCCGCTCCCGGACGGCGGTCTCGAAGTCCATCCCCGTGAAGCCGATCGCCGCGTCGCCCCAGACGTTCACGCAGAGCTTGTCGGGCGCGGCCAGCTTCGCTCCCATCGCCAGGCCGAGGCCGTAGCCGAGCTGGGTGGTCTTGCCCCAGCCGATGTAGCTGAGCGGGGCGACGGGCTCCCAGAAGGGCGAGATCTGGTCGCGCGGGCTGCCGGCGTCGTGCGTGATGATGGTGTTGGCGACGTCCACCGTGTGCATCAGGTCCCAGAGCACGCGGTAGGGAGACAGGGGCTTCGTGTCCTGCGTGAGCCGCGGCGTCCACTGGGCCAGCCACTCGCTCTTGAGATTCTTGATCTCCTGCGTGACGGCCGAGAAGCGGCCGCGGGGCCCGCCCTTCAGACGATCCTTCACCTCGACCAGCAGCGCCTGGAGCGTGAGCCCCGCGTCGCCGACCAGCGCGAGATCGGCGGGCACGTCCTTGTTGATGTCGGTCGGGTCGAGGGTCGCGTGCGCGATGCGCTTGCCCTTCGGCATCGCGACGCCGTAGTTGGTCGTGGCGAAGCTGCAGCCGATTCCGAAGATCAGGTCGGCGTTCTTGAGGAAATGGTTGAGCTGCTTGCTGATCGATCGCCCGCCGGAGCCCAGCGAGAGCGGATGCGTCTCGGGGAACGCGCTCTTGCCCTGAAGGCTCGTCGTGACCGGCGCCTCCAGCAGCTCGGCCAGGTCGCGCAGGGCCTGCCAGGCCCGCGCGTAGTGCACGCCCTGGCCGGCGTAGATGACCGGACGCTCGGCCGCCACCAGGGCCTCCGCCACCCGCGACACGTCGCGCGGATCGGGCCCCGAGCGCAGGCGCTGCGTCGGCGTGTACTGGATCGGCTCCGGCACCTCCTCGCGCAGGAGGTCGGTCGGGAACTCGATCAGAACCGGCCGCGGCCGGCCGTTCTTCACCTGGGTGAACGCGCGGCGCATCGCGTCCACGACCGCATCGGGCACGATCACCTGCTCGCACCACTTGGTGACGTGCTGGAAGTTCAGGAACGAGTTGAAGTTGGGCTGGATGTTCGTGATGCGGCGTGGATAGCCGCCGGGCAGCACGATGATCGGCACCGAATCGCCGTAGGCCTGGGCCACACCGCCGAACGCGTTCTCCGACCCCGGCCCGTGCTGCATCGCGAAGACGCCGATGCGGTCGCCCGACGAGATGCGGCTCACGGCGTCGGCCATGTGGAGCCCGGTCCGTTCCTGGCGGACGATGATCGTCCGGATGTCCGCCTCGGCGGCGGCCTCGATGATCGGGTTGACCGGATACCCGATGAGGAATTTCACGCCTTCTCGCTTGAGGATCTCCGCAACGGCCGCCGCTGCCTTCATGCGCGCGTCTCCTGGGATCGAATTGCCCGCGCCGCGGCGCGGGATCGGCTTATCCTACGCCAGACCCGACAAACGGGGGAGGGGAACGTCGTCCATGACCCGGGACGAGCTGAAGCAGCGTGTCAGCGAGACGATCGAGCGCCACGCCGACGAGATCGTCGGTATCGGAGAGGCCATCCGGCGTCATCCGGAGCTCGGCTTCAAGGAGCGGAGGACCGCGGCGCTGGTGGAGGAGAAATTTCGCCGGATCGGCCTCGCCCCGCGGACAGGCCTCGCGATCACCGGAGTGCGGGCCGACGCCGCCGGCGGCGCCGGGGCCGGGCCCACGTTCGCGCTCATGGGCGAGCTCGACGCGCTCGTGGTCGCCGGCCACCCGGAGGCGGATCGGTCCACCGGCGCGGTCCACGCGTGCGGCCACAACGCCCAGATCGCGGGGCTCGTCGGGGCAGCCATCGGCCTCGTCGAGGCCGGCGCGATGGAGCACCTCGCGGGCCGCGTGACGTTCATGGCCGTGCCGGCCGAGGAGGGGGGCGATCTGGAATGGCGCCTCGGCGAGGCGCGCGCCGGACGGCTCGAGTTCCTCGGCGGAAAGTGTGAGCTCTTGCGCCTCGGGCACCTGGACGACGTCGACATGGCGATGATGATCCACACCACGCCGCGAGCCGAGGACGGCCCGGCGTGCGTGCCCGGATCGAACAACGGACGCTTCGGCAAGACGGCGCGCTTCGTGGGCCGCGCGGCGCACGCGGGCGGCGCGCCGCACGCGGGGATCAACGCGCTCTACGCGGCGCAGATCGCGCTCGCCGCGATCAACGCGCAGCGCGAGACCTTTCGCGACGAGGACACGATCCGCGTACACCCCATCCTGACCCACGGTGGCTCGCAGGTGAACGTCATCCCGGGCGAGGCGCGGCTCGAGACCTACGTGCGCGGGCGAACCCTCGAAGGGATCCGCGACGCCAACATGAAGGTCGACCGTGCGCTGAGGGCGGGCGCCCTGGCCCTCGGCGCCAGCGTCGAGATCGAGACCCTGCCGGGCTACCTGCCGCTGCGCACGGACGCCACGCTGGCGCGCATGTTCAAACAGAACGCCGACTCCATCTTCGGTCCCGGCGCCTGCGGCGAGGCGGGGCACCGGGCGGGCTCCACGGACATGGGTGACCTGAGCCAGGTGATCCCGGTGGTTCATCCGTACATGGGCGGCGCGCGCGGTACCGGCCACTCCGCCGACTACGAGATCGTCGACAAGCATCTTGCCTACGTGATGCCGGCGCGGGCCATGGCCGCGATGGTCGTCGACCTGCTCTGGGACAGGGCCGCGGGCGCCGGCGAGGTCATCGCCAGGGCCCTGCCGGGAATGACGCGGCAGAGCTACGTCGACTTCCAGCGGAGCGTGCGCCGCCGCGAGGTGTTTCAGGGCGGCGCGTGAGCCGCGCGCCACGTCCAGCGCGAGGTCGAAGTTGCGTCCCTCGGCGGGCGCCCGTAAAATGAACGGCGGTTCAGTCAGACCTCATGCGCGATCCCGACAAGCCGCAACAGATCATCGACGCCGCGATTCGCGTCTTCGCGCGTAACGGCTACTACAACTCGCGCGTCTCGGACATCGCGCGCGAGGCCGGCATCGCGAGCGGCACGATCTACCTCTACTTCAAGACCAAGGACGAGATCCTCGTCACGCTTTTTCGCGAGAAGATGGCGGAGTGGGTCGCCTCGGTCCGCCGCGAAGTCGCCGCCGAGCGCGATCCGCTGGCGAAGATCCGGAAGATCGTGGCGCTGCACTTCAAGGTGCTCGAGGACAATCCCGAGCTCGCGGAAGTCGTCCAGGTCGAGCTGCGTCAGGGGCAGAAATTCTTCCGCGGGGCGTCGGCGCACGAGGTGTCCGCCTACTTCACCGTGATCAACGACGTGCTCGAGGAGGGCGCCGCCTCCGGGCAGATCCGGCGCGATCTGCCGGTGAAGATCGCCACCAAGATGCTGTTCGGGGCGATGGACCAGATGGCGACATCGTGGGTGCTGGGCAAGCGCGCGTATCGCCTCACCGAGGCGACCGACCCGGTCGCGACCATCTTCCTCCAGGGAGTCTGTGCCCATGGCGTATGAGACCCTCTTGTTCGCGCGCGAGGAAAGCTTCGCGATCGTCACGCTCAACCGTCCTCCGGCCAACGCGATCAGCGAGCCGCTCATGCGCGAGCTGAACGCGGTGCTCAACACGGTCGAGAGCGACGACACGGTTCGCGCCGTCATCATCACCGGAGCGGGCGACCGCATCTTCTGCGCGGGCGCCGACCTGGGCTCGGCCTTCTCCGGGGGCGACGTCGACACGTTCATTCGCTTCGGCAACGCCGTCGTGCGGCGGATCGAGCGCTTCTCCAAGCCGGTCATCGCCGCCATGAACGGGCACGCGCTGGGCGGGGGCTGCGAGATCGCGATGGCGTGTCACTTCCGCCTCCTGAAGGACACCGCCCGGATGGGCCAGACCGAATCGAACCTCGGCATCACGCCCGGCTTCGGCGGCTCGCAGCGTCTGCCGCGGCTCGTCGGCCGGACCAAGGCACTCGAGTTTCTCATCCTGGGCACGCAGGTGCCCGCTCCGGAATGCCTGGCCCTCGGCCTCGTCAACCGACTCACCAGGGAAGGCGAGACCCTCAACGAGGCCAGGGCGCTGGCGCGCGAGATCGCCAAGCGGCCGCCGATCGCCACCCGGCTCATCATCGAGGCAGTCGACGAAGGGCTCGAGGCGCCGATCGACAAGGCGATCGACATCGAGGTGCGCGCGTTCCTGAAATCGCTGAAGACGGAGGATGCCGCGGAGGGCATCCAGGCATTCTTCGCCAAGCGCGAGCCGAGCTTCAAGGGGCGATAGGCGCATGGACCTGGGCATCCGGGGCCGCGTCGCGCTCGTCACCGGCGGCGCGCGAAGCCTCGGCAAGGCCGACGCCACGACGCTGGCCGCCGAGGGGTGCCCGATCGCGATCGTCGACCTCGACGGCGACGGCGCCGCCGGAGCCGCCGGCGAGATCGAGGCGGCCGGCGGCCGCGCCCGCGGCTATGCGTGCGACATTCGCGATTCGGCGCAGATCGTGGACGCGGTCGCCCGCATCGAGCGCGACCTCGGGCCCGTCGACATCTGCGTGAACAACGCGGGGCTCATCTACACGGTGGGCCAGCTCAAGGACATGAAGGACGAGGACTGGGAGCTCAATCTCGCCGTGAACCTGACGGGAACCTACAAGGTGACGAAGGCGGTGTTCCCGGGGATGCGCGAGCGAAAATGGGGACGGATCGTCTGCATGGCCTCGATCGCCGGCCTCATGGGAGGCTTCGGTCAGGCCGCCTACTCGACGAGCAAGATCGGGCTGATCGGCTTCGCCAAGTCGGTCGCCCTCGAGGGTGCCCGGTACAACGTCACGTGCAACGCGATCGCCCCGGGCATCATCGCGCCCAACGCCTCGCTCTCGCCCCTCTACGACCGCATGGTCATTTTCGATCACATCAACAAGACGATTGCCGCAGTCGCCCACGCCCATGTGCCAGGAGTCAAGCCCCAGGATGAGCGAAGCGATTCCTGGGGGTCCGAGAGGAAAATATGTCCCACGACGCGAAACGACTGCAGTCCATATTACTGAGCGTGGAAACGCTCGAAGACCGCAGCGTCCCTACGCTCGTTTCCGGTCAACTGACCCTGACGCCGCCGACTGAGACTGAGAAGCGCAGCCTGGAACTCTTCACCGACCAGCCGACAATCAGCGAGTCGTTCGATAAACTGGTTTTTCGTTTTACCGACAAGACATTTGATGAAATCAAGTCGTCAGCGCAGGCCCACGTGGGTACGAATGGGCCGCAGGCCGGTCGCGCGCAGGACGCCTATCGCGACAATCAGGTGCTGTTGCGCAAGACCCTTCGTCGTAATGTTGAATTGCGAACGCTCGTCGACCTCTACAATCCTCAGCGTCCCGGCTTCTTCACCGTATTCATCAATGGCAAGCACTATAACAAACTAATCTTTCAGTACGACCCACTGGGAATTCCGAGCGTTTCCCCTGAGGAAGTCCTGCTCCAGAGTTACGGCGAGACTGACTTCGGAAGCTGGACCGCGTTTCATCGGGCCGACGAATACGCGAAGGGTACGGTCTCGAGCAACGAGGATCACCGCATCTACGATATTACCCATCACGATGTTGATACTGTAATCCGCGGCGCCAAGCTCACCTGTAGCGATACCATCACCATCCGCGGGCTTGATGCCGGCGCGCGCGTGCTTCCTTTCAGTCTGTTTCCAACGCTCCGAGTTTCCCATGTGCGCGACGAACAGGGCCGCGATCTGGATTTTGTCCAGGAG
>Ga0137409_10002788_pt1 | contig 18637 bp, 17 predicted proteins | sample CZODoug1_16funga_FD_122059 | JGI IMG/M metagenome (GOLD analysis project Ga0137409, IMG submission 122059) | Vadose zone soil fungal communities from Angelo Coast Range Reserve, California, USA - CZODoug1_16fungal (Hybrid Assembly) | ecosystem: Environmental > Terrestrial > Soil > Vadose zone... | reverse complement strand
TCACGCAACGCCAACGAATCCGCCGCGCGCCAAGCGATGCCGCGCTCGGCGTCAATGCCCTCGAAATAACCGATCAACAGCAACCGAAAATAGATCCCCGGCGGCAATCCGGGCCGGCCAATCGTCTCCGCATAAAAAGCAAACGCACTGCGCTTCCACGAAATCATCGAACCCATACTCGCGCAGCAGCTGATTCAAGCGCCGATAGAACGGGTGGCTGGCGGCCGTTGGCAGGTCGGTCGTCGGGACCCACATCGTCGGTTGTCGATCGCGTTTCCGCTTGCCCATTGCCATGGGCACAGCGTAGTACCTAGTCTGAACGCTGTCGATCGTTCCGCACGGTGGGGTGGATCAGCGTATCGCGCAAACGTAAGGCGTCCGACGAACCCCGTCTTTCACTGACACGACCCGTCAGCGGTGATTGCTTGTCCCGTAACCCCATTCGGCTCGATCCAGTGGTGGAGCGTTACGGGATAGCGGGTAGGATTTGTCCATGGAAATTCACGCTCCAGATCACCCAATTACCGGATGGAAGGATGCGGCAAAGCATCTGGCGATCATCACGGCCGGTGTCTTTATCGCACTCGCGTTCGAAGGCATCGTGTCGTGGGCGGATCATCGACTGCTCGTGCGGGAAGCCACCGCCAACGTGATCGCGGAGCTCCGTACCAACAAGAAGGAGCTCGACGGCCTGTTCGCAAACTTGGAGCAGGAGAAGACGCAACTCGAGCACGCCGACGAAGTCGCCGGTCTGCTGCTCGCGCACAAACCGCTCGACCACATCACCTTGGCGCTCGAATCTCACGGCGCAGAGCTCAAAAACGCGGCCGTCACGACCGGCCAGATCACCGGCGCCTTCGGATATATGGAGTACAGCGACGTGCGGCGCTACGCGGATGTCTATGATCTGCAGGCGCAGTACATGCGCCTGCAGGAGCGCGAGGGCCAGCACTTCTCCGACGTGCTGGCGTTTGTCAGACGCATCGCGGCGCCTGGCGCCCCGAACGCCGAAGCCCTCGAGCGATGGAAGTCACAGATTGACGTCGCTCTTGCCGGCCTGACCTCGCGCGAGCAGCTCGGCCGCCTGCTTCAGAAACGCTACGAAGAGTTATTATCGGGAAAGTAGGCAGGCACTAAAGCGCGCAGAACGTTTGCGTTTTCTTCGCGGTGTTGGCAGTTTCGTCCATCCTGGCTCCGCTCCGGGCCCGGCAGAACGTGTTCGGCGCGCTAAAGTAAGTATCCCCCGGCAGAGCCGGGGGCTTTAAATCTGTGAGCCGCTCAAAGCGGCTTGAACGGGGTCGCTAACGCGGCCCCGACGGATTGGCGCCACCGAAGCGGTGGCCTTTTATCGCCAGAGGCCCAATTGATCCAGTCGCGTGTCCGCTTCTTCCTGCTTTCGGATGTACTCCCGGATGATGCGCTCATCTCGGCCGACGGTCGACACGAAATACCCGCGCGCCCAGAAGTGCTGCCCGACAAAGTTTCGCTTGTGCTCCCCATACACCCGCGCCAGATGAATCGCACTCTTCCCCTTAGATGAACCCCACCACCTGCGACACTGCGTACTTCGGGGGGATCGCGATCATCATGTGGACGTGGTCGGACAGCAGGTGCCCCTCCTCGATGCGACTCTCCTTCTGCGTCGCCAGCTTGCGGAAGACCTCACCCAAGTGCTGGCGCAGCTGCCCGTACAACGTCTTGCGCCGGCATTTCGGGATAAACACCACGTGGTATTTGCACTCCCAGACCGAGTGGCTCAGACTCTCGAATGTGTCCATCGGAACACTTCCTTTCGTGTGCTTGGCGGCTCACGAGGGAAGTCTCTACGGTGGACACACTCCAGAAAACGTCAAACTGCTACCGCCTCCCCGGCACAGCCGGGGGGCCTCCCTACGGGCTAGCGCGCTCCTCACGCCGATGAACACACTCCAGGCGCGCAGGCGACGACCATCTTGCCGGTGAGCGCGACCATCGCATTGCATGAAGCCAACGACGGCCGTCGTCAGTCGAAGAATGGCAGGCCGCCAGACGCCACAGCGTGTTCAGACCGCCGTGCACGGTCGCTCGCCTGCAGCATCAGCGCGCCAACGACCGATTGATGAGCGGGCGTCTGACTTGGAGGCCCAAATACAGGCGGAGGTGCAGGCGGTCCTCGGGCAAACCGCTTATGCCGTTTCCGACCGCAACAAGCAGGACCGTGTGACGTGTGATCTTCTGGCGTCCGCCGATATTGACGACGAACTCAGGCGACGATTTGAGTTGAATCCGCTGTCCGACTCCATAGTTGACATCGGCGAGCGGCGCTTCTAACCGCCGTTGAGGCTGCGACCTCTCAAAGAGGCTTGCGAGATTGATTTCCCAATGACCCGGACCGGGTGTGTCCGGATCGTCGGTGATGAGAGGCGGCCCGCCCTGTGCCAGTGCTCCAGCAGGGACCATCAGGCAAATGAGAGCGATGCTCATCCCTGAACTGGTCATTCGATGCGCGGTCAGCGGCGGCCTGAGGTTGCTACGGCGCGTTCGCCTTTGACGCTGTAGGGGTTGCCGTTCAGCGCCGTGGAGATGTCGCGGATGGCCTTCTGGGCGCGAACGCTATTGCCCGCGTCGTCGAGAGGGGGCGATACGACCGCGATGCCGAAGTTGCCTGGCGACACGGCGATGATGCCGCCGCCGACTCCGCTTTTCGCTGGCAGGCCCGTGTGATAGAGCCACTTGCCCGAGTCGTCGTACAGGCCCGCGGTGGCCATGACGGCGAGCACGTACGGAACGTTCGCGGCGCTCAGCACCTGCTTGCCGGTCAGCGGATTTTTCCCGCCGAACGCAAGCGTCGCCGCCATCGCCGCCAGATCCTTCGCGTTGACGCCAACGGAGCACTGGCGGGTGTAGAGATCGGTCGCTTGCGCCGGATTGCTCTTGATGTACTCGTAGGCGTACATCAGCATGCCGATCGCCTGGTTGCGCTGGTTGGTGTCGGATTCGGACTTGTAGATATCCGACAGCACCGACAGCGGGCGGCCGGCGAAGTCGCTATAGGTACCGATGATCTTCGCCCACACCTCATCGGCAGACCCCCCCTTCACCATGCTGGTCGCAGTAATCGCGCCGGGATTGACCAGCGGATTGATCTCCGGCCCGCCGAGCAGCTTCTTGGCGAATTCGACTGACACGATCGAGTTGAATCGCATGCCGGTCGCATCAACGCCGATGTTTTTCTCGATGGCGTCCGGCCCCTGGTCCTGAATGACGCGCGCCATCGTGAAGACCTTCGAGATGGACTGAATCGAGACCTCGCTTCCAACCTCGCCTGCCGTGAACACCTTGCCGTCGCCTGTGACGATCGCGATGCCGAACAGATTCGGATCGACCTTGGCGAGCGCCGGAATATAGTCCGCGTTCTTGCCTTCCTGCAGCGTTCGATACTTGGCGTACGCGGCGTTCACCGCGGTCTGGATGTTGCCCTGCGCGTGGAGCGACAGCGCCAACGCGGCCGACGCGGAAATGGCGACGAGCGCGGCGCTCGCCTGTCGCAGACGTCGATGACCCCTCATGTTTCACCCTCCTATGAATCTTTGCGGCAACGATGTACTTGAACCACAACTGGACGCGGAAGTCGTCCTCGTGGGCTCATCGTGTGTTCTCCTTGATGTTGGCTTTTTCCCACGCCCTGACCTTGCGCCTGGCTTCGTCGAAGAGGCGCAGATAGTTGCCCTTCCGCACCTTCTCGCTGGTCTCTGGTGCCAGCCGCGCGAAGAGCGGTTCGTAGAGGCGGTACACCGTCAAGTACGCCTCTTGAGTGGCGGGCGCGACTTCGTCCGTGCCGAAGAGGAATCGATCCGGATGCCGGTTGATGAGGGCGGCGGTCGCCGCGATCGTGTCAGGCGATGCCACGATGTACTTCGCCGTCTCGTCCCACGAGATGTCGACGAAGACGTGGCCGGACGCGGGGTCGGAAAGCGCCCGATCGACAAGGGCGAGCTGGTTCTTCAACGGGCGCACGACGCGTCCAACGCCGCCATGCGCCCAGATGATGGTCGTCCTCGGGTGACGCCGGAACAGCGCGCGCAGTTGCTCGAGCTGATACGGCTCTTGATCGGGTTTCGGGAACGGCGCGTCGATGTCGTTGTGCATCAGCGCGACGAGCCCGACCTCTCCCGCGAAGTCGAGCAGCCGATCGAGCGCGCGGTTCGTCAGGCTCGCCGTCTCGCCGGCGATCTTCGCCGACACGAATTCCTTGTGGATGGTGAACTCGCCGATGCCCGAGAACACGCCCGGAAACGTCGTGAGCACACGGCGCACGTGGTCCGCCGCGTACATGTCGGTCGGGTTGAAGCCGGTGATCATCGGATCGAAACGCGCCTGCTCGGCGGGGGGCAGCGAGCGGTAGGCCGTGGCGATGAAGGCGTCGGTGAACGAGTAGTAATAGAGCGGCGCGTCGGTTTGCAGGTAGTACGTCGGCGCGAAGTCGCCCGTGTTGCCGTACGACCACTGCTGCTGCAGCGGAATCCCGAACAGCGCGGCGCGGCCGACCTTGGTGCCCATAAGCCGGAGGAAATCGTGGATGTTCGTTCCCTGCTGCACGTAGTTCGTGAGGTGGACATGGATGTCGTTCACTTCGAAGGCGTCCGACGCCACAGGTGCTGCGCGGCCGGCGGCCCTGCCAATCGCGTACGACACCACGGCGAGCGTCAGCCAGCACAGGAGCAGTGGAGCGCCACGACCCATCAGAAGTTCATCTCCAGGTTGATGTGCAGCAGGTTTCCGTTGCCGCCGACGGGATACGGAACGGCCGTGTACCCGACTGGACAGTGCCGCAGGTACATCCACTCGCCATTGACGCGCAGTCCGCGCTCGTGCCTGAAGTGCCAGTTCACCCCGGCTCGCAGCTCCGACGCGTTGCCGTAGCCGCCGAAGATCTGCGACCCGCTCAGATACGCCTGCAGCGTCTTCGGCACCACCATCGCCGACGACTGGATTTGATAGCCTTCGTCTGCAATCGCGGCGATGCCGCTGGTATCGGTCCCGGCGAAGTTGGTCAGCCACCGGCGGTAGTACTCGCCCTCGAGCGAGAGCCCGCGGTACTTGATTCCGGCGTCGAGGCTCATCATTCGGTAATTCACACGGTCGACGGTGATGCCCGGTCCGAACAGATTCGGCGTGAAGATCACGCTCCCGTCGGTCAGGCGGATCTGACTGTTCTCGATCGCGTTCGTTCCTGGCTGACTCTGTTTGTCCTCGAGGCTGTGCGTGTAGTGGGCGCCGAATCTGGTGGCAACTTTCTGGTGATCGTCGAAGTCGCCGAACGTGCCGTAGAGCCCGAACTCCCCCGTCGAAGGCAGCCACTGGACCATGTACGACTGGGTGTCGAACCTGTTGTCGAGTTGCGTCGCGCTCACGCCGAGGATGCTCAGATTGTTCGCGAGCATCGCCATGTACTTGACCGTCGTCGAGAGCTCGCCTTTGAGCCACACGCCGTCGGTATAAGACCCTCGGAAGAATTCGTCGGCAATCAAGCGATCGTCGATGCCAAGCCAGTAGGGGAATTGCCCCTCCGTGCTTCGCACGGACGGCAGCGACGTAATGCCGGCGCCGAACGTCACGAACCGGTTGAACGTGTAACTGAGGTTGCCCGCACCCACGACTTGGGCCGGATCGCCCTGCGACGGGTTCGACGACCACACGTACAGGTAGTAGCGAAACTTCGGTGTGAGAAACCACCCGGAGAACGGCGCAAAGAACTTCTGGAGTTGGACGTCCTGACGCAGCTGCACCGTGTGCGTGTTGCCGAAGTGATCGACGTAGGTCGGATCCAGGCTTCTCTGGTTCAGATACCGCGCGTAGCTGAAGAGTCGAAAATAGATTTCGCCCTCGTTGCCGTCATACAGCAGAAACCCGAGGTTCGGGACGTGCTGCAGCGGCGCCTTCTTCTCAGGCTGCTGTTGTGCGGCCTGACCCGCGACGAATTCGCCGGCGCAGCCGTCCGACACCCAGATACCGGTGTCGTCGTAGCCCCACGTCTTGCCAAGGAGGCACGGTGCGGCGCCAGTGGACTTGACGAGCGCAACGCCGGCCGACGTGTTGACGGGACAGTGTTCTCGCTCGCCGGGTTGCGATGCGCAGGAGATGCGCCCTTGCTCGGACGGAACCGGCGTGCCCAGCGCCAGGGCTGGTGCAATCGTCAGCACGACGAGCGCGCTCGCAGCAGCGGAGACGCGCCAGCAGCACGTCGAGTGTCGGAGATCCACCGAGATCCGAGGATGAGCAAACGGACGGCCAGCGGCGCGCGCGATTGAAGAGCGGTGGCGAGGCCGAGATCTGACGAATCGCCGTGACCGATCACGACATGCGGTGAGGTGACGTGGCTATCTGAACGTCACGCCCGTCGAGAGTCGCCAATACCCGAGCCTGCCGGGATCGACGTCGACGCCCGAGCCGCGATCGGTGTCCTGCAGCGGCCGCAGATATCGCACGTCGCCGCGCAGACCCACGTGTTGATTGAAGAACCCCATCATGCCGGCGCCGATGTCATACCCGAACGAGTTGTTCGTCCGTGATACGTCGGCGAGCGCGTCTCTCTCGATGTGCGTGCGCATCAAGCCGATGCCGCCCGACACGAAAGGGCGCACGCCGGCGCCGTGCGTCCCGCCGATCGGCACGCCGAGAATGAAGTTGCCCATCGCGGTGATGGCGTTGTCGGTGCCGAGCTCGGTGCGCGGCCCGACGAAATCCGGCGAGTACCCGAATTCACCCTCGAAACCGAAGACGCCCGCGCCCATGTATCCGGCCGTCGCGCCGAACGCGCGACGGCCTTCGTCGGTCTGGCTTGCGATGCTGAACCCGAGCCAGGGCGTGACGTAACCGTCGGCTCGCGCCGGAGCCGGAAGCAGGACGGCGGCGACGGCGCAGAGCAGACATGCCTTCATATGAGGCCGACGAGGTGCAAGCGATGCGCCACACGCCGGGTGGAATGCGTGTTGCTCGATCCCGAAGTGCGTCCGCCAGGTCACGGAGGACGTTATGCGCACTCACCCCGGCACGTGGATCGGTCCGTTGCTCGTTGGATCGCTGCTGCTGCCTGCGCCGCTCAGAGCCGGCGGGCAGGTGCCGATTCACGGCGTCACGGGCACGATGGCGCTTCCCGCCAACGTCGACAGGTTCTATTCGGGCATGAACAAGATCCTCGTGAGTACCGACGACGCCATTCACGTCGTTCACAAGACGAGAAGCACGAAGGACAACGGCAGCGCCGCATCGCTCGACGGCCTGCAGCCGGGCACGCCGGTCGTCGTGCAGTACGCCGTCAGGGGCATCGCAACGTCCGCTGACGCGACGTCCAACGAAAGCACCGTGACCAGCGTCGATCGCGACAGGAAACGAATCACGATCGCGTCCCGAAACGGTGACACCGAAACGCTTCGCGTCGCGAAGCGCGGACCGTTTTCAGAAGACCATCCGCGAAGCCGCGTGGTCGTGTACCACACGGACGCGTCAGGCCGAAGGGTTGCGAACTATTTCAAGCCGGTCGCACGATAGAGGTGCCCGCATCGAGACTTCTTGTTACGACACTCGGCCGTTGCGCGGACACTTGTCCCACGATTGTCTGCCGCGCACGTGGTCGACCATGCACTTTCGCGTGCGCCGCGACGAGGAGCGGTCGATAGAGGAACAGGTCCGCGACTCCGACCAGCATGAGGCGGATTAGCTCCCGCAGCGGGTAGCTGTGCCCTGCCTGTTCGTTCATCAGCAGCCCCACGTTGTGCACGCGGAACGTGAACTCGATGTCCTCGCAGGTGAACTCGGGCGAGAACCCGCCGGCCTCGACGAACCCATCACAGGGTGTGGTCACTCCTTGACGGCGCGCTGTGAGGACGGCTGGTCGTACGACTGGTTTACCGATGCACGACAGTTGGCAAATCGTCTGCAACGGCGTGACGCGGTGGAGTCCGACAACGGGATCAATTGGCGTGAGGTCGTCTCCCGGCCGCTGCGCGGCGACACATCCTGGCCGCTCTCGTCAGAGGTCAGGCTCGAAGTCGCAGGCGCGTCGGCCCGCGGGAAGGTCCAGCCGTACAACACGGATCACTATCTCGCGATCCGTCTCGGCCGGCTTCAGGAGACGCTGATCTCCAGCCTCTCCGACGCTGATCTTCCGCCGCGGTTCGAAGAGTACGGCTACGCGATGCTCGTGGCTGATGGTCTCGGCTCGGGTGCCGAAGGGGCGCGCGCGAGCCGCGTCGCGTTGAGCGCCCTCGCCCACCTGGCCATCCGGTATGGCAAGTGGAACGTGCGCGTCACACAGGAGAACACGGTCGACATCGTCGAACAAGGCGACTTCTTTTGCCGTCGCGCCAACGACGCGGTGACGGAAGCGAAGCGCGCCCACTCTCGATTGGCTGACATCGCCACGAGCCTCACGACCGTGTACATCGCGGGCGATGACCTGTTCTTTGCGCACGTCGGCCACTCGAGAGCGTTTCTCTTCCGCGCCGGCGCCTTGACGCAGCTGACCGTCGACGACACGCTGGAGGAGTTACGGCTCAGAGCGCCCGGACCGACGTCTCTCGATCAGGCCAAGCGGGACTTGACGCATGTCGTGACTCAGACGATCGGTGGAGCTGCGGAAGGCCCCTACGCGGCGATCGAGCACTTTCACCTGTTCCCGGGCGATCGGGTGCTTTTGTGCACGAATGGGCTGACCGACGCGGTGAGCAGCGAGGAGATCGCCGACGTCCTCACACTCCAGCGCCACCCAGACGATGACTGCCGGCGATTGATCGATCTCGCGCTCGAAAAGGGCGGCCCCGATAACGTGACGGTCATCGTGGCCAACTACTGGCTCCCTACATTCACCGTGGAATCCGATGCGATCGCGGACAGCGCCAATATCCAACCCGGCGCCGATTCGCCAGCGAGGCTGTAACGGTCGCGGCTGCGAGGACTGGGCATTCAGGAGTGGCCGTAGACCGCAACACCCACGAGACTTCCCGCCATGACGATGACTGCCGGGTTGATCCTGCCGCGGAGGACAACCGCGAATGCGATGGCAGCGATGGCTGTTAGGCGGAAGTCCGGCGTATCGACGAACAGAATCTCTCTGACGCCAGGCCGGCGATTGCCGTCCGCGTCTGCATCGAACTGAACACCAACATCCTTCGCCGTTCGCCTGACCAACTTGCCGAACTCGCGAAAGGCCTTCACTGACGTGAAGCGATCCGGCTGCAGCGTGATCTTGGATTGCAGATACCGCAGCTCGTCGAACGGCCGGCCGTCGGCGTACAGCCTGTCGGTGCACACGGCCACCTATTGCTCCGCCACGGGTGACCAGAACCGGTCCGGATTGAAGACATTCATCCTCTGGAATTCAGCGAGCGTCGCCGGCCCCAGGTCCCTCTCGTATACGACGCCGTCCTGGCTGACGATGAAGGTTTTCACGCCCGTCACGCGGTACTCGGCCGGCGCCGCCACGAGCGCGAAGCCGCCGATCATCACGTCCTTGACGACATAATCCATGGCGCCGAGCGGCGCGGCGGGCCCCTGGCCTGCCAGCACTTTGAAAAAGTAGCCGTGATACGGCTCCGCGCGGCTCGTGTAGCCCTGCTCGATTGCGCGGGCTATCGCCTCACCGACGGGGCCGTCCCAGCCGCCGTCCGCGTTCCGCCAGGCGAGGCCGTCCTGCGTTCCGGGCGTGCTGACGATGCGTCGCGCGTACTGATTCACGTCGTACCCGTCGCGCGCCTGGAGCGCGTACTCATGCTGCGCCTCCACGTAGCCGCGGCAGATGCGAATGGCGTCCAGTTCGTTGCGTCCGATGCGGCGGCGGAGCAGTTCCTGGCGCCCGTCTTTGCCGTCGAACGACCATCGGCCGCCGCGCTTCACGATCGGCACGGGGAACGGCCATTCCTCGTCGCCGACGACGAGGAACGCCCGGTTTGCATCGTTCGTGTTCACCGAGATGCGGTGCCTCTCCCGTGCTTTCGCCGCGAACTCGGCTGCCCGCCGGCGGTCCTGCGCGTATTCCCCCGACAGCACGACGTCGCCGTCCTTCGGGCCGAACATCTCCTCGATCACCTGCACATCGAACTTCTCAGCGGCGTCGATCAGCATGTCGGCGGCCTGCTGCGGCGTGTCGAAGCTTCTGACGCTGGCGACGGTCGTGGCTCGTGACGTCCTCGGCGTCGATTGCGGCGCGGCGATCAGAACCGCAGTCATCCACAGGCATGTCGCGATCATCGTCACTTTCATCGGCGTCGACCTCCACCTCCGCCGCTTCGGTGTCCACCGCCGCCCCGGCTCCCGCCGCTTCGGCTGCCGGCGCCGCCGGACGATCCCATGCTCGAGGCGCCGCGCGTGCTGCTCGCCCTCGCGCTCGATCCGTTGAACCGGTCGGAACCGCCGCCGAACGCGCCCGTGCTCGCAGCGCCGCCGCCGCGCGACAGATCGCGGCTGCCGACGCGATCGCCGCCCGACGGACGGCTGCTCGAGAGACTGCCGCTGGAGCGATTGCTCACTCCCGCGGATCGGTTCTCGAACCCGCCGGCCCGGTTGCCGATCGCGCCGCTGCCAGCTCGATCGGTCGGTCTGGTCCCCTGTGTTCCGCCCCGCAGACCGCTCGTGCCGCTCGCCCCGAGCGTGCCGCCCTGCCGATTAATCTGTTGCCGGGCGCCCGCCTGGCGGTTTGCGAGCGAGTCTCCGCGCGCCGTGCCGCCAAACCTGTTTGCGGTCGAGCGGTCACGATACGGGGTGCCGCCTCGATGTGCCGGATTGTGGTTCCACGTGTTCCCCGCACGCGCGCTGTTGTTGCCGCCTCGAATGTTCGCGTTCTGATTGAACGTGTTGTTGCGATTGACCGTGATGTTGTTCCCGCCCCAGCCGCAGCCCCAACCAAAGCCTCCACCCCAGGCCGCGCCCATGGCGACGCCGACGCCGAAGGAAATCGCCATGCCCGCGGCGTACGCGCCGACGGGCGGATAGTAGACTGGCGGATACGGATACACGGGCGGTCCGTAAACGGCGACCGGGTTGTACGACGGCACATAGACGACCTGCGGACTCGCGGGTTCGATGACGATGACGCTCTTGTTTTCGACGACCTGCGTGTCAACGCGCTGCTGCTCGTTCGACTGCAGGTTGCCGATCTGCTGTGCTTTGCCGCGCATGCGCTGCACCGCATCCATCACGTCGCTTTCGTGCGCGAGAAACGCGTTGCCGAGGTCCGTCGTCCACTGGACATCGTCCGCGAGGCGCTTCACGAGATCGGGGAGCGCGGCCATCGCCTGAATGCTCGCATCCCACGGCTGTTTGGCCACGGCATCAGCCAGCGCCTGATCTTTCAGTCCCTGGTTCTTCGCGAGCCATTGATGCAGCTGCAGGAGCTCGAGCGGATAGGTGGATGCCGCAAGGGTCTGAGCCAGCAGCGGGTCGGGAAAGAGGGCAACCGGCGCGACGAGCGCATCCAGCTGATCAGGAGGAATCCGCGGCGCCTCATCCTGCGCGATCAGGCTGTTGGGCGGGACGATGAGAACCACGCACATGAACGCTGCAATCCATTGCATGTCCGAATGAACGCGCAAACGGCTTGCCCGCAACGAGACGCGTCTTATCTCGATAATGCCCGCGGGCGATCACGACATGTCGCGATCACGCAACCGAGGATAGTTGCCGTCATCGAAGAGGCCGACTGCACCGATCGCTCTCAAAAGCTTCTGACCACGACGGCCGACCGGCCGATCTCACGCCGGCGATCTCCGACATCTTCGCGAGCAAGGCTTCATCGGACGATGCCATGGCGGGCCGCAAGGACGTCGCCCCAGGTCTGACCCCGGTCAGAGCCCGAATCTCGGCGGCGGTGCGTGCTCGAGTCGCAGCGGCGGGGTTTCGATGGAAGCGAAACGATGCGGCGTACAGCGGCTCGCGCTAGCGAGGCAGGATGCGCAGCTGCCGTCTGGCGACGGCCCGCTCGCGGCCGTCGCGCCCGAAGATCTGTGCCGTCACTTCGTAGTCGCCCGCAGGCAGATCCCGGCAGTAAAAGGCGGACGTGCGCGGGCCGCTCTCGCCGTCGAGCGGCCGATCGCTGCGCCAGAAGAACTCGCCCGAATCGCCGCTCACGGTGAGCAAACGATTCTCGGGGTCGCGCTCGACGGAGACCTGCACGAGCGCGTTGGCGGGTTCAAAGGAAAAGGCTGGCCAGATGCGGATGTGAACGACCTCCTGATCCGCGCCCGCCGAAAATGCGGTCAGGAGAACTGCTATACTGAGCATCGCCACTCCGTTCACGGTCAGCCCCTTCCGACTGTCTGCAATCGCAAGCAACGTTCCGCTCGCTGCGCCGCAATTCGCCTGATCTTTTTCGCTGGCTCACGAATTCTGAGGCTCGTGTTGACGACATACCGTGCCCGTCACGATCGAGGCGCGATGCCGAGCACGTAATCGCGGACGATCAGGCCCGAGCGGACCAGTGCATCGAACGCGGTGTCGAGGTGGCCCGCGATGGCCGACACGAGGTGCAGCTCGCGGAAGTCGCCGGAGGCGCGAATCAGGTGCTCGAGCACCGCGCGCTCGGCGGCGTCGCAGTGATCCTCCAGCGCGACCAGGCGATCCACCGTCACGAGGAACCGCTCGAGATCGGATCGCACGAGCCCGCCCGAGAGATCGCGGGCCTCCTCGAGCAGCTGCACGTATTCGCGGACGCCGCCGTTGACGAGGCCGCAGAGCGAGTCGAGCAGCGACAACACCGCCGGACTCGTCTCGACGGGCACGAGCGTCAGCGTGAACGCCGTCTGCTCGAGCGCCCTGACGGCGCGATCGCCGTCGGTCACGAGTTGCCTGAAGTGCTGCAGCTCGTCCGAGTGATCCAGCAGGCGGGCCGTGCGCCGCACGATCTCGTCGGCATGCGATCGCCAGGTGCGCACGAGCGAGGCCGTCGCCGCATTGTCGGTCCGTGGCTTCTTCGATTTCAGCCGCGTCACGGTCCGGCTGATCCAGTCAACCGCGGCCGCGATCACCAGCGCGTGATCGGCGGCGGCGCTGAACATCATCCGATCCGATCGCTGCAGGTACTGCAGCAGCTCCGCCTCGATCTCGTCGTCCATGAGCGGGGCCGATCGCCCGCTCGACACCGCCACCGAGACGATGCGAAGCAGCGCCATCAGAAACTTCCGGGCCGCGTCGCGGCCCAGCAGTGCGTCGAGCCGCCTGCCGTGCCGCACCTGCGCGGGCGCGGCGCGCTCGAGGGCCGTGTACACCAGCTGAATGTGTCCCGCCTGCAGAAACGCGGAATGGCCGACGTTGTTCTCGGCCGCCCATTTCAGGACGGCGGTGGCGTCCACGCCCTTCACGAGGCGCGACAGCTGCCTGCGCGCGCGATTCCAGCCGATGAGGAAGACGAGCCGCGAGCCGACGCGCGCGAGAAAGCGCTCGACGTCCACGTCGCTCTCCGCGAGGTAGTGGCCGACGCTCGTCTCCCGATCGGCGTCGGCGACGGTCTCCGCTTCCCACGCCACCGCGTACGGCTCCAGCAGCTCGCGAAAGAAGCGCGCGCGCGGCCGATCGCGATCGGCGTAGGTCACCGTCGTCTCGAGCGACGTCACGTGCGCGACCACGACTTGAACGTCCGTCATCCCTAGATCGTGCTGAATCGTCAGTCGATCGCCGTCGCGAGTCGCGATCGTGCGAGACGGGTGATGGTCGAGGCCGAGTACCGCCGTTTCATTGACGCCCGTCATGAACGCTCGAACGAGCGCGCGATCGGCGTCGGTCAGGCCGAATGCCTCCGCGCCTGCGATCGATTCGAGTCCGACGGCGGTCTGAAGGCGGTTCAGCTCCCACAGCAAGTCCATTGCGAGCTGCTGCGCGCTGTCATGGGCGTTCTCCGACCGTCGCGTCATGGCGGCGACGGCGCTCGGCGGGAGCTGATCGTCGGCGCACGGCGGCGCCTGCGCGATCAACTGCTCGAGCCGCAGCCGATAGAGGTCGGCGCGTTCGCGGAGGTCGCTCTGCCACGCCGACGTCGCGGCGATCGGCTCGAGCATGAGCCGAAGCGCGCCGAAGACGAATTCCACGATCGCGGCGGCGCGGGGAATGCGTACCAGCGCGTCCGCGACCATGCGGCTCGCCGACACCACGGCATCGAGCGACGCGTCCGACACGCCGCTCGCCTCGCGTTCGGCCCGAAGCGTCGGCGGCCGCCGGTTCGGCGCTTGCGCGTACGCGCCGGCCGTCTGCAGCAAGAGCAGGTAGTACTTCAGCCGATCGTGCGCGGACAAGCCCTGGCTGATGAGATCGGGAAGGAGCGGCCCCGGCCCGCGGACGCCGACGTCCTCCTTGTGCGCCGTTTCCGACCGCACGGCTAGGGCACCGGACGACCGGCCGCGGCTGACGGCCGGTAGCTTGCCGCGCGAACACCCCAGTCGTCCCGCACGCTGACCGCGACGCGCCGGCGCACGCTCGCGTCCGCGCGCGTCTTCGCGTCGTCGTCGAGCTGGCGCAGGATCGGCGCATCGTTCGCGGACGCGCGGCGGACGCCGATCCAGTTGCCGTTCTGGAGTTTTTCCCAACCCGCCGCGCGATGCCGGTACACCGACCCGTCGCGACCGGCGTAGAGGCTCTCTCCCCCGCTCAGTGCGGCCGGCGGCGTCGCGACGCCTGTGGTGCCCGCGGGGACTGACGGACCGGCGGTGCCAGTCGTGCCGACGGCGCCGCCGGCGGTTCCTGAGGACTCATGCAGTCGATCCGCAGGCTGCACGAGCCGCGGATCCCACCGCTCGTACAGTCGCGCGCTCAGATCCGCAGACGGCGACGGTCCGTAACCGACGCGCGCGCGACCGAACGACGCGGTCCACGGGTTGTACCAGGCGCCCGCACCGTACGTCACGGGACGCTGGAAATAAGTCGGATCGCTCGGCGTTCCGCCGATGTACGGCGGATAGGCGTAGCCCGTGCCCCAGACGACGGTGCCGCCCGCGACCATCGTGCCGCTGTAACCAGGCTTGGTCTCGAAGACGGCCCAGTCCTCGTAATCCTCGACGGCCGAGACCGCGGTCACGCGATACGCCGGCGATGTCGGAGGAATCTGGTAGATCGACCCTGGCACGGCGCCGATGACCTTCCATGGACCGGTTGGTGTCGCCGACGAAAACCACACACCGTCGGCGCACAAGTAATAGCGGGTGCCCACTTTGAGCACGTCCCTGTCAGTGTTCACAGCGCGCGCAACCGTCGAGTCGCCGATCAACACGAACGTCGGCGTTCCGTCGTACTCGACGGCCGGCGCTCTCAGGCCCTTCTTGTTGACCCGCGCCGTGCGCGCCGCCTGCGCAAGCCGCACGGCTTCAGCCGCCTGCGGCGTTCCCGGCACCGACGCCAGAACGTGCGAGCGCGGATGGTCGAGCGGAATCCGGCTGAAGTCCGCCGGCAGCCGCTGCGTGGCGAACGACCATGGTCCGGTGAGGTCCGGCGCCGCGAACCAGCGGCCCGCGATCAGGTAGTAGATCGTGCCGGCGGCTCCCTCGCGAAACAGATCGCTGTCGGTGTTGCTCACCCAGTTCAGCGACGCCGTGCCGGGCACGCGCCGGTAGATCGGTTCGCCGTCGAGCACGATCAGTTCGGCGGGCTGCCGGCTCACGAAGACCGCCGGCGCTCTGCCGGTCGCGCCTCTCGCCGCCGGCGGCGCTGGTTTCGCGGCGCTGCGCTGACCGCCGGCCGCAGGCTCGTAGGACGGCGCCGCCGATCGCGTCCACGGCCCCATCAGCGTCGGCGCGGCGAGCCACAATCGCCCGTCGCGAATGTAGTAGGTCGTCGTCTTCGCGTCCTTGAACAGCTCCCAGTTCGTGTTCACCGCGGTCTGGAGCGGATTGTCGCTGACGGTTCGCCACACCGGCGAGCCGTCGATGTTCACGACGACCGCCGGGCGTTTGCTGACGAACACGATCGGCGGATCGGCCTTCAAGCCGGCGGCGTTCCTGGGCACGACGGGTTGTGAGGTCATCGCGGCGAGGAGATCGTCGAGCGCCACGGTTCGCCCTTCGGGCGGGACGATCCTCTCGATGACGGTCACGATCTCCGACACGTCGGCCGCGGGAAGCTGCGGGAAGTTCGTGTCGACCACGGCGACGCGTGAAAAGTGCACGAGTCGATCGCGGAGCCCGACCGCGGTGTCGGCTTCGACGACGACCGTGCCGACCGTCGGACGCGCGGCGTTCTTCGGCAGATACGAGACGGCCGCGTACAACGTGACCGACGACTCGTTCGGCCAGTTGGCAATCTGCGGCTGATTGATCGTGACGGTCGCGCCGTTGCGCGCCACGAACGATCGCGGCCAGCGGCCGGCCGGCTGCACCGGCGGCGCCGCGGACCCGTGTGCGGCGACCAACACGACGAACGGAAGTACCAGGCTGCAGATCGTGCGGATGGCAGCCCGCGTAATGATCGGGTGACGAAAGGTACCCATGATGCGCGTCCTTTAGGGCGGCGGGCGGCGGGACTCCAGCAACGATCACCGAGGCTCTGTCAACCGTTCACTCTCCATCCATGAGGCAAGACTCGCAAAGCCGCCGACGAGCAGGTTCGCGCCGACAGCGCCGACGATGACCCTCAGCGACAACGACAGGTGGCCGGCCGTGAGCGTCGCGACGCCCGCAGTGGCCATGCCGCTCAGCAGGATCCACGGCGACGCGCCCTCACTGGCGAAGTACACCATGAGCGTCAGCGTCGCCTCGATGAGCAGCGTGGCGCTCACGACGATGCTCAACGCCGGGACGCTCCACGACGGATGCCCGACGACAACGTAACCGGCCGCGAAATACAGGATGGCGACGATCACTCGCCAGACGACGCCGTCGCGCGGTCCCGTGCCCCACGCGAAGGTCACGTCGGTGGCGCACGCCACCATGAACACGGCGGCGAGCGCCGCCGGGGACACGAGCGCGGCGGCGACGGCACCGACGATCGTCGACGCGCCGAGCAGGCTCAGGATGAGCCCGCGCCCGGGCGACCGATCGAACCGCGTGTGTGTCTTCAGCGTCGGAATGTCCATCGCGGCGCTTTCGCCTCCTGCGTTCGATGGTGCAACTCTCGCTCCCCGGGAAACGCGGGCGGAGCGTGCGACAAAGAACACGTCGGGTTACGGCGAGCGGTGATCCGCTGACGACCCGCGGTGGAGTCCGCTCCGCGGCGAATGGCTGTTACTGACGGGTTTTGCGCGTCGGATAGCGCTCGAACATCTGCGCGACGACATCGTCGAACTGTCCTTGAAGTTTCGACGGGTCCGTCTCGAGCTTGATGTCCGCGCGCGCGCGATAGAGCTCCCGGAGCGTGACCGGTTCTCTCACCAGGACGATGAGCGTTCCCACGGGATATTCGGGATAGACCAGCGATCCCGGCGGTTTCTTCGCTCGCAGATCCACGTCGGTCCGGCGCAGCGACGCGTACGTCACGATGAGGTCGGCCGGCTCGCTGTCCCGCTTTGCCAGACCGACTGCGGCGAGCTCGCGATCCACGGCGGCGACGATGCCCTCGTCGATCGCCCGATCGAACACCTTCCAGCCCGGCGACCAGCAGTACGTCTTGTGCCGCGAGAAATCGGCGCGCTTGTCGACCGTGACCTTCACGCCGTATTTCGGCATCACGGTGATGTGGGTATGCAGGACGCCGACGAGTGCGAGAACAACTGCGAGTCCGATTCCGCCCATACATCACTCGATCGCTGATCGTGTGCAAGGCACGCTCCGAGAATGCCGCGCGCGAAGTCACAAGATGCCGTGATCGTCATGGCAAGCAACTTGCTCTCTGCGATCGCCCATGAAACGGGTGCTCCTCGTCCTCGTCGTACTCCTGGCGGCCGGATCGATCGGCGCGCGGGCCGACGACGACAAAGTGTTCTTCATGGAATTGCCGCCGGGGGTGCTGCCCGCTGATGTGGGCGCGAATCTGTTCGCCGTCGTCGGGTCGTTCTTCAGCGGCCAGGCGTTCTACTGGATGCCGACCGGCGGCACGCGCAACATCGGCGGCCGATCGGGCATCGCCGTCAGCCGCGACGGGAGAACGATTGTCGGCAACGCGCTCGACGCGCGCGGCCTCGAGAACGCGGCGATCTGGCAGAGCGGCACCGAGTGGCGTCTGCTCGGATCCTTCTCGCGCGACGCCCAGCCGTGCGATCAGCTCCTCAGCTCGAGCCACGGCACGAGCGCGGACGGCCGCGTTGTCGTCGGCCTCGGGTGGGATACGTGCCGGTTGGCGCACGCGTTTCGCTGGGAGGAATCCACCGGCATGGTCGATCTCGGAAGCACCACCGCCAACTCCAGCCGCGCCAACAACGTGTCGGGCAACGGTCAGATCGTCGTCGGATGGCAGGAGGCCGCGATCGGCTTCCGCCAGGGCGCGCGGTGGGTGCAGCTGCGGCAGGAGCTCTTCCGCGGTCCCAGCGGCATGGTCGGCGAGGCGTTCGCCGCGAACCGCGACGGCACGATCGTCGTCGGCGGCAACTGCGATCCGACCACCCCCGTGACGAGCGCGTGGGTGTGGACGGCGAATCAAGGCGTGGTGTGTTTTCCGGTCAGACCGCTGCCGTCGTTTCCGAACGTGCCCTACACCGCCAACATGCTGGCGACGAGCGATGCCGGGCGGGGGATCGGCGGCGTGCTGTCGT
>Ga0137409_10002787_pt1 | contig 18639 bp, 16 predicted proteins | sample CZODoug1_16funga_FD_122059 | JGI IMG/M metagenome (GOLD analysis project Ga0137409, IMG submission 122059) | Vadose zone soil fungal communities from Angelo Coast Range Reserve, California, USA - CZODoug1_16fungal (Hybrid Assembly) | ecosystem: Environmental > Terrestrial > Soil > Vadose zone... | reverse complement strand
GGCATGGCGCAGCATGCGCGCCGGGCTCCTGGAGGTCGAGGCGCCCCAGTGGTGCACGGCGACGGCCTCCGGCACGTAGCGCAGCCGGAAGCCGGCGGCGCCGAGCCGCGCGCAGAGGTCGACGTCCTCCATGTACATGAAGAAGCGCTCGTCGAAGCCGTCCACCGCGTCGAACGCCTTGCGGCGGACGAGGACACAGGCGGCGCCGCCCCACGCGACGTCGTGGGCCATCGCGTGGCGCCGCAGCGTGCCGCGCAGGAGCGCCGGCTTGAGCGCGGGGGCGCGGTAGAGCGCGTACTTGAGCGAGGACGCGAAGAGCACGTCGCCGGCCTGGCTCCAGGGCGTCGGCAGGGCGTCGTGCACGGAGGGCTGGAGCGTGCCGTCGGCGTTGACGAGCCGCGCGAAGACGGCGCCGAGCGTCGCGTCGCCGTCGAGAGCGCCGAGCAGCGTCGCCAGCGCGCCGGAGGCCAGCTCGGCGTCGCTGTTCAGCAGCAGGATCGCGCGCCCCGTCGCCGCCGCCGCCCCGACGTTGGACGCGCGGCCGAAGCCGACGTTGTCCGCGCTCTGGATCAGCCGCGCGCGCGGAAACTTCTCGGCGACCATCGCCTGCGAGCCGTCGGTCGAGCCGTTGTCGACGACGATCGTCTCCACGCGCACGCCCTCGGCGGCGCCCTCGAGCGCGGCCAGACAGCGCGCCAGGTGCTCGCGCGTGTTCCAGGAGACGACGACGGCGGTGAGGTCGTCCGTCATTCTTGCTGGGGGCCCCGAAATGGCCCCCAGACCCCCAGCGCTCGGACGCGCCCCGGCGAAGCCGTGGCGCGCCTCGGGTTGGGCCCCAGACCCCTATCGCTCGGACGCGCCCCGGCGGAGCCGTGGCGCGCCTCGGGGTCGCCCACAGGATGTGTCACCGCCGCCGCCTCGGCGCGAGCGCCTCGTCGTAGACGGCGAGCGTCCGCGCGACGTAGCGCTCGATCGTGAATTCCGCGGCCACGCGGGCGACGCCGGCGGCGCCGAGGCGCGCCCGGCGTGACGCGTCGGCCACGAGCGCGCCGACGGCGCGCGCGAGCGCCGCGGGGTCGCGCGGCGGCACGAGCACGCCCTCGAGGCCGTCACGCACGATCTCGGGCGTGCCGCCGCTGTTGGTGGCCACGACTGCGGTGCCCGAAGCCATCGCCTCGAAGAGCACGCGGCCGCAGGGTTCGGCGTCGGAGGCGAGGACGAGCACGTCGAGGCCGCGCATGACCGCGGGGACGTCGCGGCGGTAGCCGACGAAGCGGATACGGTCCTCCAGGCCGGCGTCCTTCACGGCGCGCCGGAGGGCGTCGGCGCGCCAGGCGTCCTCGTCGAAGAGGGGGTCGCCGACGATGGCGAAGTGAGCGTTGGTCACGCCGCGCAGCAGGCGCACGGCGGCCTCCACGAAATGCTCGTGCCCCTTGCCCAGCCCGATGCGCCCGACGAGGCCGACGAGGGGCGACACGTCGGGCACGCCCAGCTCTTGCCGGAACGGCGCGCGCGGCACGCCCGGGTGAAACTCGTGGGTGTCCACCGCGTTGACGATCGTGACCGAGCGGTCCCAGCCGCGGCTGCCCGCGAAGCGCCGGCGAATCGCGTCGGCGTTGCAGATGATGCGTGTGGCGAGCGGCGCCAGCGCGCGATCCACGTCCCGCATGTCGCCGGCGACGAGATTGCGCGCGTGCCAGATCACGGGGACCCCCGTGAGCCGCCCGGCGAGCCCGGCCGGCACGTTGGTCTGGGGCCCGTTGGCGTGCAGGAGGTCCACGCGGTGCGTGCGCACGAGGCGCACGAGCCGCGCCACGGCGCCGAGCACGCCGTCCACGCGGCGCAGCGGCGCGAAGGCGAGCGGCAGTGTCGGCACGCCATCGGCGGCGAGCGCCGCCGGAAACGCGCCGCGCGCCGGGCCGGCGAAGAGTGGGGTCACGCGGTCGCGCGCGAGGTGGCGCAGCAGCAGGCGCAGGCTCCCCTCGGCGCCGCTCAGCGCGCCGACGTGGTGGAGATAGAGGACCCTAGCCGGCACGGCGTGCCTCCGCCGCCCGCGCGAGCACGCGCTCGTAGCCGTCGGCCACGCGGTCCCAGGCATAGAGCGCGGCCGCGCGGCGACGCCCCGCCTCGCCCAGCTGTCGGCGGCGCGCCGGGTCTCTGGCCAGGGCGGCGATCGCGTCGCCGAGCGCCGCCGCATCGCCCGGCGGCACCAGCACGCCGGCGTCGCCGACGACCTCGGGCAGCGCAGTCGAGCGTACCGTGACGACGGCGCGGCCGTAGCTCATGGCCTGGGCGACGACGAGCCCGAACGTCTCGTACGTCGAGTGGAACGCGAAGAGGTCGCAGGCCTCGAAGTAGCCTCCGAGCCCGGTGCGCGGCAGGTAACCGGCGAAGCGCACGTGCTTGTCGATGCCCAGCTCCGCGGCCAGCGCGCGCAGCGCCGGCGCCTCGGGCCCGGTGCCGCCGATCACCAGGGTGACGGCAACGCCGCCGTCGAGACAGCGCCGGAGCGCGCGTAGCAGCGTGTCGACGCGCTTCTCCGGGGCCAGGCGCTGCAGCGCGAACACGAGACAGTCCCCCGGCGGCACCTCGAGCGCGGCCCGCACCGCGGTGCCGTCGCCGGGCGGCGGCGGGATCTCGACGCCGTTGGCGATCACCTCGCCCCGCCCGCGGCCGGGGCCATAGATCGCGTTGCGGCAGTAGCCGGAGACGTAGGTGGCGTCGGTGACCAGCGCGATGAGCGCGCGCTGCCACCAGCGCCAGAGCGCGGGCACACCGGGGCCGGGCACGTCGCGGCCGTTCATCGTGAGCACGGTCGGCACGCCGAGCCGGCGCTCGGCCACGACGCCGGCGAGCCCGGTGGGCATCGCGTAGTGCACGTTCAGCACGTCGGGACGCGCCGCGGCGACCGCGCGGCGCACGGCCGCCACCGCCGACAGCGAGAAGGGCGGCAGGGCGCCGGCCGTCCAGCGATGCCCGCGCACGCGCATCAGCGTCACGCGGTCCTCGTAGCGCTCGACGGGGAACGTCACCAGCGCGTCGTACTCCGACGAGCCCTGGTCGCGGCGCAGCGACTCGGCCAGCACCGGCGTCAGCAGCCGGACGTCGTGGCGCAGGGCCAGGCGGCGGTAGACCTCCAGCACTACCAGCTCTGCGCCGCCGACGACGGGCAGGAACGTGGGCGTGAGGACGAGGATCTTCACACGAGCACCCGGCGGTAGACCGCGCGCGTCTCTTCCGCGATGGCCGACCACGCGACGCGCGCGGCGAGCTTGCGCGCACCCCTGCCGAGTCGCGTCCGCGCGGCCGGTGCGGCAAGCAACGCGGCGAGCCGCGCGGCCAGCGCCGCCGCGTCGCGCGGGGGTACGAGCGCGATGTTGTCGCCGTCGCGCAGATACGGCGACGCCACGGCGGTCGCCGTGCTGACGACAGGCAGGCCATGGGCGAGCCCAGCCATGAGGCTGCCGCGACGGAGCGAGGCGCCCTCGTCGAACGGCGCCACGAACACGTCGGCGGCGCCGAGGATCCGCGAGACGTCCCCGGCCGGCCGGCGGCCGGTCCAGGTCACGGCGCGCGCGACCCCGAGGCGGACGGCGAGCGCCTCGAGATCGGCGCGATACGCGCGCTCGGGCTCGCGGGTGTCCCCGACCACGACCAGGCGGGCCTCGGGCTGCGCGGTCTTCAAGATGGCCAGGGCCTCGAGCAGCGTCTCCAGCCCCTTGCCCGGGTACACGATGCCGAAGTGCGCGAGCAGCGGTGCGCGCGCCGGGACGCCGAGCGCCGCGCGCGTGACGAGCCGATCGCCGGCCGGCGCCGTCGCGATATTGGAGCCGATGGGGATCTCCGTCATCCGCCGCGCCAGCCAGGGCAGCCGGCGTCGCACCATCCCGCTCACCTCCTCGTTGGCGGCGACGACGTGGCGGGCGCTGGTGAGCAGCCAGAGCGCCGCCGCCCGCGAGACGAGCGTCGCGTCGACCAGGGTGTGGAACGTCACGACGGCCGGCGTGGAAAAGGTCGCGCGCAGCGCGCGGCGCCGGTCGCGATAGAGGTCGGGCGTGTACTGCAGGTTCACGACGTCGGCGGCGGCCACGCGCCACCATGGCGCCGGCTCGTCGAGGATCGGAAGCACACTGACGCCGCCGCCCGCGGGGCCGCGCCACGCCGCGGAGGTGACCACCGTCACCTGCTCGCCCTGGCGCGCCAGCTCCTCCGCGAGACAGCGCGTGTAGTCACCGACCCCGCACGTCACGTCTTGAGGCGGGTACGACGGGCAGGCGATCAGGACGCGCACGTCGCCACCTCCACCGGCTCCCCCGCCTGGGCGCCGTAGCCGCAGACGTAGACGAGCAGCACGGTGACGAAGACGCGCGCGGCGGCGGAGCGCATGGCGCTCACGTCGCCTCCGCCGGCCGAGGCGGCAGCAGCGTCAGCGTCAGCGCGGTCAGGATCGCCAGACCGTAGGTCTTGATGCCGGCCAGCAGCACGGGGGCGCCGACGGCGAGGCCCGGATGCTGGTAGTAGTCGTCGATGGCGCCGATCAGTACGATGGCGAGCGCCAGCCACGCCGCGCGCGTGATCGAGCCCTCGCGCAGCGTCGCGTCGACGAGGACGGCAAGCGGCAGCAGCGTGAAGACGAGATGGTTGATCGTGGTGTTCGGCGTGATCAGCAGCAGCACGAGCGCGATGAATGAGAGCTCCGGCACGAGGCGCGCCGGCGCGATCGGGCCCGCCGGTCGCAGGGCGACGATGGCCGCGGCCAGGGCCGCGACCGAAACGGCGACGCCGACCGTGCGCCAGGCACCGAGCGGCACAGATGGCGACAGCCCGTGGCCCGTCGCGACGATCCAGCCGGTGAGCGAGAGGTTTCCGAGCTGGCCCAAGACGTGGCCGTAGCCGTACTGCGGCGCCACCTGGGTGACGTACTCCACCGTCGCCGCCCAGCCGACCGCCGCTGTCGCCAGGGCCGTGCACCCCACGGCGGTCAGGCAGGCGGCCGCGAATGCCCGCCACTTGCCGCGCCACGCGAGCCAACCGATGAAGAGGGCGGGATGCACGCGCAGCGCCGTCGCGACACCGAGCGCGACGCCGCCGAGCACCGCACGGCCGGAGGCGAGCGACCAGACGAACAGCGCGAGCAGCACCAGCACGAGCTGGTTGATCTGGCCGAGGCCGAGCGAGTTCTCGAGCGGTTCGCACGTGAGGAAGACCGCGGCCGTGGTCAGGGTCGCCGCCGCGCCGAGGCGGGCCGCGCGCGCAATCCAGACGAACGCGACCAGCAGCAACACGACGCTGAGGGCCAGCCACGCCTCGACGGCGTGACGCCACGAGAGCGCCGTGAACGGCACGAAGGGCAGCACGGCGAATGGCGGATAGGAGAAGGCGTGGATGTGCACGTAGCCCTCGTGGGCGTGCAGCGTGCCGAGGCGGGCCGCCTCCGCAACGAGGGCGGGGTTCTCGTTGACGCCCTTGACGTGGTCCATCCCCGGGTCGTAGAACGAGGTCCCGGCGCGATAGAGGTGCGCGCCCGTGTAGAGGATGGCGAAGTCGCGCGCGTCACCGTGGCGCGCCGTCTGCAGCGCGCGCACGGCGACGCGGCCGGCCAGCCCGGCGACGACGAGCGCGAGCGCCACGACGGCGACGGGCAGGCGGCCGTTCATCGCGCCCGCTCGCGCGCCCGCGCGTGGACGTCGGTCGTGCGCCGCGCCGTGACGTCGACCGACCGCGTTGCCGCATAGGCGCGCGCCGCGTCCGCGAGCCGCGCGCGCGCCGCCGCGCCGGCGAGCACTGGCGTCACGAGGCGCACGTCGTGACGCCGCGCCAGCCGCCGACACACCTCGAGGATGACCAGCTCGCCGGCCGGAGACGCGGCGAGCATCACGACGTGCATCCCCGTCGCGCCGACCACAAGATCAGCGCCACCGCGCCGAGCGCGCCGGCCGACACGGTCAGGCTCGGCCACCACCAGAGCGGCTGGTAGGTCATGGTGACGACGTGGTCGCCCGCGTCGACCGCGACCGCACGGACGAAGCCGTTCGCGGGATGAACGTCCGCCGGGCGGCCATCCACCGCCGCGCGCCAGCCAGGATAGTGGGTGTCGTTGACGACGAGCCAGGCCGCGGCCGGCACCGCGACGCGCACGGTGAGGGCTCGGCCGGTGTCGCTCACGATGTCGGCGCGGCCTGCCGACGCCGCCTCGGCCGCCCGCCCGTGGGGCGCCGCGAACGGTGCCGCGAGCCAGACCACGGCACGTGGGTCGGCGCCCTGCCGCCATCGCTCGGCGGCCTCACCGGGCGAGCGCGCGAGACCCGCGCGGCCGGCGATGAACGCGCGCGGAAGCGGGTCATGCACCGCGTAGAGCTTCACGGCGGGCTCGCTGTCGGCCCCCGTCTCTCGCAGACGCAGTCCCGGCGTGGCGAGGTCTCCGGCGGCGATGACATAGCCAACACTCCAGGCCCGGAGCGCGGACACGTGAGCCCGGATCCACGCCTCACGCTCCGCGTCGTCGCGCATATCGAACACGGGCAGCGACTCGGCCTGACGGCGCGGCCGCAGCGGTGAGACCAGCCCCATGAAGGATCGATCGTAGAGCGCCGGCAAGTTGCCGACGAGCGCTGCGCTGGCGCGGCCGCAGTCAGTGGTCGGCGCGACCGCCACGCTCACGAGTCGGATGCCGGGGTCGGCGGGCACGGACGCGATAATCCCGGGCGGCGCCGAGGGCAGCGGCGGGCTCCAGAACTGGAGACCGCGTGCGAGCACGAAGAGGTCCGCGGCGACCAGCAGGACCACGCCGGCGTTGACCGGTCGACGGGCCGCCGGCGAGCGCACGAGGGCGAGGGCGGCGCCCGCAACGGCCAGCGCGCCGATGGGCACGGCCGTGCGGCGGCCGAGAGGATTTGCGGTGTCGACGAGTCCCCAGTAGATGACGGCAACGCGCTGCTCGACGGCCCCCGGCTGGCGCAGAGCCGACGGCATCTCGTCGGCCCGCCTGGCGTAGTACCGGTGGCCGAACTCCCGCACCGTGCCGGCGTCGGCGACGAGGCGCTGATAGGCAATGCCCATCAGCACGAACAGACACGCGCTGGCCACGACGAGCGCGAGGCCGGCGCGCCGGCGTCGGCGAGCCGAGGCTGCGACGTGATCGAAGCCGAACGCGCCGAGCACGGAGAGACCGAAGGCCGCCAGAAACAGAAAGCGACCGGGCACCCTGAAGTACGCGAACGGTGGCTGGCTCAGCAGCACGGCCGACGGCGTGCAGTAGGCGCCGAAAGCCAGGGCGACGGCGGCGCTCACGAGCCCAGCGTGAAAGCGCACGTGCGGATTCCGGTGGCGCCAGCAGACCGCCGCCACCGCGAAGGCGAGCGGGATCAGGCCGACGTAGATCGCCGTGGACCAGAAGTTCCACGCTCCCCAATACCCGTCGAGGTTTTCCGGCGTGCGCACCCCGAACGCGGTGGGCACCAGAAGCATCAGAAGCTGACGGGGCGGAAACGAGTAGCTGAGCGGCGCGGCCTGGCCGGCTGCGCGAGTGGACTGCAGCAGCAGCTCGATGCGCCCGGCAAGCTGCGGCAATGAGAGCGCGAAGCCGATTGCCAGCATCGTTCCGAGCCGGGCGGCGAGCGTCCTCCACCCTACGTGCGACGCTCGGGCGCGAAAAATGAAGAAGAGCGGCCACGCGAGCAGCCCGAGAAACGCGCCTTGCGGGTGTCCGGCGAGCATTTGCGCGCCGAGGGCCGCCCCTCCGGCCGCGATCCAGCCGGCGGACCCGGACGCGGCGCGCTCGGCGGACAGAAACAACAGCGGAATCCACGCCACCGTCGCGAGTAGCGGCAGCTCCAGGCCGGCCTGAACCGGAAGGCACAGCATGAACGTGACCGCGCCCAGGAGCGAGGCGGAGCCGCCGAGGTTCAGGGCGCGGAGATAGGCATACGTCCCGGTCCCGAGGAGCAACAGGTGGAAGGCGATCGAGAGATTCAGCGCCGTCGTCGCGTCCAAGGGCATGAGGACCAGATGCGGCGGATAGAGCGGCCCCAGCTCGCCTTCCGCCAGCAGCGGGTATCCGCCCGCCAGTCCGGTGATCCACAGGGGTGGCCCCCCCGCGCGCCAGGCCGCTTGCGTGGCGTGCCACAGGGGCAGCGAGAATGTACACAGGTCATCGAAGAGCAGCCGACGTCCTTCGATCAGCATCGGCGCGAACAAAACCCCGACGCACGCCGCCAGCGCACCGAACGAGCACAGCGGTGCGACGGCCTGTCTCATCTGGGCGGCCGCCCCGCGTGACAGAGCTGCGCGAAGACGCCAGGGATTCACCGCGCCTCCCTGGCCGCACCGTAGTGCTCGAGCGTCCGCGCCGCCGCCGCGGCCACGCTCCAGGCCGCGGCGTAGTCGCCGGCGGCCTCGACGAGACGGCGGCGCGCGGGGGGATCCTCCAGCAGCCCACGGAGCACCTTCCCGAGGTCATGCGGGTCGTCGCGGCGCGCCAGTGCCAGGCCCGCGCCGCGCGCGGCGAGCTCGCGCAGTGGCACCACATCCGTCGCGAGCACGGGCCGACGCTGCGCCAGCGCCACGTGCAACGAGTAGGACACGCTGTCCTCGGTACCGTAGGGCACGACGACCACGTCCATCGCCTCGAGGGCGACCGGCGCCTCGGCCGGCTCGAGGTACCCGGTGATGACCAGACGATCGCGGAACCCGGACCGCACGGCCATGGCGCGGATCGCGGCGATGCCGGCCTCGTGCTCCGGGACCCGGGCGCCGCCGGCGAGCAGCAGCACCGGCGCCGATGGCCCAACGTCGCCGGCGAGCGCCTCCAGCAACAGGTCGATGCGCTTGGTGCGATCGATGAAGCCGAAAACCCCAACGATGCCGCGCCGGCCGAGCCCGTGGCGCACGCGGAACGACTCGACCGCGGCCGGCGTGACGGCGACGCGCGGCGGCACGCCGGGCGGCACGACGTGGCAGCGCGCGGCGTCGACCCCGCGCTCGACGAGGCGCTCGCGGTGGAGCGCGGCGTGCACGATCACGGCGCGCGCACGGCGGAACGTCTCGACGTCGTGCCACGCCGGCGCGCTCAGCGCGTTCGCGAGGGCGCTGCCGAGGCCGCCCGCGTAGCGCGATGGCCCGCGCGGCCGCACGGTGTGCGCCGTGATCACCAGCGGCGCCGCGAGCGAGCCCAGAAGGACGCGCACGGCGATCGTGTACGTGAGCTGGTCGACGCCGAAGAAGCCGTAGGTGTGCTGCACGTGCGCCACGTCGCCGCGCAGCCGCCGCCCGGCCGTCGTCATGGCGAGCGGGCTCCAGCGCCCTTCCGTGATTGGCACCGTCGTCACCCGGGCGCGGGGGGCAAGGGCGGCCGTCAGCGCGCGCGTGTAATCCGCGATCCCGCAGCGCGGGCCGACCGTCGTATGCATGGCAACCTCGAGCGGCCGCATCACCGGATGAGTCCCCGGCGCCTCAGCTCGTCGCTCGCCTGCGCCACGCGGTCGTCCGCCCGCTGCTGCCGCGCCCACGCCGCGAGGTCCTCGACGCCCTTCTCCAGCGCCATGCGCGCGTTGAACCCGAGCACGCGCCGGATGCGCGAGACGTCGGCGACGCAGTGGCGGATGTCGCCCTCCCGGAAACGGCCGACGATGTCGGGGGTGATCGCGACGCCGAGCGTGCGCGCGATCGCTTCCGCGAGCGCGGCCACCGACGTCGAGCGGCCGGTGCCCACGTTGAGGGCAACGTCGGCGACGTCGTCGCGGTCCAGGGCCAGGCAGAAAGCCTCGACGATGTCGCTCACGTGGATGAAGTCGCGGCTCTGCCGGCCGTCCTCGAAGACGAGTGGCCGCTGGCCGTTGAGCAGGCGCGACGAGAAAATCGCGCCCACGCCGGTGTACGGGTTGCCGAGCGCCTGCCGCGGCCCGTACACGTTGAAGAGGCGCAGCGCGACGGTGGCAATGCCGTACGCGCGGCCGACGCAGAGGCACAGCTCCTCCTGGTCGCGCTTGGTCACCGCGTAGACGGACGTCGGGACGATCGGCTTGTCCTCGTCGCACGGCGCCGGCGTCGTCGTCGTGTTGCACGAGGGGCAGCGCAGCTCCCAGTCGCGCGCCTCGAGCTGCGCCAGCGGGCGCGGCTTCGGCGCCACGGGACCGCACGACGGGCAGCGGTAGCGGCCCTCACCGTAGATCGACATCGACGACGCGACGACGAGTCGCCGCACGCGGTGGCCGCCGTTGGCCAGCCGGTCGAGGAGCACGGCGGTGCCGCGCACGTTCTCGTCGACGTACGGCACGATCGCGTACATCGACTGGCCCACCCCGACCTGCGCCGCGAGGTGGACCACCGAGGCGGCGCCGGCGAGGGCGCGATCGACGGCCGCCGCGTCGCAGACGGAGGCGTGCACGAGCTCGACGCCGGCCGGCAGGTGGCGCGCGCGTCTGGCGCCCGCGCCGTGCACCTGAGCGTCCAGCGAGTCGAGGACACGCACGGTGGCGCCGCGCGCGAGGAGAGCCTCCACGAGATGGCTGCCGATGAAGCCGGCGCCCCCGGTGACGAGGACGGGGGAGGCGATCATGGCCTGGTGAACCTCCGGACGAGCGTCGCGTGGTCGTGGCGGGCACCCTCGCGCACGCGGCGGCGGGCGGCCAGGGTGTCCGGCAGCCGCCGCGCGTTGTGAGCGAAGGCCAGGACGATCGAGAGCGCCAGCTTCAGATTGCGACGGCTCACGTGCCACGCGGCGCGGGCGATGAGCGCCGCGGCCAGCCGCGCCGCGTCGCGCGCCGGCAGCACTTTGAGGCCGAAGCGCACCAGATTCGTGTGGTAGGAGACCCGGCGGCGGAACCAGAACTTCGGCACCTGTCCCGGCGCCACGCCGCGGATCAGGTGCTGGTACTCGTCGCCCGACATCCCGACCTTGTGATAGAGCACGGCGTCCGGGATGTAGACCGTTCGCCAGCCGCGCCGCCACGCGCGCCAGCAGAGATCGGTGTCCTCGAAGTCGATGAAGAACGTCGGGTCGAAACCCTCGAGCGCCTCGAAGCGGTCACGCCGCACGAGCAGGCTGCCCGCGCAGCCCCATGGCACCTCCACCGGTCCCGTCGCGGCCGCCGTGTACTCCACCGCCCACGGCGGCACCACCACGTCGTGGTAGCCGCCCGGCACGAAGCGCGTGCGACCATGGATCACGCGCGCGCCGTCCCAGGAGTGCTGCGTGGGATCCACGGCGAAGAGCGTGTCGTCGGCGGCCAGCGCGCGCGCGAGCCGGCCGACGCAGTCGAGCTCGAAGCGCATGTCGTTGTTCACGAAGAAGAGGAACTCGCCCTTGGCGTCGCGCACCGCGCGGTTGTAGGCGCGGGTGAAGCCGAGGTTCTCCCCCATGGGCAGCCAGCGCGCCGGGTAGCGCGCGGTGACGGCGGCGCTGTCGTCCACGCTGCCGTTGTCCACCACCACGACCTCGTGCGCGGCCCAGTCCTGCGTGGCGAGCGTGGCCAGGCAATCGGGCAGCAGGTGCGCGCCGTTCCAGTTGAGGATGAGCGTGCTCACGAGCGGCCGCTCCGTCACGCGGGCTCCCCGTCGCGGACGCGGCGCGCCCGCATGAGGATCCCCATCGCGAGCGACGGGAACCAGTCGCCGGTGACGGCGAGCCACGGCGCGCGGCGGTCGTCGAGGAAACGCTGCGGGAGGAAGGGCACCCAGTTACCGACGTGCTGCTCCACGCGGAAACCGTGCCGCCGCAGATGGGCGCGCAGCATCCGCGGCGTGTAGTAGCGCACGTGGCCGGTGCCCTCCACGCGGATGTCCATCCACATCGGGTACCGCCCGAGGAGCAGGCGGGCGCGGTTCTCGAGGCTCGCGAGGTTCGGCGTGGTGACGACGAGCGCGCCGCCCGACCGCAGGACGCGCACAATCTCCGTCAGCACGTGGTCGGTGTCGAGGACGTGCTCGATCACTTCCGCCAGCACCACGGCGTCGAAGGCGCCATCGGGCCACGGCAGCAGCATCTGGCCGAAATCGCAGTGCCGCGCGTCGATGCCGCGCTCGCGGGCGGCAGCCACGAGGGCGGGCTCGCGATCCACGCCGGCGACGCTCCACCCGCGCGCGGCGAGCAGCACGCCGAGCTCCCCCGCCGCGCAGCCGACGTCGAGCAGGCGACCGCGCGGCTCGCCGTCGAGAAGGGCGAGGAGCTTGCGGATGCGCGACTCGCGTAGGTCCACGCGGTGATGGCCGTAGTCGGTCCACGCCGGCGCCGTCACGCGGGCCGCCTCGCGACGAGGAGCAGGTTGTCGGCGCGCCCGATCGTCTCCAGGACGCGCCGGACCAGCCACTTCGCCCAGCCGGCACCGCCGCACGGCACGAAGGACAGCATGCGCGTGCGCCAGCGCACCCCGGTGAATCCCGTTCCCGTCACCAGCTGCGTGAGCGCGAGGGGCGTGAAATGCCAGATGTGCTGGCTCGGCACGAGGCCATCCCACCGCGCGCCGGCGGCGCGGGCGATCGGGCTGGCGAAATTCGGCAGACCCACCATGAGAAAGCCGCCCGGCCGGAGCCAGGCGCACGCCGCGCGCAGCGTGCGGGCGGGATCGGGCAGGTGCTCGAGCACGTGGTTCAGCGTAACCACGTCCTCGCTCGCGGGCGGCACCGCCGCGTCCTCGATGCGCCCGCAAGTCAGCTGCGCGCCGAGCACGGCGCGGCCGATGGCCACAGCGGCCAGCGAGCCGTCGAGCCCACGGGCGCGGTAGCCACGCGCGTCGGCGGCCGTGACGAGGTAGCCGACGTTCGCGCCCACGTCGAGCAGCGACAGGCCGGGCCGCGCGCCCGCCGCCGCCAGCGCGTCGAGGGGCGCCTCGTTGAAGCGGCGCCACCAGCGGTCCTTCGGCTCGGCGAGCGCGCGCCGGAAATACTCCGGGTCGTCGGCGAATTGCTCGCGGCCGTCGGCCTCCGCCGGCGGTGGCTCGGTGCGGCCGAGGCCGCAGCCCGCGCAGCGCAGGATCGCGGAGGCCGGCAGCCGCAGCGCAGGCACCCACGCCGCGCCCCCGCACGCCGGACAGCGCGCCGTCCTCGTCATCGTGCGTCGCCCGCCGCGCGGCGCTCCGCCCGCACCGCGCAGGTGTCACGCAGCGCGGGCCAGAACCGCCGCGCCGGGGCGAGCGCCGCGGACAGCGCGCGGCGCACCGGTGAGACGCCCACGGGGACGCGATCATGGAAGGCGCGCACCGGTACGTCGAAGCCGGCAGCCGTGAGCAGATCGACCAGCTCCGCCATCGTGTACAGGCGCAGGTGCGGATGGGTGCCGTCGATATCCACCGGCGGCTGCTGCGGCGAGTGGCCGCGCATCACCAGCTCGCGATTCGTCCAGGCGGCGAGATTCGGCGTCGTGAGGACGAGGGCGCCTCCCGCGCGCAGGACGCGCGCCAGCTCGGCGAGCACGCGGGGCACGGCGTTCGGCGACAGGTGCTCGACAACCTCGGCGAAGACGACGGTGTCGAAGGCGCCGTCGGCGAAGGGCAGCCGCCGCTCGATGTCGGCGGCGACGAGGGCGGTGCCGTGCACGCGCAGCGCGGCCTGATACTCGCGCGTCCACACGTAGCGCCGCCCGGGGTGCTCCACACCCACCAGCCGCGCGAAGGGCAGCGCGCGGTGCAGCGTCGCCGCGAGCGTGAGGTACCCGGTGCCGATCTCGAGCACGCGCCCCGGCGCGTGGCGCCCGTCCAGCAGCGCGAGCGTGTCGGCAATGCGCCGCGCCTCGTGGCGCAGCAGCGTCTCGCGCCCATGGGTGGCGAGGCTGTCGGCGGCGCGCGGATCCCAGCCGCGCGCCACGTCGGCGAGCAGCGCGGCGATGGCGGTCTCGCTCAGCGGGCCGTCGTCGCTCACACCGGCTTCTCCGCCATCAGGGCCCCGCCGTCGGCGTCGCTCACGCCGGGACGCGCGCCGCGATCGGTCAGCAAACCGTCGAGCCAGTCGAGCAACCGGTAGGTCAGCGCGACGAACGCGAGCCGCGGATGGTCGGAGCTCCGCCGGATGCGACGGTGGTGCCATGTCAGGGGGGCGTCCATCAGCCGGCGCGTCAGCGTGCGGCTCACTGCGCCAGCAACCGCTTGACCGCGAGGTGGTCGGCGCTCCGCGTGTAGCCGAGCGCCCACAGCGCCGCCGCGTAGGCCGCCGCCGCGAGCGCGATGGCCGGGGCCACCCCGAGCGGATGCGCCAGCCGCAGCGCCGCCAGCATCCCGCACGTCGCCGCGAGGTACCGCCACAGGCCCGCCGCCGTGAGCGTCATCCCGAAGGCGCCGCGCAGCAGGCGCACGACCAGGACGAGGGTCAGCCACTCGCACACGACGGTGGCCACCGCGGAGCCGGCCGCACCCCAGTGCGGAACGAGGGCCACGTTGCCGACGACGTTGACGAGCGCGCTGAGCGCGTAGATGCCGACGAGCGGCCACACGCGGTCGCCGGCGATGAGCGCGTGGTTGGCGACGTTCACCCAGAAGAGCGGCAGCGCGCCGAGGATCAGCAGGCGCAGGAGCGGCGCGGCGCCGGCGAACTCCGGCCCGAACAGCAGGGCGACGAGGTCGCCCGCGACGAGCACGGTGCCGACCGTGAGCGGCAGGCCGAGCGCGAGCAGCGGGCGCCAGCCCGCCTCGAGCAGCCGCCGCGCCTCGCCGGGCGCCGAGACCGCCACGCTCGACAGGCGCGGGAAGAGCGGCCCCCCCAGCGACGCCGCGAGCGCGATGATCGCGTCGAGGAAGCGATAGGCGGCCGCGTACCGCCCGAGCTCGCCGGGGCCGGCCAGCCACTCGAGCATCACCATGTCGACGCGGTAGTAGAGCGCGAAGCCCGCCATGAGCAGGCCGAACGGCACCGCGCGCCGCAGCAGGGCGACGCCGGCGCCGGCCGGCACGGCGGGCGCCGGTCCCGCGGCGCCGGCCAGCGCGCGCGCGAACAGCCACATCAGCGTGCTGACCGCGAGCGAGCCCGCGAGCAGCGCGACGACGCCGCCGTGGGCCAGGAGCACGCCGAGGGTGATGGCGGACGAGAGCACCGCCCCCGTCACCCGCTGCAGCGCCAGCCGATCCATCCGCTCCTGCGCCGTCAGGAGCACGAGAGACGGCATCGTGAGCGCGGACACGACAGACGCCAGTCCGCCCAGGGCGATGGCGGCGACGATGGCGGTGTCGTGGCCGAGGAGCAGCGCCAGGCCCACCATCGCGGCCGACGCCGCCGTGGCCAGCGTCAGCGCGGTGCGGCGCACGACGGCGATCACGCGCGGCGCCTGGGCCGGCCCCCGGCTCACATCGCGGATGGCGAGCGTCGCCAGGCCGAAGTCCGCCAACGCTCCGAACGGAAAGCAGAACGCGAGCACGTACGCGTAGCGTCCCAGCTCATGAACGCCGAGCCAGCGGACCAGCGCGACGGAGACGAGGAGGTTGATCGCCTTCGTCGCGACCTGCGCGGCGACGAGCGCCGAGATGTTGCGCCCGATCACCGTCGGACTCCGCTCCGCTCCTTCTTCGGCGGCGTCGGCATGAACTGAGCCGCGGCCGCCGCCGCCGCGCGCTCCTTCGCCTCGAGAGCCGGGATCATCATGACGATGCCCGTGACCAGCCAGAACGGCTCCATGATGCGCACGATGATGAACGTATTGGAGCCGAATGCATGCACGAGGAGCCCCGCGAAGCCCGCCAGGAAGCCCAGGACGAGGCCGCGCTCCTCCGGATCGCTGCGCGTCGTGTAGACGTCGAGCGCGTGCCGGCCCACCTTCCACATGAGCCAGAGGAACACCGCGAGGCCGACGAGGCCGGTCTCCGCGAGGACCCGGGCGTACTGCGCGTCCATGAACCCGAAGCCCGTCACCCCCCAGCCGAAGATCGGCCGCTGGACGAATCCCGTGAGGGCGGACTTGAAGGAGAGGAGGCGCGCGGAGGTGGAGGGGTCGAAGGCGACCTTGCCGAGCCGCACCGTGTCTGAGCCCTTTTCCTCCTTGAAGGTATAGGTCACGCGGTCCTTCACGGATTTGGGGGCCACGAAGATCAGCACGGGCGAGGTCACGAGCCCCAACAGGATCAGCCCCACGGCGAGCCGACGCCGTGTGGTGAGACGCGCGATCACGAGGAAGGCGGGAATCAGACCCAGGTACGACGCGCGGGAGAGCGTGAAGAAAAACGGCACCCCCATCACCCCGAGCAGGACCAGGCACTGCGTACGCCGGCGCGCGTTCTCGGTCTCGAAGGCGATGCCGGCCGCGATGGCCATCATGAAGAGGAGATAGCCACCGAAGGTGTTCGGCTCGCCGATCTCGCCCTCGAACGGCGCGGAGACGCGCTCGCCGGACGGCACCTGCGCGAGCCCGATGACGCTCACGATGGCCGCGGTGATGAAGGCGGCGCCGACCAGCCGCCACCCGTGCTCGCGGTCGCGCAGGTTGTTCACGACCATGTAGTAGATGACGAAGTACTCGACGTACTTCAGGACGTGGAAGTAGCCCGACCAGCTGACCGTCCCCGTCAAGGAGCCGAGCAGCGTCGCCCCCAGCGTGGTGGCAACGTACATGAGGACCGCCCAGTTCAACGGCGTGCGCGCGATGAGGTTCAGCTCCTTGTTGACGGCGGTCTTGGCCAGCCACGAGAACCCGATGACGAGGAGCACGAAGTCTTCGGTGCGGACGGTGATGCCACGCCCGGCGCCGACGCCGGCGCCCTTGCTGCCGAATTGCGGCGACAGCAGCATCGAGAAGATGACGACGTAGATGCCGAAATCGGTGCGGACGAAGGCGAGCGCGAACAGGGTGAGCGCCGCGACGGCGCCCATCGTGTACGTGAACGAGACGTTCGTCAGTCCCTGCGCGACGGTGAAGGCGCCGGCCACGGCCACGACGGCGAAGACGACCATGCTGCCGGCGGCCGGCGGAACGGCGGCCCGGCCGTACTGTGACATCGCCTACGGGACCGGGACGACCTGGTGTGCCGGCAGGTCGAGCTGCCCGAGCTCCCTGCGCTTTGCCTCGGCGTCGTCGCGGGACGTGAAGCTACCGTGGCGGATGACGAATGCGGAGGCCTGGCCGGGCTGCGCGGCCACGCGCACCTGGTGGCCGGCGGCGCGGACGCGCTCGGCCAGCTCGACGGCGCCGCGCAGCGGCAGCGGCCGGCCCACGCGCAGCACGAGCGGGTCGGTGCTCGCCACGACCGCCTCGCCCAGGCCCTGCTCGCGCAGCGCGGCCGCGACCATCTTGCCCTCGTGGGCGGTGGGCACGCGCTCGATCAGCACCGCGTAGACGGCGCTGCCCGTCGGCCGGCGTGAGCGGACCGTCGGATAGCCGGCCTCCATGAGCCGCCGCTCGAGTCGCTCGGCCTCGGCCGCCGAGAAGAACGGTCCGAACTCGATCGTGAAGCGCGCCGACGGTGTCGGCGTCGCAGGCGTCGCGATCGCGGAGGCGAGAGGCGCGGGCGCCGACGGGGGCGCGGCGGCCGGGGGCGCGAGGGCCGGCGCGGTGAGGGACGGCGGCGTGATCGCGGGCGGCATGATCGATGTCGACGGTGGCGCCGCGGGCGATGCGATCGGTGGCGCGCTCGGCGGTGGTGTCGTGACCGGCGCGACGGGCGCGGGCGTCACGGGCGTCGACGCGCCCGGCGTGCTCGGCGGGGCCGCGGGCGGCGGCGTCACCTTCGAGCGCGGCGTGCCGGGGCGTGGCGGCGCCGTCGGCGGCGCCGACGGGCCCAGACGCTGGCGCAGCAGCTCGCGCGGATTCAAGGCGTCGATCCCGCCGGAACGCCACACGACGACGGCGGCCAGCGCGCCGACCGCCCCGAGCAGCGCCACCAGCGCCAGAATCAGATTTCTGCCACGGCCGCGGCCGCCCGTCTCGCGTGGGGAGGCCTTTCCCGGCGGCGGCAGCGTGGCCACCGACAGCCCCGCGCCGGCATCCGCCTTCACCGCGGCGTCGGCGCGGCCACGCCCGAACCAGCCGCGCGCGCGGTCGACCGCGCGCTGCACGGGGCCACCGCCGCCGCGCGACGGCTCGCCCGGCGTCTCCTCGCCGTAGTAGTGCGTGTAGTAGTGGGTGTACGTGTAGCCCGAGACCTCGGTCTGCAGATCGTTGAGGACGACGCCCCAGACCTGGGCGCGCGCGGCCTCGAGGTGCGCCTTGGCGCGCTTGAGCACGAGGCGACCGACCTTGCCCGCCTGGTAGACCAGCAGCACGCCGTCGGCCTTGCCGGCCACGATCGCGGAGTCGGTCACGGGCAGGATCGGCGGCGTGTCGATGAGCACGATGTCGTACTCGGCCGCGACCGCGCGCAGGAACTCGGTCATGGCCGTCGTGGACAAGAGCTCGGACGGGTTGGGGGGGATCGGTCCCGCCTCGATGATGTGGAGGTTGTCGAGGCCCGGCGCGGCCATGACGTCCTCCATCTCGAAGCGGCCCATGAGGATGTCGGCCACGCCGCGCACGCAGTCGCGCCACTGCGCGTTGCCGACGAGGATGTCCGACAGGCCCGGCTCCCGCTCGATGCCGAAGAAGCGGTAGATCGACGGCCGCCGCATGTTGGCGCCGATCAGCAGCGTCTTCTGGCCGTTCTGCGCCATCGTCAGCGCGAGGTTGACGATGGTCGTCGTCTTGCCTTCCTGCAGCGTGGGGCTGGTGACCACGAGCACCTTGCCACCGCGCTC
>Ga0137409_10002784_pt1 | contig 18653 bp, 15 predicted proteins | sample CZODoug1_16funga_FD_122059 | JGI IMG/M metagenome (GOLD analysis project Ga0137409, IMG submission 122059) | Vadose zone soil fungal communities from Angelo Coast Range Reserve, California, USA - CZODoug1_16fungal (Hybrid Assembly) | ecosystem: Environmental > Terrestrial > Soil > Vadose zone... | reverse complement strand
GGATGTTGCGAAGACCTTTAAGTTGACGCTCTTTACCGGGGAGCGCAAGGGCGTGTTCAGCCTATCGAACATGAAATAGGTTGGTGCGCTCACTTCACCTTTTGCTGAACTTGCCATTTTGCAGCCGGCGCCGCAGTTGCCGGCAGCTTCCTGGGATTTTGCACCCCTTCGAGCGCCCAGTGGAAGCTCCGGTCCTCGCAATGATAGTTCTCGGCCATATTGGCGTCACCGGAGCCATTGAAGATCGGCGCTTGCGGGTACGGGCACAGCGCCAAAGTGCGATCCACGGCGCCATTCGTCAAGTGAGACGCGATAATCTTTTCTGGTGCGACGCCATCTTCCACCCAACGATCGAGCGCCATCACAATATCGTGCTGCGCATCGAGTTGTGGCGGAAGGCCCTGGTTTGCGCCGCCGAAAACATTCGGCCCGGGACCGTTGGCGCAGTGATGCATGCCGGGCACCATGAACAAGCGCATGAAGTCGGTCACCGCATAGGCGTTCGGTTCGCTCTGCTCGTCCCCGCGCCCTTTTCCCATTGTTTCGATCACATCTTCGTAATATTCGATGGTCCGCAGGGGCGTGATCGAATGATCCGCCCAGCCGTGGTACATGATCAATTTTCCGCCGTGAGCTTTGAACTGCGAAAGATCGGGGTTGGCGTTGTCCTGCGCGGAAGCCAGCGGCACCAGAGCCGCTAGCGAGGTATCAAAATTGAACTGCTTCACCGAATCGAAGTTGGGGCCGAATACGAATTGCCTCATGAAGATGTCCTCCAGAATCCAAGTGGACGCTGGTTTGGCAGCTTCCGTCCCGGTGCCCGTGATGAAGGCCTGGTAATCTTCTTCATGGCCGGGGAGAAATCCAGGATGAAGTTTTACGCCAGCGGAGTTCACCGGGCCGTGCAGAATTTTCTGCAGCGCCTGCGCCTGGCCCGATGTCAAACAGTTGGGGCCGTCGCCGGAGGGGCACACGATCGTTTTCGGATCGAACTTGCAGCGGCCCGGCGTCATCAGCACGCCATTGATCGCTCCGCCGCTCTCGCGGCACGCATTCATCGTGGCCTTTTCGATTATGGGAATTTTGGCGGGCGGGATCGGAGCGGACGCCAGGGCCTGAGCGTTCCAGGCATATTGCATCATGAGTTTGGTCCGATCGATTACCGGGTCGCCGGAGATGGCGGCGTCGAAATCATCAGGATACCGTTGAATTTCCGCGAGCGCCATCTTGCCGCCATTGGAACAGCCCACGAAGTAAGAGCGCCGCTCATGCTGATTGTAAAAAGTCCGGAGAATCTGCTTCCCGATAAGCGTTACGACGTGCGTGGCCAGGTAGGCGTAGTTGTTCTGGGCGTCCAGATTGTTGATGGCCCAGTTTGTGTTCTTGGCCTCGTGGCCGGTGTCGGAGCCGGCCGCAGCATAGCCCTCGGTAAGCGCCTGCGTGAGCCTCGGGATCACGCCATTGTAACCACCGCCGCCCGCGACAAAGTATTTGCCGTTCCATTTCGTAGTTGGCAGCGAGACTTCAAAGAGAATCGTGGATTGCGGGAGATTGTGAATACTCCCCAGTACTTGGCAATATTCAGGAATCGTGCCCGCCTCGGGAACGACCGTTGCGGAGGTGATCGTGGTGTCCTTCAAGGCCAGGCTGGTGAGGCTCGCGCAGTCGGCAGCCTCCGCGGGCGGCGCGCCAACTGCAAGCCCCACAATCAGAACTAGTATGTGTGCCGCCAGCATGACGGGGAGTTTGGAGTGTGCGCTAGCGAACTGGGCGAGGAAGCTGACCGGGACATAGCGCCGTTTGCGAGTGTTCATGAGGTTCCTCCCGTAGCCAGCTTTGCCTACGCAGGTCTGAGCCCCGTGGATCTTATACGGGTGGGACGATATCTCAAATCTTGGCGTTTCGTAACAAATTAAGAGAGGGGAAGGATCGGGTTAGCGTGGCTTTGAATGTATGCTCCTAACAAATTAGCTTATCAAGTCTTCGCCACACCCTCTTTACTAGCGGAAGAATGTAGCCTAAACTGATCGTACTTCAGCGGTGGTGAGCGTAGCTCAGCTGGTAGAGCATCGGTCTGTGGCACCGAGGGTCGCGGGTTCAAACCCCGTCGCTCACCCCAACTTTTTCGACTCACGGTCCATAACGGCGCGCTGCCGGCAGATGAATTCCGGCGACAGTTGCGTGTAACGTTTCAAGGTCCTCATCTCATCGAGTTGCAGCGTCCCATGGTGGTGCCTAGCCTACCAGGCTCTCCTCGTTCGTCCGTTTCCCGCCACACTGCGGGCATTCCCACAGGCGAAAGCTCTTCTTCTCCGGGTTGATTCCGGCGAGATACATGGACACGCCATCCTGAGGACATCTGACTCTAGGCACCATCTGCAGCTCATCGGTGCCTCCATCTGGGCTCAGCAGGAAGTATCCGCACAAGATATTGAAGCGCACCGGGCAATCGGGTTCGGCACACGCATAGGCAAGAATTTGCCCTTCCTCACTATCGCTATTCAAGAGAATCTGGAGAAGGCCCATCTTCACGTGATGAACGTGACAAAGCACTGGATATTCCTTGCTCGGCCGGGCAACAGGCATTTGTCCTCCTCTCAAAAGCCCACAGGAGAACTTTCCAAAGAGTGATAAGAGCGCGGTTAAAGGCGTTTGGCGCGTCCGAGGCAGGTGTGGTCGCGCATCGCAGGCCCCAGAGATCTCTCGACCCATGAAGGATTGCCTCCGTGAATCCCCGAGGAAATTGTTCCGAGCGACCTCAGGATATTCCTCTTCCTCGATCAGCGCTCAAACTAAAGTGTGCGGTCAGCGTCGAAAAATATACCCGACATCAACACTTGGGGATGTCTGTTGAACCTTTCCAGAGTCCGCTCAAATGTCAAGGGTACGTGCGCGCCTTCCCTAGCAAACAGACTTGCTCGCGGCGTCTGCTACCTTTGTACTACCCGGAGTTTTGTGAACGAGGGCCGGATGTGGATAGGCTTTCATGCCTTCCCGTCACCGGCATGGCCGAGGGCATCCCGAAGCGTGATCACGACGGGCTTATTGTTCGCCCCCGGGACCACCAACTCCAGGTCGCCGTTGGTTTCAATTGTTTCTCGGAACTCCCCAAATTGATTTGTCACCGTTTGAACGACGCCGCCGCGCAGGTTGGAAAGCATAATCGGCACGTCGCGCCCCACAATCTCCGGGTGGGTAAAATTCAGCAATTGTCCGGTGACGACGACGCTCCTGCCGCCGGGCTGAACTTCGAGCTGCAGATCAATCTGAAAAGGATCCGCGCGATAGAGCATTTGTCGGATTCCGGTGCTCGAAGAACGAGTGCCTTCGAAGACCGGCTGCAGAAAACTATCGAACAGCACTTCAAACAAGCTGTCCGGTCGTTTCCGCTGCTCTGCCAAAAGCGAACCGGCGAAGGCTGCCTTGGCGATTCGAACTAGGTCACTTGGCGGTTGGTAGTTCCCCTCGGTTTTCGCCATGCGCCGCACTCGCTCCCAACCCGACAACGTTTTCGAACAGCGTTTGCAGCCTTTTCCAATGTGCTCCTCCATCTCTTGCTTCTTGCTGGCGGAAACCACCTGATTGACAAAATCGATCCACTCTTCTGAACTAAAGTGCTTCATCATCTCCCCCGTCAGCCTTTCTTCAGCCGTCCGCTGCCCTGCTGTCGGCGGCGCCGGCCCCGCATATCGAATAAGGGTACCTTCGGGCCGGAAAAATATAGGCGGGCAGAAACTAATTGGCGCCTTGTTTTTCAGCGATTTTGCCGACAAGTACGAAGGGGGCCCAGAAATATGGATGAGGATTCTCTGACCGTACGTCCCGCATGGCGACTTGGAGGGAACGCGCCATATCCTCGGTCTGTATGTAATTCTTGTAGAACTCCTGCATGAGCATGGCGGTGCTGCGGTCGTGAACGTCCCAGAGGGAAAGCAGAAGAGAGGTGGCACCCGCGCAGAACAGCCCGCGCTGCAGTCCCAGCAATTCGTCACCTGCGGCAACAAGATTCATTCCCGTAGCGCACCCGCTCAAAGTTACCAGGTTTGCGCCCAGGCGCATTTGGTAGAGGTCGTACAAATTCAGGTAACCGTCGCCCAGCCGGATGCCGGAGAACATCGGATTATCCTGGCGGTACATGCCGTGTGTCGCGATGTGCAGCAATCCGGTCTCCGCGCCCTTCTCACGAAGGACTTCCGCAGTGGCCTGTTTTCCAATGAAGAGGTCCGGGCGCGGCAACAAGGCTGCGACCGACTCGACCTCGGTAAGAATCTGGGGAGCGCGTTCGTCGGGGATTCCAAGAATGAGGGAGGTGCGCTTTTCACTCGCAGCCTTCTGCTGGCAGAGAGCGAACACCGTCGCGCTGGGTGCATAGGAGATGGTGTAGGCATCTCCCAGATACTCATCGCCATTTCGAAGGGCATGAAACGGAAGAGAGTGCAGTGGTCCGTGGGGCACGAAGACCAGATGCCGCGCGCGGAGATGCGCGCGCAGAGGCGTGATCAGTTCCCCATAGAGGGTTTCCAAATGACCCCAGGTGGCACGCAGCATCGATTGTTGGAAGCGTTGCGTGTAGGCGTTTCCCATGCGAAATTTTGAAAACTGGAACCTGAGTAGATGCAACCAATGGGCGACGCGCGAGACGATCGTGAGGGGGATGATTTCAATGGTTTCACGCGTTACAACCGCCGCCACCAGCCGGTCTCCGGCAGAATAGTATTCGACCAGCGCGGTGCCGGACGGAAGGGCGGTCTGCAGTTTCGCCAGTGAAAAATCGGCCGGCGCTTCGAGGGTTGCGTTTTCACGTTCGTGCGGTGGCGATTCGCGCAGCGCCCGCAACAACTCGTTCTCACGTGATTGCGCTTGTTGTTGCAGACGCTCGATGCGTTCATGGGATATTTTTTCCGGACGAAGTTGTTCGAGTTCGATGCGGTGGTAATACCAGTTGAGGTCTTCGCGCAAGTCTCGAATCTTTCGGAAGAACTCGCTCTGCCCGGCTTCGCCCAGAGGCAAGCTCTGGCCGCTTTGGAAAATCATTTCAATCATGCTGCGGGATTTGGCAGCCTCGATACAGGCGAAGGCCTCCTCTGCCGAGATTTCCGCGCCTTGGCCGTCCAAGTGCAGATCCACGAGCAGCTCATAGACCTGGAGGCGGTCTTTGACGAAGGAGATCTTCAATTCCTCGCCATGCAAGCGGGTCCGCAAGGTCTCGAGGGTTTTGCGCGCCTGCTGGCAGGCGGCGTAAGCGGCGGAACGATCTCCCCGGGAGAATGCAATCTGTCCGAGCAGCAAATGAGCCTGGTAGATGAGCATCGGTGTTTGAACGGTGGACAATTTGGCCACGGCGGCGTCCCCTTCGCGGCCGGCGGTGGCGAGGTCGCCGGCTTGGAGCGCGATGCGCGCGAGCAGAAGATGTGCCAGCACGGCCTTGCCGGAAAGAGGCGTCTGATCAAAGAATTCGGCCGCACCCGCGCAGAGTTGCCGCGCTTCGAGGTAGCGTCCCTCATGGAATCGCAGGAGCCCCTGATACAAATCGAGGAGCCACGGCCAGACGAGGTTTTTTTCCTGGGCGAATATCTCGCGGGCTCGCGCGAATCGCTCGAGCGCTTGGGGAGTGTTTCCCTGCTGGCCGCAGGCGATGGCTTCGTTCGCCAGCGTTTTCGCGGCCTCATAGCCCATGCCGAGCTTCTGGAAAAGGAGAACGCCCTCGCGAGCCATTTCCCGCGCCTCCTCGCTGAGGTTCAGTTCGAGATAAATTTCTGACAAGTCCAAGTGGCACAAAGCGAAGTGGTAGGCGTCGCCCGACTTTTCACAAGCTCGCCGCGTTGCAAAGAGCATGCCGATGGCACGATTGTATTCGCCGCGGAAATAATACAAGTAGGCAATGTTGTAGTCGGCCTGGTCGCGAAGTCTGGGCAGGTCGTACTTCACGCACAATTCACGAGCTCTCCGATAGCAGTCGAGAGACCTGGGGAAATCGTTCAAACTGATCAGGCACATCGCCATGTTGCTCAGCGCTACCGCGGCATGTTCCCATTGCTGGTAGCCGGTCAGCGCCTGGTAGGCGCGCTCGTAGTGGGTCAGGGCCTGCTCGAATTGATCCTGCCGATGAAATATGTTGCCAACATTGTTTTCGAGGCTGGCAATCCGTTTGCCTTCGCCCAAGCGAGCAAAAATCTCTCGCGCTTGCTCCGAGGCCGTGAACGCACGGTCGTATTCACCCAAAAGGATCAGCGGCTGGATGGAGTTGCTCAGGGTTCGCGCCGCTTCCTTCCAACTGCCACGCGACGCATAGATTTCATAAGCCTGGTCGTGGTGCTCTACTGCAGCGCGATTGCTTCCGCAAGCGTAGAGCGCATTCGCTTTCGCTCGCAGTGCGAGCGCCAGGTCTTCTGGGCGGCGAAGTCTTTGCGCGATCAAGACCACGATTTCAGCAAGGCGCAATGCCTCCCGCGAGTCCACGCGGATTTTGTCGACGACCAGAGGGGCCAGCTGTTCGACCACTTTGGGGCGAAGCAGATTGCGGTGACGCGCAAGAAACTTCAGGCGATCCGAGTCATTTGTAAGCCGCATCAGCTTCGGCAGCAGTTCGTTGAGGGAAAGCTTCTTGCGAGCCACGGGCATCAGTCCAGTCCCAATTCACCGAGTCTCCGTCGCAGCCGGTCGATGCATTTCTGCCGGGTAAAGCCAATCGAGCCGACCGCCAGACCCAATTCGCTGGCGACCTCACTGTAAGGGCGCGAGGGTGTTTCAAAAAAGAGGAGTTCGATCAGCCGGCGGCACTTCGGCGCCAACACGCCCATTGCTTCGCGAAGCATCTGCTCTTCCTGTGTCTGTTGCACCAGTGATTCCGCGATCGCCGGAGTCTCCGCTTCGGGCAGATCCGGCTGAGTGTCGCGGCTCACCATTCGCTGGCTCTGCCGTTTCCATCGGTAGCATTGGTGGTGCGCCACCTGCATCAACCACTTTGGCAGTGCATCGGGTTCGCGCAACTGCGGGAGACGCGTGAGCAATTCCATGCAAGTTGCCTGGAAGACATCGGCAGCCTCATGTGGAGGCAGCCCGTACTTTACGGGGATCGAGTAGATGAGCGCTTTATACTTCTCAATCAGCAGGGACCAGGCCTGTTCACTTCCAGACAGGCACTCCCTGACTAGGCGCGTGTCGGTCCACGCGGCCGCCTGCTTCTTCGGCGCTGTATCCATCACCGGCCGGCGTTCTCTGCTCCACTACGCAGGTAAAGCTGGTCGACATTCCAGAGCACATACGGTTCCAGCACAGCGGGATGGAAGTTACCAATTGTATTCTTTGCTCCCACCAGAATGTCAGGGCTGGCGAGAAAAATCATCGGTTGATTTTCCGCGAGAATCTCCTGCACACGGTCATAGAGTTTCTTCCGTTGTTCACTGTTTGTCGCCGTCAGTTGCGCGACCATGAGGCGATCCATCTCCGCTTCCCAGGGCGTGGCCGGATGCTCCTGCGAAGGATTCCAGAGGTGTGTGCCGCCGCTCGACAGCCATACGTTGATATCGCTGTTCGGGTCTGCATCGAAGCTCACCAAGCCTAGCACGCAGGCATCGTATTCCTTAGACTGAGTGACGCGATCAATCAAGGAACGAAATTCGAGTGGTACCACCTGAACACGCATGCCAAGCTGTTTCAAGTCATCCTGAATCAATGTGGCCATCTTCGTCCGGTCCGCATTGGAGGAGCTAGTCAAGATAGAAAACTCCACTGGCTTCCCTTCCGCATCCACAAGCGCAGGCTCCCCCTGCGCCTCGTTGGTCCACCGGAACCCGGCATCGCGGAGCAACTGTCGCGCCTTGTCGAGCGAGCGTGCCGGATGCGGGATTGCAGCATCGATCCAGCGCCGATTCCCGGGAGTGACGGGTCCCCAAAGCGCTGCGCCACGCCCTTGATACACCAGGCGCACGATCGCCTCGCGGTCCACTGCAGCCGACACCGCTTGCCGGAACTGCACGTCGCGGAACCATTTCTGCTTCCTCGCCGTTTCCGGAGCAGTTTTGTCTCCGAGGTCATTCAAATTGAAGAATAGAAAATTATATTCCAAACCGGGGCCTGCATCGGCCATGGTGTAACCGCGCTGCTGGCGGGCTAATACCGAAAAATTCTCTGCCCCCAGCCGGCTGATCACGTCAGTTTCACCTGACTGGAAGCGTAGCACTTGGGCATCTGCGCTCGGCACAAATAGAAAGACCAGCTCGTTCAGGTACGGCAGGCGATGCCCCTGTGTATCGGTCTTCCAATAATAGGGATTGCGTTCAAGAATCAATCGCTGCCCGGCCACGTATTCCTTCAGACGAAACGGGCCAAGCCCGGCCCACTGATTCGCCGGCGTGGATAGCGACCCTATCTGCCCGAGTTTCCCCTCCTGGTAAGTTTTCTCAAGCAAGTGTCGCGGCAAGATAGCCAAGCCGTCGAACACCCTTTCGCCCACACCGTAGGGCTTGGCGAAATGAAACACCAGCGTCTGCGCGTTAATCTTGGTGACCGTAATCGGTTTGCCCCCAACTATCAACAGGTCACGCTGGGGTGCATGCACGCCCTCATCTAGATAAACCCGAAGGGTGAATAGAACATCTTCTGCGTCCAGCGGCTCTCCATCGGAGAAACGCAAACCCTGCCGCAGCGTCAACGTATAGTCGAGACCGTCGGAAGATACCTTCCAAGACTTGGCCAGCGCAGGTTCGGTAAGGTGTGTCGCGCGGTTGATGTGGACCAGGTCGGCTTGCATGGTGCCGATGACTTCCTGCGAGGGCGCGTCCGTGGCCACCACAGGATTCAGAGTTTTGGGTTCCGCGCGCAATGAAACTACCATGCGCCCGCCGGAACTCCCAGCCTCGCCGGAAAGCGCTAGTAACTCCTCGTTCGAATGCGTCTGCTGGGCAAGTGCAACCGCGACTGACGCCACGATTACTGCCAGCACAAAAAGTAAGCCCAGGAGTTTGCTACACCCACATGACCTTGGCCTGAGGTTTGTCATCCCTGCCCTCGTCAGCCTTCTATCTTAGAGAAGTTCGCCCACTCCTGCAACGCACTCGCCAGACCGAGGTAACACAGAAAGAAGGGCACGATAACCAGAGCAGGCAAGTACATCCACCAATAGGACATCAGTACGCTGTATTGTTGCAGATTGCCCAGCAGGTTTCCCCAACTCGCCACGGGCTCCGGCACGCCAAGCCCCAGGAACGACAAGGTCATCTCGGCCAGCACGTACTGCGGAACGAGAATCGTTGCTTGCGTCATAAGCAGACTCGAAGTTTCGGGAAAGATATGGCGCCGAAGCAGGTATTGATCGGAAGCGCCGAAACCACGCGCGGCTCGCACGAAGTCGCGCTCCTTGGCACTTAACACTACGCTGCGAACGAGCCTTGCGGGGCGCGCCCAGCCGAGAGTCCCGCTGACAACCACGATCAAAAGAAACGATTCCAGTGGGCTAACCGACAGAGGCAAGAACGCGCGCAGGCCGAACAGCAAGTAGAGCCAAGGCAGGGCGAGAAACAGTTCGGCGAAGCGCATCAGAATTTCGTCTCTCCAACCGCCATAGTAGCCCGCTATTGCACCGATGCCGAAGCCGAGGAAAAGTGTGATTCCGGCCCCGAGCCAACCAGCCAGGAGCGAAACCTGACCGCCATAGAGGATCCTTGCAAGTTGATCGCGGCCATAGCCATCGCTGCCCAATAAATAGACACGCGCGTCGTCAACCCCAAACAGATGCAGGCGGCATGGTACCAAGCCCAGCAATTTGTAGCGGCTCCCGTCCACGAAGAACTTCAGCAGGATTGTCCGCGCCGTTTCCTCCTCATACTGATTGAACAAGCCCTCGCGCATGCGGAGCGGGTAGAGGAACGGGCGTATATGGACACGTCCCTGCTTATCCAAGAAGTGGAGTTTGCTGGGCGGCGCGTAGGGGTGTTGGCGATCCTGTGCCACCGGATCATACGGTGCAACGAAGCCCGCGCAGGCAATGACGCCATGGAGGGCGACGAGCACGGCGAGCCATTTGGCAAGCTTGCGGCGTCTGATCATTTTGCTTCCGGCTCGGTGCGGATCCTCGGATCGGCCCAGTAAAGAAGCAGGTCCGCGCCGAAATTGCCGGCTACGAGAAAGAGTGTCGAAAGCAGAACGCCACCGATTACCACATACAGATCGCGCGCGAGGATGGCCTCCACCAGGAGCGGGCCCATGCCCGGCCAGCTCATTATGACTTCCACAAGCAATGAGCTGCTGAGTAGTGCGCCAATGCTAAAACCAAACAAGGAGATCAACGGATTCGCCGCCGCGGGCAGCGCATATCGATATAGAAGCCTGTAACGCCGGATTCCGTGACCTCGAGCTGCTCGCAAAAACGGCGCGTCCAGCACGCCTGCCATGGCGGCCCGCACATGCCTGACCACCAGTGGCAACGCTGTCAGAACCAGCACGACCACGGGCAAGATCATGTGCAATGCAAGATCACGCAATTTATCAAGCGGCGAGAGACTCTCAAAACCGACGGAGGCCAAGCCGCCCGTCGGGAACCATCCACTGCGCGCCGCGAATAACAGCAAGCCTAGCGCGATCAAAAGATCGGGGACGACGAGCAGTCCGGCCATCGCCCAGGAGATCACGGTGTCCGGGAGACGTCCGAGGCGTTCTGCGCTCCAGACCCCCAGAGGCAAGGCCAGCCCCCAGGTCAGCAAAGTAGCAGTTACCGTGAGCAAGAGAGTGTTGCGGGCACGAACCCAAATGAGCGGGCCGACGGGGCTGTTGTAGGAGAACGAAAAACCTAAGTCCCCGTGCACGACAGACTTCACCCATCTCCAGTAACGCACAGGCAGCGGCCGATTAAGCTGATATTGCGCGCGTAGAGCGGTGACCGTTTCAGGAGCGATATGAGGATTCAAGCGCATCTCGCCGAAGTAATCTCCGGGCGCGAGTGAGGTGAACAGAAAGGTAAGGATCGATACTCCAAGCAGAAGAAAGATTGCGTGTATCAGCCGTCGCAACAAAAAGCGCATCACAAAGCTCGCGGCAGGCGCGGCGTGACGTTCGATCCCGGGATCGCTGCCACTAGCCGGCGTGTCGCTTCTTGTTCGGGCGTATGCAGGATCTTCTCCGGAACGCCCTGTTCCACAACCCTGCCGCGATCCATCACCGCGATTTCGTCACCCAGGTGCGCGGCCATCGCCAGATCGTGCGTGATAAAAAGGTACGTCAGTGCGAAGGACGATTGCAGCTCCAACAGGAGATTGGCGATCTGCGCCTGCACCGAGCAATCCAGAGCCGACAGCGCTTCATCGAGAATCACGAGTTTCGGCGCGAGCGACAGTGCGCGTGCAATGGCCAGCCTTTGCCTCTGTCCACCACTGAATTCGCCAACTCCACGGCTGGCCATCTCCCTCGAGAGGCCCACGCTTTCCAGCATCGCGAGTGCACTCTCGCTAGTTTCGCGCCTCCCACCACTCCGTTGCACAATCAGCGGTTCCCTCAGTATCTCTAGCGCGGTAAACCGCGGATTCAACGAACTCACGGGGTCCTGAAAAACGAGTTGGATTTGTGGGCGCACTGTGCGCAGTTCTTTCTCGTCGAGCGCTACAATATCACGGCCTCCAAACCAGATTCTTCCCGAGGTTGGCCGCTCCAGGCCTGCGAGGCACAATGCCAGAGTGCTCTTTCCCGAGCCCGACTCGCCGACCAGCGCGAGCGTTCTCCCCGGAGCGAGGGAGAAGGAAACGTCATTGAGTGCAGACATCACCTCTCTCGAACCCGGGACTCTTCTGCCCGAGTAACGCTTCACGAGATGTTCGACCTGGATAAGCGACGGCATTCGCGTACACCGCACAACGCCTCACCCGCCAAATTTGAAACAACAAACCGTGTGTCCATTGTTCGGCGAGACTGCCGCCGGCTCGCGCTTTCCGCAAGCCTCAAATCGATCCGGGCAGCGTGGCTCGAATCGGCATCCCTGAGGGAGTAAGGCGGAGTTGGGTGCGTCCCCTGAAATCACGGGCAGCATTGTCTTTCGATTGACTTCATCGGCACTGCACGGGAGTGGCGGCAAACAACGCAACAACGCGCGGGTGTACGGATGCATGGGTGTTGAGAGCACACTCTCCGTTGGGCCAATCTCCGCGACGCGTCCTGCGTAAAGAATGAGCACGCGATCAGCCAGGCCCGCCAGCAGTAAGGGATTGTGTGTGATCAGAATGATCGCGAGCCCGAACTTCTGCCTAAGACCCTGAAACACCGAAAGAACCTCACGCTGGGTTGTGGGATCGAGTGATGCCGTGGGCTCATCGGCAACGACCAGGGACGGCCCACAAGCTATCGCTTGTGCGATTAGCACGCGCTGCCGCTGGCCTCCACTCAATTGATGTGGATACGAGAATGAAATCCTTTCGGTTTCTGCCGGAAATACGGCTGAGAGAGCCTGCTGTATCCTTTCGCGCCGGGCTCTCTTACCCAGGTATTCATGGGCGGCCAGGACCTCGCCCACTTGATCGCCGATGCGCATCGTCGGATGGAGTGCGGCCGATGGCTCCTGATTGATCAGTGCGATACGTTTGCCTCGAATGATCTCAAGCTCTCGAAGTTCCGCCTGAAGAACGTCCCGCCCCTCGAATAGGATGCTGCCCTGTTGGATTTTTCCGTTTGCTGGAAGGAGACGTAAAAGAGATGCGGCAAGGGTGCTCTTCCCGGATCCGGATTCTCCGAGCATGCCCAGTATTTCGCCGGGCCTAACGTCAAAACTGACATCCATAATGGCGGAAGAGGCCACACCCGTGTGCGAAAAGTATCGGACAGAAAGATTCCTCACTTCCAGAATGGACACCATGGCTCAGGCCAGTCGTGGCCCCTCTCCTGCCTCTAATCCATAATCTGTCATGACGGCTATGTGGTGCAACCTGTATCACGCCGGGAGAGCGGGGAAGAGCGGGCAAAGGGGTGGAGGGAGAAGTTGCGGGTACCGGTACATCTGGTACGGAAAGTATTAGCGGAATCACCTGCCCCACTACTAGGGTCTTCACCGGATTGCTAGCGAAACAGATGAATGATAGTAAACAATTGGGGCGTGGTGGCGGATCTTCAAAAGGCACGAAGCGCAGAACGTCCGCAATACCGCGCGCAGGGGCTATCTGCCACGAACCAAGACGCTAAAGGTCGTAGATCTAAGACAGCCGACCACACGCCGCAGAATCAGCCGCGTGCTACGACAGCCCCGCCTGGCCAAAGCCCGGGTTACGCGCAGATGAGTCCTTCTCTCGATGGCAGGAGGGAGAAACGACTTCCCATCATTATCGTCGTACGCCTGTCGCGGGTGCGGCAATTGCCTGCCAACGATGCAGAAAGGACCTACACCGATAACGTCAGTGCCCATGGCGCCCGTGTGTACTCAAATTATAGATGGAAACATGGTGAACAAGCGCAAATCACCCCTTGGGAGGAGGAATCTCCGATGCGCGGAGAGGTGGTGTATTGCCAGAGGCTGGATAACGACCGCTTCTGCATCGGATTGAAGTTTCAAGAGCGCCCGGTCACGTGGTCTTCTTTACGCAGATATACAGGCAGGTGAATTAACTCACCGGCTGAATCAACGGCCAGGCTCGGGGGTATCTGGAGAAGTAAATTTAGGATTGGCCGGGGAAGGAAGACAAAAGTCTCGGGCTCTTGCTTAAATCGGGGGTAGCCTGTGGCGCCCGGCGTTCAAATCTTCGCAACCAAGGAGTGAAGGATTTAGGTTAATTCGTCGCGAGTTTCGGTGAGGTATCCCAGCGCTTGTCACAGGAGCGAGCGAAGAAGCGGAATCACTGCTTCAAAGGGAGAGAGAGTCGTGAAGCGACGAATGTGGCTTCTTGCCGCGCTATTCGTATTCCTGTGGGCCACGCCCGCAAGGGCTGATAATCGAGTCATAGTCCGGACGACTCTAGGCGGCAACGGGCTTCAGGCGCTCTTGAACAATCCGCTGCTTTCGCTTTGCGGCCTCCCATTGCTGGGTCAGGCCTGCACTGTGGCTCCGCTGGACGGCCCCCTGGGTCAGGTTTTCCTGGTTACCACTCCGATTGACCCAACGACTTTCCTGAGTATCCTCCGCCCACTTATTGGAATAGTGGATGCTGAGCTGGACCAGTTGATCAGCATGATCGGCGGTCTCCTGGTGCCCTCGCCACTTCCGGCTGGGCTAATGTCGGACCGGACGCCCGTAACTTATTACGGCACTTCGGTATGGAACAGCTATGCAAACCAGCCCGCCGCAACGATCGTGCAGGTCCAGAAAGCTCAGGCTCAATTTAATGTCAGCGGCACGGGCGGAGTTATTGCCGACATTGATACCGGCGTAGACCCTAATCATCCCGTGCTCGCGGGAGTCCTCCTTCCGGGCTACGACTTCACCCGAAACCAATCCGGTGGCTCCGAGCTGACGGATTTTACCGACCCAACGCCTCAGTCCTGCCTGACGACTTGCTCGCCCGCCGTCGTCAATCAATCCAGTGCGGCCATTCTGGACCAGTCCTCCGCAGCCATTCTCGACCAAAACCCCAAATATGCGGCGTTCGGCCACGGCACGATGGTGATGGGCGTCATCCACCTAGTGGCTCCGAACGCAAAATTGCTCCCGCTAAAAGCGTTTCATTCCGATGGCACAGGTTATCTCTCCGACATCCTCCACGCGATCTATTACGCCGTGCAGAACCAGCCGAAGGCGAACGTCATCAACATGAGCTTCGACTTCACGTCGTATTCCACGGAGCTTGAGTCAGCGCTCAATTACGCCAGCCAGTCTGCCCTCATCTGCGCCACGTCTGCGGGGAACGACGGCAAAAATGAGATCGTATATCCTGCCGCACTCCAGAGCGTGGCGATGGGCGTCGCATCAACTAGCAACAGTGACATGCGTTCTTCATTCTCCAACTATGGCAACGCCATCGTCTGGGTCGCCGCCCCGGGCGAAAGCATTGTCACCACGTATCCATTCAACAGCTACGCCGCTGGCTGGGGAACGTCGTTCAGCGCGCCCTTCGTCTCCGGCACATCCGCGCTGCTCCTCAATAAGCAAGCGAATACCAATGAGTCTCAGGCCGCAGCCGCTGTCGCCCACGCGGTCCCGGTTGGCTCGGACATGGGTAATGGCCGCTTGGACGCTGTTCTAGCCCTGGGGGCCATCTCTCCTGCGGACTTCTCTCTCTCCTCCAACCCGACCACCTCAACCATCAATGCTGGACAGTTGGCAACCTACGCCCTCGCCGTGAACCCAACCAACGGATTCAATCAGACTGTTGCGTTAAGTTGCAGCGGTTTCCCACAAGCGTCTACGTGCGTTATCACCCCTCTCGTGGCCACGCCTGATGGCACCAACCCAGCGACTGCAACCATTACGGTGCAAACGACGGTGCGCGCGGTCTTGCCCCCTGCTGCTCCCGTGCGGATCAATCCACTTCCGTGGGATGTCCTGACTCGCCTTGTTTGGCTCCTGGGGTGGCTCACCTGGCTATTGGTTTGGACGACTCGGGGTCGTTTGGGCCAAACTTCACGCCAGCGGCCCGACCTGGCCTTTGCAGTTGGACTCCTTGCCGTTTCGCTTTGCTTCTATTCCTGCAGTGGCATCACATCCGTGCCGCCGTCTGGTCCCGCAACGCTATCTTCGCTCACGCTGAACTCAACCAGTGTCAATGGCGGGTCCCCCTCCCCAGGCAGCGTCACGCTAAGCGCGCCGGCTCCCAGTGGTGGCGCCCTCGTCTCCCTCTCCAGCAGTAACACGGCTGTCGCCACGGTTCCCGCCAGTGTGACCATTCCCGCAGGAGCCACCAGCGTGACGTTCACCGTGACCTCCCTGCCCGTCACGGTCCCGACCCCGGTCACCATCTCCGTGTCCTACGCTGGCGCGACTCAAACCGCCTCTCTCATGGTTACACCTGCGACTCCTCCCCCACCCACTCTCTCCTCGCTCACGCTGAATCCAACCAGCGTTAATGGCGGGTCCCCCTTCACAGGCAGCGTCACGCTGAGTGGACCGGCTCCCGGTGGTGGCGCCCTCGTCTCCCTCGCCAGCGCTAACACGGCTGTCGCCACGGTTCCTGCCAGCGTGACCATTCCGGCCGGAGCCTCCACCGCGACCTTCACCGGGACTACCTTGGCCGTCACCGCCTCAACCCCGGTCACCATCTCCGTGTCCTACGCTGGCGTGACTCAAACCGCCTCTCTCACGGTGACTCCCCCGCCCACTCTCACCTCGCTCGCGCTGAATCCAACCAGCGTCAATGGCGGGTCCCCCTCCACGGGCAACGTCACGTTGAGTGGGCCGGCTCCTAATGGTGGCGCCCTCGTTTCCCTCTCCAGCAGTAACACGGCTGTCGCCACGGTACTTGCCAACGTGACCATTCCGGCCGGAGCCACCAGCCTGACGTTCACCGTGACCACTTTGGCCGTCACTGCCTCGACCCCGATCACCATCTCCGCGTCCTATGCGGGCGTGACCAAAACGGCCTCACTCATCGTCACGCCGCAGCCTCCATCCGGCCCAACCCTCACCTCACTCACGCTGAATCCAACCAGCGTCAATGGCGGGTCCCCCTCCACGGGCAGCGTCACGCTGAGTGGGCCGGCCCCCACTGCCGGTGCCATCGTCTCCCTCTCCAGCAGTGACACGACGGCTGCCACTGTACCTGCCAGCGTGACCGTTCCGGCTGGAGCCACTAGCCTGACGTTCACCGTGCCCACTTTGGCCGTCACCGCCTCGACCCCGGTCAACATCTCTGCGTCCTATGCAGGCGTGACCCATACGGCCTCACTCGTGGTAGCACCAACACCACCTCCGGGCACACCTGCGGGCACTTATACGCTCACGATCACGGGAAAGTCGGGCAATCTCACCCACAACACAACCGTAATTCTCATAGTAAATTAGACGAACGATCGCGTTGCATTGGTTTTCTAACTGTCCAAGCCATAACACGATGCGAGTTCGGTTCGTAGTCGCACTCTTCAGTCGCGCGAACCCGGCGACAGTTACCCAGCATTGGAGCGCGGCGTGAAGGGCGTTGTCTGCGCCCGGCAGGGACTTCTCTCATGTCCGTGCGCGGAGAATACTTTACGACCGTCGAAGAGCACCTACAAACCGCCGAGGCTCTGGTCTGCCCCTGTTGGTGTGCTTTCGTCAAGCCCAGGGTATACTTACCTCAAGAAGAGATGCACTGGTCTCCCGCAAGACCCGCACCAAAAACGAAATACAACTCCGGGAAATCCCCCCTGTTTACGTTCAGCAATGGTATTGGCCATCGGCGCGGCTAAGAACTTGGACCAAATCGGGGCAAATCCAGCTAAATTGTAATTAAATGGGGGAAAAATGAAGGAGAATACAAGTTGCCTGGATTTGTCACAACTTCTCACTTTCTAGCTTGTTGCGTCGGATCCGGCAAGATCTGGTAGATTTGCTTCCCCGCATAGAAGATAGTTGCTCAACATAACGGAGATAGGAACGCACGCTCGCAAGTCTCGCTCAAGGGACCGCGCCAAATTGACTTGAGTTCCGTAGTCAGCTTAGCTCCCTTCTTCTGGCGCGTGACGTGAAACTCCGTGAAGTCGTCCAGTGCGACCTTGATTTCAAGACCGAGCAGCGGAGCGATGCGGCATCCGGTCGAGGGCGCGAAGATAAAAAGCATCCTCGACTTAGGACCCTCGACCTTGGCGTATATTCCAACTTTGCCGCTGCCACTAGAGCAACTGGATCAAAAGGACACAGTAAGATTTGCCGCCAGAGTCTTGCCTCCATACGAAGCCGAGATCTGAGCGGAAGTTGAAAAGAGGACCATTGACGTGTTCACCGGGAATGTCGCGCTGGTGGCTCCGGCCGGAATGATGACGCTGGAAGGCACTCTAGCCGCCCCGTTGTTGCTGGAAAGCAGGACTTGCGCGCCACCTGCAGGAGCTGGCCCACTGAGCGTCGCCGTCCCCGTGGAGGATTGCAAGCCACCAATAACACTCGTCGGGTTGAGCGAAAGCGAGGAAAGAGTGGGCGGGGGAGGAGGCGCAGGCGCCACCGTCAGCGAGGCAGTTCTAGTAACGCCACTGTGAGCCGCGGAGATGGTGACTATGGTCGATGAAGCGACGGCACTGGTGCTCACTACGAACGTTGCGCTTGTGGCTCCGGCTGCTATCGTCACGCTCGGAGGCATGCTAGCTGCTCCGTTGTTACTCGAAAGCGCCACTTGCGCGCCACCTGTGGGAGCTGCTCCGCTTAGCGTTACTGTGCCCGTGGAGGAATTCCCGCCCGCAACACTCGTCGGATTCAGCGAAAGCGAGGAGAGAGTGGGCGGGGGAGGAGGCGCAGGCGTCACCGTGAGTGAGGCAGTTCTCGTAGCGCCACCGTAAACCGCGGAGATGGTGACTGTCGTCGACGAGGCCACCGTGGTCGTGTTCACTGGGAATGTCGCGGTGGTGGCTCCGGCTGGAACGGTTACGCTCGGAGGTACGTTGGCTGCCCCGTTGTTGCTCGAGAGCGCCACTTGCGCGCCACCTGTGGGAGCTGGTCCGCTTAACGTCACTGTGCCCGTGGAGGAATTCCCGCCCGCGACACTCGTCGGATTCAGCGAAAGCGAAGAAAGAGAGGAGGAAGCAGGAACAGAAGATAGCTCGAAGTCCAGGATTGCGGGATTGGG
>Ga0137409_10002783_pt1 | contig 18655 bp, 14 predicted proteins | sample CZODoug1_16funga_FD_122059 | JGI IMG/M metagenome (GOLD analysis project Ga0137409, IMG submission 122059) | Vadose zone soil fungal communities from Angelo Coast Range Reserve, California, USA - CZODoug1_16fungal (Hybrid Assembly) | ecosystem: Environmental > Terrestrial > Soil > Vadose zone... | reverse complement strand
ACGATGTATTTTGTCGTTTTCAGGGGCGTAATGATGATCGGTATTGCGGCATTTCTCGTCGACCGTTTCCGTGCCTCCGTTCTGAAGAGAGTCACAGCGCGCTCTACTCCTGTCGTAAGTGGCGCCCGGCCCCGGCACACTTTGCCGCTCGGCTGATTGGGAAACGAAGCAAAGCAGGAGCCGTTCGGTCTTAAACGCCAGCGGATCACGATTATCTGGAACCGCTGCATGATTAATTGGTCATCCATTAGACAGGGCTCACCGATAGGCCGCATGTTGCGCATGCCACTCGCGGCTGTGCCCAAACGCGCCGTGTTGCCAATACTGGCTGGTCCAAACAGGGGGTTCAACTGGTGTGTTGGAACTGCCGATCACGGTTGCTGGTTGGGCAGTTATGAGCTCGAGAAGCAACGGGCGATCTGGAGGACTCGCAAGGAGGGTGCGACCGTTCTGGACGTCGGTGCAAACGTCGGGTTTTACACTCTGCTTCTGGCGCGGGCCGTGGGCGCCACAGGTCACGTCATCGCGATCGAGCCCGACAGGAGGAATGCGGCTTGGCTTCGGTGGCACATGCGAGTGAACCATATTCAGAATGTTCAGATCCTCTTGGGCGCGGTTGCGGCACTTAGCGGGACCGCGATGTTCTCTCCCGGCCGCACGAATACGACTGGTCGCCTTGTTGCCAGCGGTGCCGGAAAGCCCGTCAAGGCTTACCAGTTGGATGAGATTGTCTTCGGATCCAAGCTCCCAATACCCTCAATCGTGAAAATGGACATCGAAGGCGGTGAAAGTGCGGCGCTCTCCGGAGCAAGCCGTTTGTTGTCGGAGGAACAGACGACATGGTTCGTAGCGCTGCACTCGCGAGAGCAGGCAGATGCGTGCCTCGCGAGCTTTCGTCGGCATGACTATCGTCTGTTCCTCCCCGACGGAGCTGAACTTCCAGTCGACCATGAGGGCGAGGTCAGCGAGATTGTCGCGCTTCCAAGGAAAACGTCGCGTTGAGCGTGGCCTCTTAGACGCAACCAGACATGAAACAAGTCGTTCAGGATATTCGTTCGGGCATCACGGCGGTTCGTGAGCTGCCCGATCCGCTCGTCCAGCCGCATTGCCTGCTGATCGCGAACGTCGCCTCGCTGCTGTCCGTGGGAACTGAACGCTACATCGTCGAGCTGGCCCGTCAGAGCCTCTTCGCCAAGGCCCGTCAGCGGCCCGACCACGTGAAGCGTGTGCTGCAGAAGATCAAACAGGAGGGCCTGTTCGCAACCGCGAAGCAGGTGCGCGCACGGCTCGACGACCCGATGCCGCTTGGCTATTCCTCCGCCGGCATCGTGCTCGCGGTCGGCGACGGCGTGTCCGCGTTCAAGGCCGGCGACCGCGTCGCCGCGGCCGCGCCGCACGCCGGGGTCGTCGTCGTCGGCGAAAACCTCTGCGCGAAGATCCCGGACGGGGTCACCTTCGAGCAGGCCGCCTATGCCGCGGTTGCGGCCATCGCGCTCCAGGGCGTCCGCCTGGCGGACGCCTCGCTCGGCTCCAGGATTCTGGTGATCGGTCTGGGTCTCGTCGGTCAGCTCGCTGCGGGCCTCCTCAAGGCCAACGGCGTGGCCGTGCTCGGCACCGACCTCGATCCGCGCCGGCTCGACGCGGCGAAAAACCTGGGCATCCCGACCGCCGGCAAAGACGATGAGGTGCGCACGCAGGCGCTCGCGATGAGCGGAGGCCATGGCCTCGACGCAGTCCTGATCGCCGCGTCCACTGCCAGCAACGGGCCAGTCGAGCTCGCGGCCGAGGTCTGCCGCCAGAAAGGCCGGATCGTGCTCGTCGGCGTCACCGGCATGACGATTCCCCGGCCTCCGTTCTTCGAGAAAGAACTGGAGTTCACGGTGTCGCGCTCGCTCGGCCCGGGCAGAAGCGACCGGTCGTACGAGGAGAAGGGCATCGACTATCCGATCGGCCATGCCCGCTGGACCGCGAAGCGGAACATGGAAACCGTCCTCGAGACGATCGCGAACGGCGCGCTGCCGGTCGAAAGGCTCACGACGCATCGCTTTCCCATCGATCGCGCCGCCGAGGCATACGACCTGATGACCTCCTCGAAGGAATCGCTTCTGGGCGTCGTCATTGATTACGATGGCGCGGCTGCGGCGCCGCTCCGTCGCCGGCTGGCGCTCGGCAGCCGCCCCGTCGCCCGAGGTGCCTCAGGCATCAGCGTGATCGGCGCCGGCAATTTCGCGCGAACGATCGTCCTGCCTCGGCTCCGGGAATCGGCCGGGGTCGCTCTGCGCGGAGTCTGCTCGGCCAGGGGGCTGAGCGCGGAGCATTTCGGGCGCAAGAGCGGGTTCGCGTTCGCCGCGACCGACCCCGACGAGGTGATTGCCGATGCCGACACCTCCATCGTATTCATCCTGACGCGCCACGATCTGCACGCCGATCTGGTTGTTCGAGCGCTCGCGGCGGGCAAGCACGTGTTCGTCGAGAAGCCGTTGTGCATCCGGCCCGACGAGCTGCAGACGATTGCCGGCTGTGTCGAATCGCTCGGCCAGGATTGTCCGGTGCTGATGGTGGGATTCAACCGCCGCTTCGCGCCTGCGACCGCCCGCGTGCGGGCACATTTCGCCGGCGTGACGCCGTTGTCGGTGAGCTACCGGTTTGCGACCGGCGATGTGCCCTCGAGCTCGTGGATCCACGATCCCGACGTCGGCGGCGGCCGCATCGTCGGCGAGGCGTGCCATGCGATCGACACGTGCGTCGCGATCGTCGGCAGCCCTCCGGCGCGCGTGTTCGCCGAGTCAGCCGGTCCCGCCACGGGCGGCGACCCTCTCGACGATCGAGCGTTCATCACCATCAGGCACGAAAACGGGAGCATTTCCAGCATCTCGTATCAAGCGGGCGGCGACAGTGCCGGCCCGATCGAGCGGCTGGAAGTGTTTGGCGGCGGCCGGACCGCGATCGTCGACGAATGGGACCGGATCGAGGTGTGGTCGGCGAATCGCCGATCGACGGCGCGCGGTGGAAGGAACAAGGGACACGAAGCGGAAATCGACGCCTTCCTCGCCGCCTGTCGACAAGGCGGTGCGTGGCCCATCCCGTGGAGCGACATCTACGGGACGACGTGGGCGTCGCTCATGGCGATGCGCAGTCTGCGCGAGGGCCGGCCGATCGGCATCATGGAAACGAGCGAATCGGCGATCGATTCGACGGTCGTGGGCCTGTGAGCGTCAGCCTCGATTTCGCGCCGGGAACGGAGCTGGATCGCGTGGAACCGGCGCTCAAGCGCAGGGTCGCCGCACACTGGGAGGCTGAACCGTGCGGCACGCGCGGCCACGGTTGCGGCGATCGCCGGGAGTTCTTTCGCGCGATCGAGGACGAGCGGTACACGCTCGAGCCGTTCATCAGGGAGTTCGCCGGCTTTGGCAGCGCCTCCGGTCTGCGGCTCCTGGAAATCGGAGTGGGAGCCGGTTCCGATTACGTGAACTGGCTCAGAGCCGGCGCGCGAGCGTTCGGAGTGGATCTCACCTCGGCGGCCGTGCAGCTCACGCGTGAGCGCTGCTCGCTTGAAGGCCTGATGCCGAGGCTGAGCCGGACCGATTGCGAGTCGCTGCCCTTTCGCGATGGCACGTTCGATATCGCCTACTCATACGGCGTCATCCATCATTCGCCGGATACCGGGAAAGCGGTCGCCGAGATACACCGCGTCCTGAAGCCCGGCGGCGTCGCGAAGGTGATGATTTACCATGCGCCTTCGATCACGGGACTCCTGTTGTGGATGGTGCACTGCCTGCTCAAACTGCGCCCGTGGCGATCGCCTCGCTGGGCAATCGCCAATTTTCTCGAGAGTCCCGGCACCAAGGCCTACTCGACCCGCGAAGCGCGCGAGCTGTTTCGGTCCTTCTCGACCGTGCGCATCCGAACCGTGCTCGGAACCGGAGATCTCCTTCAGATGAGGCGATCTGAGAAGTACCGGAGCGTGTGGGCGCGTCTGGCCTGGCGGCTGTATCCCCGGTGGGCGATCCGGAAAGCCGGCGGCCGGCTCGGGCTGGGCCTGCTCATCGAGGCGGCGAAGTAATCCATGTGCGGTGTTGCCGGAATCTTTCACTACGCCGATGCCACCGAGCGCATCGATTCCGGTGAGCTGCTGCGCATGACGCGTCGCCTCAGCCATCGCGGCCCGGACGACGAAGGCGTTCACGTGGAGGCGGCGCTCGGCCTCGGCCACCGCCGCCTCACGATCGTCGATCTGACGTCCGCCGGCCACCAGCCGATGGCCGCAGCCGACGACAAGTTCTGGCTCAGCTACAACGGCGAGTTCTACAATCACCGGGCGTTCAGGCCGCGGCTCGAAGCGCGCGGCTATCGATTCCGCGGGACCTCCGACACCGAAACGCTGCTCCTGCTCCTTGCCGAGTACGGTCCGCGCATCCTGAGCGAGGTGGCCGGCATTTTTGCGTTCGCGTTCTGGGACCGTGCGGCGCGCCGGCTGCTCCTCGCCCGCGACCCGCTCGGCGTCAAGCAGCTGTACTACCACGACAACGGCCGGCGGGTCGTGTTTGCGAGCGAGGTGAAGGCTCTGCTGGAGGCCGAAGGCGTCCCGCGCGAGCTCGATCCCGCCGGACTGAACGACTACCTCCACTTTCACACGCCGCTGTTCGAGCGCACTTTTTTCAGATACATCCATCAGGTGCGGGCCGGCGAGTTCCTCGAAATCGATCGACATGGCCTCCGCCGGCGGCGTTACGCCGAAACCGACGGATTCCAGCCGCGGCATGAAACCGCCGCCGAAAGCATCGAGGAGCTGCGATCGCTGCTGGGATCGGTGGTGGACGAGCAGTTGATGTCCGACGTGCCCGTGGGGACGTTCTTCAGCGGCGGCATCGATTCGTCGGCGATTGCCGCCTTTGCGCGAAAGGCCGGGCGCACGGTCAAGTGCTTCGGCGTTCACTTCAGCGACCAGGGTGTCATCGACGAGCGCCCGTATCAGGAAGCAGCGGCAAGCGCCCTGGGGCTGGAGCTCGAACTGACCACGGTCGACGCCAGCGCGTTCCCTGACGATCTGCTGCGCCTGACATGGTTTCAGGACGAGCCGGTCATCGGCGCCGCACTGATCCCGATGTACCACGTCAGCCGCCTCGCGGCGCGAAGCGTGAAGGTCTGCCTCGGCGGACAGGGTGCGGACGAGATATTCGGGGGGTACGCGCGCTACGCCCTGATCAATCCGGCGCGAGTCATTTCTTCGTGGTTGTCGCGCCGCGTGCGGCCGGCGGCCGATTCGAGCGCGCCGTCCGACGCCGGCGTCACCGGCAGTCTGATGAAGCAGCTGCTCGACATGCGGAACGTGCGGCGCCTCGCGCGCCGCCTCCATCCCGGCGAATCGTGGAGCGGCAGGTACTTCGAGAACTTCGTGCAGGTCCCCGAGCGGGAATGGCGGCGGGTCTTCCCCGACCCCGCCATCGTGTCGCGGCGGAAGGCGCGCGCGATATTCGAGTCGACGATCGCCCGCTCGCCGGCGCTGACGCCCGGCGACAAGATCCTGCACTGGGACATCCAGACCTATCTCACCGGACTCTTCCAGCAGGACGACCGCATGAGCATGGCCAACAGCCTCGAATCGCGCGTGCCGATGGCGGATCCGCGCATCGTGCGCTTCGCGCTGCACACGAACTTCGATTTGAAGCTGAAAGGGGGCGCCACGAAATGGGTCCTGCGGCAGGCCGTGTCCGACGTCATTCCACCGGCCGTGCTGAATCGTCGCAAGGTCGGATTCGACACGCCGGCCGAGGCGTGGATGCGCGGGCCCCATCGGGCGTTCGTCCGGGATCTGCTGCTGTCGTCTGCCGCGAGAACGCGGGGGTACTGGAGCGCGGCAGGCGTCCAGGCCGTTCTCGACAACACGAGGTCGCCGTACTGGTTCGCCATGGTGTGGAAGCTCGCTTCGATCGAAGCGTGGGCCAGCGGCTACCTCGATACAGCGCGGGCGCAGACCCCGGCGGAGCTGACCTGTGAGCTTGCGTGACGCCGCGCAGGAGCTCGCCGAGCTCGGGCCGCGCGGCACGCTCTTCCGAATCGGCTGGGAGCTGAAAGGCCGCATGGGCCTGACGGCAAACGTCAGGCAGGCGACGGATGCCGAGCGGTCGCCGCTGAAAGCAGAGGAGTGGACGTACCGGCTCCAGCTCGAGGATCCCATCGCGCTCGGCCGCGCGCTGCGCGCGCGCATTCCGGGGTCCGATCTCGACAGCCTGCGCCACCGCGCCGATGGCGCGATGAAGGGCCGGATCCAGTGTTTCGGAAAGTGGGCCGCCGATTTTGGCGACCCGATCGACTGGCATCGAAGTCCGGTCACCGGCGCGGCGTGGGACGCCGCCACGCCCTGGTTCCGGGCGCTCGCAGACGAGCAGGCCGGCGATGTGAAGTACTGCTGGGAAGTCGCGCGATTCCCGCACGCATACGAGCTGGCGCGCGCCGCAACGTTCTTTCCGGCGCGGGCCGAGCAGTATGCCGGGGCGCTCTCCCGGCAGATGGAACATTTTACCGCCTCCAACCCGGTCGGCTTCGGGATCCATTGGGCGTCCGGGCAGGAGGTCGGCTTTCGACTGCTCGCGTGGCTGTTTGCGCTGGATGCCCTGCTGCTGAGGACGGCCGCGGGGACGCGCGCCGAGCATCACGTCTCCACGGCGCTCATCGCCGGCGCGCATCACATCGAGGAGCACCTCGATTACGCCAGGATTGCCGTCTACAACAACCACCTGTTGTCCGAAGCGCTGGCGCTGTTTGCCGTGGGCACGCTGCTGCAGGAGGCACCCGATGCCATGCGCTGGCGCGATCTCGGACGGCGGATTCTCGACAAGGAAGCGGAGCGGCAGTTTTACGAAGACGGCGGCTACATTCAGCAGTCACACAACTACCACCGCGTTGCGCTCCAGGATTACCTCTGGGCGTGCGCCTTCGCGCGATCGATGGGCGACCATCCGTCGGATGTGTGGCTGCGCGCGCTCGACCGATCGCTCGATTTTCTCGTCGCGCACCAGAATCCATCTGACGGACGGTTGCCGAACTACGGGTCGAACGACGGCGCCCTGCCGAGTCTGCTGAGCACCTGCGACTTCGCCGACATGCGACCCACGCTGCAGGCGGTAAGCGTGCTCGTTCGAGGGCAACGCCTGTACGAGCCGGGTCCGTGGGACGAAGAGACCGCGTGGTTCCTGGGCATCCGCGCGCTGGACGCGCCGCTCCGGACGCCCGTCAGACGCTCCGTTTCGTTCACATCGACCGGCGACCACGTGCTGCGGGGTACCGGCGGCGGCAGCTTTGCCGCGTTCCGTTGCGGCACCCTCAGGGATCGGTTCTCGCAGATCGACATGCTCCATCTGGACGTGTGGTGGCGCGGGTTGAACGTGCTCGCCGATCCGGGCAGCTTTCAGTACAACGCCGCGCCCGCCTGGCACGAGCACTTCATGCGGACGGCGAGCCACAACACGGTCGTGCTCGACGGCCGCGATCAGATGGTGCATCACCGCCAGTTCAAGGTGCTGTACTGGACCAAAGCCCGCCTCCTGGAGTTTGCGGACGAGGGCCGCTCGGCCCTGTGTGAAGGCGAGCACTACGGCTACAGCCGGCACCAGGGCGGTTGCGTCCATCGCCGCTCGATCCTGTTCGTGAAAGACGATCTCTGGGTGGTCGTCGATCACCTCCACGGCGCCGGCGCTCACGACATCCGCCTGCACTGGCTCGGCGGCGAGTTTCCGTACACGCAGAGCGCTCAGGGGATGGAGCTGGCCACGCCGGAAGGTGCGTTTTCGGTGGGTGTGTTTGGCGCCGACGGGAGCTCGGAGCTCTCGAGCGTCGTCGCGGGAGCCGACGACCCGCCCCGCGGATGGCTTTCGCGCTATTACGGTGAGAAGGTCGCCGTGCCCTCGCTGGTCGTCGTGCGGCGGACCGAGCTGCCGGTCACCTTCGTGAGCCTGTTGAGCGGCGCGCCATACACCGTGTCGGTCGACGGGGCGCGCTGGACGATTCGCGTGGGCGCGGACCGCATCGCGTTCGACATCGGAGAAGGCCGAATCGAGTCGGTCTCGATCCAATGCGTATCCTGATCGTCCATCAGTACTACCTGGCGCCGGACGAGCCGGGCGGTTCGCGATTCAACGAGCTCGCTCGCCTGTGGATGGGCAGCGGACACGAGGTGTCCGTGATTGCCGGAAACCTGAACTACGCCACGGGACGGTCGTCGGTCGATGGCGGCCGTTGGATCACCGAGCGCGACGAGGCTGGCGTCGACGTCTGGCGTTGTCACGTGCCCGGGACCTACAACCGCGGCTATGCCGGCCGGATGTGGGCGTTCTGCGGCGCGACGCTGTCGGCGTCGTGGGCGGCGCTTCGCGTCTCCAGACCCGATGTCGTCATCGCCACGTCGCCCCCGCTCACCGCAGCGGTCCCCGGATTCATCGCCGCGCGTTGCCGGTGGCGGCCGGTCCCCTGGGTGTTCGAGGTGCGCGACCTCTGGCCCGAAAGCGCCATCACGACCGGCGTCATCAGGCGGGAGAGCGTTCTTGCGCGATGCCTCTATGCCCTCGAGCGGTTCGCCTGCCGAAACGCTCAGGCCGTGAACGTGCTCACGCCGGCCTTCGCGGACGACCTGAAGGCGCGCGGACTGGTCGACGACCGCCGCCTGTTCTTCGTGCCGAACGGCGCCGACGTCGAGTCGTTCACGCCGGCTCCACGCGAGAACGACGTGCGCCGCGAGCTTGGATGGGGGGATCGCTTCGTCGCCCTGTATGCCGGCGCGCACGGCCGCGCGAATGCGCTCGGCCAGCTGCTCGATGCCGCGGAGCATCTTCGGGATCGTGCCGACGTGATCATCGCCACCGTCGGCGATGGACCGGAGCGCGCGCGCCTCGAGGCGGACGCGAAAGCGAGACTGCTGACCAACCTGCGCTTCATCGGCGCCGTCGCGAAAGATCGGATGCCTGCGGTGATCGCCGCGGCCGACGCCGGGCTCGCGGTCCTCCAGAACAACCCGACGTTCCGGACGGTGTACCCGAACAAGGTGTTCGACTACATGGCGTGCGAGCGGCCGACGATCCTGGCAATCGACGGCATTGCGCGCCGCCTCGTGTGCGACGAGGCGAACGCCGGGATCTTCGTCGAGCCCGAGAACGGCCGCGCCATTGCGGATGCGATCGCGCGACTTGCGGACTGCCCCGACGAAGCGCATACGCTCGGCCGCAACGGCCGTGCCTGGGTGGTGGCAAACGCCAGCCGTCCGGCGCTCGCCCAGCGGTATCTGGCGGCGCTCGAGTCGCTGGCGAGCGGAACTCTCAGAACGACCGCACCCGCGTCCTCGCACCTCTGAATCAGACCCTATGTATCGTGCCTGCTTGAAGCGCCTTCTCGATATCGGTCTCGCCGTCGCGGCGCTGATCGTGTTCGCTCCGATCATGCTCGTCACGGCCCTGCTCGTGCGGGCAAGGCTTGGATCGCCGGTGCTGTTTCGGCAGCTCCGCCCGGGAAAGAACGGCGTCCCGTTCACGATCGTGAAGTTCCGCACCATGCGGATGGCCGGCCCGGGCGGACACGATGACCAGGCGAGGCTGACCGGCATCGGGCGCCGCCTGCGATCCCTGAGCCTCGACGAGCTTCCGGAGCTGTTCAACGTGCTGCGCGGCGACATGAGCATCGTGGGCCCACGGCCGCTGCTGATGCAGTACCTCGAGCGCTACACGCCCGAGCAGGCCCGCCGCCACGACGTGAAGCCGGGACTCACGGGCTGGGCGCAGGTCAACGGCCGCAATGCGCTGAGCTGGCCCGACAAATTCCGGCTCGATGTCTGGTACGTCGACCATCTGTCGCTGCGGCTGGACCTTCTCATCATCCTTCTCACCGGCTGGACGCTCGTGACCCGACACGGGATCTCGCAGCCGGGCCATGCCACGGCCGAAGAATTCAAGGGGCAGATCGTCTCGTGACGACCTCCGGGGTTGCGGTGTACGGCTCTGGCGGTTTCGCCCGCGAGGTCGCCTGGCTGGCCCACGAGTGCGGGCATCAGGTGGTGTGTTTCGTCGACGACGACGCTTCGAAGATCGGCCGCAGCCTGCACGACATTCCCGTGCTGTCGCTCCAGGACGCGGTGGAACGATTTCCGGCGGCGATGATCGCCGCCGGCATCGGAAAACCGTCCGCGCGAGAAGCGGTCACGACCCGTGCGGTCCGCTTCGGCATGCGACCGGCTTCGCTCGTGCACCCCCGCGTCGAGAAGTCTCGCTGGGTGACGCTTGGAGCCGGCATCGTCATCTGCGCAGGCAACATCCTGACGACGGATATCAGAGTCGGGGATCACGTGCAGATAAATCTCGACTGCACGATCGGCCACGACGTCGATCTCGGCGAGTACGCGACTCTCGCTCCCGGCGTTCACGTGTCGGGGTGGGTCAGGCTCGGCAGGCGAACGTACGTGGGAACGGGTGCGGCGATTATCAACGGCACACAGGAACAACCGCTCGTCATCGGCGACGACGCCATCGTTGGCGCCGGCGCGTGCGTGACGCGCTCGGTCGAGGCCGGCGTCACCGTGGTCGGCGTCCCGGCGAAGCCGGTGGCCCGACATTGAGCCGCACGTACCTTTCGCCTCCCGATGTCGGCCGGGTCGAGCGCGATCTCCTGATCGAGGCGTTCGACTCGAACTGGATTGCGCCGCTCGGCCCGCACGTCGACGCATTCGAGCGCGAGTTCGCCGACGCCGTCGGCGTTCCGTGCGCCGTCGCGCTGTCGAGCGGCACCGCGGCCCTGCACCTCGCGCTCCTGATTCTCGGCATCGGTCGCGGCGACGACGTCGTGACCTCGACCATGACTTTTGCCGCCACCGCGAACGCCATCGCGTACGTCGGCGCGAATCCGGTGTTCATCGACGTCTCGCCCGACACGTGGACGCTCGATCCGGACCTGCTCGAGGAAGAGTTGAAGCGGCGCGCGCGTCGCGGGCATCAGGCTGCGGCGGTGCTGACCGTCGATCTCTACGGGCAGTGCGCCGACTACGCGCGGGTCGGCGAGATCTGCGAGCGCTACGGGGTTCGTCTCGTCGAGGATGCGGCCGAGGCGCTCGGGGCGACATACGGCGATCGAAAAGCCGGCGCCTTCGGCGAGTGCGCGGCCTTTTCTTTCAACGGCAACAAGATCATCACCACGAGCGGGGGCGGCATGCTCGTCTCCCGGCGTCGTGACATCGCCGACCGCGCGCGCCACCTCGCGGCGCAGGCGCGGGAGCCGGCCCCGCACTACCAGCATGCGGAGGTCGGTTACAACTACCGCCTCAGCAACCTGCTGGCGGCGGTCGGCCGCGGGCAGCTGCAATCGTTGCCCGACAAGCTCGCGCGGCGGCGCGCGATCAACGACGAGTACCGGCGCGCTCTGCGGGACGTGCCGGGCATCGCGTTCATGCCGGAAGCCGCGTACGGCCGCAGCAACTGCTGGCTGACGTGTCTCACCGTGGCGCCGGAAGCGTTCGGCGCGAGCCGCGAGGACATCCGGCTGCGTCTCGAGCGCGAGGACATCGAGTCGCGCCCGCTGTGGAAGCCGATGCATCTGCAGCCGGCGTTCGCCGGCCGTGCGATGTCGGGTGGCTCCATCTCCGAAGACCTGTTCCAACGCGGTTTGTGTCTGCCGAGCGGGTCGAACTTGACCGCTGCGGAGCAGGCAAACGTGATTGCAGCGCTTGCAGCGACATCGGCTGCACGCGGGCAATCAGCACGAGGAGTGGCTCATGCGTAACGCGGCAGTCCAGATGCGCGATTTCATCATGCGCTTCCATCGTCCGCTGGCGATGGGTCTTCAGATGCTGATCATCATCGCCTCGAACCGGCTCGCATGGGTGCTCCGGTTCGACGGCAACCTGCCGCAATGGGCGCAGCTCACTTTCTGGCAGATGCTTCCGTGGCTCGTGGCGATCCGCGCGTTCACCTTTGTTCCGTTTCGCCTGTACGAGGGCCTCTGGCGGTACACGAGCATCTACGACCTGCAGGCGCTGATCGGCGCCGTGTCCACCAGCTCGATCGTGTTCTACGCCTGGGCGCACACGCCCTTCGGCCCGGCCGTGTATCCGCGGTCGATCTACATCAGCGACGCCTGCCTGCTCGTGCTCATGCTCGGCGGCGTGCGGATGACGAGGCGCCTGTACTCGGAATTCGCCCGGATCAGGCCCGGCAGGCGTCTGCTGATCATCGGCGCCGGCGACGCGGCCGAGCGCATCGTCCGCGACATGAAGACAAACCGGGATCATCAGTATCAGGCGATCGGGTTCATCGACGACGATCCGAAGAAGCTCGGGCGGCGGATACACGGCGTGCGGGTCCTGGGCGCGCGGCAGGACGTGCCCCGGATTCTGAGCGAGCATCGACCGGACGAAGTGCTGATCGCGATTCCGAGCGCCGACACGGCGACCATCCGTTCGATCGTTCGGGTGCTCGAGCCGTTCAACATTCGCATCAAGACGCTGCCGAACGTCCGGGACATCATCGGCGACAAAGTGGAAATCGGGCAGATCCGGAACCTGTCGGTGGAAGATCTCCTGGCGCGGGCGCCCGTGGGCCTCGACCCCAGGCCGCTCGGACGGTTGATCGCCGGACGCCGCGTGATGGTCACCGGCGCAGGCGGCTCGATCGGATCCGAATTGTGCCGGCAGATCGCGGAGCTCCAGCCTGCGGCGCTGCTGATGTTCGATCGGTACGAGAACAGCCTCCATCAGATCCGGATGGAGCTGCAGGATCGCGAGCCGTCGTTCAGCATGCACGCGATCGTTGGCGACGTGACCGATCAGATACGCGTCGGTGAAGCGCTGCGCGAGCACGTCCCGCAGATCATTTTCCACGCCGCGGCCCACAAGCATGTGCCGCTCATGGAGGAGAATCCCTGCGAGGCGATCAAGAACAACGTGCGCGGCACGCGCGTCCTGGCCGGCGCGGCCGAAAAGCACGGCGTCGACCGCTTCATCCTGATCTCGACCGACAAGGCGGTGAACCCGACGAGCGTCATGGGCGCCTCCAAGCGGCTCGCCGAGCTCGTGGTGCGGGCGCAGGCCCACGGCAGCGGCACCTCCTTCTGCATCGTCCGCTTCGGCAACGTCCTGGGCAGCAACGGCAGCGTCGTGCCGCGATTCATGGATCAGATTCGGAAGGGCGGACCGGTCACCATCACGCATCCCGAGATGCGCCGCTTTTTCATGCTGATCCCGGAGGCCGTGCAGCTCGTGCTCCATGCCGCCTCCCGCGCCGAGAGCGGCGGGACCTACATGCTGGAGATGGGCGAGCAGGTGAAGCTCGTCGACATGGCGCGAGACATGATTCGGCTCGCGGGGCTCAGGCCGGACGACATCAAGATCAAGTTCATCGGCATGCGGCCCGGCGAGAAGCTCGCCGAGGAGCTGGTCGGACCCGACGAGCAGGCGGCGCCGAGCACCGTGGAGAAGGTGCTGTGCGTCCGCGGCCGGTGGCGGCAGGGCGCAGATTTCCTTGCGCAGATCGAATCGCTCGAGGCGCTGGCGGCCCGGGGACGCAGTGCTGCGGTCGTCGCCACGATGAAGGATCTGGTCGGCATGGGTGCGGTGCAGCCCGAAAATGAGCTCGCTGAAGCGCAGGCCCATCAGGCGCCGATCGCGTTCTCGGCCCCGCTCGACCCGGTGTGTCCGAGTTGCATTTCCGGCCGGCTGCTTCGATCGCGCACCCGTACGATCGGCGAGCGGGTTCGCAAGGAGTTCACCGCTCAACGGCCGTTCCGCTGCGACTCGTGCGACTGGCGCGGGTGGCTCCAGCCTCCACGCGTCGGCGCACAATCACCGATTGAGCCGCCGGCCACTCCCGATCTCTCGGGGATCGATTACACGACCTCGGCGCAGGCGGCCGACCGTCGAGGCAGCTTCTCGCCCCGCGATCTTCTGTGACGATCGTTCAATACCCCGCGCCGAAAGCGCGCCACCGCGCGGTGCCGGCGATAGCTGTCTACGCACACGGCGTGCTTGTCGCGGTGCTCGCCTGGGGCGCATTCGCCTTCGGCGCCGTGTACCCGTGGGCCTACTGGCCTCTGGCAGCAGCCAGTGTGACGGTCGCCGTGGTCGGGCTCACGGTTCATCGTCGTGTCTCACCGAAGCCGCTCGGCCTGGGCGCTCTGGCCGTCGCTTTCGGCATGTTTCTCGTCGCCGGGCTCGTGCAGCTCGCGCCGCTCTCGCTCGCGCGGCTGGCCGCCGTTTCGCCCGAGGCGACGCGCGTCGTCATGCAGATGGACCTGGCGATGGTGGCTGGCACCGTTCACCCTCATCCTCTGTCGATTTCGCCGGATCTGACCCGTGTCGGGTTGGCCCTGTTCGCCTCTTTTGCCCTGCTCGTGCTCGGCGGCGCATGCCTCCTGTCTCTTCGAGGCGCGCGCCGTGTGGCCGAGGCCCTTGCGGTGATCGGCGCGGTGGTGGCATTCGTCGCGATCGCTCAGAAGCCGTTCGCGAACGGCAACGTCTACGGTTTCTGGACGCCAGTGGACGGCGGCAGCCCGTACGGCCCGTTCGTCAACAGGAATCATTTCGCCGGCTGGATGCTGATGGCGCTGCCGGTCACCCTCGGGCTCGTCTGCGCCGGGATCGCGCGCGCGATGGAGGGCGTCCGGCCGCACTGGCGCGACCGATTGATGTGGTTCTCGTCGCCCGAGGCGAATCGCATCGTGCTCACCGCGGCCGCCACGCTCCTGATGGCGCTTGCGCTCGTGCTGACGATGTCGAAGTCGGGAATCACGTCGTTCGCCGTCGCCGTCGCGATGACCGCCGTGTTCGTCGTCCGCCGCCAATGGAGCCGCGGCCGGACGGCGATCGCCGTCGGCTACCTCATGCTGCTTCCTGTCGTCGCGTTCGGATGGGCGGGCGCGGACCTCATCGCCTCGCGGTTCTCCACCGCCGACTGGAGCGAGCTCAACGCCCGCCGCGGAGCGTGGGCGGACGCCGTCGCCGTCACGGCGAGATTTCCGCTGACCGGCACGGGCCTCAACACCTACGGCGTCGCGACCGTCCTCTACCAGCGCAACGATCTGGAGCATCACTACGACCAGGCGCACAACGATTATCTGCAGCTTGCGGCCGAAGGCGGCGTGCTGCTCGTGGTGCCGGCGGCGGTGTGCCTGGGGATCTTCGTCGTGGCGGTCCGGCGCCGGTTCCACCACGAAACCAGCGCGACCGCCTACTGGCTGCGCGTCGGCGCGGTCACGAGCCTGACGGCCATCGCGCTGCAGGAGACGGTCGACTTCAGCCTTCAGATGCCGGGCAACGCGGCGCTCTTCGCCGTGCTGTGCGCGATCGCGCTGCACAAGGCCCCGCAGAAGAGATCAACGCCCACCAGCGCGTAACGCCTCGATTCCCTCCCGCCTCGACGTCGTACACCATCCCCAACTGAGCGACTGACCGAACCGCGCGCCGAGCTCCGTGTGCGCAGTATGCCGGAGGTCTGCTCGCCTGTGGAGAGCGCGGGTTGCGATGAACCCTATGTCCGCGTCAGCCTGACCATATTGGCCTTCACCAGCAGGTCGTCTGTCGAGCACCGGCCTGCCGTCGCCTCGATCACGCGATTGAAGAGCGCGGGAAACAATTTGCGAAACTTCAGCGCCTCGGAACTGATCTCCAGAATGAGCGCATCGACGTTGAAGCCCGCTTTCCGGAACGAACGCAGATAGTCGCCGGTGGTCAACTTCGAAAACAGATCCAATTCGATATATCGATATCCGTCCTGGAACCCCTCCACTTGTTGACGGCTTTCGCTGACATACCTCACATATTCGGCCGCTGGGAGAACGACATGATTGTAGAGATTGCGAAGGCCCCCTCTTCCAGAGAAATGATCGCCGCCACCGCAGAACCACAGGGGTCCGAACCCGGCGTAGAGGCGCCCACCCGCCTTGAGCACGCGACGACTCTCCACTAGAACTCGGTCCAGGTCGCGACAATGTTCGAAAACGGCGTCTGATACACAGAGGTCGACGCTCCCGTCTCTCAAAAAGGAGTGGTCCTCGAGCGGCGCTTGACGGAACTCGCACGCAACATTCCACTGCTTGCCACAGTATCTGGAGATCTCGTGCCAGGTGTCGAACTCGAATAGATCCGTCGCGATGACACGCTTCGGACGAAAGCGCGCCCAGGTCAGAGCATCCCAACCAGATCCGGTGCCCTGAATGAGAATGATGGAATTCCTTACGTCCAATCGCGCAAGCGCCCACCGCCGCCGTGCTTCCACGGGAAAACCGCGTTCTCGAAGAACGGCGGCGGGCTTGTGAGCGCGCAACGTGGCGTCGGTCAACCACCGCCGCGCCTCGAGGTTGAACAGCGGCCGCAGCGCCGAATAGGCGAGCTGCAGGAGAAGGCTTGTCTGGGCGCCCTCGAACTGGGCGCGCCATTCGGCCACGTGGTACGAGAGCTCCTCTGAAGGTATTTCCGTCACATTCGATGCCTCGTGATGCGTTGGCTGCACCCTGAATCACGTCATGAGGTAATGAATCAACAATGCCGCGCTCGGCGATCGCGTCCAGCAGCCTGCACGTCAGCCCGCAAAGTCCCACTGAGGAAATGATAACCGGACGGCACAGTGTCAGCCCAAACTCAGCGGCAGCCTATTCCGCTTCTACCGTCTCGCCGCCGCATGGAACCGAGCGAGTCCAGTGAACAGCACGACCTGGGGGATTCAGCTCTGGCCCCGAGTCGGCCTGTTAACATAGGCATTTCGGCAGAGCATGGCATGAGCAAACTGGTGGTCTGCGGCGGCGGCGGGTTCATCGGAGGACATCTGGTCGGTTATCTGCGCGCTCGAAACCACGAGGTCCGCGCCGTCGACATCAAACCCATCAACGAGTGGCACCAGGTCCACCCGGACGCAGACAATCGACAGCTCGACCTCCAACTGGCCGATGCATGCCGCCGTGCGGTTTCGGGCATGGACACGGTCTACAACCTTGCGTGCGACATGGGCGGCATGGGCTTCATCGAGAACAACAAAGCGCTGTGCATGATGAGCGTCCTGATCAACACGCACCTGTTGATGGCCGCCCGCGACGCTGGTGTGGCGCGCTTCTTCTATGCATCCTCCGCGTGCGTCTATAACGCCGACAAGCAGACATCGCCCTTCGTCACGCCGCTCAAAGAGGAGGATGCGTATCCCGCGCAGCCCGAGGATGGATACGGATGGGAAAAGCTGTTCAGCGAGCGGATGTGCCGTCACTTCCGGGAAGATTTCGGGCTCGAGACGCGCATCGCCCGCTATCACAACGTCTATGGGCCGCACGGCACGTGGTGCGGCGGCCGCGAAAAGGCGCCCGCCGCGATCTGCCGCAAGGTCATCGAGGCCGGGCAGTCCGGCCGGCACACGATCGAGATCTGGGGCGACGGCCGCCAGACGCGCAGCTTTACCTGGATCGATGACTGTCTCAAGGGCACCGTCGACATTCTCGCGAGCGACATCGTCGAGCCGCTGAACCTCGGGAGCTCGGAGCTCGTCACCCTCGATCAGCTCGTCGACATCGTCGAGAGCATTGCGGGTCTCAGGCTCGAACGGCGGTACAACCTGTCCGCGCCAAGGGGCGTCTACGGACGAAACAGCGACAACACGAAGATACGAGCGCTGCTCGGATGGGAGCCCTCGACGCGTCTTCGCGACGGGTTGGAGATCACCTACCGCTGGATTCACAGCGAGATGACCAGAACTGTTGCGGCTGGATTGTGAATCCGGCCGCCCCGGCGTGCTACCATTCGTAACTTGTCCCTCCGTATCGCCTTCGATCTCGACGGCGTCCTCGCCGACATGGAAGGGGAATTGGTCCGCCAGTCCGGAATCCTGTTCGGGGAAGCGATGACGCGTCGCATCGAGGAGCACGCCGCCGAAACGAGCGATGCGGCGACGGCCGCGGCGCCCGAGGCGCCGGCCGACGCATCGCCGGATCGACAGGGATCGGCGGAAGCCGCGCCGGACAACGTTGCGCCGATGATGAAGCTCAACATGACGTCGCGCCAGCAACGGCGGCTGTGGCGCCACATCGGGTCGATTGAAAACTTCTGGGAAACTCTCGCGGAGCACGAGCCCGGCGTGATTCAACGCCTCGCGGGCATCGCGACGGAACGGCGCTGGGAGGTCATCTTCCTCACCAAGCGCCCCCAGACGGCAGGCGGCACGGCGCAGGTCCAGACTCAACGCTGGCTTGCATCGAAAGGCTTTGCGCTGCCGAGCGTGTACGTCGTCCAGGGATCGCGCGGCCGCATCGCCAACGCGCTCGACGTCGACATCGTCGTCGACGACCGCCCCGAGAACTGCCTGGACGTCGTCGTCGACTCGAAAGCGCGCGCGATTCTCGTGTGGCGTGAAGACGAAAAGCAGCTGCCCGCGGCAGCGAAGCGCCTCGGCATCGGCGTCGTGAAAACCGTCGGCGAGTGCCTCGACATCCTGACGCAGGTCGACTCGCCCGACGCGCGCGAACAGCCCGGCGTGCTGGACCGCGTGATGCGGCTCCTCGGCTTGAAAGAAGCGGCCAACGCGTAGATCCTCGAACGACGACGACGACGTTTAACCGCAGAGAGCGCGGAGCACGCAGAGCACGCAGAGCAAAAAACAAACCCTCTGCGCTCTCTGCGATCTCGGCGGTTGAACGTGGGACGACGCTTAAC
>Ga0137409_10002782_pt1 | contig 18656 bp, 18 predicted proteins | sample CZODoug1_16funga_FD_122059 | JGI IMG/M metagenome (GOLD analysis project Ga0137409, IMG submission 122059) | Vadose zone soil fungal communities from Angelo Coast Range Reserve, California, USA - CZODoug1_16fungal (Hybrid Assembly) | ecosystem: Environmental > Terrestrial > Soil > Vadose zone... | reverse complement strand
ATGCGCCCTCTGCATGAAAAGAACGTCGAAATATTGCGTCGGCGTTTGCAGACCCTGGGCGACATCGAACGCAGCGTCAAACACGTCGAGGAGCAGTTGCGGATGATCGAGTATTTCTTCGGCTTGGTGAACGATCAGGTCGTCACGATGCCGGCCCCCGAACACAACCTCTCACTGGACTTCGACTCGCTGCTCTCCTCTATCGAAATGACCAAAGAGATTCTGCAGCAGACGGCGCCGATCATGGGTCAACTGGATTCATTGAACCGCGCCGCCGATCAATCCCGCTCCTCTCTCGCCGGCGGACATAGATAATCAGCAGAATGTTTATATAGATTTCAAGAAAATAGAGTTTCAGCCACGAATGAACACGAATATTCACGAATAGCGGCAAAGATGGAAGACAGACGGATCATAAGGTCAAGGAAAAGATTCGTGTTCATTCGTGTCCATTCGTGGCTAAAATTCTTTTTCTTAAATGCTATAGATCTGTGATGGATATGGCTCAATCAGCGCCAGTTATTAAACCATCGGCTTTGCGCGCCGGCGACGCCGTCGCCGTCGTCGCCCCCGCAAGCAATTTGAAGGCCGATTACCTGGCGCGCGGCGTGGCCGAACTCGAAGGCCTGGGGTTTCGAGCGCGATACGAGCCGGGGGTTCTAGACAAAGCCAGATACACGGCGGGCGATGACGAACGCCGAGCCGCGGAATTAATGCGCGCATTCGCCGACCCCGAAATCAAAGCCGTGTGGGCCGCGCGCGGCGGATATGGCTCGATGCGTCTGTTCAAACTGTTGGATGAATCCCTGATCGGCCGGCGCCCAAAGGTCTTCATCGGCTACAGTGATATAACCGCTCTCAGCCTCTACTTCTACCGCCGCTTCGGCTGGGTGACGTTTCACGGGCCGATGGCCGCTAAAGATCTGGCCGGAGGCGAGGAGCATTACGACCGCGAAACGCTTATCAAAGCAGTCACCGGCGCGTCGCCGCTCGGTGAGATCAGATCGGACAAGATCGAGATGCTTCATCGCGGCGTGGAGGAATGCGTAACCGGACGTTTGCTAGGCGGATGCCTGTCGTTGATCACGGCGATGATGGGATCGCCCGACGAACTGGACACGCGAGGCTCGATCCTCTTCCTCGAAGACACCGCCACGCGGCCTTACGCGATTGACCGGATGCTGCAACAGTTGAAACTGGCGGGAAAATTCGACGAGGTTCGCGGAATAGTCTTCGGAGAGATGACCGATTGCGTTCAACACGCCGATCAGGGCTATCGAATTCAGGACGTCCTGGCCGAATGCACGGCCGATTTAAACGTCCCGGTAATGTTCGGATTGCCCAGCGGCCACAGCCCGCGTGGCAATCTGACGCTGCCACTCGGCGTAACAGCGACGCTCGACGCCAGTCGCGGCGCGCTGATTATTGATGAAGCCGCTGTTGAGTAATTGCGGATTGCGGATTGAAGAGAATTCGAGATGCCATTGCCTTGTGAGCGCCAAGATATGATTGTCATATTGCAATCCGCAATCCGCAATCACCACCGAATTGTCACCTTATACGAGCCTGTATTATCGCGGAAGTAATCATCGTTGATGCCGAGGAAGAGCCGGCCGTACTCATTCGGCTCGCTCGCCGGTTCGCCGCGCGATCCGATGAAGGCAAAGTTCGAATCTCGCCCGTCGCGATAGCGAATCTTGCCGATCAACGCGCCGGCTCCGACGTCATTCATCGGGTAGCTCGAAGTGCTTACGTTCGCGTTACGGTTACCGTTTGGATCGCTGCGGTTGCGGGAGTCGATTTCAATCGTTCCTTCAGCCGTAATCGTGAACGTCATGTTGGGCTCGACATCGATGCCAGTATCAATCCAGGGCTGATTGGCGTAAACGGTGATGGTCTTTTCACGCGCCTGGCCCGGCCTCGATCCTCCTCCTCTCTCGCCGGCGCCCGGCTCGCCGCCGCCGCGATTAATAATCACATTGACGCGGAAGGAGCCGCGGGCGTCGCGCGTCTCCCAGTGATTGACAGTGAAATAGAGAATGCCGTCGCGGTCGGCGGTGAATTCGCGTGAACTGCCGATGAAGATCGGAGGCGAATTCGGGTCCTGCCCGATGGCGGCGACCAGAGCCCCGTCGTTCTGTTGCGGCATAGGCGCGTCGGGGTCGCTTCGCCCCTGCAAACCTTCAGGCCCGGTCGCAGTTCGCCCTTCAAGATAAATCGTTCCGCTGGCTTCAACCCGCACACGCTGGCCGCGCTCGACCTGAATTTGAGAGCGTAACCACTGATCTTCGAGCCTCACGTCGAAAGTGCGAATCGGTTCCCGTCGTTCGCCCGACGAATGGGGCGGATCGCTCGGCGGGCGGCGATCGTCGCGCTCGATGACCAGCCGTGAAACCTGGTCGGGGCGGAACTCCAACCGGTTGCCTCCGGTCTCGAAAATGAACTTGCCGTTCTCATAGCCGACGAACGAGCCTTTGAGCACGCTGCCGTTCTTCAGATACAGCACATCGGCAAGCGACGCGCCCGCCATCAAAACGGTCAGAATCACCGCGGCAAAAATTTTTCGCATGGTTTCTCCGAAGGTGGGACAGACTAATGGTCTTTGAAAATAAAATACAACCATCGGAGTAGGGGCGGGTTTTCCCCGCCCACCTCCGTTACCAGAGCGACTGGGCGCGGAATACGCGCCCCTACGCTGTTGTTGCATTTAATTCTCAATGACCATCAGTCTGTCCCACATTCAAATTTGAGTTTCGAGGTACGACATCATAAACTCGCGCATTCCCGACCACAATTCAAAATTATTCCATAATCATTCTTCATCGGGAGGCTGGATGAACAAGAGCAGGTACCTGCAAGGCAAGCGAATCGCCCCTACGCCGATCACCAGAGAGACTTCGATCGTTCAACTGATCGAGAGCAACTTTCAAGCGTACAACGCCGCGCGGCTGCGCGAGGGCGCGCAACTTTTCGCCGAGCGGATGTTGCAAGACGACGCCACCGTCTGCCTGACGCTGACTGGCGCATTGACGCCCGCCGGTCTGGGCATTTCGGCGATCATCCCTTTGATCGAAGCCGGCTTCGTCGATTGGATCATCACCACCGGCGCCAACCTCTATCACGACACCCATTTCGGACTCGGCCTTTCGATGCACCGAGGCAGTCATCAGGCCAGCGACGTGGAGTTGCGCGAAGAAGGCGTCGTACGCATCTACGACATCTTCTTCGATTACGAAGTGTTGCTTTCGACCGACGCATTCTTCCGTGAGATCATTCGCGCCGAAGAGTTCCAGCGCGAGATGTCAACGGCCGAATTCCATCACCTCTGCGGCAAGTACGTCGCCGAACGCGAACGCGCGCTCGGTTTGAAGAATCAATCGCTGCTCGCCGCGGCTTATCATCACGGCGTCCCGGTCTACACTTCATCGCCCGGCGACAGTTCGATCGGGATGAACGTGGCCGCCATGGAATTGCAGGGCGGCGGACTGCGCCTGAACCCTTCGGCGGACGTCAACGAGACGGCGGCGATTGTGCTCGCCGCCAAACGCGGCCTCTTTGGGAATGGCGGAAAATCGGCGGTCTTCATCTGCGGCGGTGGCAGCCCGAAAAATTTCGCGCTGCAAACCGAGCCGCAGATTCAAGAGGTGCTGGGCATCGAAGAGAAAGGCCACGATTACTTTTTGCAACTGACGGACGCCCGACCCGACACCGGCGGACTTTCAGGCGCAACACCGGGCGAGGCGGTCAGTTGGGGCAAGATCGATCCCGATCAATTGCCGGGCGCGGTCGTCTGTTACCTTGATTCGACAGTGGCGCTGCCTCTGATCACGGCTTATGCTTTAGCGAAACGCGAACCGCGCGAGCTGAAGCGATTGTATAACAGGCGCGAAGAGATGATGAATTTGTTGAAGAGCGAGTATATTAATTCAACTCGCAGGTAGTTTATTTTTCCGGTCGCAACGATGAAAATAACTGGCGTCATCTGGCTTCGAAGCGTCGTTGATAAACTGGCCTGGAAGCACAATGTCATGACCGATGAAGTGGAAGAAGTGTTCAACGGTTCGCCTCGCTATCGTTTTATCGAAAAAGGCGATGTTAAAGGAGAAGACCTCTACACTGCCCTTGGACAGACCGAAGCAGGCCGCTATCTCATAGTCTACTTCGTTCGCAAATCATCCGGTGAAGCTTTGATCATCAGCGCCAGGGAGATGACAAAAAATGAAAGAAAGAGATATGAGAAAAAGTAAAAAGCGTGATCCGATTCCTGAACACTTCAAAAGTGTTGAGGAAGCGGCGGAGTTTTGGGATACGCACGATCTAAGCGATTATTGGGATCTGACCAAAGAGGTCGAGTTTGAGGCAAACATTCAGCGGCGGGTTTTTCTGACTGCCCTGGAACCTGAGTTAGCGAAAAAGATCGCCGATTGCGCTCACAAACAAGGCGTTTCAACAGAAACCCTCATCAATGTTTGGCTCAGTGAAAAGCTGGCCGAAGTCACCACAAGCGCGTAACCGAATTGTAGGGCTTGATCGGAGCGGCAATAATTCGATGAAAGAGAGAACCAGCCAATTGACCACGAATGTCCGCCCATTGAATCCGTTATTGCAAATATAGACGCAGATATAGAGAAAAAGGAGTAATACGAACTTGAACAGAGCGCGAGTTTTCAACTGCATTTCGATAGTCTCCCTTTCGATTTTGGCGATCTTTTCGGCCTGCGCGGCCCCGCCAAAGGAAATCCCGCCCGAACAATCAGCCGCGTCCACCTCTTCGGGCTCCGTCAAATGGACTGCGCCCGCGCGGTGGGAGGCCAAACCGGCCAGCGGGATGCGCGCGGCCACGTACATAATTCCAGCCGCTGAAGGCGATAGTGAAGGGGCTGAATGCGCGGTGTTCAAAAACCTGGGCGGCGGCGTCCAGGCGAACATCACCCGCTGGGTTGGACAGTTCGATAAGACCGACGGCGACCCGAACCAGAAGTCGGAGACGATCAACGGGCTGCCTGTGACGACCGTCGACGTGAGCGGGACGTTCAAAGGCGGCGGGCCAATGATGGGACAATCGAGCGGGCCTAAGGCCGGCTACCGGCTGCTCGGCGCAATCGCCGAGGGGCCGGAGGGCGACGTCTTCTTCAAATTAACCGGGCCGGCGAAGACCGTCGCGGCAGCGCAAGACGAATTCCAGGCGATGCTCAAATCGCTTAAGAAGTAGATCGGCGCCGCGCCGCTTGCCGACCTCATAGACACATTATGAAAACAAAACGGCGAGTGAATGGGCTTATCGCTCATCACTCGCCGTTCTCTATTCTGATTGGCCCTCAGCCTATTTCTTCGCGGCCTTCGGCTTGAACCCCCGAATGTATTTGACCAGCGCGTTGATCTGCGCGGGCGTGAGCACGTCTTTAAACGGAGGCATGGCGCCTTCGCCTTCTCGAATGCCTTTGGCCAGCGCCGCATCGGTGTTCGCCGATTGCCATTTCGCGTCGGTGAAGTTGGGCGGGCTCAAGCTTTCAAGCCCCTTGCCGTCTTCAAGATGGCATTTGGCGCAATTCTTTGTATAGAGCGCGGCGGCCCCTCCGCCGGCGCCCTTGCCTTTAGCGGTTTGGGCGGCGGATTCGAGCCACGCGGACGAGGCGAGAACGGCGATAGATGAAATAACTAAGATGAGTGGCAGTTGTTTCCTCATTGATGTCTTCAATACTCCTTAAGATGCGACGGGGGTGAAGCTGGTACACGAAGGGGTACGTAGTAATACGGCAACGCCCGCGCTCGACATTGTAAAAGTGATTTTGGTCTGACTGACTTCAAGACGCTAAAATCCTAAAGCCTGGCCAACGTGAAAAGCAAGCGGCGTGAAAAGCGGGCGGGGTGTTCGCGGGCGACACTGCGGATTGAATCGCGATTTTTGGAAAATCGTTGTCGTTTCCGTCGCTGGTTGTTCGTCTATAAGGCGACAAATGATGAAAATGCGTTTGGAGTACCGCCTTCAGGCGGCAGGGGTCGAATGTAATCCATTCGGTCGCCTGCGAAAGCCGCCGCCTGAAGGCGGTACTCCAAACGCCTCTCTGAGGAAAAAGTGATGAAATTTCCCGCAACACTTTTGCCTCACTGCCTACTCCGGCAATTCCTCCTGCTTAGGCTCCGGCAGGAAGAAGCTCAAGATCAGATTGCCCGCGTAGACCAGAAACGCCACGCCGGCCGCGGCGTATGCCAGATGCGTCGCGGGCGTAGTCCCTGGCATTGTGGCGGCGATTTGGGTCGTCAGCAGGGCGGCTGACGTTCCAATCATTCGCCCGCCTATATTCGCGGCGAAACTCTCGCCGGTCCCGCGTAGGTGAGTGGGATAGACGCGTGGCAGATAATTCCCCCAGAAACTCAACTGCGCGACCGTCAGCAACCCTGCAAAGAACATCCCCCATTTGAGCAGCGACAGATTGCTCACCGCCGGGAAGATGAAGACCAGCGGGACCAAAATCAATCCCGGAACCAGGAAGACGCGAATCAGATTGCGGCGCGACAGGATGCGGATCGCCAGGAAGGCGAGGATGAATCGTCCTACAAGGCCGCCGATCTCCTGAATTGTCTGCACGCCGGCGACAGTGGAAGAAATGATCGCCTGCCTCTGCGGCGGTGGCAGCGCGCCGTCAACTTTGACCAGCGCGGGCACAATCTGCGGAATCTGTTGAATCGCGCCGAAAGCCGCGCCCAGACTGCATGCGAACATCGCCGCGGTAATCAGCGTCGTCTTTCGGTATTCAGGTTTGAACAGTTCGGCGAAGCTCGGACGTCTCAGCGTGCCTTCGGCGCTCTTCTTCCGCCAGACCGGCGATTCGGGAAGGAACGGACGGATGATGATCAACGGAATCGCGGGAATCAGTCCTGAGATCATCAGGTACCGCCAGTTCTCGTGTCCTCCATAGATCGCGGGCAGCGAGTTGGCCGTCTTCGAGATCAGAAATGCCATGCCGCTGACCATCACGCCGCCTAACGAAGAGAACGCTTGCGTGTAACCCAGGACCGCCTCACGCTGTCTCGGCTCCGGGAACAGCTCGGCCAGCCATGCGACCGCGGCTACGAACTCGACACACACGCCGATGAATTTCGCGCAGCGCAAGATCAATAACATCTCGAGCGAAGTCGCAAAGCCTCCGGCGAAGGCCGCAAACGCATAGATCAGAATACTCCACGTCAAGACGCGCCGCCTTCCCAACCTGTCGGTCAAATATCCACCGAGCAATCCGAAAACGCCGCCGCACATCGCGGGCACGTAGAAAAACAGATCGCGCCAGTGGTTGTAATCCTGGCTCCCGAATTGCAGATGGCCCAGCGTTTCCAAAGCCGGGCGAATCATCAACGGCAACATCAGCAGTTCATAAGTGTCGAACGCGAAGCCGATGACGGCGATGATGCAGATGAGCCATTGGATAGAGGTGAGACGCGGGACGGCTTTTGATGTGTTGATCATAGATGATTGAATTGATGATTGAATTGTTTGGATAGAAACAATCGGGATTACCAGATGAGATGTCGCCGCGAAGGCTTCCCCATCTCCCATCGTTCGGGGGAAAATTTAGCCCAGAAGCGTCGGGAGGTCAAAACAACAATCACTCGACTCTGTAATTCGGCGCTTCCTTCGTGATGATCACGTCGTGGACATGCGATTCTTTCAGGCTGGCGGCGGTGATCTTCATGAAGCGCGCGCTGCGCTGCAGTTCGCCGATTGTCCGGCAGCCGGTGTACCCCATCCCTGCGCGCAGCCCGCCGACGAGTTGCCCGACGAGCGCCGCGAGCGAGCCTTTGTAAGTTACGCGGCCTTCGATGCCTTCGGGCACCAGTTTGTTCTCGGCGTCCTCGCCTTCCTGGGCGTAGCGGTCCTTGCTCCCCCGCTTCATAGCGGCCAGGCTGCCCATTCCGCGATACGATTTGAAGCTGCGGCCCTGATACAAAATGATCTCGCCGGGCGATTCGTCGACGCCCGCGAGCAACGAGCCGATCATCACGACGTCGGCGCCGGCCGCGATGGCCTTGGTGATGTCGCCGGAATATTTGACGCCGCCGTCGGCGATCACCGGGACGCCTGAACCCGCCGCGCCGCGGACGCATTCCGTAATGGCCGTGATCTGCGGCACGCCCGCGCCTGTGACCACACGAGTTGTGCATATGCTACCGGGCCCGATTCCGGTCTTCACCGCATCGGCGCCCGCCTGAATCAAAGCTTTCGCGCCGTCGGCCGTGCCGATATTGCCGGCGATCAACTCTATTTCGGGGAAACGTTGTTTGACGCGTTTGACGGCTTCCACCACGCGCGAGCTGTGCCCATGCGCGGTGTCGATGGCCAGGATGTCGACGCGGACATTGACCAGCTCCGCCGCGCGCTCCAGAAAATCGCCCGTCGCGCCGACGGCCGCGGCGCAGCGCAAACGGCCCAGGCTGTCTTTCGCAGCGTTCGGATATTTGATCGCCTTTTGAATGTCTTTGACCGTGATCAGGCCCTTGAGGTGGTAGTTCTCATCGACGACCAGGAGCTTCTCCACGCGGTATTTTTGCAGGATTCCTTTGGCCTCGCGCAGCGTGGTGCCGACCGGAACGGTGATCAGGTTCTCCTTGGTCATCACTTCCGAGATCGGCAGGTCGAGCCGCGTCTCGAAGCGCAGGTCGCGGTTGGTCAGGATGCCCACGAGCCTCCCCTGTTCGGCGATGACCGGCACGCCCGAAATCTTGTATCGTTCCATGACGGCCAGCGCTTCGCGGATTTTGCGGTCCGGGGTCATCGTCACCGGGTCGACGATCATCCCCGATTCGGACCGCTTGACCTTGTCCACCTCGTCGCGCTGCGCCTCGATGGGCAGATTCTTGTGGATCACACCGATCCCGCCCTGCTGCGCGATGGCGATCGCCATCGGGGACTCAGTCACGGTGTCCATCGCCGCGCTGATGACCGGAATGTTGAGGTTGATATTACGTGTCAGGCGCGTCGTCGTGTCCGCCTCCGCCGGCAGGATCTCGGAATAGGCAGGGACCAGCAGAACATCGTCGAATGTCAGAGCTTCGATCAATTTTTCAGTCAACATAAGATTTCACCCAAAAACAAAAACCGCGCGAGATGAGTCTCGCGCGGCGTTATATCTTGCGATGCGTGTGAGCGCGCAATCCGGCAGGCCGTCGCCGCGCGCCCAGCTTCTCATAAAAAAGCGATGAAAGACTAATTGAGATATTGTTGATAGTTATCCTTGGTGATAACGACATTAGTCGCTTGAATAGCTTTCGGATTAGGCAGAAGTCTGACAAAATCCATATTGCGCCCGTTGACAGCGATCCTCAAGGATTGAACTCTGCCTATTGATAAAACAATCTCTTCATTCACATCGAATTCGCGTGACCCGCCGCGTTGCAATAACATCTGCTCGGCATCTTTGCCATCAGTTTTGACTTTGAGCCAGACATCTTCAATCGGAGCGGTGAGTTGCACTCGCATTGCGCCGGCAGGCGCCTCCGGGGTCGGGCTGGGCGTCGGACTGCCACCCGGTGTTGGACTGCCACCCGGCGTCGGACTGCCACTCGGCGTCGGACTGGAAGATGGCGACGCCGCAGCCGTCTGCGTGGGCGTCACACTGGGCGAAGCCGGAGTGTTCACGGCGCCTCCACCGGAATCAGACACAGGAGGGGTGAAATATTGATAAGCGGCGTAGGCTAGTGAGCCCAAAACTATCAGCGCCACGAAACTAAGGAGCAGACCATTGCCCGTCGTCTGTCTGGATTCAAAATCTTCGACGCCAAGTTGGTAACCGCGCTCCGGCTCACCGCCTTGTTCCTGCCATTGCTCTTGATACAAATTGACCGCCTGCTCTTCGTCAAAGCCGACTTGTCTGGCGAATTTACGGACGAAGGCGCGGTTGAAAACACCGCCGGGTAGCACATCGTAAGCGTCGTTCTCTATCGCTTGGAGAAAACGAACGCTGATGTGTGTGGATTCGGCGATTTCCTGGAGCGAGATACTTTTCTCTTCACGAGACTGTTTCAGTTGCTGGCCTAAAGTTGCCATGTTGTTTAGACTTGACACCCCGATCTAATAAGGTGAAACCACTCTATAAAACAGAAGACATCTTATTTAAACCGATCCGGGCTGTCAATTTTTGTCTTTGACAGCCGTGGTCTTTCCGCTGCGGCGTGGCCAGTAAATCGCGAAATGGATGAAGAGTTCCATTGTTCATTGTTCATTTGTCATTTGATATTGGACATTGCCGGAGGAGATCCCGATTCAATGACCGATGTTCATTGGGCGATTTCCGGGGCAATGACAAATGACAAATGAACAATACTCTTCTTTGCGTGATTTCGTGATTTACTGACCGTATCATTTGCCCGCGTTCAACGCTTCGGCCAGACCCTCGGCGCGAGTCTGTGGCGCTTCGCAGTAAAAATTGCGGCAAACATAGGCTGTCGCCCTGCCGCCGATCCTGCCCCTGCCTTCGAGCAACTTAATGGTCCGTGAGGCCTTTGAGTCGGCGTCCGGCGCGAAGGCGACCACTTTGTTCGGCAAGTAGCGTTTGAAAACTATATCGACCATTGCGCGCGTCTCCTCATCATCAGGCGCGCCGATGATGGCGACCTCATATGGCGAGGCCAGAAACAGGTCGAAAGCCGAAAGCAGACGCCCGAACGCGCTCGGCGCGCGCATCATCGCCGGTTTCATCAACCGGAATATTGTTTCGGCCATCCTTCGGTAACGATCCTCTCCCGTGAACAGTGATAGGCGCATGAGCGCTGACGCGGCCGCCGAATTCCCGGACGGAATCGCGTTATCGTAAAAATCCTTCGTGCGCGTGATCAACTTCTCGTGATCGGCGCTGGTGAAGAAGAAGCCGCCGGCGTCGGCGTCCCAAAACTGCGCGATCATCGTCTCCGCCAACGCCCGCGCCTCCTCGAACCAGCGTGGTTCGAACGACGCTTCATAAAGCGCGAGTAACCCGTCAATCACGTAGGCGTAATCTTCGAGATAACCGTTCAGCTTGCTCTCGCCGTCCTTGCGCGTCCTGAGCAATCGCCCGTCGCGCCGCAGACTCGTCAGCAAAAAGTCCGCGTTCCTGACCGCAATCTCCAGATAATCTTTCCGATCGAATGCGCGCGAAGCCTCGGCGAAGCTCCGCAGCATCAATCCATTCCATCCGGTCAATATCTTTTCATCGCGATAAGGCTTGACGCGCTTCTCGCGCGCGTCGAATAGAATCGGGCGGCCGCGTTCGACGGCTTCGGCAAGACGCTCGCGCGATACCTTCATCAACCTGGCGATCACGTCGATGTCTTCGTCGACATGCAGAATGTTGTGGCCTTCAAAATTGGGCGCCTCCGACACGTCGAAATAGCGGTTGAACAGGCGCGCGTCTTCCTCGCCAAGCAGAGCCGTTACTTCTTCCGGCGTCCAGACGAAAAACTTTCCTTCCTCGCCCTCGCTGTCGGCGTCCTGCGTGGAATAAAAACCGCCGCCTTTGTCGGTCATTTCGCGCGCGACATAATCGAGCGTCTCGACGGCGATGCGCTTGTAAAACTCATTTCCAGTGGCCAGAAAAGCATCCGTGTAGATGCGGCTCAAGAGGGCGTTGTCATAGAGCATCTTCTCGAAGTGCGGCACGAGCCATTTTTCGTCAACCGAGTAGCGATGAAAGCCGCCGCCCAACTGATCGTACATTCCGCCGCGCGCCATCTTATTCAGAGTCAATTCGACCGCATTCAGCGCGCCGGCGTCTTTCGTCCGATGATAGTGGCGCAGCAGAAATTCCAGCGCCATCGAGGGCGGGAACTTGGGTTTGTTACCGAAACCGCCGTGAACCGGATCGAGCGTTCTCGCCAGGTGAGTCGCCGCGTGATCGGCGACATCGTAACTCAACTCGCCTTCCGGCTCTCCTTTCGGCGCGACGATCCGATCCAGCCGCTTCAATTCGCCCACCATCCCTTCGGCGCTATTTTCGATCTCGCTGCGTTGCGCGCGATAAGCCTCGGCGACGGAGATCAGCACGCGCGGAAACCCCGGCATCCCGTAGCGGTCAGCCGGCGGAAAATAGGTCCCGCCGTAAAACGGTTTGCCGTCGGGCGTCAGAAAGACCGTCATCGGCCATCCTCCGCTCCCAGTCATCATCTGCACGGCGTTCATATAAATCGCATCCAGGTCGGGGCGCTCTTCACGGTCAACCTTGATGTTGATGAAATTGTCGTTCATCAATTGCGCGATGGCTTCGTTCTCAAAACTCTCGTCCATTTGGACGTGGCACCAATGACATGCCCGGTAACCTATGCTCAGCAGAATCGGCTTGTCTTCATGCTGGGCGCGCGTAAATGCTTCTTCCCCCCAAGCATGCCAATCAACGGGATTATGCGCATGTTGCAAAAGATAAGGGCTGGTTTCATTGATCAAACGATTGGTGAATTTGTGTTGAGGCTCGTCCTGTTTGGACATTGTGATCCTTTCCTGATAATCGCCGCCAAAGCGATAAGGGGAGCAATGTTCGCCATCGCGCTGGTTTCGCCCGTTTGCGGATTGTAAATTGGGGAGTTAAAGTTGATTTTTGAAGCAAAGATCATACTACCGCTCTTTTGAGGGAAAACGAAAGTCGGATGAGTTATCAATGTTTGTTATTTGACCTTGATGGGACGTTGGTGGATTCGCGCGCCGATCTGATCAACGCGGTCAATCTGATGCTGGCCGAACTCGGGCGCAGGACGCTGCCCGACACGCGCGCGCTCACATTCGTGGGCGAAGGCGCGCGAATGCTGGTTGAGCGCGCGTTGAGAGCCGGTCAGAACGGCGCGCCGCCCGATTATGATGTTGGTTATGACGTCGACCACGCGCTCGAAATTTTTCGGCGTCACTATCGCGCGCATTTGCTGGATCAAACGCGCGTCTACCCCGGAGTCAAACAGACGCTCGCGCGGCTCTACCACATTCCGAAAGCCGTCGTCACCAACAAGCCTTACGAATTCACAATCCCGCTGCTCGATGGCGTCGGGCTGTCGCCATATTTCGAGGTCGTTATCGGCGGAGATTGCCTGCCGGAGCGCAAACCTTCGCCGCTAATGTTGCTCGAAGCGGCGAGCAGATGTGGCGTTCGGGCGTCGGAATGTCTGATGGTCGGCGACAGTCGCGTGGATGTCGAGGCCGGGAGGGCGGCGAATATGAAAACCTGCGGCTACGTTCCCGGCTTTCGTGGGCGCACGGAATTGGTCGATGCGGGAGTCGATTACGTAATCGAACGTTTCAGCGAATTGTGTACGCTGGTCGAATGCGCGCGACGAGGCCATTTTCTTTAGACTTCAGGAAAGAGAATTTCAGCCACGAATGAACACGAATCTTTTTCTTGATCTTGATGATTCATCCGCTTTCCATCGCTTGCCGCTATTCGTGAACATTCGTGTTCATTCGTGGCTGAAATTCTTTTCAGGAATTTTGATAAAGAACGAGCCGCCACGCTCGCCCGCTTTCCGACGGCCTTGGCCAATTTGAGCCAACGCGATTTGGAGACAAGGAAACCGGGCCGAGCATGGCGGCTCGTCAAAAAGCCATATTGGAGGTTGAATATCTATACTATCGGGGGAATCAACTTTTCAGCACTCATTCGAATGAGCGAGTTTGCGAAACACCAGCCAGGCCAGATAGAAAACTCCGCCGAAGATCGCCAGCTTGATGAGCAGCGGGATCAGAGCGAAGACGATCCCGAGCACACCCAGAACAAAATTGAGAATCGCCGCGACCGCCACCAGCGCCAGAACCACAAAAATGATTGTGCCGATTGTCTGAGCCATTACGTTACTCTCCTTTTACGCGTCCGCGAATTCAGGTTCAGGTCGAAACGCCTAACCGATTGCAACGGACTATACGCGGTTGTGGCGGCCGATGTTCCAGCAATTTCATCCTCTCTCCGGCTCTGGTCATTTGCTCTCTTTCAGCCGTTTGAAGAAATAGACCGGATCGTTAGGCGAGCCGTGGACGCTGACCAATTCCCACCCTTTCGCGCCGAGCTTATCGAAGTTGCGTTCGAGCGGGAAGTATTCACGGCTGAATGAGCCGTCCGGCTGTTTCCTCATACTCGGATAACTCTCATTACCCGAGGTCGAAAGATTGACCGAGCCTCCGGAAACGATCAGGTATTCCCATTGCGATTCATTTCCGCTCGTCCGATCGTCCGCGGCCTCTTTGTGGCGCCCATATGCCGCGAACCCGATGAAGAGAGCCAGCAAAACCGCTACGGCGGCCAGCGAAATACGTGTTCCTGTTTTCATAATCATTTTCCTCCGTTGTGGTTTGAGAGGTGTCGCGGCGATAGCGATTGAGCGGGCCGTTGACACCATTAAATCGCGGTTTCTATAATCCCGTCTCGAATGTTACAGAGCCGCCACGCTCCGCGCCGCATGTTACCGCTCCGAATGAATTCCGAATAAGCATTTCACGCGTAAACAGTCAGTTCGGCGCAACTTTATTTGAGGGAGTTTTTACTATTTTGCTCGAACATCAGGAGATTGACCAGATCCAACAGCGTCGCCGCCATCTGGAAGAGATTGTGGAGATGGGCCGCGACGTCTACCCGAACCGCTTCGACGGCGCCAAACCCATTTCGCAAATAGTCGACCGTTACCAGGGCTACGCCGGCAAGAGGGACGACGAGGCCGAAGCGGCGCGAGTCAACGAAGAGTTGAAATCCGCGGAAGGCGGCGAGGTCAGGGTCGCCGGGCGGATTATGACGATGCGGCTGATGGGCAAGGCCGCTTTCGCGCACCTCTCGGACGGCTTGAGCCGGTTGCAGATTTACGTTCGCAAGAACGACGTCGACGACGAGACCTGGACGCTATATCAAAAGCTGGACATCGGCGATTGGATCGGCGTCGAAGGCCATCTGTTCATCACGAAGACCGGCGAACTTTCGGTTCACGTAACCCGGCTTCAATTCCTCGCCAAGGCGCTGCTGCCGATGCCCGACAAGTATCACGGCGTGACCGACAAAGAGCTGCGCTACCGCCAGCGTTACGTTGACCTGATCGCCAGCGGCGCGGCGCACGAAAGACTTCCCGGCGAATTGACTTCGCGCGAGGTCTTCGAGCGGCGCGCGAAGATCATCCGCGAGATCCGCCGCTATTTCGACGAACGAGGCTACGTCGAGGTCGAAACGCCGATGCTTTCGCCGATGGCGACCGGCGCGGCGGCGCGCCCGTTCGTCACGCATCACAACGCGCTCGACATCGATCTCTACGCGCGAATCGCGCCCGAGCTTTATCTGAAGAGGCTGGTCGTCGGCGGATTCGAGAAGGTCTACGAAATCAACCGCAACTTCCGCAACGAAGGGCTGTCGTACAAGCACAACCCCGAATTCACGATGCTCGAATGGTATCAGGCTTATTCGGATTTCAACGACCTCATGGATTTGACGCAGGACCTGATTACAACGCTGGTGGACAGGGTCTGCGGGACGCGCCAGGTCGTCTATCGAGACCGCGTGATCGATTTCAACGAGTGGCGGAGGATGACGATGCGCGAAGCGGTGTTGGAATATTGGCCCGCCGAAGCGACGCGGCCGACGGCGGAGGATTTGATGGAGCGCGGGCGGCTCGAAGCCGCAGCCGCCGAGATCGGCCTCAACTTCGACCCGAAGCTGAACGACGGGCAGTTGCTGGGCGCGATCTTCGAGCATGTGGTCGAGCCTCATCTGATCGGCCCTACATTCATCACCGAATTTCCGACGGAGCTTTCTCCGCTCTCGAAGCAGAAGGCCGCCGACCCACGCTTCGTCGAGAGGTTCGAGCTGTACATCGCCAACATGGAAATCGCCAACGCGTTCTCGGAATTGAACGACCCCGTCGAACAGCGCCGCCGCTTCGAGGAGCAGATGAGACAGCGCGACAGCGGCGACGAAGAGGCGATGATCCTCGACGAGGATTACATCCGCGCGCTCTCTTACGGGATGCCGCCGACCGGAGGCGAAGGAGTCGGGATCGACCGTCTGGTCATGATCCTGACCAATCAGTATTCGATCCGCGACGTGATCCTCTTCCCGCACATGCGGCCGGAATCGAAAAAAGACTGAGGGACGGGGCGACAGGGCGACAGGGCGAAGAGAAGACAGGAAGGGAAATGACCTCGTCTCTTTTTCGCCCCGTCGCCCCGTCGCCCCGTCGCCCCGTCCTTCTTAACAAATGCCATACGAACTCTTCATCGCATTACGTTATTTGCGCGCCAAGCGGAGGCAGGCCGCCGTCTCGGTGATTACAGCCATAGCCGTCGCCGGAATCACGCTCGGCGTCGCGGCGTTGATTATCGCGCAAGCCCTGATCACCGGGTTTCGCGCCGACGTTCAGGACAAAATTCTTCAAGGCACGGCCCACATCAATCTGCTTAAAGATGATAACAGCGGCATCGAAAATTATCGCGAATTGGTCGAGCGCGTTCGCGCCGCGCCAGGCGTGAGCGCGGCCTCGGCCACCATCTACGCCCAAGTTCTGCTCAGCGCCCACGGCCGTCAGGAATACTCGGTGCTCAAAGGCGTCGATCTGAGTTCGCCGCGCGAGGCCAACGAGGTCTTCTCGACTGTGATCGCGGGCGATCCAGGACGGCTCAAACCAGCGCCCTCGAATCAGCCTCCTGATCAGACCCCGAAGGAAGAGTCGGGGGAAGCGGCGTCGGAAGGGATCATCCTGGGCAAACAGTTGGCGCAGTCGATGGCGTTGCGGGTCGATGATGTGGTGACGGCAATCTCCTCGTATACACGGCTGACGCCCGCCGGGCTGCAGCCGCGGCCACGCTACACGCGCTTTCGGGTGGCCGGCGTCTTCTCTTCAGGTCTGTACGAATATGACGCGAAGTGGGCGTATATTGCGCTCTCCGCCGCGCAGAACGTGAAAGGGAGCGGCGACGCGACCGAAGTGATCCAGATGAAAGTGGCGGACATTTACGCCGTCAAGGAGATCGGCGAACGGGTCCGCGCAATCGCCGGGCCGGGGTTTGTGACTAACGACTGGCAGGAGTTGAACCGCCCCCTGTATGCGGCGCTTCAGTTGCAGCATCGCGTGGTATATGTTTTCTTCGCGCTGCTGATCGCCATCGCCGCTCTCAACATCATCACGACACTGACGATGATGGTGATCGAAAAGAACCGCGACATAGCGATTCTGCGCGCGCAGGGCTCTACGCCACGATCAATTCGGCGAATATTCATGCTGCAAGGGTTGGTCATCGGACTGATCGGAGCGGCTTCTGGGCTGTTGCTCGGCCTCGGACTCGGCTGGGTGGCCAATCATTATCAGTTAATTTCGATTCCGGCTGAGATTTATTCCATCTCTCACATAACGCTCAAAGTCAAATGGGCCGATTGCGCCACCGTGGCGATCCTGGCGGTAGTCATCTGCCTGCTGGCGACGATTTATCCGGCGCGAATGGCGGCCAGGCTCATGCCGGTCGAAGCGCTGCGTCATGATTAGATCAGGAAATGGAAGAAGAGTCCCATTTGTCATTTGTCATTGCCCGGAGACCAGTCGGCCAATGACAAATGACAAATGAACAATGACAAATACTCTTCTTTCCTACTCATTGACCAGTATATTTCAAAACCAGACCTTCGGCTCCGACCACCCAGACTCCTTTTTTCGAGGCGGAAAGTCCGTAAAGATTCGCTCTGGTGCCGCTCTCCTGCCCAATCCAGCTTTTCCCTCCGTCACCCGATCTCAAGATCGTCCCGTTCCAACCGATGATCCATCCTTGTTTATCGTTCGCGAAGGCGACGCTGAGGAGATTATGCGAGGTCTCGACCGCCACTCTCTCCCAGGTCAATCCCGCGTTCGTCGTTCGGAGGACCGTCCCTTTGTCGCCGACTACCCAGGCGTTGTCTTTGCCTCGCGTTTCTATGTGATAAAGGTGGTTCGTCGTTCCACTGGTCTGCCGTTCCCAGGTGCGGCCTCCGTCGTCAGTGTAAAGGATCGCCCCCTTCGCGCCGACGACCCAACCGCGCCTGTCGTTGACGAATTTTACGTGAACCAGCTCCTCCTTCACGCCGCTCTCCTGCCGCCGCCAGGTCTTCCCGCTGTCTTCGGTATGCAGGATCCTGCCGGTGTCGCCGACGACCCAGCCCTGCTTCTTGTCCGGAAAGGCCAGGCTGTAAAGCGTCGGCACCTCGTCCCTCCTCGCTCCGGGGGCCACGTCTAATTGGAACATCAGTTCCCAATTCTCGCCCCCGTCCGCCGTCTTCAATATCCGCGACCCGGTCGAGCCGATCGTGACCAGCCAACCTTCGTCGCGAGTTCGGAAGAAGATATCGCTGATATTGTCAGCGAGCTTTTGGCTTTGCGGCGCCCATTCTCCGCCGCTGTCCTGTGTCGTGTGGACGATTCCGCGGTCTCCGATCACCCATCCGTACCGACCGTCCATGAAAAACACGCCGTTCAAATCGCGCCTGGATTTCTCCTGAAAGGCCACGACCCATTGGGCCTGAGCCACGGCTGTGATGACGAGGGGCAAAGCTACGGCCATAAGAGTTTGTAGTAAACGATTCATGACTTTCTCCAGCCTGCCAGAAAGACAAGGGGACAAGGGGACAAGGGGACAAGGAGAGGGGGAGATAGGGAGAATTTTCTCCCTATCTCCCCCTCTCCTTGTCCCCTTGTCCCTTCATCATTGTGGCTCT
>Ga0137409_10002781_pt1 | contig 18658 bp, 12 predicted proteins | sample CZODoug1_16funga_FD_122059 | JGI IMG/M metagenome (GOLD analysis project Ga0137409, IMG submission 122059) | Vadose zone soil fungal communities from Angelo Coast Range Reserve, California, USA - CZODoug1_16fungal (Hybrid Assembly) | ecosystem: Environmental > Terrestrial > Soil > Vadose zone... | reverse complement strand
TCACGGCCTCCGCGTCGCTGAACTTGATGCGGGGGCGCCGCCGCCACGCGCGCCACACGGAGTCCGGCACGTTGGCCGCGAACATCGGCCGGCGCCGCAGCTGAAACGTGTTCACCCCGTACAGGGTCTGGGCGAACTTCTCGGTCATGTAGCGGTTCACGCCGTTCACGATCGACCAGGCGGCGATGAGCGAGGCGACGCCGATGAACACACCGAGCAGCGAGAAGCCGCTCTTCAACTTCTGAGCGCGGATGGTTTGGAGTGCGAGCCGGAATGCTTCGAAGACCGGCATTTAGGCGGCCTGGCGCTGGTCCGTGGCGATCAATCCGTCGCGCAGCGTCACCACGCGGGCCGCGTGCGCGGCGATGTCGTGCTCGTGCGTCACCATCACGATGGTCTGCCCCTGCCCGTGCAGCGCCGCGAACACCTGCATGATCTCGCCGCTCGTCGTGGAATCGAGATTCCCGGTGGGCTCATCCGCGAGCAGGATCGAGGGCTCGTTGACGAGCGCCCGTGCGATGGCCACGCGCTGGCGCTGCCCACCCGACAACTCGTTGGGCCGGTGCTCCATCCGGTCGGCGAGTCCCACGCGCTCGAGGGCATGCGCCGCCTGGGCGCGTCGCGCGCGCGCGCCGTGCCCGGCATAGATGAGAGGCAGCTCCACGTTGTGCAGGGCCGTGGCGCGGGGCAGCAGGTTGAAGGTCTGGAACACGAACCCGATCTCCTTATTGCGGATCCGGGCCAGCGCGTCGTCGTCCAGATCGGAGACTTTCTGGGCGTTGAGCCAGTACTCCCCCGACGTGGGCGTGTCGAGGCAGCCGATCAGGTTCATGAGGGTGGATTTGCCGGACCCCGACGGGCCCATGACCGCCACGTACTCGTTCTTCTTGATCTGCACGCTCACGCCTTGCAGCGCGCGCACCACCTCGCCCCCCATGTCGTACGCCCGCGTCAGCTTGTGGGCCAGGATGACGATGTCGGGCAGCGGCGTGTCGCCGGTGCGGAACGCCTGGAGCGCGGGCGCCGTCATGGCTTGGCCTTCTTCGTGGCCGAGTCGGCCGACTGCTTCATGGCGCGCACCCGCGCGCCTTCCTTGAGATCGCGGATGGCCTGGTAGGGTCCCGCGACGATCGTCTCACCGACCTTCAGGCCATCCGTCACCTCGAAGTACTCGTCTCCGGCGATTCCGACCTTCACCGGCCGGAAGCTTGCGACCCCGTCCTTCACGACGAATACGCCCTCCGTCTCCTTCTTCTTCCGCGCGGTGGCCGTGTCGGCCAGCCGCGCGTCGGTGGCCCCCGCTTTGTTCTCGCGCACTGTCAGCGCGATGATCGGAATCGACAGCGCCTGCTTGCGCGTATCGGTGACGATCCGCGCCGTGGCGGACAGATCCGGGCGGATTTCGGAAGGCGGTTTGTCGAGCGTGATCTCCACCTCGTAATCCACCGCCCGGTCGTTCTGGCCGGTCGCGGCCGACGTCGCGTCGCGCACGCTGGAATTGGACACCTTGGTCACGCGGCCGATGAAGACGGTGTCGGGGAATGCGTCGATCGAGACCTCCACGGAGTCGCTCAGATGGACGCGCACTACGTCCGTCTCGTCCACCTTCACCTTGGCCTGGATCACCGACAGGTCGGAGACGGTCAACAGCAGGCCGATGTCCTTCGAGAAGGTGCTCGGCACCGCCACCTCGCCCTCTTCCACCGCGAGCCGCGTCACCCGCCCGGTCATGGGCGCGATGAGCGTCGTCTTGCGGAGATTGTCGCGCGCCGACTGCACCGCGGCGCGCGCCTGATCGACCTGGTGTTGCGCGGCGTTCAGGTTGGCTTCGGCGACGTCGTAGGCCGTCTGCGCCTGCTCCAGCTGCTCCTGGGAGATCAGGTTGGGGCTCTGCGTGTGGAGCTCCTTGGTGCGCCGCAGCGCGCGCTCGGACTGGTCCTGGTTGGCCTTGGCTTGCACCACTGCCGCCTGCGCCGAGGCCATGGTGGCCGACGCCTGCTGCAGGTTCGCCTCGTAGATCGTCGGGTCGATCTGGATCAGGAACTGGCCCTGCTTCACCAGATCGCCTTCGCGCACGGCGATCCGGGTGATGCGTCCCGTGATGTCGGCCGAGACGTCGACTTTCTTCTTGGGCTGGATCTTGCCGCTCGCAGTCACGGCGGCGACGAGGTCGCGCCGGCCCGTGGTCTCGAACCGCACTTCCTGCCCGCGGTCTCGCCGCGCGGCGGCGCTGATCGCCACGATCGCGACGATGAGGACCGCGGCACCCGCACCCACCAGCACTTTACTCCGTTTGGACATGGCGGTCGGATCCTCCGGTTACCGCAGCGACCGGCCGACCGCGGCTTCGAGCGCGGCCACGGCCTTGTGATAGTCGTATACGGCGTTGATGTAATCGGTCTCGGCGCGCAGCGCAGCCACCTGGGCGTCCAGCAGCTCGAAGAACGTCCCCGAGCCGACGCGGTACCGCTCCGTGGCGAGCTGCAGCTGCTCGCGCGCCGCCGTGCGGTTCGTATCCTGAATGGCAATCGTCTGAAACGCCGTCTCGAGCGTAAGGTACGCCTGGCTGACGTCGGTCTGCACCTGGAGCCCGCGTGCCCGCACCGATTCCTGCAGATCCTGCTGTTGCGCCTTGGCTTGCGACACCTGGAGCGGCTGCTGGAAGTTGCCCCAGAGCGGGATCGTGACGGTGAGCCGCGCCTGGAACGGCTGCGGCGTGAAATGGAACGGATAGCGGCTGTTGCGGTCGCTGAGCGCCTGCTCCTGCGCAGCCGTGTTGGTGAGCACCGCGCAGTTGAGCGGGGTCTGACCCGCGTTCAGCCACGCGGCGTTCTCGTAGGCACACGCCAGCGAATCGGTTTGGGCGCTCGCCCGTATGGCCCCAATGGTCGGATTGATGTCCGACAGCTTCTGCGTGAACCCGGACCAGCCGGCCGACAGCGACACCGACGGACCCCAGCTCGAGGAGGCCGCCTTCACGCCCCACCCGGCGGCACGCTCCCGCTCCCGCAATGCCTTGAGCGACGGGTTCTGCTGCTCGGCCATCCCGAGTAAGTCGGTCAACTGCCAGCCCGGGGTCTGGACGCTGAACGTGTCGGTGAGCTGTACGGTCCCGAGGTCTACTGGTGCCGACACGCCGATCTGCTGGAACAGCCGCAGCTTCTCGACTTGGACCGCCGTGCGCGCGCGCAGCAGCGCCACCTCAGCCGCACCGCGCGCCACCTGCGCCTGCCGCACGTCGATCAGCGACGCGCGACCGACGTCGTAGCGCGCCTGCGCCAGCTTCAGGAACTGCTCGTCGTGATCGCGCTGCTGTCGCGCCACTTCGGCGTTGTCCCGCGCCTGTAGCACCGTCAGGTACTGCTGGGTCACTGCGGTCACGAGGTTCGTTTCGGCGCCGCGCACGTCCGCGTCCGCCGCGTTCAGCTGCGCCTTCTTGAGTCCGGGTTGGCTGAGCGTCTGCCCGTTCAGTGTCCAGTCGAGCAGGAAGCTGTAGTTCGAGGACCAGGTCGAGACACCTTGCGAGAAGCTCGAGGTGAGGAAGTTCTGCTCGCCCGGGCCCGCATAGCCTACGCCGCCCGAGGCCGTCACGCTCGGCAGCCACAGGCTCGACCAGGCGTTTCGCACGCCCCACGCCGCCGGCGACCGATCGTGGATCGTCTGCCGGTAGGCGGGGTTGTTCTGCCGCGCGAGCGCGATGGCGTCGGCAAGCGAGAGGATCGCGGGAACGGGTTGTTGGCAGATGGCGAGGGCTGGGCAGACGGCGAGCCCGACGGACAAAAGAAAAGGCCTCATGAGCTTCCTCATACGCGGCGCGCCCGCGACAGGTTTCGAGACGCGACGAATCTAACCTCAGGACGCGGGCGCCCGCTCGGCGACCAGCCGGCGCGACGGCACCTCGACTTTCGCCAGCCGGCCGTCGGCGGCGAGCCAGAGGTGGATCACGCGGTTTTCCCCCCCCGTCACCGTGATGTGCCGCAGGGCCGCAGGGTCGCGGTTCAGCGTCGTGGACTCGACGCCCAGATCCTGCACGGTCAAGAGCTCCCGTCGCCCGGCGCGGGGGAAGACGCACGTCACGGTGACCGGCTGGGGACGCCCCTGCCAGGCGACGGGAAGGTAGAGCGCGAACACCGAATCGTCGACCACCGCCGCGGGCGGCGGAGCGGGGAACTCGCGCGCCCGTTCGGTGCGCCGGCCCAGCAGCCGGACCACGAACCGCCCGCGGGTGAGCTGGCCGAGGATCCGCAACGGCTCGCGCGGGTCGGCCACGGTGTATTCCAGGGTCACCGGACTCGAATCGGGGCCGAGCTCGACGATCGGGTCGAGCACCACGACGGGACGGGTGCGGTCGTAGCGGATGGTCGCCGCGAGCTTCCAGCGGGTCACCCCGGCGCCGGTGCGCACCGCCGTGAGGCGGAAGGTCTCGCGCGCGATCTCGAGCGTGTCCTCACGCACGACGAGCGTGCCTTCGTCCACGGGACCCTGGAGCGCGAGCAATACGAGCAGGACGGCATTCACGGGACGGGCACTCCCAGCACTCGCGTCGCGACGCGATCGTAAATCATCTTATAGAGTCGCTCGCCCTTCTCGCGGGTGGCGATCGAGGGCCGGCCCAACGACCCGGGAGAGCGCTCGGGGAGGGATCCGGCGCTGGTGCGCAGGTAGCGGGTGCGTTGTTTTTCCGGAAGCACGAAGTCCTGGGCGCGGTCCATGTGGACGAGCTCCGGGGCGAGGTAGAGCAGCAGCGATGTATCGAGCTCGCTTCCGTGCATTGGCCCGTCGGGGTCCTCCAGGTCGTCCGAGAAGTCGAGGGCGAAGACGTCGACGGTGAAGATGCGGGCTTGGCGGGTGCGCAGGGTGGAGAGCGCCTCCTGGTGCGGGTCGTGGCCGTGGGCGGTGAGAATGATGAAGCTTTCGACGCCCGCCTCCTCCCAGGCACCCAGCAGGTCGTTCATCCAGCGGTGCAGGGTTTTGCGACGCACCGAGGCATTGCCGGGGAAGGGCCGCTTGGTGGCGGTGTTGACCCCATATTCGATCGTTGGGGCTCGGAGGATCTCGAGGCCTCCGGAGAGGTCGTCGGCCAGGCGCTCGACGATGATGGTGTCGCAACCGAGCGGGAGGTGCGGCCCGTGCTGTTCGCACGTGCCCACCGGTACGAGGAGGCGGGCATCGCGCTCAAGAATGAAACGCACCTCGTCGGGGACGAGGGTTTTGAGGTGCAGCGGCGCGCTCATGTCGCGCTCGCCGCGTGCGTCGCGACCGTCGCCGCCGCCGAGTGGCTGCACGGGGGCGCGCCGGCCTGGGCGTGGTCGGCGGGCGCGGCGGGTGTCGCGGCTACGCTGCTCGCCGTCCGGATGTCCCGCTGGCCCCCCTCTCTCCGGCTCGCGGGCCCGGCTGCCGTAGCGCTCGCGTGCCTCGGCCTTGGCGCCACCCTGCTGCTCGGTGTGCGGCAGGTGCAGCGGATCGAGTGCTGCTGGCCCGAGGTGCGGGCGGGCAGGCTGCCGCAGGATTCATCTGCGCTGAAGGGCACGCTGGCCGCCGCGGTGGCCGAGGCGCGCCGGCTCGCGGAGCGCGGCATGACGGCGGCGCTCTTGCCCCGGGAGGCCGCGTTTGTGCGCGTGCGGGACGCCGTGCGCTCCGGCACGCGCACGCCGGGGGTGGAGCGGGGCGTGGTGATCCTTGCCCCCGACGGGACGCCCGTGGCCTGGGCCGGCCGCCACCGGTTCGTTCCCGCGCGGGACACCGCGGAGCTGCGCGCCGTCATCACACCATTCTACGTGTCGCTCGAGGCCCGGCGCCAGACGCAGGACGGCGGGAGTGCGGTGGGGAGCGTGTTGCTCGACGCGGTGCCGGCGGCGCCGGACCGCGGCGGCGCGGTCAGCGCACGGTTCGAGAACACATACGGCGTGGCACTGCGCTTCTTTACGCCGGGTCTCGCACCACACACGGGCGAGGTCTTCGACTATTGCCCGATCGACTGCGCGCATGGCGACACCCTGTTCAGCGTCCGGCCGGTGCCGCCTGCCCAGGGCGACGCGAAGCTCGCCGCACTGCGCGGCGCGACGCAGCACACGGCGATCGCGCTAGTCGCCGCGCTGCTGCTCGCGTGTCTCGCCGCACCGCCGGGCCGCTGGCGCTGGTTCGTCGCGCTCGTGGCCGCGTGGTGCGCGGCCCGCGCGCCGATCGGCTCCTCCCTGCACATGGCCGACCTGTTCTCGCCCGCCGCGTTCTATCGCCCCGTGCTCGGCGCGTTCAGCGCCTCGGCTGGGGGGCTCATGGTCCTGGGCGTGGTGGTGCTCTGCGCTGCGAGCGCCCTGTGGCGGCGAGGGCTCGTGCGACGCTGGTGGCACGTTGCGGGCGCGGCCGCGCTCGTGGTTACGGCGCCGTACCTGGTGCGCTATCTCGGCCGTGGCATCGCGCCGCCGGCGGGCGGCGTCGGCTTCGCGTTATGGATGTCGTGGGAGGCCGCGGTCGCTACCGCAGCGATGGCGCTGGTGCTCGCCGCTGCGGCATTGGTACGCGGCCCCAATGAACCGGACCGCGTGCCGTGGACCCTGCCCGCGGCGTGCGCCTGGGCGGCGGTCGCCGCACTGGCAGGGCTGTGGCTATGGAGTCCGTACGGCGCGTGGCCCGACTGGTACACCTTCGTGTGGCTCCCCGCGCTCGCGGGCGTCATCGTGCCGGCGCCGCGCCGCTGGGCCGTCCTGGGCATCGCGACCGTGGCCGGCACCGCCGCCGCCCTCGTTACCTGGGGCGCCGCGGTGGAAGGTCGCCTCGGGCTCGCCGAGCGAGACGGTCAGGGACTCGGCCGTGCGCCCGACCCCCGCGTGGTATCGCTGTTGGAGCGCCTCGGGACGGCTCCGCCCGCGCTGCCGCCTCGCACGGCGGGCGAGCTCTATACCTGGTGGCTCGCCTCGCCGCTCGCGAGCGATGACTATCCGGCCAGTCTCGCCGCGTGGACGCGGGCCGGCGAGCCACAGGCGGAGATCCGTCTGGCGAAGGTGGACCTGCCGACCTCGCTGGTGGCGGCGCTCGTCCGCTCACCCGAGACCGGTCGCGGACCGCGGGTCGAGCGGCTGGAGCGGAGCCCGGGCGTGCACCATGTGCTCGTGCTGCCGCTTGCCGACGGCGAGGTGCTCACGGTCGGTGTCGGGCCACGTACCAGGTTGATTCCGGCGGCACGCGTCGCCCGCTTCCTGCAGGGCGGGCCGCGTGTCGAGCCTCCGTACGGCATCACCCTGTCGCCGCCGGCGCCGCCGCCCGCCACCGCGAGCGCTCGGGTGATCTGGACACGGCGCGGCTGGTCGGCGCGGGGGGAGCGGCGCCTGGAGTTGCCGGACGGCGTGCACCACGTCCACGCGACCGTCGACTTGCGGGATCCGTGGGCCCTGCTGGTGCGCGGGGTGCTGGTGGTCGTGTTCGATGCGGGCGTTCTTGCCGCATGCTGGATCGTGAGCCTGCTCCTCGCCGGCGCCTCGCGGCTGCGGCTGCCGCCGGTGCTCACCGTGCTGCGAACGAGCTATCGGGCGCGGCTGACCGCCGCACTCGCCGGGTTTTTCGGGGTGCCGCTGCTGGTGCTCGCGCTGTGGAGCTTTCAGCGACTCCGTGACGACGCCCGTCAAGACGGCGACCTGCTCATCGCGCAGACGCTCCGCGATGCAGCGGCTACGGCCGGCGCCCTCGAGCCAGGGCGCCCCACCGCGGCGGGCCGGTCCATCGTGGACCTGGGTAGCCGGCTCGACGCCGATCTCTGGCTATACAGCGACGGCGTTCTGGCCGGCGCGAGCGCGCCGGTGCTGGGGGAGCTCGGGTTGGTCGACCCGTTTCTCGCGCCGGACGCGTTCGTGCGGCTCGCGATCCGAGACGAGCTCGAGCTCACCGATGACGCGCGGACCGCGGGTCGCACTATCCGCGTCGGCTACCTGGTCGTGCGCTCGGAGTCGCCTCAGGTCCAGGAGATCCTGGCCGCTCCGCAGCTGCTCGACGACGAGCGGGTGCGGCAGCAGCAGGAAGACCTGGCGCTGTCGCTCATCCTCGCGACGCTGGCCGGTCTGGTGGCCGCCGTGTACCTCGCGGGACTCACCGCGCGCGGTCTCGCGCGCCCGGTCGCCGCGCTGCGCGATGCCGCCGGCGCGGTCGGGCGTGGCGCACCGGTTCCCTCGTTCCCGCCCGGGGCGCCGCGTGAGTTCGAGCCCGTGATCTCGGCGTTCGAGCGGATGGCGGCCGATGTGACGCGAAGCCAGGGCGCGCTGGAGGAAGCACGCCGCCGCACCGCCCAGGTGCTCGCCAACGTGGCCACCGGCGTCATCGCGGTGGACGACGGCCTGCGCGTCACCATGGCGAACCCGCGCGCCGCCGAGCTGCTGGGAACGACCCTCGCCCCCGGCGATCTGCTGCCGCGGGCGGCGCCGCCGGAATGGCTCGTCGTCTGGAACGCCGTTCGAGGGTTTCTCGACGGCGCGCCCGAGGGGATCGTAGAGCGCGAGTTCGCGCTGGGCGGCCGGCAGATCCGCGTGCAGCTCGCGTCTCTCGGACCGGCGCCCGACGGCTGCGTCGTGGCGCTCGACGACGCGACCGCGCTCACGCGCGCCGCCCGTGTGCTCGCCTGGGGCGAGATGGCGCGGCAGGTGGCGCACGAGATCAAGAATCCCCTCACCCCGATCCGCCTCGGCATCCAGCACCTGCAGCGCGCGCGCGAGAAGCAGGACGGGCCGGATTTCGACGCGACGCTGGCGGAGACCGCGGGGCGGATCCTGGCCGAAATCGACCGGCTGGACGCGATCGCGCGCGCCTTCTCCCGTTTCGCGTCGCCGGCGGCGGAGGCGGAGGCGTTCCCGCTCGAGCCGGTCGACGTCCATGCCGTGGCGCGGGAAGTCGTGCACCTCTACACGCTGGGCGGCGCCGAGGCCGCGGCCAGGGTCGCGCTCGCGGGTGAGTCGGGTGCGCCCGCGTCCGCCCGGCGCGACGAGGTGAAGGAGGTCCTGATCAATCTGCTCGAGAACGCCCGCAACGCCGGAGCCCGGCGCGTGACCGTACGCGTCTCCGACGGCGGGTGCCGGCTGGCCGTCGAGGACGACGGCCGCGGGATCGCCGCCGACCTTCTACCGCGCGTCTTCGACCCGGCCTTTTCCACCACGTCGAGCGGTTCCGGCCTGGGCCTCGCCATTGCCCGCCGGCTGGTCGAGAGTTGGGGCGGGACCATTGGGCTGGCGAGCACACAGGGACGGGGCACGACGGTCACCATCCGGTTCCAGGGGTCTCCTTCTCGCTCTCGCGCGTGACGCGGCTCACGCCCGCCTGTGGCGTAAACGCCGATCATTCACAATCTTGGTGCCCGGGCTGAGCCCTCATTTCACGGGGAGCATCGTGCGCACATTCGTCCTCGGCTTCGGACTGGTGGTCCTGGTAGCCGGCGCCGCGGCACCGGCTGCGGCGCAGTGGCTCGTGACCGACGCACGCCGCATCGGCATGGGTGGCCTGAGCCTCGGTCGCTCCGGGAGCGTCGCTCGCTACAACCCGGCATACCGGGCGGTACAGGCCCAGGGCGAGCGCCATGGCCAGCCCAAGGTGACGATCCCGATTCCGCTCGGAATCATCCAGTTTCTGCACGACCACCCGCACCTCTCGAGTGACCCGGCCTTCGACCCGAAATCGCGGGGCTTCAACCCGATCCTCGTGGCGAACACGATTCTCAACCTGCCGTTGTACCTGGAGGTGAAGAAGGCCCCGACGCCGACTAACGACGTCGCATTCACGATCGGCAGGAATTTCCTGATGGTGAATCTGGGGCAGGCGGCGACGCTCGTCCCGGAAGACCAATTTGGGATCAGCGGCTCGAGCCGTCCGCTCGACCCGGGGTTTGGATTCAAAGGTTTCCGGGTGGGTGTCATGGGTTGGCTGCACGACGACGTGGAATTTCAGCTCGGTGACACGCTGCTGCGCTTCCTGCGCGATTCGCAGCCCGCCGGCACCAACACCCGCTACAGCGCGTTGGTGCACGGCTTGGTGGAAGGGGGGTTCGCCCCCACCGTGAGTTATGCTGGGCGCATCGCGGGGGACTCGACGCATGGGTTCTACGTAGGGGGCGCGGTTCACTACTACCTGGGCGTAGGCTATGGGCGGACCGACGGCAACGGGGGCTTCATCACCGGAGACACGATTTTCGCTGGGCCGACCCCTGTGACCCCGGACGCAAGGACCCTGACGCAGTACTCCAAGCCCGGGAACGCGCTCGGCCACGGCATCGGCGGCGACGTCGGCGTCGCCTGGGTCTCCGGGCCGCTCGAGATCGGGGTAGGCGTGAACGACATCGGTGCGACCATCACGTGGCCCGACACTCGCCAGGACAGCGCGTTCTATCATGACTCGAGCTACTCGCGCTTCGTCGGGAACCACGTGGAGACCAAAACCAAGCTGCCTGTGACCTACATCGCGAATCTCGCGTACACGGTGGGCAACACGACCCTCGGGGCGGACGTGCTGAACACGGGGCGCGGCAGTGTGGTGCACGTGGGCGGTGAGCAGCGGATCGGTATGTTCGCGCTGCGCGGCGGCGTGGCACGCGACCAGCGAAAGCGGCTCGAGTTTGGGTTCGGCGGTGGGTTGCGATTCGGTGGGCTCGGCCTGGACGTGGGACTCTGGACGCACACCAACTCGCTGTCGAACCAGCGTGCCATTACGATGGCGACGTCGCTGTCGATTTACTAGGGAGGCTCGATGAAAGCGAAGTGGGCTGGCATGGTTCTCTTGGCGCTCGGGGCGGGATGCGGGCAGGGGCGCGCCATCTTCAACGTGGACGTCCTCAGTTTCCTCAAGCCAACCGGCCGCGACACCGTGCCTTATCTCGTGCCCCCGCTCACGTCGGCCACGGCGTCGACCGTCCAGAAGATCAGTCTCCCCGGCGTCGGCTCTTCCATCGTTGACACGGTGCACGCCGTCGGGACCGCGACGTTCATCAACTCGGGTGGGTCGGGCACCATCCAGCTCCAGTTATATGTGGCGACGGATTCAGCCGGGACCTACAACGCCTCCGCACTGGCGATCAGCCTTCCGGCTTCATCGGTGCCGGGACCAGACGTCACGATCGATGCGGACCTGTCGAGCGCCGTCAACTCGGTCTTCACATCCTCTCAACTCTGGGCGCGGGTCGTAGCTGGGGGAACGAACCCCGGGGCGACAACGCTCCAGGGTAAGATGGTCCTGAAGTCCCTCAACCTCCGGATCGTGGTGCAGGACAAGCTCTTCTAACAGAAACGAGACGTCGAGCAGAGACGTTAGACGAGAGCGTCGCGCAAAGTACGTGTCCGCGCGGCGCTTTTGCTTGACGCTTCCGCGTGACGTCGTTGCGTGACGTCCTTCGTCTTATATTGGACGCGTGAACGCGTACCAGCGCAGGCAAACCGTCGTCGTCGACGTGGGCGGGGTGAAGGTGGGCGGCGCCCACCCGATCGTCGTCCAGTCGATGACCAACACCGATACGGCCGACGTGGACGCCACCGCGGGGCAGGTGCGCGCGCTGCACGAGGCGGGCAGCGAGCTGGTGCGGGTGACGGTCAACAACGAGGCTGCGGCCGAGGCCGTACCGGATATCGTGGCCGACGTGGCCGTCCCGGTGATCGGCGATTTCCACTACAACGGCCACCTGCTGCTCACCAAGTATCCGAAGTGTGCGGCCGCACTCGCCAAATACCGCATCAATCCGGGCAACGTCGGCGCCAAGCGGCGCGACGAGCACTTCCGCACCATCATCGACGTCGCACTCACTCACGGCAAACCGGTACGCATCGGCGTGAACTGGGGGAGTCTCGACCAGCAGCTCCTCACGGAGATGATGGACGAGAACGCCCGCCGGCCGGAGCCGCTCGACGCGCGCGAAGTGATGATCGAGGCGATGCTCGCGAGCGCGCTGCGCTCGGCCGAGCTGGCCGAAGAGTGCGGGCTGGCGCACGACCGCATCATTCTGTCGGCGAAGGTCTCGGGCGTTCAGGATCTGGTGGACGTGTACCAGCGGTTGGCGCGACGGTCCGACTACCCGCTGCACCTGGGCCTCACCGAGGCGGGGATGGGGGCGAGGGGCATCATCGCCAGCACGGCGGGTCTGGCGATTCTGCTTCAGGAGGGAATCGGTGACACGATCCGGGTGTCGCTCACGCCGCGGCCGGGCGGAGACCGGACCGAAGAGGTGCAGGTGGCGCAGCAGGTGCTCCAGTCCCTGGGGCTACGGAGCTTCACGCCGCAGGTCTCGGCATGCCCCGGCTGCGGCCGCACTACCTCGACGTTCTTTCAGGAGATGGCGGAGGACATCCAGGCCCATCTGAAACAGCGGATGGCCGCCTGGCGCGAGCGCTATCCGGGCGTGGAGACGCTGCGCGTGGCCGTCATGGGGTGCGTCGTGAACGGCCCCGGGGAGTCGAAGCACGCGGACATCGGCATCTCGCTGCCCGGCACCTTCGAGGAGCCCAAGGCCCCCGTGTATGTGGATGGCAAGCTCAAAGTGACGCTCAAGGGCGACTTGATCGTCGCTGAATTCTTGAAGATTCTCGAGGAGTACGTCGAGAACCGGTACGGCGCAGCCTCCCTCCCTGTGCGGGGCGACCTGGTCTCTCGCTAGGCGATTCGGCTCCCCAGAGGCACGTCTCGCTCCGGGTGCACCAGCACGATGTCCCCGTCACCCAGCACCACGCCGAGCGTCAGCACTTCCGAGAAAAAATTCGCAATCTGGCGCGGCGGGAAATTCACCACTGCCAGCACCAGCTTGCCCACGAGATCGGCCTTGCCGTAGTACTTGGTGATCTGCGCGCTCGACGTCTTCACGCCGAGTTCCCCGAAATCGATCCGCAGCTTGTACGCGGGCTTCCGCGCCTTGGGGAAGTCCTCGACCTCGACGATCCGGCCCACGCGGATGTCGACCTTGGTGAAGTCGTCCCAGGTGATCTCGGGCATGCTCCAATCTCCTCGGCCTACGGCCCGCTGGCAAAATTCAGTGCTGCGGCGGCTCGACACAACCCATCCCACAGACGTAGGCGCTTCGCGACATGGACTCCGCGCATGACCGGCACGCCGGTGACTTACCTCGTTCACAGGCACTGTGTACATCGGTATCGCCAATGGCGGTAGCGTCACGAAGAACGCCACGCTTGAGCCCAGCGGGACGCAGCGGGCCGCGGCCGCCGGCATCGCGACGTTCGAGGATCTGAAAATCAACTGGTCGGCATCGGGTACACGCTCGTGGCTTCGGCTACCGCGGTCCACGCCGAGACGAGCGCGCCGTTCGACGTCACACCGTAGAAAAGCTCACTCATGCGGCGGCGTCCATCCTACGACAGCGCTTGACCGGAGAACGCGCTCGCCGTGGTGAGATCTGCCCCCAGGCCCTTGAATGTGGACGCCGCCGCTCGCCGTTCGAGCTCGGCGTCCTCGGAGCGTCCGGTGGCGCGGTACGCCGCGGCCAGGAGCGCCCTCGCGGTGGCGGTCTCGTAGGGAAGCTGGACTTCCTGCCAGAGCTTACAGGCGCGTCGGAGGCTGGGGACGGCCCCGTCGCCGGAGCCTTCCGCGAGCTGCACGGCTCCCCGCGCTTGAGCCGCGCTCGCCTGCAACGCCGTGGAGCCGTACCGTCCGGCGATCGCCTCCAACTCTGCCGCGGCTTCGCGCGCTAGATCGAGCTGCCCGGCCGCGAGGGCGATCTGCACGCTCGCGGGCAGGAGCCGGGCCCGCTCCAGCGACCCCTCCGGCCGTTCGGCGACGGCGCCATCGAGCAGCGCCCTTGCGGCTGCGATTTTTCCTTCTGCGAGGCGCACCAGCGCCAGGCCCGGAACCGGATCGCGGCCCAGTTCGTGCGCCTGGCGGAAGACCTCCTCGGCGCGCGCGAGGTCGCCCATCCGCAGCCGGATCTCCCCAATCTCGTAGAATGCCTCGCCCGCGGCGATGTGGTAGACGCCCTGGAGCTCTTGGGCGGCGTGGAGCGCTTCGGTCTCGGCGTCGCTCCAGGACCCGCGCAGTCGCATGATCTCCGCCCGGTGCACCCGGCAGATGCCGGGATACCCGGAACCGGCGTGCGGCTCGCACCAGCGGCGCGCGGCCTCGCTCCATTCGGCCGCCCGCTGATAGTCGGCCAGCTTTTCGCACGTCCCCATCATGTTGCAGTAGATGCGCCCGGTGACCCTGGGGCCGAGCTCCCCGCTGACGGCCGCGGCCATCGCTTCATCGATCAGTGCCATCCCCTGCGCGAGCTCACCCTTCGAGACCAGCATGCGGCCGATGTCGTGCATGGCCAAGGCCTGGAGGTCGCGATCGTGGAAGCGGGTGGCGAGATCGCAGGTCTGTCTGGCTAACCCGAGTGCCTTATCGACGTTCGCTTCACTCTCCAAGGCGAGGACCGCGTGGAGCCGCAGGAGCACGCCGTGCTCGAGGCATTCAGGGACGTCCTGCAGCAGCCGCTCCGCGCGCTTGAGCCAGCCATTCCCGATGGACTTCGCCTGTCTATTGATAAAGTCCTCGGCCAGGCGCACTGCGACGATCGCCGCGCGCCGCGGACTTCCCTCGTCCATGTACGCGGCATACGCCCGCTCGTGGGCGGCGATACAGTCGTCGACGCGGCCGATCCACCACGCCGACTCGGCGAGGCGTTCGACGTCCTCCGCGGGGAGTGCCCGCATCGCTTGGGCATTGCTGAGCGTCTCGAATGCCTCACGCCAGGAGTGGCGTGCGAACGCGTTCCGCCCGGCTTCCCGCTCCTCTTCCTCCACCGTCGTTGCGGCCGTCGGCGCCGCGACGGCGTCGGAGCGGGCCTCCGCGGATGCTCGCAATGCTTCCGCGAACTGATGCGGGGTGGCGAATCGGTCGGCTGGAGCTCGCGCCAGGGCCTTCACGATCGCCTGATCCATCGGCACTGAAACCGTCTCCCGCAAGCGCCGGACGGAGGGAACCGGGTCGGTAAACCGCTTCGCGATGATCGCCTGGGCGGTCGGCCCCGTGAACGGTGGCTCCCCGGCGAGCATCTCGTACAGCAGGCAGCCCAAACTGTAGACGTCGCTCCGTCCGTCGAGCGCCCGCTCGCCCGCTCCTTGCTCGGGGCTCATATACGCCGGCGTGCCGAGGACGAGCCCGGTCCGCGTGAGTTTGCCGCCGCCGGCGGCATCGATCGCCCCCGCGATCCCGAAGTCGGCCACGATGGCCTGGCCCTCGGACAGCAGGATGTTCTCGGGCTTGACGTCTCGATGCACCACATCGCGGCTGTGCGCGTAGCTCAGGGCGGTTGCCACTTCACCCGTGATCGTGACGGCATCTTCGATCGGGAGCTGCCCTTCACGGTTCAGCCGGTCTCGCAGCGACTCGCCCTCGATGTACGGCATGACGTAGTAGAGGAAGCCGTCCGCCTCTCCCGAATCGTGCAGCGGCAGGATGTGGGGATGAGTGAGACGGGCGGCCGCTTCGATCTCCCGGAGAAACCGCTCCCGCCCGAGCGCAGCGGCGAGCTCCGGCGCCAGCACCTTGATCGCCACGGGGCGGCTGTGCTTCAAGTCCCGCGCGAGGTAGACCGTGGCCATTCCCCCGCGCCCGAGCTCACGCTCGATCGCATAGCCACCGGCGAGGGCGGCCTGCACGTGGGTGAGGAGGTTGGTCACAGGCGAGCTCTGGTGTGCGTACCGGCTCCATCTTAGGTCCGGCGACGTGCCCGGGCGTGATGTACTACCGACGTCTGCAGGATTTGGCGCTGTGCCGCGTAACTTCGCCTACGCGGTGTCCGCCGCTCCGCTGTACCGTCCTGCCATGCTCGCTCGCGTCCGCTCCGCCGCGGTGCTTGGGATCGACGCCTATCTGGTGGACGTCGAGACCGACATTGCGAACGGCCTCCCCACTTTCGCCACCGTCGGGTTGCCGCAGGGTGCCGTCAAGGAAGGACGCGAGCGTGTGTACGCCGCACTCGCGAACACCGGTTACACGTTCCCCCTGAAGCGCATCACTGTCAACCTCGCCCCCGCCGATATTCGCAAGGACGGCTCGGCGTTCGACCTGCCGATCGCCGTGGGCATCCTCGCCGCCACGGAGCAGATCTCGGCCGAGCGGCTCGGGCGGGTCGCGGTGCTGGGCGAGCTAGGGCTGGAGGGCGCGATTCGCCCGGTCCGCGGGGCGCTGCCCGTGGCGCTGGCGGCGCGCACGGCCGGGCTCGAAGCGCTCGTGCTGCCGCGCGAGAACCTGCCGGAGGCGGGCGTCGTGTCGGGGGTCCGCGTGCTGGGCGCCGGCAATCTGGCCGAGCTCGCCGACTTTCTGGACGGCCGGGCCGAGCTGCCGGAGGCGCGGGTCGACCTCGCGGGACTCTTGGCGGAGCGAGCCAAGCACGAGGTCGATTTCGGGGAAGTGAAGGGGCAGGCGCACGCCAAGCGCGCGCTCGAGGTGGCGGCGGCCGGGGGGCACAACATCCTGATGATCGGCCCGCCAGGCAGCGGCAAAACGATGCTCGCCCGACGGCTCCCCACCATTCTCCCGCAGATGAGCCTCGAGGAGGCCCTCGAGACGACAAAGATCCACTCGGTGGCGGGGGTGCTGCCGGTCGGGGAATCGCTCGTGGCACGGCGGCCGTTCCGCGCACCGCATCACACCATCTCGGACGCGGGGCTGATTGGCGGCGGCTCGTACCCGCGGCCGGGCGAGGTGAGTCTGGCGCACGGTGGTGTGCTGTTCCTGGACGAGCTGCCCGAGTTCCGCAAGAACGTGCTGGAGGTACTGCGCCAGCCGATGGAGGACGGCGTCGTGACCATTGCGCGCGCCGCCATGAGCCTCACCTATCCCGCGCGCTTCATGCTCGCCGCCGCGATGAATCCGTGCCCCTGCGGCTACTTCGGCGATCCGCAGCACAATTGTGTCTGCGGACCTCTGGGTGTGGAGCGTTACCTCGCCCGCGTTTCGGGGCCCTTGCTCGACCGCATCGACATCCATCTCGAGGTGCCCGCCGTGAAGTACCGCGCGCTGACGGACCAGGGCGGCGGCGAGCCGAGCGAGGCCGTGCGGGAGCGGGTGGACCGGGCGCGTGCGGCGCAGCGGGAGCGGTTCGCGAACCGGCTGGGCGTCTATGCCAACGCGCACATGGCGGCGCGCGACATCCGCACGTTCTGTCGCGTATCGGACGGCGCCGACGCGCTGCTGCGCACGGCGATCACACGGCTCGCGCTGTCGGCGCGGGCCTATCACCGGATTCTCAAGATCGCCCGCACCATCGCTGACCTCGAGGGAGCGGCGGACCTCCAGCCGAAGCACGTGAGCGAGGCGATTCAATACCGCAGCCTCGACCGACGCGGGCTCGCGTAGCCCCTTTTCTTTCCCCTCGGCCCCTCTATCGGGACGCGTTCTTACACTTGCCCGCGGCGTCCGCCTCAAAGATTGCCCGAATCTCCGAGGCATCCAACGCGCGATCGAAGATCTCGACTTCGTCCAGCAAGCCATCCAGCGGCTCGGCGCCGGAGCTGAAGACCACCCCAAATCCAGCGTCAACTGTACCTGTTATCGGTTGGCTGCCAACCTCGACACCATCCAGATACAACCGCATGACCGAGCCGTCATACGATCCAGCGACATGATGGAAAACGCCGACTTGCAGGACGTTATTGACGCGGATGTGCTGCAGCTGCCCATCAAGCGACATGAAGAAGTGAAGCTGCGCGGGACCGTTTTCTCCATCGTAACGTAGGACCGCCCTCGACCCGAGAAGAGTCACATACCGCTGGATTCTGCCAGGCGGCAGTGAATTGTGCTTGACCCACGCGTCGATGGTCAGCAGCTGCAAATTGTTGATCCCTGTTCCGAACGAGAAAACTGTATTGCCCACGCTACCAAAACTGAATCCCTCGCCAACTTTGGCCGGTGCGAACTTCGCGTCCCCGCTGACGAACGCGAGTACTTGATCGTCCGCTCTGTCGATTGCCCATGACGGGTCTGCATCCCAGGCCGGATTGTTCGTCAGGCGCTTCTGCGCCGAGCCGTCCGCCTTCATCACGTAGATCTCGTAGTTTCCGTCACGATTGCTGACGAAGGCGATCCTGCTCCCCGTGGGAGACCACGCGGGATAGTACTCGTTCGCCGGGGTGTTAGTCAGGCGAATCGGCCGCGAGCCGTCCACGTTCATCACGTAGATCTCGCCATTGCCGTCCCGATCGCTCGCGAAGGCAATCTTGTCGCCGCGTGGCGCCCACGCGGGGAACTGATCGGTCGCGGGGCTCCGGGTCAGATTGGTCGCATTCGACCCATCGGCGTTCATCACGTATACCTCGGCGTTGAAGTCGCGATACGTGTGGAAGGCGATCTTCGTGCCGTCGGGCGACCACGCGGGAAAGAAATCGACGGCGCCGTCCGGGCTCAAACGGGTGGGATTCGAGCCATCGGCATTCATGACGAAAATCTGCGGGCTCCCATCGCGCTCACTCACAAAAACAATCCGCTGGTCGTCGGGGGACCACGCCGACATGTAGTCGGCCGAGGGGTTGTTGGTCAGGTTGGTCTGACCCGACCCGTCGGCATTCATGACGTAGATTTCGCTATTGAAATCAGGCGGACGACTCGTCGAGAACGTTATCCTACGTCCATCATGCGACCACTTGGGATGGGACTGGCCCCCGAGCGCGTCGGTCAGCTGAGTTTGCCGGGCGCCGCTCGGTGTCATGACGTA
>Ga0137409_10002779_pt1 | contig 18661 bp, 17 predicted proteins | sample CZODoug1_16funga_FD_122059 | JGI IMG/M metagenome (GOLD analysis project Ga0137409, IMG submission 122059) | Vadose zone soil fungal communities from Angelo Coast Range Reserve, California, USA - CZODoug1_16fungal (Hybrid Assembly) | ecosystem: Environmental > Terrestrial > Soil > Vadose zone... | reverse complement strand
AGGGGTCCGGCCAGTGCACCTGGTAGATATCGATGTAATCGGTGCGCAGGCGCGCGAGCGAGTCCTCGACCTCGCGCATGATCCGTGCGCGGCTCGCGTTGCGGAACACCCTTCCGTCGCGCCACTCCAGGCCGGCTTTCGTGGCGATGACCGCGCGCGCGCGCAATCCGGACGCCGCCAGCGCCTTGCCGACGATCTCCTCGGAGCGGCCGAAGCCGTAGACCGGCGCCGTATCGACGACGGTGATGCCTTGATCGAGGGCGGCGCGGATCGTGTCGATCGATTCCGTCTCTTCGCTGCCGCCCCACATCCAGCCGCCTATGGCCCAGGTGCCGAGGGCGATGCGCGAGACTTCGAGAGAGGTGCCGGGGATCCCGGCGAACTGCATGCTGAGGTCAGGTAGTATCGGCTTGCTGCCCACGATTCAGTGCTCCTTTCGAGCGCCATGGTCGGCAATGCCGGCTACCCGTTGATTGCAACGCCCGCGCGAACCGTTGCAGGTGCAACGCGCAAAGGCAGGTACGCGTCAAGCGAAGGGACGAACGGCGGCTGATGCGGTTACAGTCGAAACGCGCCGTTCGTCGGATTTCGCGGCGCGCCGCGGGCGAAAGAGACCCGCTCGCGATGGGCTACGGCGAGGTCATGAAAGGCGGCGGCGTCTCCACCGTGCCGGAAGCATGGACAGGAGGACCTCGTCGCGCAGAACGAAATGATGGAAGAGCGCCGCGGCAGCGTGGAATCCAGCGAGCCAGACGACGGTATCACCGAGGATCGTATGGATCTGCGCCTGCACGACCTTCGATATGCGGTTCATCCACCGCGGCGCCGAAGGCCACTGCGCCGCCGGAGCGAACGCTCGCGAAACGAGGCGCAATAGCGTGAGGCTGAATACCGTCAGCCCCAACACCTCGTGGATTTGGCGATCGAAATCGTTCGCTGCCGAATAAACCCGTTGCTCTGACCCACCAGGACCCACAACAAACGCCGCCAGCACCAAGACCGCGGTGAGCCAATGAAATGCGACGACGACGGAACCGTAGCCGCGAGGAGCTACGTCGGCTGGATCCAAATCACTCCATTAGCATTGGGAGGGCAGGGTAAATGCCGTGTACACCCGTCGATCGGTCCAGCGAAATGTGCCGCCGAAGACCTGGCCCTGCCGGAAGCCAGAATCAAGATCCCGCAGCAATCGCATCTGAAGAATCTGCAGATTCGGATCGAAAGAGGCGATCTCTGCATCCTGAAAGTCGAACCAGACCCCGGTCAGGGGATAGAGGCACTTGAAAAACGATTCTTTCGCCGAGAAGCACAAGGACGAGAACGTTTGGTGGTTGATTTCAACAGAGCCGCGCAGCGAACGCTCTCTCTCGTTCATGTAAAGGTCATCGATTTCGACCATGGTCTCCGGCTCAATGATCGCTTCCGCGTCGATTCCGATGCCTCGAAAGTCTTTGCCTCGCGCGACGGCAACTCCCAGGAGGTCGTCAGTGTGCGTGATCGAGCCGACATAGCCCTGGGGCCACACCGGCGAGCGGTCCGCGGCCATGGCTACCGAAGTCTCGCGAGAACCAAGGCCGGCGAGAAGCTCGGCGGCACATGCCCTGCCCATGTCGAATATCGACTGACGCAGGCGGAACCGTTCGTCCCGGGTCGTTCTCCGGCGCGAGCCGGGTTTGGCCCGGGAGCAGCCCGAAAGCAATACCACGCGCTGGGCTATCTGTGGATCCAGCGGAAACACCTCGAAGCTCGTACGGCTCATCGTGTGCCCAGACTACGACGGAGAACTCGGCCGCGCAATGAGGCGCGGCGGGAAAAATGAAGACCCGAGAACCCCATATTCCCGCAATAGGTCGAATGGACTAACGCGACGTGGCTGACGCACTGCACGCGCGTCATGGATCCTCGACATTCTGTTGCGCGTTCGGCAGTTCCGAGTGTTGCGTGCTTAAGGAGGCGTTCATGCTCAGTTTGAAGCGCACGCCGGTTGTGTCGCTCCTCATCGCGGTGGCAATACTCATCGCGCCGCCGGCGCTCACGCCCGCCGGCGCCGCCCCGCCGACGCTGGAGATCAGGGTGCTGTCGAACCGCGCCGACCTCATCTCGGGCGGCGAGGCGCTCGTTGAGGTCGTCGTGCCCGCGGGCGTGCTCGCGGCCAACGTGCGCATGGACGTGGGCGGCCGGAACGTGACCTCGTCGTTCGCCGTCCGCGCTAACGGTCGCTTCATGGGCCTCGTCGCAGGGCTCGCTCCTGGCGCCAATGTGCTCTCGGCTAGTGCAAAGGGCGCTTCGGCCGCAACGATCACGGTCACCAACCATCCCATCGGCGGACCGGTGTTCGCGGGCTTCCAGGTCCAGCCGTGGATCTGCGAGACCGAGGCCAACGGCTTCGGCCCGCCGCAAGACGCACAGTGCAACGTGGAGACGCGGTACGAGTTCTTCTACAAGTCCACGAGCGCGACCGCAAGCGGCCTGCGCGCCTACGATCCTGCGAATCCCCCGCCCGACGTCGCGACGACAGTGACCGACCAGGGGCATGTGGTGCCGTTCATCGTGCGCCAGGAGACCGGTGTCATCGATCGCGGCTGGTATCGCATCGCCGTCCTGTTCGATCCGGCGCAACCCTGGGAGCCGTGGGCGCCGCAGGGCGGATGGAACGGCAAGATCGTCTGGCCCTTCGGCGGCAGCAGCGCGTCGGATCACTATCAGAACAGCCCGCCGAGCGTGCTGCAGGAGGAACGGCTCGGCAAGGGGTTCATGGTCGCCGCCAGCTCGCTCAACACGCACGGCCAGAACAACAACGACGTCGTCTCGTCGGAAACGGTGATGATGATCAAGGAGCGGATCATCGAGCGCTACGGCGAGGTTCGCTACGTGATCGGCGAGGGCTGCTCCGGCGGCGCCATCCTGCAGCACCTGCTGGCCAACGCCTATCCGGGGCTGATCGACGGCATCCAGCCGTCGTGCAGCTTTCCCGACTCGCGGACGACCGGCCTCGAGTCGGTCGATTGCTCGCTGCTGCTGCGCTACTTCCGCGGGACCTCACCGCAGCTGTGGCCGCTCGAGACCCAGAAGGGAGCGGTGGCCGGGCATCCCAGCACGAGCACGTGTGTCGCCTGGGTGGACGTCTTTGCCTTCGATCAGGGCGCGAACCCTTCCAACGGCTGCGGCGGGAGTCCCGACGCGCCGTGGGTCTACAAGGCCAACACGAATCCCGGCGGCGAGCGCTGTACGGCGTACGACTATGCCATCGCGATCTGGGGGCGCCGCTCCCCGATTGCCTGGGGTCCGATCGAGCAGCGAATCGGCCGGGGGTTCGCACGCAATCCATGGTCGAACGAGGGCGTGCAGTACGGTCTGGTCGCGCTCAAGTCCGGCGAGATCCTGCCCGAGCAGTTCGTCGACCTCAACGAGAAAATCGGCGGCCGGGACATCGACTACAACTGGATCCCGCAGCGTATGGGCGGCGATCTGGAGGGCGAGTCGATCGCCTATCGCAGCGGCCGGGTCGTCGACGCACGCGGCCTCGCCCTCGTGCCGATCATCGACATCCGCGGCCACGACAACGAGGAAATCCATACCGACGTCAGCTCCTACATCATGCGGCGGCGGCTGCTCGAGGCGAATGGCCACGCCGACAATCACGCCATCTTCCTCTCGCCCGCCCCGCTCGTGCCGTTGCCGAGCGTGACGACGGAAGCGTTCACCCTCATGGATCAGTGGCTGGCCGACATCGAGGCTGACACGAGCGCCGATCCGCGCGACGTGAAGGTGGTCCGCAACAAGCCGGCGGGCGCGGTGGACTCGTGTTGGGTAGGCACGTCCAAGGTCACCGACCAGGCGCTGTGCCGCACGCTGTATCCGTACTTCGGAACGACGCGCATCGCGGCGGGCGGGCCGCCGGCCAACAACGTGATCAAGTGCGAGCTGAAGCCGCTGAACCCGGCGGATTACCTCCCGGCGAAGTTCACGTCGGAGCAGTGGGCCCGCCTGCACGCGGCGTTCCCGACGGGCTCGTGCGACTTCAACCGGCCCGCGGTCGGCGAGCAGCCGTCGGAGCCGTGGATGACCTTCATGGACGGACTTGGCGTCGGGCGGCCGCTCGGACCGCCGCCGGTATCCAGCATGAAGCGCTGAGCTAACGTCTGGCGGAGAGAGAGGGATTCGAACCCTCGATACGGGTTTAAGCCCGTATAACGCCTTAGCAGGGCGCCCCCTTCGGCCACTCGGGCATCTCTCCGACGTAGGGAATTTTACACGCGCTTGGCGATGAGCAGGCGGCGGATCGCCTGCAGCTCCCTGCGCCGCCCGGCATCGAGCCGCGGATGCTCGAGATGCAGGCCGCGCAGCGTGTCGACGATGATCTGCGAGACGATCAGCCGCGCATTCGGCTTGTCGTCCGCCGGCACTACGTACCACCGCGCGTAGCGCTTGCTGGTGGCGCGCAGGCAGCCCTGGTAAGCCTTCATGTAGTCCTTCCAGCGGCGGCGCTCCTCGATGTCGGACCTGCTGAATTTCCAGTTCTTCTCCGGGTCGTCGATGCGCGCCAGCAAGCGCTTGCGCTGCTCCTCCTTCGAGATGTGAAGGAAGAACTTGAGCACGCGCGTGCCGTTGCGGTGCAGGTGGCGCTCGAAGTCGGTGATCGACTCGTAGCGCTCTTCCCACGTCTTCTCTTCGCGGCGCCCGTCGGGAACGCCTTCGCTGCGCAGGATCTCCGGGTGCACGCGCACGATCAGGACTTCCTCGTAGTACGAGCGGTTGAAGATGCCGATACGCCCGCGCTCGGGGAGCACGCGCGCGCAGCGCCACAGGAAATCGTGCTTCAGCTCCTCCGCGCTCGGATGCTGGAAGCTGTAGACCTGGCAGCCTTGCGGGTTCACTCCGGACATCACGTGCTTGATCATGCCGTCCTTGCCCGCCGCGTCCATCGCCTGGAAGATGACCAGCAGGGCGTAGCTGTTCGAGGCGTAGAGCACGTTCTGCAGCGACCTGAGGTCCTCGACGTGGCGCTCGAGCAGCGCCTGATAATGCTCTTTGGACTTGTAGAACGGCCGGATGCGCGTCGGCCGCTGGTGGAGCTTGACGTGCTCGGCGGGTGCAACGTGAAAGTCGTCCGGATCGATTTTCATCGGGCTAAAAGGAATAGATCGCCTTCACGGTCCACCGGTCGGTCGCGCCGTTCAGACCACGGCCAACGCCGAAGTTCAGCTTCTGCGTGTCGAGCACGAAGTAGAGTATGTGCGACTGCTCGCTGCTCGGGGCGAAATGCGACAGGCGTCCGAGCTCGGTGTAGTACTCTGCGCCGAGCGCGTAGCCGCCGCCCGCACTGCGCGCGATCTTGAACGCCGGGGCGAAGGTCAGCACGCCTTTCTGCGGCCCGGCGAGATCCGTACCGACGATCGGATTGAACGAAAGCAGCCAGTCGGCGTCACGATAGCCGACGATTGGGCGGATTTCTGCGGTGCGGCGCGCTTCCTCGAAGCGGCGCTCGACGAACGAAAGCTCGACGTTCACGCCCGCAAAATAGCCCGGCTTGCCGCGCAGCGGCATCCATTTGAGGCGAAATCTCGGTCCCGCGAAATAGTCGGTTCCGTCGCCGCTCCTCACGAAAGGCAGGTAAAGGCCCCAGTCGACGTCCGGCACGAGACCCCACGAAAGCTCCGGCGTGATGCGAAGCCCGTGGTAGGGCGTGACCTCTCCGGCGTAGTCGGGCCTGGAGCGGCCGCTCGGCGTGGTGTTGACGTGCAGCTCGATGCCGCGCTCGCCGGGCGCGCTCACGTCGTCGGTGTAAACCTGGATCTCGTCGGGCAGCGCGCCATGGGCGTGCGAACAGCAGAAGATTGCCGCTGCAACGAGAAATCTATTCCTGGTCGAGCTCAAAGGCCTTGTGCAGCACGCGCACGGCGAGCTCGGTGTATTTCTCCTCGATCACCACGGTGATCTTGATCTCGGAAGTCGAGATCATCTGGATGTTGATGCCCTCCTCGGCCAGCGTGCGGAACATCTGCGCGGCGATGCCGGCGTGCGAGCGCATGCCCATGCCGACGATCGACACCTTGGCGATGCGATCGTCGCCCGTGACGTCGCGGCACTTGATGTGCGGCTGCACCTGGCTCTTCAGGAGCTTCATCGCCTTCGCGTAATCGCTGCGGTGCACCGTGAACGACAGGTCGGTCATGCCGTCGTGGCCGATGTTCTGCACGATGACGTCGACGTCGATGTTCGAGTCGGCGATCGGGCCGAGGATGGCGTACGCGATGCCGGGACGGTCGGGAACGTCGTGCACCGTGATCTTCGCCTCGTCGCGGTTGAACGCGACACCCGAAATCACTGCCTTCTCCATCGCCATGTGCGGGTCTTCCTCGAAAGTGATCAGCGTGCCGGACTGCGCCTCCTCTTCGACCGGCAGCGCCGGGTTGGTGAGGCTGGAGAGCACGCGCGTGGGAACTCTGTACTTGCCGGCGAACTCCACCGCGCGGATCTGCAGCACCTTGGAGCCGGCGCCCGCCATCTCGATCATTTCCTCGAAGGTGATGTGGCGCAGGCGGCGCGCCTCGGGCACCAGGCGCGGGTCGGTCGTGTAGACGCCGTCGACGTCGGTGTAGATATGGCACTCGTGGGCCTTGAGCGCCGCGGCGAGCGCGACCGCCGAGGTGTCGGAGCCGCCGCGCCCGAGCGTGGTGAGGTTGCCGTGTCCGTCCACCCCCTGGAAGCCGGCCACCACCACCACGTAACCTGCATGAATGTCGGCGCGAATTCTCTGCTGGTCGATGGAGACGATCCTGGCCTTGTTGTGGGCCGAGTCGGAGACGATCTTCACCTGCCAGCCGGTGTAGCTTCTGGCCTTCACGCCAAGGTCCATCAGCGCCATCGCCAGCAAGCCGATGGTGACCTGCTCGCCGGTGGCGGCGACCACGTCGAGCTCGCGCGGATCGGGCAGCGCCTGGATCTCCTTCGCCAGAGCGATCAGGCGGTCGGTCTCGCCGGCCATCGCCGAGGGCACCACCACCAGGTCGTGGCCCGCCGCCTTCCACTTGGCGACGCGGCGCGCGACGTTGCGGATGCGCTCCACCGAGCCCACCGAGGTGCCGCCGAATTTCTGGACGATCAGAGCCATGCTCGCGGCTGGAAAAAAGCATTGATTTTACAGGCTGTATCGGGTGTCATACCGAGGAGCCCTCGCCATGGCCCCCCGCTTCGATTCCCTGCAAGACGTCCGCCATGACCTGCTCGACCTGCATCGCGCGCTGGTCGAGGCGGAGCGGCGCAATTACGAGCGGGTACGAGGCCGCTTGCCGGACCGGGCTTTCCTGGAGGCGCTGATCAACGATCCGGCCCTCGGCTGGCTGAGCGCGCTGACGGCGCTGATCGTGCGCCTGGACGAGCTGCTGGAGGAAGACAGCCCTGAGCCGGCGAGCGAGCGCGAGCACTGCGTCGCGCAGATCCGCAAGCTGCTCAAGCCCGCCGCCGGCGCGACCGAATTCCACCGCAAATACGCCGAGGCATTGCAGCAGAGCCCCGATGTCGTGGTTGCCCACGGCAAGGCGATGCTCGCCCTCGAGCGCGCGAAGACCTGATGGACCTGAAAGACTGGATCGGCCGCACTGAAACGGTGGACGACATCGTCACCGCCATGCCGTATGCTGCCCTCTCGGCGACCCTGGACCGCGACCCGGCAAGACCGAAGCCGGGCACGCCCCTGCCGGCGCTGTGGCATTGGCTCTACTTCCTGCCGCTGCACCGCCAATCCGAAATCGGCCCGGACGGCCACGCCAGGCGCGGCGGGTTCCTGCCCCCGGTGGCGCTGCCCAGGCGCATGTGGGCCGGCAGCCAGTTGCAGTTCCACCGGCCGCTGTGCGTGGGCGACTCGATAACGCGCGTGTCGACGATCCAGAGCGTCAACGAAAAATCCGGCCGCAGCGGTGCGCTGGTGTTCGTGAAAGTCCGGCATGAGCTCCGCGCCAGCGGCCGGGACGACGTCGCGCTGACCGAGTTCCACGACATCGTCTACCGCGAGGCGGCAAAGCCGGCCGACGTCGCGCCCACTCCTCAGGCCGCGCCCGGCGCATCCGCCTGGGAGAAGAAGTGGGTGCCGGACGAGGTGCTGCTGTTCCGCTATTCGGCGCTCACGTTCAACGGCCACCGCATCCACTACGATCGCCGTTACGTGACGCAAGTCGAGGGCTACCCCGGCCTGATCGTGCATGGTCCGCTGATCGCGACGCTGCTCGTCGATCTGCTGCGCTGGCAGCTGCCGGAGGCGCGGATCGCGAAGTTCGAGTTCCGCGCGATGCGCCCGATCTTCGACACCCACCCCTTCTTCGTCTGCGGCGAGCCGCGGCCGGACGGCAGGACCTTTCACTTGTGGGCCCGCGACCATGAAGGCTGGCTGGCCATGGATGCGACGGCGCTCGCCGAAACCACCCCGCCCTGAACAGGAGCCGCAAAACATGCCCGCAACCATCGTCGACTCCGCCATCTTCGGCAACCTCTTCAGCACCGAGGCGATGCGCCAGGTGTGGTCCGACGAGAACCGCACGCGCAAATATCTCGACATCGAGGCGGCGCTGGCGCGCGTCCAGGCCCGGCTCGGCATCATCCCCGCAAAGGCGGCCGCGGAGATCGTGCGCAACTGCAGGCTCGAGAAAATCGACCTGCGGAAGCTGCGCGCGCAGACCGAGCGCATCGGCTACCCGGTGCTGGGCGTGGTCCAGCAGCTCGTGGAGCTGTGCGCGGACGACCTGGGCGAATGGTGCCATTGGGGCGCCACCACCCAGGACATCACCGACACCGCCACGGTGCTGCAAATCCGCGAGGGCCTCGCGCTCATCGAGGACGACCTCACCGCGATCTCGGCTGCGATGGCGGAGCTCGCGCGCCGCCACCGCGATACGCCGATGATCGGGCGCAGCAACCTGCAGCAGGCCGTTCCCGTGACCTTCGGCTACAAGATGGCCGGGCTTCTCTCCGCGATCGAGCGGCATCGCGCGCGTCTCGCGGAGCTGCGTCCGCGCGTGCTGATGGGTGAATTCGCGGGCGCTGCCGGCACGCTCGCCTCCCTCGGCCAGGGCGGGCTCGAGACCCAGGCCGGATTGATGAAGGAGCTGGGCCTCGCGCAGCCGGTGATCGCCTGGCACACGCTCCGCGACACGATCGCGGAGGTCGGCTGTTTCCTCGGCCTGGTCACCGGCACGCTCGGCAAGCTGGCGATGGATGTCAAGCTGATGATGCAGACCGAGGTGGGCGAGGTATACGAGCCGTTCGCGCACGGCCGCGGCTCGTCGAGCACCATGCCGCAGAAGCGCAACCCCATCTCGAGCTGCTACATCCATGCCTGCGCCGGCGTCGTCCGGCAGCAGGTCGCGGCCCTCCTCGATGCGATGCTCGCCGATCACGAGCGCTCCACCGGCCCATGGGAGATCGAATGGATCGCGCTGCCCGAGGCGTTCCTGCTGAGCGCCGGAGCGCTGAGCCAGGCGAAGGCGGTCGTAGGCGGGCTCGAGGTCGATGCGAAGCGCATGCGGGCCAACCTGGATTCCACGAAGGGCCTGGTGGTCTCGGAGGCGGTCATGATGGGTCTCGCCCCGCACCTCGGCCGCGAGCGCGCCCACGACCTGGTCTACGACCTGTGCCGCGAGGCGATCAGGCAGGACCGGCCCCTGCTGGATCTTCTGAGCGAGAACGCGGCGATCACGCAGCACGTCGACCGCAAGAAGCTCAGCGAGCTTTGCGACCCGTCGAACTACCTCGGGCTTTCGGGAGTGATGGTCGATCGGGTGCTCGAGCGAATCCGCGCTGCTCCTCTGATAAAGGGTGTATAAGGGTTCACAAAGCGATGCTGCCTTTCAGAATCATCCCCAGACAAAATCCGGCGCGACGGCTGTCGCGCGTGCACGCGTTCGAGGCTCAAGGCGTGACGCTCAGATACCCGGCGCGAAGCTGGAGCGGCGTGCGCTTTGACGATGGCGTGGTGGTGCTCGCCCTGCGCGAGTGCGACGTCGAGGGCCATGACGACGGCTTCAGCTGCCTGCTGTGGGCGCCGCCCGTCGAGGGCATCACGCAGTGGGCGGACCGGCCGAGCAGGCAGGAACGGCTCGAGCACTGCCGGCTTGCTCTCGTGCACGGCGGCGCCGATGGCCTGCTCGTCTGCGGCGATGCGGCGCTGGTCGAGCCCGATGCCATCCTCGCGCTGCGCGTCGAGAAGCGGCGCGACGAGTACTGGGCCACGTGGGGGTTCGCCGCGCGGACTCAGACGCCCCGGGGTCGCCGCGACGCGCGATTCGCCCGCTTCTACGCAACCCGCATCGCCGCCTGATGTCTATGATTCAAGGGGAATATCCGTCGGCTGCGCTCCTTGCTGCAGGCTGACAGACTGGCGACGCACCTGGTGCGTTCTTGATTTTCGGAGTCACACAAACTAGATTCGGTCTCACGGCGATCGTAGGCCGTAAACCCTCCCCCTCAACCAACCTCTGGAGCGCAGAATGAACAACATGCTTTGCCGCCTCTTAATCGCGCTGATGGCTTGGACGCCGTTCCAAATGGCGCACGCAGGAATGATCGGCACCGAACAATTCGTCTCGCCTGCTGGCAGCGCAGATCGCACCACGGTGCTCAACGTGCTGAGCCGCACGGATGTGGCCAGCCAGCTCCAGTCACTTGGGATCGATCCCGCTCAGGCGAGGGACCGCGTCCAGGCAATGAGCGATCAAGAAATCACCGCGCTCGCCAACAGACTCGAGTCACTGCCGGCCGGCGCATCGAGTAGTGGCGGAGTGATCCTCGTTATCATCATCGTCGCGGCGGTGTGGTGGTACATGTATAAGCGCTAGTTTTGGTCATCGGCAAAACGCCCGCCTTATAGCGGGCGTTTTGTTTCGTACTTGGCGCAGTGCGACGTTTCGTGACGCAAGTCGCGCCCCTCGGGAAGAATCAAGGCAGGTTGCGACTTTTTTGCTTCCGCCGCAGCGGCCCATCCGATCAAATAAGGGCCACATAAAGAGATATCGAACAAACCAAGCTCAGGGAAAAAGCAAAAAGACCCGCTCAAAGCGGGTCTTTCTTTTTCTAAACGGTTCTGGCGGAGAGTGAGGGATTCGAACCCCCGAGCCCTCGCGGGCTAACGGTTTTCAAGACCGCCGCATTCGACCGCTCTGCCAACTCTCCGCGAAGGATTTTACCTGCGCAGGCACTTGCCGCGGGCCGGTAAACTGCCGGTGGCATGAGCGAGCAAACCAGCGGCAAGACGCCCCTCGTGAAGATCTATGGCCGGCTGGGCTCGGCCGAGGCGTACCAGCTGCGCGATTTCCTGCACCGCTGCGATGTCCCCTTCGAGTGGATCCCGCTCGAAAGCGACGCGCAGGCGCGCCTGCCGGTGTGCGAATTCCCGGACGGCACCCGCATGGAGTCGCCGACGATCCGCCAGGTGATCGAGAAGCTCGGCTGGTTCGCCTACTCGTCGCGCGCGGAGTACGACCTGGCGATCTACGGCGCCGGGCCAGCGGGGCTGAGCGCCGCGGTCTATGGCTCCTCCGACGGGCTGAAGACCGTTCTAGTTGAGCGATGGGCGATCGGCGGGCAGGCCGCGTCTAGCCCCAAGATCGAAAACTACCTGGGCTTTCCGGAAGGTACCAGCGGCGCGCAGCTCGCCGAGCGCGCGCGCGAGCAGGCCTACAAGTTCGGCACGGAGATCCTGCTCGCGCGCAAGGGCGTGCGCGCCGAGATGACCGCCGGCAAGGGAGTCGGCTACCTGGAGGACGGCACGAGGATCGTCGCGCGCGCCTCCATCTGCGCGACCGGCATCGAGTATCGCCGCCTCGGGCTGCCCGAGGCGGAGCGCTTCCTTGGCGCGGGGGTGTACTACGGCGCCGGCGCCAGCGAGGCCGCGCTGACGAAGGGCGAGGACGTGTACATCGTCGGCGGCGGCAACTCCGCCGGGCAGGCGGCGATGCACTTCGCCGGGTTCGCGAAGCGGATCTTCATTGTCATCCGCGGCGAGTCGCTGAAGGAGACGCTCTCGCAGTACCTGCTCGACCGGCTCCGCTCGACCCCCAACGTCGAAGTGCTGCCGCACACCGAGGTCATCGCATTGCGCGGCGGCAAGCTGCTGGAGGAGATCACGCTTGCCGACCGGGCCACCGGGGAGGAGCGCAGCGCGAGGACCCGCTGGCTCTTCGTTTGCGTCGGCGGCGTGCCGCAGACCGATTGGGCGGGCGAAGCCGGCGTCGCGCGCGATGAGGGGGGCTACCTGCTCACCGGGCCCGACCTGCTACGAGGTCGCCAGCGGCCGGCCAGCTGGCCGCTCGACCGCGATCCGTTCTACCTGGAGACCAGCGTCCCCGGCATATTCGCCGCTGGCGATGTGCGCCACGGCTCGGTGAAGCGGGTTGCTTCCGCGGTGGGCGAAGGCGCCATGGCGGTCGCGTTCGTGCACCGCTACCTCGCCAGCGGCTAGGTTCGCCGCTCTGTCAACTCAAACTCTCGTTGCAATTCCTCATTGCCGCCCGCATATTAGCGGCACGGACTCCAGGTCCTTGAAACTTGGGGCCGCTTTGGTAGTCTTACACGCAGGAGGGATCCATAACCATGGAACTGAAACCCATTCGGACCGGCGACCCGGCCATCATCCGGGGCGTCACTTACGACGCGGCGGAGATCGCCGCGGCAGAGCAGGGCCAGAAAGTCCTGCGCAACACCTACTTGCTGCTTGCCTTGACGATGGTGCCGACGGTAATCGGCGCTTTCATCGGCATGGCGACGGCCGGCGTCATCATCGCGCATCCCATCATCGGCACCTTTGTCATGCTCGGCGCGGTGATCGGCTTGCAGTTCGGCATCGCCGCCAACCGCAACAGCGCGCTCGGCATCCTGCTGCTGCTTCTCATGACGGGGCTGCTCGGCTGGTGGCTCGGGCCGATCCTCAATTTCGCCCTGGAGATGAGGAACGGCGCGGCGCTGGTCGGCTACGCGGCGCTCGGCACCGGCGCGATCTTCCTCGCCATGGGGGTGATCGCGACCACCACGAAGCGCGATTTCGGCTTCATGGGCAAGTTCCTGTTCGTCGGCATGATCGCGCTGCTGATCGCGATGCTCGCGAACATGTGGCTGCAGATCCCGGCCCTGGCGCTGACCATCTCGACGCTGGTGATCGTGGTGTTCTCGCTGTTCCTGCTCTACGACCTGAGCAGGATCGTGCGCGGCGGCGAGACCAACTACGTGATCGCCACGACCGGCGTCTACATGAGCCTGTTCAACATCTTCGCCAACCTGCTCAATGTCCTGCTCATGCTGGGCGGCGAACGCGACTGATCGGCTGAGAAACCCTAAAAAGGGCGCTGCGGCGCCCTTTTTGTTGCGCTCTACAGGTTCGCGCCGATCCAGTCGGCGATGTAGTCGATCGCGATCTGGCGGTTGTCGGCGAGCGCATGCGCGCTGCCGCCCTCGTCGGCGGCGAAGACTTTCAGCTGTTTCTTCCTCGACCCGACGGCTGCATGCAGCTGGTGCGCCGCCGCCACGGGTACGATCTTGTCATCGGCGCCGTGCACGACGAGGAACGGCATGCCGATCTGCTCCGCCACGCCGGCAAGGGAGAACTTCTCCGCCTTGCGAAGCGCGGCATCGGCATCGTCCAGGCAGCCCATGATCCAGCGGAAATGGAATGTCGACTGGGCGGTGGACCGGGGATCGAGCTCCTGCCTGAGCTTCACGCCGCCCTGGAACGCGGCGAGGTCCCAGTGCAGCGCCGAGAACGCGACGCCGGCGGCATAGCGCTTCTCGAACGCCGCGATGCGCGCTGCGTAGTAGCCGCCGAAGCTGTAGCCCATCACCGCTACCTTGCGCGGATCGACTTCCGGCCGCGCCGCGACATAATCGTACGCCGCACGACCGGGGACCTCGTAGTCGTGGCGCGCATACAGCCCGCGCAGCCGCAGCGACTCGCCCTGCCCCGGGCCGTCGATCGCCAGCGTGTTCCAGCCGCGCGCGGCGAACTCCAGGCCCGCGAAGAGCACGCTCATCTCCTTGCAGTTGTCCATGCCGTCGAAGACCACCACGGTGGGGGCTTTCTTCAGATTGCTTTTGAGAAACAGCGCCGGAAGGGTGGCGCCGTTTTCGTACGGGACTTCGACGCGCTCCAGTTCCGGATAGCGGCCGGCAAGCCCGGCCTGCTGGCACTCGAGCGCCTTGCGGCCGATCTGACGCTTCTGCTCGCCGGGATAGACAAAGCGCTCTGCGGTGAAGTAGTACATGCCGGCGCGCAGCAGACAGCTCGCCGCCGTCATGCCGCGGCGCCCGGCGGCAGTGTGCTCGAGGCGGCTGGCGAGCGCGCACCACTCCTCCTGCCAGGCATCGGGCTCCGCCCGGCGCTGCTTCAATCGCTCACAAACGGCATCGATCTCGGCGACAGCCACGGCCCCGTAAGGCGCCATCGCCCTGGTGACCAGTGCCGCATTGGACCACGCGAAGTTTCCGGGAAACTCCTCGCTCCAGCTCATTCGACCTTGACACCGGCGCTCTTGATCACCTTGCTCCAGCGCGCCAGGTCCTCGCGGATCGCCGCGCCGAATTGTTCCGGCGTGTCGCCGACCGGCTGCACGCCCAGGCTCGCGAAGCGCTCCCTGACCTGCGGCGTGGCGAGCGCCTTCACTGCGGCCGCATGCAGCTTGGCGACGGCGTCGGCCGGCATGCCGGCGGGCCCGACCAGGCCGGTGAAATTATCGATCTCGAAATCGCGCAGGCCGGCTTCGGCGAACGTCGGCGTGTCCGGCAGCGCGCTCTGGCGGCTGCTCGAGGCGACCGCCAGGGCGCGGATCTTGCCGCCGCGCACGTTCGGCACGGTGGAGCTCGCCTGGTCGAACAGCAGGTCCACCTGCCCGCCGGCGAGGTCCACGAGCGCCGCGCCGGTGCCCTTATAGGGCACGTGGCTGAACTTCAAGCCGGTCATCATCTGGAACAGCTCGCCCACGAGATGATTGGACGAGCCGTTGCCTCCCGAGGCCATGCTCAGCTGCCCGGGCTTTTCTTTCGCGAGCTTGACGAAATCGGCGAGCGATTGCGCCGGCAGCCCCAGCTTCACCACCAGGACGAAAGGCGTGATCGCCAGATTGGAGATCGGCGCGATTCCCTTGATCGGATCGTACGGCCAGCTCGGGTAAAGATTCGGCGCCACGGCGAGCGAGCTGTTCGAGCCCATCATCAGCGTGTAGCCGTCCGCCGGGGAGCTCATCATCGCCTGCGCGCCCACCATCCCCGCAGCGCCCGGACGGTTCTCGACCACCACCGGCTGGCCGAGCGCGTCCCCCAGCGCCGGCGCGACGGTGCGCGCCGTGATGTCGACGTTTCCGCCCGGCACGAACGGCACGATGACGCGGATCGGCCTGCTCGGGTAAGGCTGCGCCCACGCCGTGCCCGCCAGCGCGAAGCATAGGACCGTAAGCCATCGTTTCACTTTCGTTCTCCTCTATCGCTCGAACACGGCGATGCTCTCGACGTGCGCGGTATGCGGGAACATGTTCACGACACCGGCTGCGGCGAGCCTGAAGCCCTTAGTGTGCACCAGAACCCCGGCATCGCGCGCGAGGGTGGCCTGGTCGCAGGACACATAGACGACGCGCCGCGGCCAGTCGTCGGGCAATGATTTCACGATCTCGACGGCGCCTTCGCGAGGCGGATCCAGGAGCATCTTTTGAAATGGTCCGTAGGTTTTAACGTCCCGCTTGAAAAGGTCCACGGCCTCAAACTGCGCCACCGCACGGTTGGCGACGGCATTTTGCCGCGCCCTTTCCACCAGCTCGCGGCTGCCTTCGAAGCCGATGACCTGGGCTCCGCGCGTGGCGATCGGCAGCGAAAAATTACCGAGCCCGCAGAACAGGTCCGCGACGCGCTCGCCGGGCTGCGGGTCGAGCAGGCGCACGGCGCGCGACACCAGGATCCGGTTGACGGCGTGGTTGACCTGCGTGAAGTCGGTCGGGCGGAACCGGATGCGCAGGCCGAATTCCGGCAGGTCGTAGTACAGCTCGCTCGCTTCCGGATGAAACGCATGCGCCGTGTCCGGCCCGCCGGGCTGGAGCCAGACCTGAACGGCGTTTTCGTCGCCGAAGCGGCGCAGGAGCGAAAGATCGTCCTCCGACAGCGGCAACAGATGCCGGAACACCAGCGCGGTGGCGTTGTCGCCGGCTGCCACCTCAATCTGCGGCACCCGCTCCCGGATGGACAGCTTCTCCACCAGCGCTTTCATCCCCGGGATGAGCGCGGAGATGTAGGCTGGAAGGACGTGGCATTCGCGCATGTCGGCGACGTGAGTCGAGCGCCGTTCGCGAAAACCGACCATCACGCCGCCCTTCTTGTCGACGCGGCGCACCGAGAGCCGGGCTCTGCGCCGATAGCCCCACTCCTCGCCGTAGACGATGGGCAGGATGGTCTCGGGCGTGACCTTGCCGATGCGCTGCAGATTGTCCTCGAGCGCGCGCTGCTTCGCCGCCATCTGCGTCGCGGCATCGGCGTGCTGCGTCGCGCAGCCGCCGCACACGCCGAAGTGCGGGCAGCGCGGCGGCCGGCGGCCGGCGGACTCGCTCAACACTTCCACGGCTCTGCCGAGGTCGAATTTCGGCTTGTTCTGGAAAATCCGGCAGGCGACGCGCTCGCCTGGCAACGCGCCTTCGACGAACACCACCTTGCCTTGCGGGTTGCGCGCGACGCCGCGTCCCTCGGCGTCGAGCGCGTCGATGCTGAGGATCAGGTTTTCCAGAGCGACAGGAACTCGCGCCAGTGCGGCAGGTCTTGCCTTTCCAGGCTTGTCTTCAGCAGATTGCATTCCTGGGCGTACTGGTCTCTGGTGAGCGCGCCGCGCAGCAGCTGGAAGCGAAGATACAGCAGGTAGGTGTTCGCGCAGTCGGTCTCGCAGTAGTCGCGGATGCGCCGGATCTCGCCCTCGCGGTACTGCTCCCACACCGCGGCTCCGCCCATGCCGAGCTTGCCAGGGAAGCCGGCGAGCCGGGCCATCTCGTCGAGCGGCACGTTGTTGCGCGGCTGGTACATGGCGAGCACGTCCATCAGGTCGAGGTGCCGCGCGTGGTAGCGGTTGACGTAGTTGTTGTACCTGAAGTCGCGGTCGTCCTCGCCCTGGTCCCAGAACTTGACCGCGCAGCCGCCGCACAGGAGCGTGCGGCAATTGAGCACCGGCAGATCGAATCCGGTGCCGTTCCACGACACCAGCTGCGGGGTGTACTTGTCGATGCCGTCGAAGAATTTCTGGATGATCGCCGGCTCGTCGCGCTCGGGCTCGGCGATCGAGAACACCTGGACGTTGTCCCCTTCGCGCAACACGCAACCGATGACGATGATGCGCTGCAGGTGCGGCGGCAGGAAATCGCTCCCGCTCGAGACGCGGCGCTTCTGGAAAGCGAGCTCGGCGACGTCGGCGTCGGGCAGGTCGGCGGGCAGGCCGTAAAGGCCGCGGATCCCGGCGCAATCCGGAATGGTTTCGATGTCGAAGGCGAGGACCGGCGTCATCAGTCCGCGAACACCCCGGTAGTGAGGTAGCGGTCGCCCCGGTCGCAGATGATCGTCACGATCAGCGCGTTCTTCAGCGGCTTCGCCACGCGCAGCGCGACGTGCACCGCGCCGCCGGAGGAGATCCCCGCGAAGATGCCTTCTTCGCGCGCCAGGCGCCGCGTCATGTCCTCGGCCTGGGCCTGGCTGACGTATTCCAGCCGGTCGACGCGCTTCTTGTCGTAGATCTTCGGCAGGTAGGCTTCCGGCCACTTGCGGATGCCCGGGATCTGCGAGCCCTCCTCGGGCTGGCAGCCGATGATCTCGATCCTGCGGTCCTTCTCCTTGAAGAAGCGCGAGCAGCCCATGATGGTGCCGGTCGTGCCCATGCTGGAGACGAAATGCGTGATCCTGCCTTCGGTGTCGCGCCAGATCTCCGGCCCGGTGGTCTCGTAGTGCGCGAGCGAGTTGTCGGGATTGGCGAACTGGTCGAGCATCGTACCCTCTCCCTCGCGCACCATCTTGTCGGCAAGGTCGCGCGCCGCCTCCATGCCGCCTTTCTGCGGCGTGAGGATGATCTCGGCGCCAAAGGCGCGCATGGTCTGGCGCCGCTCGGCCGAGAGGTGCTCGGGCATGATCAGCACCATGCGATAGCCGCGCGTGGCCGCCGCCATGGCGAGGGCGATGCCGGTGTTGCCCGAGGTCGGCTCGATCAGCGTGTCGCCGGGCTTGATGCGGCCGCGCTTTTCGGCGTGGCGGATCATCGAGATCGCGGGCCGGTCCTTCACCGAGCCGGCGGGGTTGTTCCCCTCCAGCTTTGCCAGAACGATATTCTTGTTTTTGACATTTTCCGCGCCCGGCAGCCGCTGCAGGCGCACCAGCGGCGTGTCGCCGATGAAATCCTCGATCGTCTTGTTCATTTCTGCTGCAGCGCTTGCACGTATGCGGCGACGCCCTGCTCGACCGACATGAACTGGGCGCTGTAGCCGGCGGCGCGCAGCCGCGACAGGTCGGCCTCGGTGAAGCTCTGATACCTGTCGGCGAGGCCCGGGGGAAAAGGGACGTACTCGATGAGCCCCTTGCCGACCAGCTCGGGCACCGGGAGCTGCGTGCCCTGCACCGAGTTGATCACCGCCGCGGCGAGCTGGTTGAAAGTCTGCGCGCGGCCGGTGCCGCA
>Ga0137409_10002776_pt1 | contig 18667 bp, 25 predicted proteins | sample CZODoug1_16funga_FD_122059 | JGI IMG/M metagenome (GOLD analysis project Ga0137409, IMG submission 122059) | Vadose zone soil fungal communities from Angelo Coast Range Reserve, California, USA - CZODoug1_16fungal (Hybrid Assembly) | ecosystem: Environmental > Terrestrial > Soil > Vadose zone... | reverse complement strand
CGTATGACTTCAAATCCGATAAATGCGGCCAGCATGAAAACGTAGAGGCTGGTGAGCAGATCCAGCTTCATGACTTCGCCACCTCCATCGATTTGGCCGGCAAGGCCGGGAGCGAAAAAAACTCTCTCACGCGCGCGTTGACCACTTCCCCGCCCCTCGTCAGCATCGTCTCGCGGATGATTTCATCATCCGTATTCAGTTGCAGCTTGCCGTCCTTAACGAGATGCAGGAGGAAGGCGGTCACGTTTCGCGCGTACATCTGACTGGCGTGATACGGCACGGTGCTGGCCAGATTGAACCATCCGATAATCGTCACTTCATGTTCCACGACGATCTCGCCCGGACGAGTAAGCTCGCAATTGCCACCGCGCTCGCCGGCCAGATCGACGATCACGGATCCGGGCGCCATGCTCGCTACCATCTCCTTCGTCACCAGAATCGGAGGCTTCTTTCCTGGAATGACTGCCGCGCTGATCACCACGTCGCTCTCCGCCACGACCTTTCCCAGCAGTTCGCGCTGGCGCTTGTAGAAAGTTTCATCTTGCGCCCGAGCGTACCCGCGCGCATCTTCGGCGTCTTTGGCTTCGATGGGAAGCTCGACGAACCGTCCGCCGAGGCTCTGCACTTGCTCTTTCGCGGCAGGCCGAAGATCGTAGGCAGAGGCGACTGCGCCGAGCCGCCGCGCCGTGGCAATGGCCTGCAACCCTGCCACGCCCGCTCCAATCACGAATACGCGGCACGGAGTAATCGTTCCCGCGGCTGTGGTGAGCATCGGAAAAATGCGCCGCGAAGTATCCGCCGCAAGCACGACCGCCTTGTAGCCGCAAATCGTGCCCATCGAAGAAAGCACGTCCATGCTCTGGGCGCGTGTCGTTCGCGGCATCAATTCCACCGAAAACGAAGTCACTCCCTTGGAGGCGATTTCCTGAATGGTTTCGATGGAGCCAAGCGGCCTCAAAAATCCAATAAGTGTCTGGCCATTGCGGAAAAGGGGAAGGTCGGCCTTGCCGGTCTTGTCGTTGGATCCATAACAGAGAATTTGCACCAAAATGTCGGCGGCGCGAAACACTTCGGCGCGATCGGCGGTAATCTTCGCGCCCTTCGCGGTGTAGTCCGCGTCGGGATAGCCTGCCGCGGCTCCGGCGCCCGCCTCCACCACCACTTCCAGGCCTGCTTTAATTAGATTCGGAATGGCGGCGGGCACCAGCGCCACGCGCCGCTCTCCGGGAAAGCTCTCTCGGGGCACACCTACAATCATGAAGCTTCCTCCGATGCCAAATGCCTGAACTGAGATTGGATGTTAAAAAGGCTCGAGGAGTTTTGTTTGACAAATATCAACGCGAGGCCAACCCTCCGGCGGGCCAGTGGCCCTAGAGCATACACTCCTCGGTGCCGGTTTCGTAAGTGCCGTGACAAAATTGTTGCTCGTTTCTGCGCCATAACCTTGTTGGCGTTCTCCGCATTGCTTCGCTCCTGGAATCTTTTGCCCGCTTGTCTTAGTTGTATCCGGGGCTATACTTTTCCATGCGCTCCCGGACCCTCGTCGCCAAATCAGCCCTGCTCTTCTTCGCTTGCGGGATCCTTTCGCTCTCTTCATTCGCTCAAGACGCCGCCTGGCAGAAAGACACCGCTGCCTGGCGTGCAGCACACAAAGCGGACCTCCTCAAGCCGGACGGCTGGCTTTCTCTCGCCGGCCTTGAATGGCTCCAGCCCGGCGATAATTCCGTAGGCTCGGCCGCCGGCGACAAAATCCATCTCGCCACTGGGCCTGCGCATCTCGCCGTCCTTCACCTCGAAAGCGAAACCGTCACGCTGAATCCTCCCGCGGGAGGATTCCCTCCTGACTTCCTCGTCGCTGGGGCCGCCGCAAAATCGCAATCCCTGCGAGCCGAAGCGAACAACGATAAAGTTTCCCCCCATCTGACCATTGGCACTCTCAACATGTACGTGATCCGCCGCGAGGCCCGCTTCGCTCTCCGCATCAAGGATTCTCATTCTCCCGCCATCGTCGGTTTCCGCGAACTCAAGTGGTACCCGCCCGACCCCGCCTATCGTGTGACCGCCAGATGGATTCCCTATTCCCCGCACAAGACCATCGCTCTCGCCACTCTCGTCGGCACCACCTACGATCAGCCCGTTCCCGGTGCCGCGGAATTCACTCTCGCTGGAAAAACATTTCGGCTTGAGCCCGTCCTCGAAGATCCCGCCGTCGCAAAGCTGTTCTTCATTCTTCGCGATACGACCAGTGCCTCGGCCACGTACGGTGCCTGCCGCTTTCTGTATACCGGCTTCCCCACCAACAGCCTCGATAAACCCGGCGAGCTCGTGCTCGATTTCAATCGTCTTGAGAACCCCCCCTGTGCCTACACTCCCTACTCGACCTGCCCGCTCCCGCCTCAAGGCAACCGGCTCCCCATCCCGCTTCCCGTCGGCGAGCAGCGTTATCACGATTGACGGTCTCCGTCTCCATGCATGCCGGATTTCCTCTATTAGCTCAAGCCAAGACCAGTTCCGATGTCGAAAAGTGCAGTATTTATGCTGCGTGATGAATGACTTCGCAGTTGGAGGCCCGCGCATAAATCCGGCTCACGGGGCATCGCGCCGCTTAGCTCATTGCAGCAAGTCGGTGAGCAGGGGATGAGGTGACACGCCGAAGGGATTGGTTACGGTGACGCTGTTCCAGGTGAATCCCTCTTGCAGATCTTCCGAGAGGAGCAGGCGGCACCCGCCCTCGGCAGCGGAGGCGAGGACGACGCCGTCGCAGAAACTGAAACGGTGCGTGGCAGCGAGTTCGGCAGCACCCACGATCACGGTTTCGGAAGTCTCAATCAGAGGGAAAGCGTCACGCCAACTGAGAATCGCGGAGCGGGCTTGCGCGGGTGTGCGGTTCACCTTTCGCACCAAAAGCTGGAACAGCTCGCCGAGCGTCTGCACAGGGAGCAAAGCAGACCCGGCGGGCAGCCGCTGGATCAAATCCAGCGCGTTTACTTTTCTCGCTGCGCCGTTGACGCCTTCCGCGTACGCCAGGATATTGGTGTCCAGCGCCACCCTCACTTGTCGTCCTCGTATAGCTCATCGCGGGTCCAGCGCCGCCTCGCTTTGGTGCCTTTGGCGGCAGGTTGCGACTTAAGGCGAGCCAGGAGAGCAGACCGCGCCCCCGCCAAGATGCGCGCATCCTGGGCGGCGGGCACCAATTTCGCTACGGGCTCTCCATGCGATGTAACCACATAGCTCCGGCCGTTGCGCACTCCTCGCAGCAGTTCAGAGAATTTGCGGTTTGCGTCCGCCGCCGATACGAGCCTCTCCATGCGGCCTCCAAAGTAGTGATATTATCTACTATGCTCCAATCGCAGGCGTCATGCAAGCCGGGCTGCCCGAGCAGGGAAAGTATCCCGATGGATTAAGTTCGCTATCACAATTGAACGGTCTTCAATTTTCAGTCTTGAGTTTTGAGTCGCAAGCTTTCTTTCTTCCATTTTCTCTATTCCATTCTCCATTTTATCCGCTCTTCCCTGTGTCCCCCGCGAACTCTGTTGCAGGATCTTTCTTCGCGCATTCATTTTGAAATTGCACTCCGAGTATCGGACAATAGAGGTGTCAATCGAAAATGGATTCTCCAAGCTCAAATTTGTATCCCGCGAACTCCGATTCCCCCGCCCGCGAGAAGCTTCTCTCCCTCCGTCTTGCTCTTCTGCGCGTCCACAAGACTCTTCTCAACATGGAGCGCCGCGAGTACGAGCGCGAGCACGGCTACGTAAACACCGGCGAGCTCTTCCAGTTGGTCATCGACCACTCGCAATTCGCCTGGTTGCACAACATCTCCGAATTCGTCGTGCGCATCGATGAGACTCTGGCTGCCAAGGAGCCCGTCACCCCCGAATACACCAGTGGCGCCATCTCTCTCGCCCGCAAAATGTTTGTTCCCACGGAATCCGGCGACGCCTTCCAGAAAAAATACTTCGACGCCATTCAGCGCGACCCCGCCGTAGTCATCGATCACGCTGAGCTCGCCCGCCTCTTCAACAACGAGCCTCCCGACACCTCTGCCCCGTAGTTTTTCCAAATTCCCTGATAGACTTGCCCGGTCACCCGGAGGTCCTCATGAGCGAATCCGAAAAGGCCTACACGAACGGCGAAATCACCGTCATCTGGAAACCCGGCGTCTGCATTCACTCCGCCAAATGCGTGCAGGGCCTCGGCGAAGTCTTCAACGTCAGCAATCGCCCCTGGATCAACATGGACGGCTCTGGAACCGATCGCATCATCAAACAGGTCGACCAGTGCCCTTCCGGCGCGCTCAGTTATTTCCGGAATGAAAAGACCAGCAAAGCCGCAAGGTGATCCGTGGACGTGAACCTCAACGACTTAGTTGTCACCCACAACGAAGAGGCGCAGCGTTTCGAACTGCTCGTCGATGGCCATCGTGCCCTAACCACGTATCGCCTCTTTCCTGGCCGCATCGTTCTTGTCCACACCGAAGTGCCGCCGCCACTCGAAGGCCATGGCCTGGCAGCAAAACTTGCCCGCTTTGCGCTCGATTTCGCCCGCGTCAATCATCTGCGCGTTGTCTCGCTCTGCCCCTACGTCTCCAATTTCATTCACAAGCACCCTGAGTATCAGGATCTCGTTTCTTCCGAAGACCTGGAGAAGCTGCTGTCCCACTGATTCGGCATCCCATGTCCTCCACTCGCGCCGCTCTGAAATCCTCACCAGCGAAATTCTCCGTCCGCCGCCTCCGCCGCACTGAGCTTCCACCTGACACCGTAGATCTCGCTCGCTTCCTCATCGGAAGAGTTGTCGTCCACGATCTCTCCGCGGGCCGCCTCAGCGGCCGCATTGTGGAAACGGAGGCCTATCCGCCCGGCGATCCCGCCGGACATCATTTCCGCGGCCCCACTCCGCGCATCCGCTCGATGTACCTCGCCCCCGGCCACGCCTACATTTTTTTCAACTATGGCGCGCACTTCATGCTCAATGTCGTGAGCGAGCCTGCCGGAATCGCCGCCGCAATCCTCATCCGTGCCCTCGAACCGCTCGAAGGCATCGAGCTCATGCAACGCCATCGCAAGACCACCCGGCTCCTCGATCTCACCCGCGGCCCCGGGCGCCTCGCTGCCGCTTTTCAGATCGACGGTCGCCACGACGGCCTCGACCTCTGCGCTCCCGGCTCGCTCTGGCTGGGCGAAACCAGCCATCCCATGGGGCCAATCGGAAAAACCGTCCGCGTCGGCATTACCCGTGCCGCCGATAAGCTACTTCGCTTTTACGAGCGCGGCAATCCCTTTGTCAGCGGCCCTAAGCGCCTGCTCCTCCCAGTCACGACCCGCGGAAAATCGTCTTCAGGGTCAGAATGATCTGGCGGCGAAAACGCACTCGTTCCTTTGTCGAATTCCTCGCGTTTCCATTGTCTACGTGCTGCTCTCTCTGATTATTTCTTGCTCAGAGTGCTTTCTTGCGCTTCCGCAGTTTCCGCCCGGCGCGCGAGATATTTCTCCAGAAGCTCGTCCAGTTGCTGCGGCCGGATCGGCTTGGTGAGAAGTGGCCTTTCTTTTCCAGCAGCCGCGTCACCAGCCGCTCGTTCACCAGATTGTCTCCAAGTGATGATCCCGCAGCAGATTTTGCCCTACCAAACTGAATTCTCCAGATTCCGTCAGCCGCCATGTCAATTGCATGTCCACCCGCGTGTGGGGCGCAACGGACTGTGCGGCCAATTTCCCGGTGAAGTAGGCGCTCGCGTCCCAGCCCATTCCCCTGGAGAGCGCGACATGCGACCGGATTTGTGCTTGATGCGCGGGATTGGAACCCTCGACGTGCTCCACCCTCGTGGGGTCAAGGCTCGAGGCCTTGGTCTGCAGATCCATCTTCAGAAGCGCATAACCGGGGCTGACGCTCCAACGGCTGGTTGCCTTCCAATTCAGAATTGTCTCGATGCCTTCGGTCGTACCGCGCATTTTGTCGTCTATCAAGCGGGGCAGAACGAGCAACGGTGGGTCGGAATTCGGAACGGTGAACGAAGGGAGCGGTTCTATTGTTTCCAGCCCCCCATAGTTGCTAAAGAATGCGGCGAGGTCGAAAGACAGCCGGGCACTCGGCTGCGTCCTGTACCCCAACTCGTAGGAGATAACATGCTCGGAGTTTCCTTCCGGGCTTCCCAGCAGAACAACTTCGGCCGGCCCTGGCAGCGCCGCCAGCACCGCATTCAAGCCCTCTTCGCGCCGAGTCGGAGTGCTGGTGGCCCGCGATACTGCTGCCCAAACTGTGTGGCGCTGAGTCGGAGTCCAAGTTAAGCGCACGCTTGGCTGAAGGTCGAGCCCGGTGAAATAACCTTTCTCCAGCTTCGTCCCAATAAACAGGTCTACTCGATTGCGTTTCAGCGTTATTTGGTCCTGCGCATACCAATTGAAAGAATGGCCGGACCAGTTGGCCGGGACAAAAGCCTGGTCGATGGTTCCTACGGTTTGATCCGCGCTGTGTCGATATCCTAGTCCCCACACGAGGTCCTGGCGATTTCCGATCTTCAAGTGATTCTGGAACTCAAAATCAATCGTATCGCGCGCCTCCCGCGATTCAGGACCAGATCTCGCATATCGGTCGAAATAAAACTTCACGGTGGTGTCGGATCGGTTTGAAGAAATATGATTCCATCTGGTCAAGACATTTCCTCCCGAAAGTTTGGCGAGTCTCTCGACTTCCAAGTTATCGGGAGGAGAGAGGACGGAATGCACGATGACTGCCCCTTCGGTAACGTCCATCCCCGGCGCCATGCGCAGCAAATCTGGAATATTCGTCGCTCCAGAATGATGAATGTCGTCCTGTGTTATGACAAAGATCGCCTCCGCCACCTGGGACATCTTCTGCTCTTTCTTCGAAACCGAAGTCACTTCCATGTTCATTAGGTTTTCGATGCTTACCTTCGTCAAATCGCTCGGTGGGGATTGTGGATCTTTCTCGGAGTCGGGAACTTGCCCCCATGCCACTCCGCACGCCAGCAAGAGAAGCAAGATCGTCGCTCCCGCCTGCCGAACTCGTGGCGGCCGGTTCGATCGTTTTCCGCGCATGGCAAACACCCCCATGGGGCATATGCACGCAACTCGCCAGCGACAGACGTGCGTCTAAGCGCCATCTCTTTTGCAATCAGTACTTTCTCGTTTTGGAATAGAAAGCGGATTTTCGGAGTCTGGAAGTTAGAGGATTGGTGTCCCAAATTGGAACTTTGCCGATCGCTTTCTCGGCTCAGTGCTTCTATGTCCAGGAATATCTTGGCCGGGCACAGCTGCCCTGTTTCGCATGGATCACAGCCGAAAATGGCCATTATTTATACGTTGTATCTTTAACGCTGTAAAAGATATAATCTGAAGCAAGGGAGAGTGGAGGTCTGCCGCATGCCTCGCAAAGCTGACGCTCACCTGGAAGGCCGCATCCTCGATGCCGCCTACCGCATATGGAGCAAACGCGGCGAGCATGCCCTCACTATGCGCGCCGTGGCCCTCGCCTCGGGCACCACTACCCCTACTCTCTATGAGCGCTTCTCCAATAAGGACGATCTGCTCGGCCTGCTCCGCCGCCGCGCCCGCCTGAATCTCTTCGCCGCCATCAAGCCCTCACGCACTCCCGCGCAAGTTTGCCGCCGCGTTCTCGACTTCTTTGCGGCCCATCCCAATGACTTCCGCCTGATCTCCGAAGATTGGGCCATCGCCTTCGCCCGCAAAGAGCACATGCCTTCGTTTGAATTCTTGAAACAGCATCTCGCCGCTCAACTTGGTGGTGAGCCCAATCAACAAACTCCCGTCGCGCTGGCCCTCGTCGCGCTCCTGCATGGCACAGCTACGCTTCTTCTTTCCGTGGACATCCATAAGAAAATCTCACGCAACTTCCGGCGCGCCTGCATTTCCGCTTGCGAATCCTTGATTCATGCCGCTTCCGCAAAAGCCGCTTGTTCAAACCGCCTTCCACATGGCCGGTCCTAGGCTCTCCATGACTAATAGGAACCACTCTCCCCTTCCTGGTCATTTCATGCCAGAATGTGGGCGACGAGCGCCCGGCCCCAGGCGCGTGCGAATCGCAAGTCGAGTTCCAGCCCTGCCTCAGACGCCGTGATGTTTTTTTTCGGCGGCCGCGCGCCACGCAGATGGGGGTGTCCCCATTGGCCGGCTCACAAGAATTCGCCGTTGGAGGTGCAATATGAGCGATGTCTGGACACAGTGCGAAGGCCAGGTGATTGACAATAAATTCCGGCTGCAGCGGTACTTGGGAGGGACGGAGGACTCCGCCGTTTTCCTCACGCAGCTCGCCGGATCACCGTCACAAAAAGCCGCCATCAAATTCATTCCCGCCGGTACCACCGCAGATCTCCAGCTCTCTTTATGGCGCCGTGCAATGCAACTCGCTCATCCCAATCTGCTCCGCGTCTTCGACGTCGGACGCTGCCGCCTCTCGAACAGGGACCGTCTCTACGTCGTGATGGAGCATGCCGATGAAGACCTTTCCCAGATTCTTCCGCAGCGCGCTCTCACGGCTTCCGAAGCTCGCGAAATGCTCGAACCGGTGCTCGATGTTCTCGTTTATCTCCACGGCCATGGCCTCGTTCATTCGCGGATCAGGCCTTCCAACATTCTCGCCACCGCCGATCAACTCAAGCTGTCCAGCGACACGTGCTTCCCTATCGGCGAATCCCGCAAATCTTCTCGCAAGTTCGACCCCCACGACGCTCCGGAAACTGCGGCTTTTCCGTTCTCCACAGCCGCCGACGTCTGGTCTCTTGGCATGACCCTGGTCGAAACGCTTACGCAGCACACCGCTATCTTGCAGCCCGGAGAGCAAGCCGACCCGATCGTGTCCGATAGCGTTCCTCAGCCATTCCTCGATATCGCGCGTCACGCACTCCGCCGCGAACCCCGGCGCCGCTGGACCATTCCTGAAATCGCCGCGCGCCTCAATCCCGTCGCCGCCGCTGCGGCCGCCGCGCAAGCCGTCTCTCCTTTGGCTGTCCCGCTCTCATCCGTTCCTGCCGTCCCTGCGGCAAAGCTGCCAGTCCCAAAGTTCGACGCACCTTCGACAAGAGCGCAGGCGCAACCCCCACGTTCGCAAGCCGCAAACCCGCCGAGGCAAACTCTAGTTCTCCCCGGCTATGTCGTTCCTGTTGCCGCTGTGCTTCTGGTGATCGTTGGCATCTTTGCGCTACCGAAGATCCTCGGCCATCGTTCCGACGCTTCGTCGTCCGCTGCAACGGCCTCTGCCCCGCCCGCGGAGCAGCCAAAACCGATCGAGCAGCCTGCGCGTCGTGAAACCCGGGCAGCTTCAGAGCCGTCCGCAACATCCGCGACACGAGACTCGCTGAAAACCGCCGAGAAAAAGCGTATGGCAGAGCCGCTGAGTTCGGCGGAGGCAGCGCCAACTCCTGCTTCTGTGCGCACGGGTACGTTCCCATCCGCAAACGCGCCGAGCGCCTCCGCGTCCTCTTCCGAACGCGGTGAAGTCCTCGAAGAGATTTTGCCCGAGGTCTCCGAGAAGGCCCGCGCCAGCATTCAAGGCGTCGTGCGCGTCAGCATCCGCGTTCACGTCGACCCCACGGGCAATGTTTCTGAAGCCTCACTCGATTCCGCCGGCCCCAGTAAGTATTTCGCCGACCTTGCTCTCAAAACCGCCCGCCGCTGGCAATTCTCTTCACCCGATATGGGCGGTCACAGCGTCCCCAGCGAATGGCTCATCCGCTTCCAATTCTCGCGAACCGGCCCCAAGGCCTTTCCAAAACAAATAACGCCGTAGCGTTTGCCGGCGAGATCCTTTTTGGCTGCGCGGCGGCGTGCGCGGTTGTCAGTTGTAAGTCGAAGGAAAACTAAACGCAGAGACACCTCGACAGGGTCGGGGTAGACGCCGTACGCAGAGGAAGCAGTTCTCTCGTCAGGATGCTCCGCCCTTCGGGGCTCAGGGAAAGCAGGGTTGAAATCCTTCTTGGGATTTGAAGAGAGATCCTTCACTCTCGATGGTCGTTCAGGATAGAAATCCTTTCCGGCCGGGCTGGAATCTGCGATTGGATTGGCACGGGGAAATACGTAAGAGGCCGCATTTCTGGTGCATAGGGGCTGAACCCGCAGGTACCCCACGGGTAGCACCGACGCGTGGGATTTGGCCGCGAACGGTCGTCTTCCCACTCGCTCAGGTCTCTGGCACTAGCTCCCCAAATACAAAACGTGAACGTACGTCCCCAACCGCGGGTGATACACCAGGTACCACCCATCATGATCCGGATCCGGATAGGACACGAGGTCGTCGGTATCCCATTGCCAATCGCTCACGTGGTCGTAATCGTACGGCGACACTTGGAAGAAGTACCCGCCGATGTCGAACCGGTCGCGCCCGCCGCCGCGCAGCCGCCAGATTTGCGAAGGGCCAATGGGCCCCTCGAACCGGCCATGCTCCCACGGATGATCGAGATGGTAGTGCGGATCATTGCGTCCCGTGTCGTGCCCTATCCAACGGTCATCCTGCGAATGGTTGCGCGTTAGCTACAAACAGTGAATGCGTCTTCGCATGGACCTGTCATTTAGGCTGTGGCTCTACCTCTGAAGAAGTGCAGGAGGAGCATCACTATGCCGATTATCAGCAGGACGTGAATGAAGCCCGTGGAAACCTGAAAGGCCAAGAATCCTAGTGACCAAAGAACAATTAGAACCGCGGCGATTATTCCCAGCATGTCTTCAACTCCTTTTAGCTTTGAGCGCGCCAATCAGAAATCCAATTGCCGCGCGCAGCACCGATTTCGTCTTCTCGGTGGATTCGCGCTTATGGTCACAATCGTGTCAGATTAGGGATTTGAAATCTGTTCGATAAGAGTCACATCCTCAATTCAAACCTGAACGCGGACAACGACGGTTTAGCTCCAGATTTTGGGGACATTGAAGCGTATTCAAGCGGGCGCTACAGGGGAACAGAGATCGACGCAGGGTTTACGTCAAGGCCACTCGCCCACACGCCTCTTAGATCGATCTCCTCGCAACCTCCAGCTTGAGCACGGGGAGATCTGTTCGCATGTATGTCATTGCGCAGAGGCTTTCCTTTCTGTCGTGGATTTGATACCGGAAGTGGATGTTGAGGTGGCGGCAACGTTGGAGAGGGTTTCAGGGACGGCGAGCCAGAGCAATATACAAGCGAGCAAGGCGATCGCCGCTAAGCCCAGAAAAGACGGTGGGTACCCAAAATGCTGGATCAACACGCCGCCGAAGCTTGTGCTTGCGGCGGCCCCGATGCCGACCATGGTCGCAAGCGATCCCGCAGCCAAATTAAAGCGGCCTGTCCCTTGGGTTCTGTCTTTGATAATCAGGATGGAGACGATCCCGAATACGGCGTTCGCCACGCCGTCGAGAGTCTGAATCGCAATTAGCGCCGCCGCAGAATGTGTAATGGTGTAAAGAACTCCGCGTATGGGAAGGACACCGAAGCCGAGGAGCAACAGTGGTTTTCGTCCGTTGGCCGCAGCCCGCTTTCCAATCCAAGCCGCCGTGAGCGCAATCACCAGCTGCGTCACGATGATGCACGCGGACATGAACGGAGCAGCGGCTTTGGGGCTGCCCTTCGACAGCATCTCGCCCAGTTGCGGCAACATCGCGGCGTTGGCTAAATGAAAAAGAAAAGCGCTCGCCAGGAAGGAAAGAAGAACACGGTCCCTGAGGAGTGAGGACAATCCCTGCGCCTGGCCTTTTTCCTCGACTGCTCCTCGCGCCCGGGCGTAGTCGATTTGCTTTGGATTGATGGCAAGGAGGGACGCTGCCGCGGGGATAGCCAGCAACGCCGAAACCACGAAGATGGCGCGATACCCAAACTTGTAGCTGACGTAAGCGACCAGCAAGGCGGTAAATACATTGCCGGCGGAGTTAAATGCCTGATTTTTTCCGAACTGCTTATCAAATGCACCGGCCCCGACAATTCCGAGTGTAATGGCCGTAACCGTGGGCGCGAGAAAAGTTCCTACACCACCGATGAGGAACTGTGCGGAATATACCGATGCCGCGCTGAGATTCCTCATTAGGAGGAACGCCGCAGCAACCAGCACACCGAGACACACCGCCAGCAGCGTCCGTTTGCGATGCACTGCGTCGATCGCCGCTCCCGCCGGAGTCTGCAGCGCGACAGTGACCAAACCTCCAAAAGTCAGAGCAAAACCCACACGGTCCGGATGCCATCCATTCGAAGCAAGATAGGCCGCTAAGAATGGGCCAAGGCCGGTTTGCACGTCGGCGAGAAAAAAGTTCAGCCATCCGAGCGAGCGCAAACTCCGGTATTTTCGTTGCAGGCTATTGCTCACAGAATTTCCTTCCGTGGTCTTTTGCGCATTTTATCTCTTCTTTCCTGCATCAAGACTCGCGGGCTACGAGATTGGCAGAACCCTGTGGTTGCTTCCGTTCATCCTGGCCAGAGTGTCACGGTCGCTTCGAGATAGAGCACGGCCATCGCCAACGCAAGCAGTAGACCTTTCAACCCGTTCGTGGTCGAGGTCTACCGAGCAGGGGTGGGACTGGGTGAAGCAGGGCGGGGTTCTTCCACATACGGGGCGGGACCCACCCGGTGCAAAAACAAAAGCCGCAAAGAACAGGCCGCGCGAACCGCAGTAGAGCGTTCAGGGCGCCCCACCAGCCGCCAGGCACGGCCGGGTGTCTTTGACACTGACACTCACTCCAACACTTGTCGGACCGTTCGACGGCTGCGGGGGCTACGACAGGCCGATTTCATGGCTCCCGGCGCATCGTGCGTGGCGACCGATTTACATTCCTCGTTGATTCAATCACTTGCAGCCTCAAGCTCCGGGCCGCGAATCTGTTTTCTTCCTGGCAACACGCTTGCATTCTCCCCATGCCGGAAGCCAAGAACGATGCAAATTTTCGGTGAACAACGGAGAACTGGGGCGAGTTCCTGGCGTGAAGTGGGAATAAAAGTGGGGACGCCTTGTTTGGGCGGCCCCCAAAAGGACAGACGTTATGCGCAGGGAACTTTTATTGATTGCATTGCTCCTCACGATCGTGCACGCGGATAAGGCACAGGCGCAATCCTTGAACCCCGCCCCGATCGCGAAATCATCCCGAATCGATCTGAAAGGATTGACCAAGGATGCAAATTCGGGAAGCACCGCAGCGCAATTCCAACTCGCCGTTGCTTACCAGTTTGGCAAAGGAGTCGATCAGGACATTTATGAAGCGATCCGGTGGTATCGCATGGCGGCGAACGGCGGTGATCCCAACGCACAGAACAACCTCGGATACCTGTATCAGACCGGCCCGAAAGGAGTAAAGGATCTGGCGGAAGCGTCCAAGTGGTACATGCGCGCCGCCACCTATGGGAACTCCCTAGCTCAATTGAATCTCGGGCTTCTTTATCTCCGGGGTGAGGGAGTGCAGAAGAGCACAGCGGATGCCCTGCATTGGATCGGCCGTGCCGTGGATGCGGAATGCCCTACGGCGCTGGCAGCCCTTGGGTACATCTATGCCATCGGCCAAGACGTGCCTCAGGATCTAGACAAAGCGCTAAAGCTGACCCGGAAAGCCGTCAAGAAGCACAGTCCAGAAGGAGAAGCAAGTCTTGGGATCTTCTACGCTCGAGGGCTGGGTGTTCCCGCGGATGCGGTGGAAGCTGTGAAGTGGTTTAGAAAGGCGGCGGAGGCAGGTAGTTCCGATGCTCAGTACGGACTTGGAGTCATGTATGAGAATGGCCAAGGCGTGAAGAAAGATACTGAAGAAGCTCTGCGGCAGTACCGGCTTGCGGGCGAACACGGATCGACGCAGGCGCAAGCAGCTCTCGGTGAAATCTACGAACTTGGGCAAGGCGTCAAGGCTGATTACAAAGAAGCCGCCGGATGGTATCGCCGGGCTATCGAGCAGGGTGAGACCCGTTGCGCAACGCGATTGGGAGCGATGTTACTTCGCGGTGAGGGAATCGAGCGGGACATGCAGGAAGCGGTCAAATTGTGGACTTGGGCCGCGGAGCAGGGAAATGCGTACGCGCAATTTGACCTTGCAGGGCTGTATATGACGGGTACGGGCGTTCAGCGTGACCTGGTCAAAGCGTATTCCTTGTTTACTCTCGCCGGAAAAACGGTGGATGTAAGCAAGCAATTGAGCGAGCTTTCTTCCAAGATGAGTGAGGACGAATTGGCTAAAGTTCCGAGTCAAGACGAAGTGGCTAAAGTTCAATGACAGAGTGTCCGAAGTTGAAGGAACTTCGATGCATTTGCGCTTGGGATTTGTAGTTTCGCTGGTCATCCTCTTGTCCATGATGGCGCTGCGCGAGATGTACTCCAAAGTGATAAAGCCGCTGAGCTACAGGGCGCGGCAAAGGAAACCGCAGGGACTGAAACCGATCGCGGCGCTCTCTTGCAAAGCAGGGCCGCAACCTCTACGCTACTCACTGCATGCCTGATCTCTCGCCCGAACTGCTGGCGCTGGGTTTTATTTGGTACGTCGCGTTTCTTTTCTCCACCACTTGCCACGAAGCCGCGCATGCGCTGGCCGCCAAAATCGGCGGGGACGACACGGCGTTCGCGGGCGGACAGGTATCGCTCAATCCAGTCCCGCACATCCAGCGCGAACCCTGGGGGATGGTGGTTTTTCCGATCCTCTCGCTGGTCGCGACTGGCTCACTTTTCGGCTGGGCCAGCGCGCCATACGATCCGCTGTGGGAGCGGCGGCATCCCCGCCGGGCCGCGTGGATGGCGCTCGCCGGCCCGGCTACGAACTACATGCTGATGCTGATCGCGGCGCTGATACTGCGCCTCGGGTGGAGTTACCACTGGCTTCGGGTCGACGCAACCAGCGGCCGTGCGGACTTCCCCACGAGCGTCCTTGGCGTTTTCTTCTTCCTAAATCTGCTGCTCGGGACGTTTAATTTGCTGCCGGTTCCGCCGCTGGACGGCAGCACCGGCATCATGCTGTTCATGGGCGAAAGCCGCGCGCAGCGTTACCTGGACTGGCTACGGGGCAACAGTTACGTGATGGTTGGGCTGGTGGTGGCGGTTTTCGCGTTTGGCTACATTTTTGGACCGATTGAGCGCGTCGTCATGGATGCATTGCTGCCGGAGCAGTTGCTGTTCCCTCTCTTCCGGACAATTTTTCGACGGTAAGTTTGCTGCGCCATTTGTGAACACGCCGCTCTGGGCTGTCCCGCCGACGCACTGCTTCGCAGACCTTGCTATGCGCTAAACGCCTTACTTTCAAGTACTTTCTTCGTGCGACTGCTGCAACCCACCTCCCCGGATCGTTCCGTTCCGTGGCCTATCCCGCTCCGCCGGCAGGGCCGATTTTTTGTCCGCCCGGACAGGAATAACCGCAGTATTTTCAATGGAGTTGTGAAGCTGAAGCGGGACTTCCGAAATTCTAAAAACGAGCGGGGTGAAGAGGGTGCGGAAGTGGCACATGGGTTGCCAGGAGAGTTGGCATTGTGGGATTGGCTTCGACAAAGACGGCTGAAATCGTCGCTCCGAAATCTTCGCTGACACCGTGCATCCTGGATGACGATCCGGCGCAGTTGGAAATGCTGTCGGCAGTGATTGCGGATATGGGATACGAGGCCATCCCTACGTCCGATCCGGAGGAGGCACTGAAGCTGGTGAAGAGTGGCCCTTGCCGAATGGTGCTGGTGGACGTGCATAGGCCGGGGATGGACGGCTACGAGTTCCTGGATCGCGCGTTACGCAGCGATCCCGGGGTACAGGTCATTCTGATGACGGGAGATTACACGCTGGACTCGGCGCTGGAAGCGATCCGCCCGGGAGCGTCGGATTTTTTGCCGAAGCCCATCGACCGCGCGCGGTTCAAGAGATCGCTGGACGAAGTCGCGGCGCTCTACGATCAGAGAGGGAGGGTGAGGGCGATTGAAGAGCAACTGCTGAAGGACCTGGAATTTCACGGAATCATCGGGAAAGGCCCGGCGATGCTGGAAGTATGTGATTTTGCGCGGAAGGTCGCGCCTCACTACACCAACGTTTTGCTGGTGGGGCCGACGGGAACGGGAAAGGAGCTGGTCGCCAGAGCTATCCATCAGATCAGCCCGGTGAGCCAGCAGAAGCTGGCGCTCTGCAACTGTTCGGCGATGGTGGATTCACTGCTGGAGAGCCAGCTTTTTGGACACATGCGCGGGGCGTTTACGGGAGCCACGGACACGCGCCGGTGCTGTTCGAGTATGCCAACGGAGGAACGGTGTTCCTGGATGAGGTGGGAGAAACATCGCTGCCGATGCAGGCAAAACTTCTGCGGGTGATCCAGAACCGCGAGATTCAGCGCGTCGGCTCACCCGAGGTGCTGCATATCAACGTGCGGCTGATCGCCGCCACGAACCGGGATTTGCGGGCGGAGGTGCTGGCGGGACACTTTCGCGAGGATCTTTTTTACCGGTTGAGTTCGATCCAGATCCGCATTCCTACGTTGACGGAGCGGCTGGAGGATGTTCCGCTGCTGGTGCAATTTTTCCTAAAGAAATACAACACCGCTTATGGAAAAAACGTATTCGGGCTGACGCGGCGGGCGCAGACCGTTTTGCAGCGGCACGCGTGGCCGGGAAATGTACGCGAGATGGAAATTGTCATCTCCAGCGCGTGCATAACGGCGACCGGAGATTTCATCGATCTGGCGGATTTGCCGGAACAGCTGCGGCGCCGGGAGGTGCGTTCGCTGGAAGGTGACGACTGGAAACCGCTGTCGCTCGACGAGGTGCGCAAGGTGCATATCCAGCGCGTGCTGGGGATGTGCCAGGGCAACCGGCTGAGGGCCGCGCAAATTCCTGGGAATCGGGCGCACCAGTCTGTACCGCTACCTGAAACGCGACGGAATGGGGACCAGGATCGAAAAATCGCGGGGCGCCGCGGCCTGAGTTGCGGGAAATAACACCGTTCCAGCATTTGGCGGTATGACCGGCGACAGTAAGTTTTTGAACCGTCGGGGCAGCGATGAAACGGGCGGAGGGTGCGAGCGCGCAGGTCTGGAGAATCTAATTCGCCGATTCGGTGAGCAGTAATTTGACAATTGGCATGCAGAAGTTCAAGGATAAGGAGCAACCATGAGAAAGCTGTTTGCAATCGCACTAGTCACCGTCGCCCTGCCGGCTTGGGCGCAAAGGCCTGTAATGCTTGTTACCGGGCCCGCCCACTGTTCGCTGGGAAGTCCCTCGTGCAACGTTCCGGTGGACAGTGGCGGGACGGTGTTCTTCCGCTACACGCCAAGCAGTCACTACGGAAATACGGTCAACGCTTGGATAAACACGCCGGACTTTTCAGATGCGATAGGTCCGGTGCCTGCCACGCTCGTCCAGACCGTCAATGGAGGGGTTTGCAGCGTAGAAAATCGCTTCGACTTGACAATCCCACGCGTCGAAGTAACAGATGCCGCGGGCGCAAAGTACACGTTCAGCGGCGTACAGCACTTCAGCCAGTACTATTCGCGTGGTGGTGGTGGGCGAGGTGGCGGTGGTGCGGGCTGCCACTACAACGACCTTGGCAATGGGTCCTTTACGCTTGTGCGTGAAGCGCAATAAGAAGAATGCGCTTCCGGATTCGGGCGGACGACGGTCAGCGCAGTGGCGCGAGCGAGATTCGCCAAACAGTTCTTACCACCTCTGGTTCCACAGGTTAACCGCAAGCAGCCAGCCAGAAGCCTCCTGGAGCGCCGCGTGAAACGAACCCATACGGAACGCGGCGCTCATTCCTCCTCTACGCAAGCAACCAGCGATTCGCGACCCTACCGCAGAGCTCAAGACCAAACCTGCAAATCTTGGGATCAAGGCTATTGGAATGGGAGATCATTTCCATGTGGCGCCTCAATTGGGCCTGCCGCGCCACATAAAAGGCAGATGATGTGGTATCCTGCGAATCCCCGTTTCGCCAATCGAAGATTAGATAGCCGACCGCTTCGCGGTCGCATATGACAGTCGGAGTAGGGATCATGATTGCTCACAACCCCCTCCACGGATCCGGACGAGCGGCACTACCGCATCCGGCTCTTGCCTTAGGTGACGACGCCCATGCGGCGCAGGGGATAGGGATGACAGACGATAGGCACGGGCAGCCAGCGGTTGATGAGGCGCCGCATGCGATCCCAAAGAATGCGGCCGTTCTGACTGCGCCGCGACAGCGCGCGGTGCCAGAGCCGCCCCACTTGGAACCGAAAAATCCACAGCGCGTTTTGGTTCCGGGGCACGCCGTAATACCGAATGTGCCCACGTACCACCGCTTGCAGCCATTTGCCCTGGTCGGGGATGGGTTCGTGCATGCGTCGCTGAAGTTCGGCTTTCACCTCGTTCAGCTTCGTCTGCAGTCTCTTGCGTATCGTTTGCCGCAACACCGTAAACCGTCCATTGCTCCTCTTCTTTACGCATATATGCGTAAAGCCCAGGAAGTTGAACGTCTCCGGTTTCCCTTCTCCACGCCACTCCCGTTGGTCGATGGCATACGGACCAAACTCCAGAAGTCGCGTCTTCTCGGGATGCAGTTCCAGGTTGAACTTCTTCATTCGTTCCGTAAGTTCCGCCCGAAACTGATCGGCATCCGCTTTGCTGTGGAATCCCACCACGATGTCATCCGCGAAGCGCACCACGATCACATCGCCGTGTGCCCACTTTTGACGCCACGCTTGGACCCACAGATCGAATACGTAATGAAGATAGACGTTGGCCAAAAGCGGCGAAGCACTTC
>Ga0137409_10002775_pt1 | contig 18670 bp, 16 predicted proteins | sample CZODoug1_16funga_FD_122059 | JGI IMG/M metagenome (GOLD analysis project Ga0137409, IMG submission 122059) | Vadose zone soil fungal communities from Angelo Coast Range Reserve, California, USA - CZODoug1_16fungal (Hybrid Assembly) | ecosystem: Environmental > Terrestrial > Soil > Vadose zone... | reverse complement strand
TTCTCGACTTGTGATAGCGCGTAAGAAAAAGAGCCGCTAAAATTCCGGCAACGACTGCCGAACCAAACATGCCCCACTCTTGTGCCTCAAGCGATAGCATTTCAAGCAACATGTATAAGGCGACGAGGCTGCCAATGCCACAGGCGAGCCAGGCAACGAATACTCGTGCGGCTGGGGCGACGAAAAACCCGGCCGTGACGACGAGCACTGCGGATAGCCCGGAGCTGAAACAAAAAATGCACATCTCCAGTGGCCGCCACCAGGGCGCGGTGCACATACCGGAGACCATCTGCTCTTCCGGACAGCAGGCCTTTGCAGCTTCAAGGAGAAAGATGCCGATGATGAGAGCGGCGAACCAAGCCGCGACGCAGGCCACCGGCAACAATATCCATCTAAGCGCGTTCATCATCTGTGTGAACGAGAAGGGACTCCTCGTCATTGGCTCGTTCCTGGGTATTTGGTTCTTCTCTCCACTGCTTCCTTCAATTGTCCGTCAAAGACTTCCGTGTCATCTGGTTGATTCTGAGCCAACCGGCGAACGGCCTCCGGCAGAATGTGTTTTATTCCAATGTCCTGATTCAGGAATGTTGCCAATTCAAGATCAGAAAGGTGGTCGATGGGTTTCTTGTGAGCTGCGTGGCACCGCAATACGAGTGATGACGTAAATTGAGGTTCCTCCCACGCGCCTTCAATTTGCTCAAGAGATTGCATGTGTTTCAAACTCAACGCCGAACATCAGTGGCGCAGCCGCTGCCTGGAAGAGCCGGGTTATGCCTTTTTCGGCTTTCTTGCGGCCATCTCTCTTTTTGCTTTCGCATATAGTTTCTTGGCCTCGCGTTCGTTTTCTGCCACTTCCCCGGGATCACGGGGACGAGCGAACTGTGGCGGCACACCGGAGCCAGTCGGAGCTTTGATCTGGCGAAAAGAAATAAGCTGGCCCGGTTTGATATCCGGAAGCTGCCACTGCCAGCTTTCAGCGTCATTCCCCGTCATGATGTGCGCTCGCATGTAAGTCCTGGGAATATTTCCGACCATTGCCGCAAAGGAAGAACCTTCGGGTGGCACATAAATGCCGATGCGCTTTCCGTTAATCAAAACTTCAAGGGCGTTCATAGGCCGGGTTGTCATGTCACTGTCCTCTCAGCCCTGCTCTGAAGGGCTGGACGACAAACTTCCAAAGATACCAAACTCCGAACCCAAGGAATAAGACGCATGCGGCGACAGCGTAAGGTGTCGGCCAATGGTCGCGGGCGTAAAAGGTGATGGTCATGACTCCGACCATCCAGACCAACCGGTCGAGGACAGTAGCCAATATTTTGAGTCGTTTCATGGAGATTAATATGGATGAAGGGGAGATTTTGGCAATGGAGGGGGGCAAAATCTCAAATCGCAAAATCCAAATTCCATAAAAATGAACAAGTTTCGCTCCAGTGTTTGTTTGGTTCATCTCTTCACAATTGTCCCTGACTTTGTGATCCCAACCTGGACTCCGAACATCGTCTTTTGCTTCCACCATAAGACCACCTGTTCCTCGTTTCCTTTTTGGGGAGGCACATATTCGACCGGTCCCAAATTCGGCTCTCTCCCGAACACAGCTATTATCTCAGCATGATTGGTTGGGTATCGTCCGTTTTCCTTTTCAAAAATCTGCAAACCTGCCCAGTACCCTTTCACGGCTTCAGCTCTGCCGAATTCACCCAGCCCGCGCAACTCGCCCACGATCAACATATCAATATTCACCGGCTGTTCGTTGCGTATCAGGCGCACATCCCGGTCGTCCCGGCTGGCACCTGTCCGGTAACCTTCCATGTGCATCACCACGTCTTCTTCATGCTCCAGTCGCGCGCCGTTTTTCACCGTAATCCTGAGTCTCATCGAATCGTAATACACCATCAACTGCTGCTTTCGCGCCGCGCACCAGATGCGCAGATCCCCCAGCGCCGTTTCCTTGCAGGTCAGCGTCTCTTCTCCCGTGATGCCATTCCATTCGCGGCAGCTCTCGAAAACCTTATCCCTGAAGTACTTCCAGACCATGGCTGACCGCGCCACCGCTAGCGCCCGGTTCTGCGTGTCTTCGTAAATCTGCTCTTCTTCCGTCAGCTTCGCCGCCAGGTATTCCTGCGCCGCCTGCTTTGCGCTCTCATCAATCATCGGGCCCGTCTCCCAAAGACAGTAAACTATTTTACACGACCACTCTTAGCAATCCCCCACTCTTTTGGCAATGGATAGAACACTTCTTCTGCCTCCACGTTTCCATCAAGCGCTCTTGCAGCTCATCTTGCCGGACAGGTCTTGCCCTCTTGCCGACGAAAAAACGGCGGGGCTCCCGCCTTCCCGCGGAAGCCCCGCCGCCCTCGATCTAGCCGGTTTGCCCAGAGCCTTGAAAGCCCGCGTCAACGCTCGGGCGAACGGCCCTATCTATTGTAGGAATAACGGGAATAAACAAACTCCTCTCCCGTGTTGTTTCCCGGATAAAACCACACTTTAACCGCCATCGGCGAGTTGCTGGGCCGCTCGTCGAATTGAAAAATGGTTTCATCGGGTGTTTCAAAGCGCGTGTTCGGAATGGTCATGACTGTTGCCAGTAGTTGGTTTTCATCCCCATTCCAGATCTGCACGATGTGCCGGTTGGACGGGCTATCGGCCAGCCGGAAGACGTACGTCCCCGCAGGCAGAATCTGCCCGGGGATTTCCACGTCTTCGCCGAAAGTGACAATGGTTTTCTTGTCCCATTGATCCGCTCTCGCGCCCGGTGACAGTGTCGCCCCAAACAGGATAAACAACAGCATGCTGCACAACGCAACGACAGCTCCTCTCATGCCTTTCATGCTACGACCCTCCTAGTTGGATTGGCTGGGTGGACTGCTATGGCTGGAGTGGTGGCCCGGGCCAGCAAGGCCCGAACTACCTGAACTACACGGGCAGGGAAGCGGCTGGGTGGCTGAAGCCAGGAACCCATGGCGCAATCGCATAGCCTTACTCAGGTCCCAAGAACTTCCGCCTCCCCCCTGTGATGCCGCGACGTTGCCTCAGGTTGCGCGCGAATTTTTTTTCATTTATTTTCGTACGGGCACGATAAATCGTGCCCAGTCTTCAGGTTTTGATTAATAGCGGCGACGGAGTCTATCCCGACCCGGTCGGGACGTTCAACGTGTTTTCACCGGTCGTACTCCGAGGACATTGGGAACCGGCCAGGGGATCGAGTTGGAGTCATTTTCCTTGAAGGAGGTTTCGTAGCTGCCGAACATTTCTAGCTCAAAGCTGCCGGCGTGCACGTAAATCTGTGCTTCCGGCCCGCCTTCCAGGTGCTGAGCGGCCACGAGGCCGATGCCGGCGGCCAGCAATTCTTGGTTCAGGTCGTGCATCGAGAAGGGCGACCGGGAGAAAAGGAACAGGATGCGGCCCGCATCGTCTTCGCCCAGCGCGGCTTCGCTCCATTTTCTCGTTTGCTGGGTCCACTGGTTGGAGCCCGGGCGCTTTACCAACCGCAAATTCTGCACCGCGGAATTGTAATCCTGCTGGATGGATTGCATGGTGATTCCGGGAGCGTCGAGGTCAAAGATGTGGAAGCGCGAAACATCCTTGCCATCGCGCGGGTCAAATGCCGCAATGGATTGATATTTATTCACATGGCCGGTATAGACATGGTCGCGGAAACGCATGTAGCCAAGATGAGTTTTCTGGTCGGTTTCAAACATTCCGGCATTGATGGCCGCCACCAGCTTGTGTTTCTCGCACCACTCGCGGGCGGTGTGACCCGAGGATTCGCCGGTTTGGCCGACGCCAATCGCGGCCAATTCCCAAAGTTTGGGGTCCATGCGCAAGACGGCGATTCGCGAATCGCCCGCCGCGCTCGGCTCGCGCGCCGTCACGTAGCCCAAATCCATGCCCGGAGCGAGAGTTTTCCAGCTGGAATTTGTCTCGGCCAGCATGGGTAAAAGTCCGAGCAAGCAAACAAGGGCGATTGCACTGAGCTTGCGATCCAGCAATTTTCGACGAGAAAGGAATTTGCGGTTCATATGTTGATTCTTCTCAGTGATCGTGGGACATTCCGGGCATGTCGTGGGGCGGCGCAGATTTCCGCCGCAGCGCGGCCATTTTCGTATCATCGGCGGCGGCGAAATAGCCGACAGCGATTCCCATCGCGCCATCGCGCAAAAGTTTTCCGGTGGGATTTTCGTACGTTGCGGAAATTCTCAGGACGTCGCCAGCGGCAAATTTGTAGCCGCCTTCCTGGACGAATAATTTCACGGGCACGGATTCCAGATGTCCTTGCGCGTCCGACGTGGCGTCGAGCGTCGCGACGATGTCTTTTCGCGACACATCTTGCAGCACAATTTGTTTTCCATAATCGTGCATGTGCCCGCCAACGCCGAGCAGTACACCGTCGTACTTCACTGTTACCGATCCGGTCTTTTCGCTTTTCCCTGCTGGCACGTCATAGCTGGAATCTCCGCACGAGCCGACATCCATCCACGCCGGATAAACATTTTTGCGCGCCGCCGCGGTCGCATCGCCGGAAGCTTCCTGGAAGGGAATTACGACTTCGAGAAAGGTGTTGTCGTAGGACGTAGCCGTCGGGTTATACATCATCGTCTCGATGCGGATTTTGTCGCCCTTTTGCACGCGATAACCGTAGCCGGGAATTTCCGCCCAGTCGGTCATTTCACTACCGGCGCCGAAAATATGTTCCTCTTTGTTGGGGCAAAGAAAATCCGCACGATTTTCGTTCCAGAAGGCCACGTGATGCAGCACCGTTCCCGGAACGGCATTGCCGCTGGCGTCCACGAGTTTCGGATGATACGCGAGCAGCCAGCCGTTCAGTGGAGCATCCCAAACGAGATCCGGCGGCTGCGGCATTTTCATGTGCGAGGTGTGCGCCGGCAAATTCATGGGACCAATTCGGAGCTTGATGGTATGGGTGGCCACGTCGAAATTCGGATCGAGCTTGACGCCTTGAGCAACCGAGTGGTGCATGTTTCCCTGCATGAAGCGCGTCTTTTGCGCTCCGGAAGAATCTGCGGAACCACCATGCTGTATGTGCTCCATATCATGAGGTGGTTCTGCCGGTTTTTCCTGGGCAAAGACGAGACTTGCGCTCAGCAAACTCGCTCCGCAAATCAAAATTGTTTTCATCATCGGACTTCTCCGCGCTTGGTTTTCAGCCTGCAAGCGGAAACTTCCTTCATCATACTCCCGCGAAGCGAGCAGCGGAATTGTGCTGGAGTGGATGTTGCGTGGAGCGAGCAAGAGAAATTCGAGAATAGAAATGTGAAATGGAAACGCGAAAAGGAACTGCACAAAGAAAGCTGAAGAAAAAGAAAATGCGGCAATGTTTTCCCGGCAAGCACTGGGAAAACACTGCCGCCCTCCAAGTGGCCGTGGAGGAAAGTGTTGACTATTGTTTGTTGGGCGAGTCACCAGTGACGATGGGCAAATTTGTGCGGTGGCTCCAGTCTTCCCAGGAGCCGTCGTACATTTTCGCGTTGTAGCCGAGCATTTTCGCGGTGAAATAGAGAACCGTGGCGCGCTGGCCGATGTGGCAGTAACTCACCATCATATTTCCCGGCTTCAATCCGGCGCCGCGAAATAAATCCTTGAGCGCGTCCGCACTCTTGAATTTGTTGTTGTCCTGGTCGACGACGTCAAGATAAGCGAGATTCGTCGCGCCCGGGATGTGGCCGCTGCGGGGATTTCCATCGCTCTGCGAGCCGTTGTAAAACTCGTGGGTGCGCGCGTCGATGATACTGACGGCGGGCTGATTGAGATGGGCGCTAACCCAATCCGCATCGGCGACGATTTCCTTGCGCGGGGCGGGCGCGATGGAACCCTTCACGGGCTGCTTGACTTCATTCGAAACAGGATGGTGGGTGGCCTCCCACGCGACAAGGCCGCCATTCAAAATCGAAGTGCGATCACCGAGGCCGAGGTAGTCCAGCGTCCAGTAGACGCGGGTGGTGGGGCTCACCCAATTGGTGCCGAAGTACAGAATGACGTGTGAATGATTCGAAACGCCGAGACGTTCGAACACGGAGACGAGTTGCTCAACGGGCGGGAGTTCCAGCATCAAAGTCACGCCATGATTGTGGGGCGTAGAGATGCTTTCATACTCGAGGAATTGGGCGCCGGGAATGTGACCCTTGTCGTAGTCCTTTTTCTCGCCGATCTGAAGGAGCACGAGAGAAGGATCGTTGAGGTGATCGGCGACCCAGTCGACGGTGACGAGCATGGGTTCACGCGAGGCGGTGGGGGGATTGGCGGGGGCTTTTTCCTGCGCGATCGAACGGGTTCCAGGGAGCAGAAACACGAGAAACAAAGCGGAGAGCAAAAGTTTTTTCATCGGCTTATTCCTTGGGATCCTTAGGGAGCCAGGGCTCCTTATGACGTAATACGATATAGCGTAAGACGCCATAGTGTCAAGTACCGATGGAGGGCGGCTTCCAGGTGAAGTCCGGAAGCAAAGCAGATAGTATGCGGGGCAATGAAAACGCGCGAACGGTTGGCCCTCCAGACTCTCAGTGTGTTTTTGATGGTTGTTCTTTTCTGCCCAACCATCTCGGCGCAGAAGCCCGCGACTCATGATTTGCTGGTGCTGCAAAACGTGACGGTGGTGGACGTTCGAACGGGCGCGCTGCAGCCAGAGCAAACCGTCGTTCTCGAACGTAATCACATCTTGTCGGCGGGACCGAGCAAGTCGGCGAAGTATCCGCGGAACGCGGCGAGCGTGAATTGCCACGGGCTATTCCTGATTCCCGGGCTGTGGGACATGCACGTGCACTTAGTTTTCGGCGACTGGTTTCCAGACGCGCAAGAAATTTCGCTACCCCTATTCATCGCGAACGGCGTTACCGGCGTGCGGGACATGGGCAGCGAGCTGGACATCGTGCAGGGGTGGCGTGACGAAATTGAAGCGGGAAGAATGCTCGGGCCGCGCATTCTTACTTCCGGGCCGATGCTGGATGGGCCGAAGCCGCGGTTTCCTAGCTCGGTGGCAATTACCACACCTGAAGATGCGCACCGCGCCGTCGCGGATCTCAAGCGGCGCGGCGCGGACTTCATCAAGCTGCAGTCGCTGATTCCGCGCGAGGCGGTGTTTGCCATCGCGGAAGAAGCGAAAAAGCAAGAGATCCCGTTCGAAGGGCACGTGCCGGATGCGGCGCGGGCGAGCGAGATGTCTGAAGTGGGAATGAAGAGCTTCGAGCACCTGATCGGGATATTTGAGGGGAGTTCGCCGGCTGAAGATGAATTTTTGAAAGGGAGCAAGACTGAGGGAAAATTTCTTGCGACTTACGATGCGACGCGAGGAGTTTCGCTGGCGGCCATGCTGGCGAAGAATCAAACTTGGCAATGCCCGACGCTGGTGTGGGAACGCGGCGGAAACCTGATCGATGTGAGCGACTTCAGCAAGGACGTGCGCGCGAAGTACGTGCCGGCATCGTGGAAAAACAAGACGTGGAAGCGATTCACGGATGAAATCACGCAGGGCTACGGGACGGACGATCTTGCGACGCGCAAGAAATTTATCGAGAAGGAACTGGAGGTCGTGGGGATGTTGCATAAGGCCGGCGTGCCGTTTCTTGCAGGGACGGATACACCCGCAGGCGTGCACATATTCCCAGGCTATAGCCTGCATGAGGAATTGCAACGGTTCGTGGCGGCGGGATTCACGCCACTGGAAGCATTGCAAACGGCGACGATCAATCCGGCACGCTTTTTCGAATTGGAAGAACAGGCCGGGACGATTGAAAAAGGAAGGATCGCGGACATGGTGCTGCTATCGGCCAATCCCCTCGAAGATATTTCCAACACGCAGAAGATTGCGGCTGTCATCTTGAATGGCCAGTACATTCGCCGCGCCGATCTCGACAAAATGCTGGGCCGCGTGGAAGCCGCGGCGCACCACTAGGGCTTGTGGCTGAAGGAAAAAGGGGTGCGCGGAAGAAATCAGAGCCGAGTCCCATGGGCAAAGTTGGCGTCCGGGGCAACCGGCGGAGGTTGCGATGAGTTTGACTCTCTGTTTTTTACCGCTGCTCATGTGTCTCGCGGCGTTCTTTGGCTGCAAGAGCAACCAGGGCGGGACATCCAAGGAGGCTCCCACGATCATCTTCCGAAACGCTGACGGCCGCACGCTTACGATGGACGATCTGCGGGGAGCGACCGGGACGGTTCACTACGAGATTTTCGGTCGAGAGGGCGTGCCCGCTGAAGCGGAGTTACTCCACGAACAGGCACGACGGGCTGGCGGGGCCGGCGATTACAAGAAGGCTCTAGTTCTCCTTGAACGAGCATCACAACTCGCACCTCGGTGGCCGTACCCCGTTTATGATATGGCTTACACCTATATGTTGACGAAGGACTTCGACAGCGCGAGGCAGTATTACGCGAAGACCGTAGAGTTGTCTCCGCGAGGCTATTTTACCGCGATCACTGCTCTCGATACCCTGACGCGGGAGAAAAATGGCAATCTCCCGGCCGGAACTTATTTGGCGTACGTTTCTCTGGAATGGATTGACAACCCGGAGAAAAAGGCTGAGGTTGTGCGCCAACTGGTTAAAAGTGTTCCGCAGTTCGCGCCGGCTTGGAAGGAACTTGCGAGCATGTTGCCCGACGGCGATCCTAATCTTCTCGCAACCATCGAGAAAGGACTGGCAGCGGACCCGGATGCCGAAACGAAGGGGATCCTGCGGATCAACAAGGCGCTGGTGTTGAATGGGCAGGGGAATCATGAAAGTGCGATCCGGTTGCTGGGTGAGTTGGCCCTCGACCCCAAATCAACCTATGCGACTGAGCAAATGGCGAAAGTCAGCCTGGCAATGCTGGCGAAAAAATGAATGAGTTGCCCGTATCTGCGCCGCCGCTGACAATCTGCGGGAAATCCAGGGATCCCATGTGGTTGCGCTCAACAGGCGGGCTGTTAAATCCCCACTAATCACGTAAAGCTTGCAAGACTGTGGCGGCCAACGCGTCAAGGCGTGGATTTGGGTTCCGGGAATCCCACGCTCCTAACATGCATGAGACTGAACCTGTCCTCGTTTTATTGCGTGCAGCGTGTTGCCGCGAGACTGAGCCACGCCAGAACCTAGCGTCTGTTGCCACGCCACTGGTAAACTTGCCTGCACTCTGAGGTACCTTGGGAATGAAACTGATTCGATTTGGTGAAATTGGGCGGGAGAAGCCGGGCGTGCTGCTGGAAGATGGGACGCGGGTGGACGTTTCGGGATTTGGCGCGGACTATGATGAGGCGTTTTTCGCGAGCGCGGGAATTGCGAAACTTAAGAACTGGATGGCGGCGCACGCTGGATCGGCGCCGCGCGTTTCGACGGCAGTGCGATGGGGAGCGCCGATTTGCCGGCCGAGCAAGATTGTTTGCATTGGACTGAACTTCCGGGACCATGCGGAAGAGAGCGGGATGGAGATTCCCAAAGAACCGGTGATTTTTTTCAAGGCGACTACCTCCCTGGTGGGGCCGAATGATGCGGTGGTGATTCCGAAAAACGCGACCAAGCTGGACTGGGAAGTGGAACTGGCAATCGTGATGGAGAAGAGCGCGAGTTACGTCAGAAAAGAAAACGCGATGGACTATGTCGCGGGATTTGCGCTGCACAATGACTATTCGGAACGCAGTTTTCAATTGGAACGCGGTGGACAGTGGGTGAAGGGCAAGAGCGCGGACACGTTTGCGCCGCTGGGGCCGTACTTGGCCACGAAGGATGAGATTCAGGATTTCAATCAACTGGGAATGTGGTTGAAAGTGAATGGAGAGTTCCGGCAAAGAGGATCCACCTCGAAAATGATTTGTAACGTGCCGGGCCTCGTGGCTTACGTGAGCGAGTTCATGACGCTGCTCCCGGGAGACGTGATCAGCACGGGGACGCCGCCGGGCGTAGGCCTGGGAATGAAGCCGCCGCAATATCTGAAGGATGGCGATGTGGTGGAGTTGGGGATCGATGGCTTGGGGGAATCGCGGCAGGAGGTTGTCGAATACAGATGATGGTACGAGTCGCGGCCCCGTGATTGACTAGATTCGCGGGCGCGTGGTCGAGCGGCGCCCGGACCCGGAGCTCAAGCACTTCGACGCGATGTCGCGGAAGTATATCGGTAACCCTGGCCTTACCGCGACGAGAAATCTCCAATTGTCTTGATCATCGAAGTCACGAAAGGGCGCTACTCGAAGCAACCCTTCGAGCATAGGCCGCCTGCGGCCGCTTAGGCGCGAGCGGTGGCTGAACCTCGGGCAGATCATTGGCCACCAGAAGCGGGTTTTTGTGAAATGACCTGGGTGAGCAAGCCAGAATTGTCTCAAAACAGGGGTTCACTCCCTCGTCTCAGAATCCGAGCGAATCATTTTGGAATTGAGAGAAATGCTCTAGAATAGAGGGTACTCCAACTGTGGGCGTGTAGCTCAGCTGGGAGAGCGCGTGCTTTGCAAGCATGAGGTCGCAGGTTCGAACCCTGTCACGTCCACCAAATTTCTCCCTGCCACGAATCAGAATCCCTGTGACTTTTCTGCCGAAGGGTTTGCCTACCCCTTGCGGTTGCCGGCCGTTTTCTGGATCAAAGGCAGAATTTCCCTCTGAATTGACTCTTCGTTCGAGATGGAAGTCACCCCTTCGAATAGCCACCAATGTTCGACGTGCAGGGTGCTCCCGCCCGGCTGCAAATCCACAACCGGGCCTAGCGTTTCCAATTCCAAAAATTCCGAGTTGGTGAAGACTTCGAAATTACAGCCGTAATCTGGATACTGCTTTCCCGGTTGGACTGCGGCTCGTTTTAAGAAAATGCAACCGGCTCGGACGTACGCGCCCCACTCTGCAGGATTGAAAAGTCCGGTCATTTGTTCGGGAAACCGTCCGACGGGTTTTTCGTGTTGAATTAGTTGCAGGTACTCCTGGCCAAGAATCCATCGTGGATCGGTGAAATCGGTGAATGACCACAGAGTCAGCGGCCCGACGGACTGGAAATGATCTTTGTCCATGGCCCCGCGCGGCGGAAAGGGAAGAATCGCGCGGCCGCCCGGTCTCAATATTGTCGGCGCCCAGGGGGCCAGCCGCGTCGTCTCGCTTCCGTGGTTGGTGATCGTGTGGATGACGATCACCTGCGATACTCGCTCGTCTAGTTGCAGTTCGATTTGGCGCTGCAGACCGGTTCCCGGAAGTTCGCCTTCGATTGCCGCGCAGAAAATTGCTCCGAGCGTAGTCTCCTTTACCACAACTGGATGATTGTCGGGATAGTAGGTGCGCTCAACTTCCGGCCAGGCCCACAGGCGATGCCCTCCGTAAAGGCGAAACTCCGTGCCACCGATTTTGCCTGCCTGGCCGTCGAATTCGTGAAATTGATTCTCTTGTCCGCAGAAACCATAGCGCACGACGCGCGGGCCCACATCAGAAAGAACGACGAGCTCTACCGTTCCATTCGAAAGATGGAAGGCGTTTTTCCAGCCGCGATATTCCTTCTTTTCGACGCGAATCACACGAGTTCTTTCGCGAATTTCTTGATTTTTTGCCAAGCGGCGGCGATTTCATGCATGTCCTCTTCATCGCCCAAGAGAGCCGGTTGTGGTATCCAGATGGTTTCGTAAGCGGCGCGATGCGTTTGCGGATAGCGTGCCTGTAGAAAAGCGTGCGACTCCTTGGCCTGTGAACCGCACAGGCGCTTGCGATATTCACCGTTCTGAAACACGTCCAAAGCGTGGACCGGCGGATAGCTCGCCTGATTCGGGATGCCCTCAGCATTCATGGCTTCGATTAGGCGCTCCACGCTCGCCCCGGCAAACTCCTTCGTGTTCACATGGAAGATGTAGGCGTAATGCCCGTTGCGTGTGCAACGCGGGTCTAGTGTTTGCGGCGTAATTCCCGGGATTTGCGAGAACAACTTGTCAAGCAAACGCGCGTTCTGGTGGCGATGGCGCGTCTGTTCGTCCAAGCGGGTCAACTGCGCGCCAAGTATCGCGCCCTGCCATTCGCTCAAACGGTAGTTGGAGCCGTTGATGTAATGGCTGTAGAACCATTCTCCCGGCACGCGGCCGCAATCGTGGACGCTACGCGCCTGCTTCTCGAACGCATCATCGCTGGTGATGATGATGCCGCCTTCGCCCGCAGTCATCAGCTTACTGGATTGAAAGCTGAACGTGCCCGCGGCCCCGTGCGTTCCGATGCGGCGGCCTTTCCATTCCGTGGCGTGCGCGTGGGCGCTATCTTCGACCAGGGCAATCCCTTTTTGCTTGGTGAGCGCGACCAGAGCATCGAGGTCGGCGGGGTGCCCTCCCATGTGTACGGCGATAATCGCTTTTGTGCGCCCGGTAATGGCGGCCGCGGCAAGGCGCACATCGATGCAGTAAGTTTCCTGTGAGACATCCACCATGACTGGAAGCGCACCGGCATAAAGCACCGCGCTGGCGGTGGCCACGAATGTGAAATCGGGAAGGATCACTTCATCGCCCGGTCCAATCCTCAGCGCGGACATAGTGACTTCCAGCGCCGCGGTTCCGTTGGTCACCGCAATGCCGTGCTTGGCGCCGTGAAATTTCGCATAGTCGTTCTCGAATTGCAGCGTTTTCGTTCCCGGGGTCCTCCACCACACGCGGCTTTCCAGAACTTCATCAAGCGCTTTCCGTTCGCGCTCATCGAATTGCGGCCAAACCGGAAAAGATTTTTGTTTTGTCTTTCTCCCCCCGCTTAACGCAAGTTCCGCCATGTTGCTGCTCCTGTACGGCAATCGTCAGCTCGCATGATTTACGAGAGAAAGAAAGTTGGTAGCAATCGAAGTTGCTCATAAAGCTTGCTTGACACAAGACTTTGCCTGCAATATGAACTCGATTCAATAAGGAAGTTTTTGTCAGACGGGAAGCCATGACCCTTCAAAATCGCAAAGCTCTTCTTTCAGCCGCAGTCTTCTTTTGTTGCTTTGCCATCCCCGATGCAATTCTCGCGCAGACAGTAAAGCTCCACATCTCCTCAAAAGCGGGAGATCGGCTCGCGGCCAAACCCGATCTGCTGTTCAGCGATGGCCAGCTCTCTTCTGGCGCAACTTTTGAAATCAACGACGCTGTGAAGTTTCAGAAGATAGATGGCTTCGGCGCTTCCATCATGGAAGCGGGGATCCTGACACTCAACACCCTTCCGGCGGATAAGCAGGAAGAAGTCTTGCGCGCGTTGTTTGATCCGCAAGTCGGCGCGGGCTACACGGCCATGAAGACGCCCGTCGCTGGGACCGACTTTCAATCCGCCGGGCCGTGGTACACCTACGACGACACGCCCGGGGACGTCGAGCTCAAGAATTTTTCCGTGCAACGCGATTTTGGCCCCAACGGTGTTGGCACTTACATCCTGCGCGCCCGCAAATATGGCCACTTCGCGTTGCAGGCGCCGATGGACTACCCGCCGGACTGGATGCTCTTCGATGTGAAAAGACATCAGGACATTCGGCCGAAATACTATCCAGTGCTCGCAAAATATTTCATTCGCTACCTGGAGGAGTACAAGGAGCGCGGAATTGTCGTCGATTATCTGAGCTTGTTTAACGAGCCAGAAGAGGTCTACACAAAAATAAAATATCCGGAGATTGCGGTGCTATTGCGGGATTTCGTGGGCCCTGCGCTGCAACAATCAGGTTTGACGACGAAGCTCATGATGAGTGAAGCGCCGGAACGAAAGGTAGCCTACAAACGGTACCCAGTGGTGCTGGATGATCCGGCGGCGCGCAAATTCGTTTCCGTTGTCGCGTATCACGGCTACGATTTCAAGAATTTCGATAAGATTGCGGAGTTGGAGAAGAAATATCCAGATCTGACGTTCTGGATGGACGAACTTTGCTACGCCTACGAAGCCGGTTATCCCAAGAACAAAAAGCTGCCGATCTACGATTTCGACGACGGCGATGTCTGGGGCAATATTATTTTCAGCGATTTGGAAGCCGGCACATCCGCTTGGCTGTATTGGAATGCCATTCTGGATGAAACCGGCGGCCCCTGGGCGGTTTCTCCCGTTCATGGAAATCCGGACCCTAACATCCAGCATCCCGTGGTGATCATCAATAAGAACACTCACGAAATCACTTACACCGGCACCTATTACTACCTCGCGCATTTCAGCAAATTTGTCCGGCCGGGTGCGGTTCGCGTGCAAACCAGTGGAGTTGCAAAAGGTATGCGCGTGATGGCTTTTCAAACTCCCGAGGGCGGGTTTGTCGTGCAGTTCCTCAATAGCTTGCAGCAGGACTCGGGGGTCAATTTGACGTCCAAAGGTCGGACTCTCCACGTCGAATTGCCCGCGCGGTCGATTAGCACTCTCACCTGGTGACCCGAGTGTCGCTGTTGGAACAAATGTTTTCCGTTGCAGCCACGTCTGCAGGGTCTTGATTCAATGAACCGAGTGTCGGCTAAACGAGAGTTCCCTGAAGTACTTCGCGGAGTAGTTCCTGTTTCTGCGTGGTGAGTTTTTTGCCCTGCGCGGTCAGGTAGAACACGTCGATGGCCTTGTGTCCCTCCGTGTCGATCAGCGCGACTTCGATATTGCATCCCAGGCGCGCCAGCGCCGAGCCCATCTCGTAGAGCAATCCCGGGTGGTCCTGCGTAACAATTTCGAGCAGCGTGCTGTGCGCCGATGACGAATCATCGAAATTGATGCGCGTTTCGACTGTGACTTTTGGCGCGCGCGCGCGGCTGGCACTTTCGCGCCCTTTCAACAGCGGCTCCAGCGGCGCTTTTCCGTTTACTACGTCCTCGAGGCTCTTGCGGAAGCGCTGGCCCTCGCTGGGGTTCAGCTCCAGCGTGCGATGCAAATCGGCAAAGTGAAAAGTGTCCAGCACCACGCCGGCGGCATTCGCAAAGGCATCCGCTTTGTTGATGTTCATGCCCCAGCCGGCCAGCACGCCCGAAATCGTAGCAAAGAGCGCCGGGCGGTCCGCCGTGAGCAGCGTCAACGAGAACCCATGGCGAGTGGCGAGAAGTTCCGTCTGCACGGGGTCCGCGCCCAGCTTGCGGTACAGCGCAAAGTGCGCCGCAATCTCCGCCGCGGAATGCACCGCCAGGTAGCGCCGCGGGAAGCCTTCGAGGAACCGCTCGATCTCTTCGCTAGTCGCATCGCCGGTCTGCGCCTTCACGCGCTCGAGCAGCGAGCCCTCATCGGGAGCGTGCAAGCGGTCACGGTCCAGCGTGCGGCTGAAGTGGTTGGAAGTGGCGACGAAAAGCTGCCACAACATTTCGGCCTTCCACGGCGTCAACGCTTCCGGATTGACGGAGTGAATGTCCGCATAAGTGAGCAGGCACAGCCGTTGCAGCCGCTCGAGAGTCGTGACCGACTGCGCGAAAGCCGAAACGGTCGCCGGATCAAAAATATCTCTTCGCTGTACGGTAGCGGACATGTCCAGGTGATGTTCGATCAGAAAATGCACTTCTTCTTTTTCTTCCGGCGAAAGTTGCAGTCTCTTGGCGGCGCTATCGAGGGCCGCGAGGCTTCCCGTGATGTGATTTTCCACCGGCATTCCTTTTCCTACGTCGTGCAACAGCAGCGTCAGGATCAGCAAATCCCGGCGCTCAGCGGTTTTCCACAGCGGCGCGAAATGCGCTCCGCGCTCATCCGGAGGCTCCGCCAATTCCTGCAGGTGCTCGATGGTGCGCAAGGAGTGCTCGTCGACCGTGTAGCGATGGTAGAAATCGCGCACCACCAGAGAGTCGATCAATCCAAATTCGGGCAGAACTTCCGTCAAAAGAGCGAGCCGCTGCATCGAACGCAAAGCCACTCCCGGATAATCGGAGCCCAGAATTTCGCGCAACGTGTCCCATGAAATCTCCGTGTTCTTGGGAGGGAGTTCCGGATGCGTCAGGATGTATCCGATGCTGCGCTCCGCCTCGCGGCTCAGCGGAGTGCCGGTGCGGGCAGCTTCAGCAAAAAGTGAGTAAGTGACCGCGCGGTCCGATAATACCGGCTGGTCGATTACCTCGAGCAGTCCATCGCGCACCGTGAAAACTTTGCCATCGCCCTGCTCCGTCTTGGCGGCGCGTGCCGCGTTGAACAAGCGCTGCCGCAACGTTAACGGTACGGCAGCTTTCTGCTCCAGATAGCGCAAGAGCTGCCGGTTCAGCGTGCGGGCGTGGCGAAAATACTGGCGCATCCATTCAGCGGGGGTGCGTGCTACTCCGTCGCCCACACCCAGCGCATGTTCTGCGGCCGCCGCCTGCAGTTCGTAGGTCAGCGTGTTGTCGTTCCGTCCATTGCTGTAGTGCAGAAAGCACCGGATGGCGCTGAGAAAATCAACCGCCGAAGCCGAAAGCTCTTCCTCGGCGGTGGTGATGCTCCGGATCCCCTTCTTTTCGTCGACAATCTGCCTCAGCCAGATGGTGGCTTGGTAATCCCGCAGGCCCCCTGGAGATTCTTTGACGTTGGGCTCGAGATGAAAAATCGTATTTCCGTAGCGCGTCAGTCTTTCCCGGGTCAGCCTGTGAATTTGCGCCAACAGAAAAGGCCGCGCTTGCTTCTCCGATGCGGGAAGCACTTTGCTGTCCAGTCTTTCGAAGAGCGTGGCGTCGCCTGACAAGAACCTGCGATCCAGCAAGGCCAGGTGGAACTCCGCATTGTCCTCTTCAATCCGTTTACACTCTTCCAGCGTGCGCCCCGCCGAGCTGACGCGAAATCCAATATCCCAAAGTGTCCGTGAAAATTCAGAGATGAGTTGCCGCGATTCCTCCTCCACTTTCTCGTTGCCCAGCAAAAACAAAATGTCGAGATCCGAGTACGGGAAGAGCATCTTCCGCCCATACCCGCCCAGCGCCAGCAGGCAGAGCCCTTGCGTCTCGCGATTGTGCACCCGCAGGACTTCTTCAAAAATCTGCCGGACGTTGCGGTCCGCCAGTTCGCACTGCGCTTGCAGCGTTTCTCGCGCGCTGGTACCCGATTCAAATTGTTGGCGGATGCGTTGCCGTTCGGCGTCGGCTTGCGGGCCGAGCACCGACAAGGGCGTTGGGGAATCTTGCATGTTTTTTGCGGGTGGGAGGCCCGGAGTGAGACTGGAGCGTGCAGCGGTCGTCACGTTGCACGCCCCGCGGTCAATTCGCCGGCTGCCGGACGGCCAAGAGTGATTGCTTAGAGCGCGTTTTCACCGCGCTCCTCGTTGCGAATCCGGATTGCTTCCTCAACCCTTGATAGGAATATCTTACCGTCCCCAATCTTTCCTGTCTTGGCGGTCTTCAAAATTGTGTCCACCACGCGGTTGGCCAGCGCGTCCGGCAGCACCATTTCCAATTTTATTTTCGGCAGCAGGTCAACCGTGTATTCGCGCCCTCGATACACCTCAGTGTGCCCCTTCTGGCGGCCGTGCCCGCGCACCTCCGTCACCGTCATCCCTTCGATGCCGATTTCGCGCAGCGCATCCTTCACCGATTCGAACCGCGAGGGCTGTATGATTGCCTCGATTTTCATCATGAGTGTTTCCGCTCCGCCCCCTGCCTGACGCACCTTTGACCGCTTACATCATGACTCAAGGTTGTATGCCTCTTCGCCATGCTGAGTAATGTCCAGTCCATCGCTCTCGTGCTCTTCCGAGACGCGCACGCCGGTGATCATATCCGTGATCTTGAGAATCAGAATCGTTCCGAGCAGTGCAAATCCCCACGCGATGAGCACGCCGACAAGCTGGTTGCCGACCTGGCCCCAGTGTCCGTCAAGGCCGCCCGCGGGCTTGTCCGCCCCAAAGATCGGGTTGATCACCGTCTGTGCAAAGACGCCGGTGAGCAACGCTCCGATAGTGCCGCCCGCCCCGTGCACACCGAATGCGTCCAGCGCGTCATCATACCCGAAGATGGCCTTGATTTTCGTCACCATCAGGTAACACACCACCCCTGCAATTAATCCGATGGCCAGCGCCGGCATCGGGCCGACAAATCCCGACGCGGGCGTAATCGCCACCAGTCCCGCCACCGCCCCGGAAATCGCGCCCAACGCGCTCGCCCGGCCATTCTTGAGCCATTCCGCGGCACTCCAGCCCAGCGCCGCCGCAGCCGCCGCGAAGTGGGTAGCCACGAATGCACTGGTTGCCAGGCTACTCGCTGCCAGTGCGCTTCCCGCGTTAAACCCGAACCAGCCTACCCACAGCAAACAAGCCCCAATGAAACTGAGCACCAGACTGTGCGGCGGCATCGGCACCTTTGGATAACCCGTGCGCTTCCCCATGTATAGGGCGCACACCAGCGCCGAAACGCCAGAAGATATGTGCACGACCGTTCCGCCCGCGAAGTCCAGGCATGGGAACCTGCCTCCCACGGCGTTCAGCAATCCGCCTTTGCCCCAAACCATGTGCGCCAGCGGCGCATAGACCACCAGGAACCACAGCGTCATAAAAAGGACCGTTCCGCTGAACTTCATCCGCTCCGCCGTCGCGCCGGTGATCAGCGCGGGCGTAATAATGGCAAACATCAGCTGGTAGACCATGAAGGTGGCCTGCGGAATCGTGCCCGCATAGTCCGGGTTCGGCTCGGCGCCCACGCCCCGCAAAAACGCATGCTCGAATCCGCCAATGACCGGCCCATTCCCGCCAAAGCACAAGCTGTACCCCACCAGGGCCCATAGCACGGTGATCAGCGCCATCAGCGCGAAACTCTGCATCATAATCGCCAGTGTATTCTTCCGCCGCACCAGCCCGCCGTAAAAGAGCGCCAGCCCCGGCCCCGTCATCATCA
>Ga0137409_10002773_pt1 | contig 18676 bp, 17 predicted proteins | sample CZODoug1_16funga_FD_122059 | JGI IMG/M metagenome (GOLD analysis project Ga0137409, IMG submission 122059) | Vadose zone soil fungal communities from Angelo Coast Range Reserve, California, USA - CZODoug1_16fungal (Hybrid Assembly) | ecosystem: Environmental > Terrestrial > Soil > Vadose zone... | reverse complement strand
AGAATGGTTGAGCCCGATTGCGTCCAGGAGCCGCTTGGAATCCCTCCCGGCACGCCAGCGGCACTCCAGTCAATCGCCCGGGTGGGATCGAGGATTCCAGACCAAGCTTGTGCGTGCGCGACACCTGGAAGAAATGCGAGCACAATGAGGGGAAATAAAAGCAACTGCGCGCGTTTCATTTGGTCTCCTAAACGCCCCGATGGGTTAGCCACCCGTGTTACATTTGCATGAAAAGGAAGCAATCATACGTCTCTTCGCCCTAATCAGATTAGGTCTATAGTCAATGTCAAATCTACTGGCAATGCGTACAGTTTCCGACCAGGGTTGTGACCAATACCTTAGCCAGCAGACAGCAGCTTCTGCGGCCACAAGGTCTGCAGCCACTTGCCTCCAATACTCGGTTTCTATTTCTAGCATGTAGGCTAAGGCTCGCCGTTACAAGCACTTACCTCGATCTGAGAGCCAAGGTATGGCGACATTCTCAAATCGGAGAAGCAAGAAATCAACAGCGCTGGGGAGCCACCCTGCGTCATCGATCCAGAGCAATACTTCCTCGTCAAGCATGGGGGGTTAGGATCAGGCACATGGCAAGAGGTAGATCGCGGTTGTTATCAGTAATCGAACTTTTTACTACAATGGGAGAACGGGGTGGGATAGGGCGCTTGGCAAGAGTGCTCTACAAAGTCCCGCGAGCTGGGGCCCACCTGTCTTTTTTGATGTGTGGTCTGTTTTTCCTTGTTGGCTTGTCGACGTGTTTTGCCGGAGATGTGGTTCATATTCACGGCAAGCGGCAGCACCCCACTGAAGACGAAACGGTTCGGAGACTAGCTGATTTTTACGGCCTCACGCTCTATACGGTTGATGTTGGCTCCCAAGATGCGGTTAATCGCGCGATGTCGCGGATGAGGAGCCCTGGTACCCTCGCCGTCCTGACCTCGCAAGATGCGCTATCAGAACTCGACAGGAAACAGGTTCAGGCGGCTTTACGGAGACCGAAGGGGCCGGGCATCCCGATATTGGTGTTTGGAGTCACAGCCCGAGAAGATGCGAACGAATTGAAACTCTGGTCGGGTGGTGCTCTCAAGGAGTGCGCGCCGCTGGCAAACGATTTTCGGCCAAAGGTGCTGGAAGTAAGGAGGGCAGGGGCACTGACCCGCACGCTCGCCGGCTTGGACCTTCCTGCAGTAGCTTCCCCCACTTGTAGCATGCAATTTGAGCCAGCGGCCGCGATGCAGACCGTGCTCACCGCGCGTGGGGACGGCGGGGCGAATGCTGCGGTTCTAGTTCGCGCTCAGTCCAAGACTGCTGAGACATTCTTCGTCCCGCAGATGGAGCCGTTTGACCTCTCGCGGCTTGACAATCCCTGGCAACTGCCGACGGTTTTTTCCTCTATGGCGCCGTTCATCTTGTTTCTGTCCTATGCGGCTGGAGATTACGGATGGCACTTGGACGGGCACTACGCCAACTTGACAATAGATGATCCATGGCTGACTCAGCCGTACGGTCATCTTGATTACCCCGCCCTGCTGGTCCAAATGGAGAATCACAATTTCCATACGACCATCGCTTTCATCCCATGGAATTTCGATCGTAGCGAGCCTGCCATCGTCACTCTATTTCGTGCACACCCAGAGCGGTTCTCCATCTGCGTCCACGGCAACAACCACGACCACAAGGAATTCGGCGACTACGCTACTAATTCGCTTGGTGAGCAGATGGCGGACATTAGACTGGGGGTCGCAAGAATGGAACGATTCCGCGCCATGACGGGCATTCCGTATGATCGATTCATGGTTTTCCCTCATGGAGTTGCACCAGAAGGGACATTCGCGGTGCTCAAGAGATATGACTTCCTGGGAACGACAAATCTTGTGAGCGTCCCTCTTGACGCCACCTTTCCAACCGATCCAGCATTTTTGCTGCGGCCGTATACGGTTGCCTTTGCGAATTTTCTCAGCATGTCTCGCTATCCCGTCGGCGGGCAGCTTCCTCAATTGGAGATCGCGATCCAGTCCTTTCTGGGCAATCCATTGCTGCTTTATGGTCACGAGGATCTTTTTGTGGAGGGCATCGGCGCGTTTAACGCATTCGCAGACTATGTTAACCAGGTTCAACCTAATACGCAGTGGACGAACCTAGGCGAGATTGCACGTCACTCGCATCTGGTTCGGCGGCGCGAGGATGGTGCGTTCGAGGCTCGGATGTTCTCCAATGAAATGGACCTGAAGAATCCAACGGATCGCGATGCAGTGTTCTACATTAAATGGGAAGAAGACTTCTCATCGGCTATTCGTTCGTTGACGATCGACGGCGTTCCTACTGCTTTTGAGCGGTCCAAAAATATGGAAGCTCTTCGTCTGGTAATTCCAGCGCGTCAAGTCCGGAAGTTCCGTATCGCGTATCAAAATGATCTGGGCCTGTCCCGCGAGGATATTCGCAAAAGCGGGGTCCGCACTTATGCCCTGCGACGGATCTCCGACTTCCGCGATTTGTACCTTTCTAGATTTAGCTGGGGCCGAGACATCAAAAAGTACTACTACCGTCATGGCTGGAATTTAATCGAATTGTACCTGGAGCAGAAATGGTGGGTCTACGTAACGTGTATGGCGTTAGCGTTTGTCGTACTCCGGTATCGCCGGCTGAGAACCAGAAAACAAGCCGCGAAGAAAGCTACGAATTGAGCACCTGTAACCACATAGATCGCCTGCAGGAGCTTGTCGTTCACGCTATTTAACTCCCGGAGATATGCTCTCCGTAGTTGGAACCGGACCGAATTTCGTGCAAAGGTGTGCTCCGAGAAGGCAGTCTTCCGGTATGATGTTTCATGAAACTAAACTACCGGGGGTTTTCGAGATTCACCTCGAATCCAACCTGTCGAGCGCGGGTTCCTTGCGCGCATCTGGTTCCAGAGTGGGCCGCTGTCGGTCGTCCCCGGACGTTACTGGAGTAGGTCGCGCCGGCGGGAAGCTTTGCATGAAGACAACATACAACGTCCATGACAGGCCTTTTTTTGTCGCAATCGTAGGATCAGACCTGTTTCGAAGAGGGGTTGCACGAGAATGAGAATACTGTTGACAGGCCATAAGGGCTACATCGGCACCGTCATGGCACCGCTGATGGCCAACGCGGGCCACGAAGTGGTGGGATTGGACAGCGATCTTTTCGAGCAGTGCACCTTCGGCGATGCCCCGCAAGAATTTCCTTCCATCCGGAAGGACGTGCGTGACGTCGAGCTGAAGGACCTCAAGGGTTTTGAGGCTGTCATTCATCTCGCGGGACTTTCGAACGATCCACTGGGCAACTTGAATCCGAACCTGACGTACGACATCAATCATCACGCTTCGGTGCGTCTTGCGCGACTCTCCAAGGAAGCGGGCGTGAAGCGCTTCCTGTTTTCCTCTTCGTGCAGCACGTATGGCGCGGCCGGCGACAAAATTCTGGACGAGACTGCGGAATTCAATCCAGTCACACCCTATGGCCGCTCCAAGGTGCTGGTCGAGCAAGATGTGGCCCTTCTGGCGGGGCCGGAGTTCAGCCCCGTGTTCCTGCGCAATGCAACAGCTTACGGCGTTTCTCCACGTCACCGGTTTGACCTGGTGCTCAACAATCTCACGGCGTGGGCGCTGACGACGGGGCGCGTATTCATCAAGAGCGACGGCACGCCGTGGCGCCCGATCGTGCACATTGAAGATATCTCGCGCGCGTTTCTTGCGGCTCTCGAAGCCCCGCGCGACGTGATTCACAACCAGGCGTTCAACGTGGGGCGCAGCGAAGAGAATTATCAGATCCGGGATTTAGCCGACATCGTGAAGGAAACCGTTCCCGGCTGCACGGTCGAATTTGCGGAAGATGCGGGCCCGGACAAGCGCTGCTACCGCGCGGATTTCGGCCGGATCAAGAAAGCGCTGCCGGCTTTCCAGCCAGAGTGGGATGCGCGGCGTGGCGCGCGCGAGCTTTATGAGGCGTACAAGAAAGTTGGCCTGCGCGCGGAAGAGTTTGAAGGCGCGAGATACAAGCGCATCGACCACATCCAAGGATTGCTGGCGTCGGGGCGCCTGAACACGGACCTTCGCTGGCACTCGCGGGAGGCCGAGCACGTGCTGCAAGTGAAGAGCATCTGACAAGATTGCTGCCGAGCGACTGGTGAGACTTGATTTTTACGGAAACCAAGCTGCGAGGCGCCTTTCTGATCGAACTGGAAAAACACGCCGACGAGCGAGGTTTTTTTGCGCGGACATTTTGTCAGGAAGCGTTTGAGGCGCACGGGCTGAATTCGCGAGTGGTTCAATGCAACGTATCGTTCAACCGGCGCAAAGGAACACTGCGGGGAATGCATTTTCAGATTGCCCCGTTTGCCGAAGCAAAGCTGGTGCGGTGTACATCAGGATCGATCCATGACGTCATCATTGACTTGCGACCTGCCTCGCCGACGTTCAGGCAGCACTTTGCAGTCGAGCTATCGGCAGAAAACCGGAAAATGCTCTACATCCCTGAAGAATTCGCGCATGGATTCCAGACATTGAAGGACGACACGGAGGTTTTCTACCAGATGTCTCAGTCCTATTCCGCGGAACATGCGCGAGGCGTCCGCTGGAACGATTCGGCCTTTGGCATCGACTGGCCTGCTGGTGTGCGTACAATTATCGAGCGAGATCAAAATTACCCGGACTTCCTTTCGTGAGAACGGCCTGAACGTCTTGAATATAAATGAACTCGAGAACGGTTTCGATCCTCTGGATGAGGGACAAGCGATGTACCGCTTGATCTCCCAGCTTTATCCCATTTGCCGCAGTATTACGGGGGACGGTCTTCGCCAGACTCTTCGCATCCTGCAGACACATATTCCGCTTGAAATGCGCGAAGTTCCTACCGGTACGCAAGTGTTCGACTGGACGGTGCCGAAGGAATGGAATATCCGCGACGCCTACGTGAAAAACTCAAAAGGTGAACGAGTTATTGACTTTGGAAAATCAAATCTGCACGTCGTCAATTACAGCATCCCCGTTCAGCGCCGCATCTCTCTTTCTGAATTGAAAGAGCATCTCTTCGCGATTTCGGAGCGCCCGGATTGGATTCCCTATCGGACTTCCTACTACAAGGAAAGTTGGGGATTCTGCCTTTCTCAACGTCAGCTCGAAGCGTTAACCGAAGACGAATACGAGATCAACATCGACTCGACGCTCAAGGATGGTCACCTCACTTACGGTGAGTACTTCCTCCCTGGGGAAACGCCGAACGAGGTATTGATCTCCTGCCACACGTGCCATCCGTCTTTGTGCAACGACAATCTATCCGGCATCGCGCTGGCTGTTTGGCTGGCAAAGCATCTGAGAGGGTTGCCGCGGCACTATTCCTATCGCTTTTTGTTCATTCCCGGCACGATAGGCGCCATTACCTGGCTCGCCCTGAATGAAGACAAGCTTCCGCGCATCAAACACGGGTTAGTCCTCAGCGGAGTCGGGGATGCTGGCAAACTCCACTACAAGAAGAGCCGCCAGGGCAGCGAAGAAATTGACCGGACAGCTGCTCATGTTCTCCAGCATTCCGGGAATCCGTACGAACTCCTGGAATTCTCACCGTATGGCTACGATGAGCGCCAATACTGCTCGCCTGGAATCAATCTTGCGGTGGGGAGGCTCTCGCGCACTCCGCACGGTACCTTTCCGGAATATCACACCTCAGCTGACAACCTGGAGTTCGTATACCCGGATAAACTAGGTGAATCGTTCGCTGTCTGCCTGGAGATACTTTTGGTCCTGGAGAACAACGGAGCTTTTGTGAACGTGAGTCCAAAGTGCGAACCACAGCTGGGAAAGCGCGGCTTGTACCGCATGATCGGCGGGCAGTCCGACGCCGGGGTGAACGAGATGGCGATGCTCTGGGTGCTCAATCTTTCCGATGGAAGTCATTCTCTGCTGGATATAGCAGAGCGATCTGGTATTCGATTTGAGTCCATCCACAAGGCCGCGAATGCGCTACGGGAACATCGCCTTTTGCGAGAGAAATTCGAATTTGTGCCGACGACTGCAGGCTAGCCGGCGGAAAAGGATAGAACTATGAATGCAATCTTTTTGGATGCGCCCGTCAAGGACGATAAGCGCCGGGGACTTCTCTATCGCGGGCAGTTGCTGATCTATTCCCCTACCCCGAGCTCACTCAAGCTCGTGAATTTCGCGCGCGAGATGGCGCAAGAAGCCTTCCATCCCCTTGACCCGGAAACCGCTCAGTTCCATCTGCCTGTGGAGCGTTTCGCAGAGATCCTTGCCGAGCTGAAACCAAAGTTCATCCATGCCCAGAAATCGAAGGAATGCATCCAGGGAATCTTGCGCGAACTCGGTGCGGACCCAGAGAAGACCTATTTTGACGTCCCTCGCATGCGCACGTCCACGAGTGATGATTACCTGACGTCGGGAATCGCTTACGCCTTCCATCCCCATCGCGATACCTGGTATTCGGCGCCGATGTGCCAGATCAATTGGTGGATGCCCATTTTTCCGATTGTCGCGGAAAACGCCATGGCGTTTCATCCGCGTTATTGGAGCCAGGCGGTGCGCAATGGCTCTGCCGAATACAACTACGCCGAATGGAACCGCACCAGCCGCCAGAATGCAGCGCAATTCGTGAAGCAGGATACTCGCAAGCAACCCAAGCCGGAAGAGCCGATGGAGCTTGATCCCCAAATCCGGGTGATTGCCCCTCCCGGTGGCCTGCTCTTGTTTTCGGGTGCACAGATGCATTCGAGCGTGCCCAACAATTCCGGCCGCACGCGTTTCAGCATCGACTTCCGCACTGTTAACGTTGACGACGTTGCCGCGCGCCGCGGAGCTCCCAACGTGGACTCTGCCTGCACCGGGACCACCATGGGCGATTATCTCCGCGGCACGGACTTGGCGCACGTGCCGGAAGAATATTATTCGCTCTATGAAACCCAGCCAACTTTTGCCAAGCCGGAGGAATTCGAAGCCGCTACTTCCGCTTAGGAGAGCAACGGTTAGCAACGCCATGACGACAGAAAGCCCAACCGATCAGAAACGGGAAGTTGTCGTGCAGAACCTGTGCGACAAGGTAGCCGTCGTAACGGGCGCAAGCTCTGGTATCGGGAAAGCGATTGCCATAGCCCTCGCAGGAGAAGGCGCTCAAGTATGTCTGGTTGGCAGGAAGCTCGACGCCCTGGAAGATCTGGTCAAGACCGCGCAGCAGCATTCGCTGCGGGCACGCGCGTGCCGCGCCGACCTGACCCGCGACGAAGACATTCACGCTCTCGTTGCGGATTTGGAGCGCAATGGCGGCCGCGTTGACGTCCTGGTTCACTGTGCGGGAGAAATTCGTCATGCAGAACACGCCCGTGCTCCACTGTCGGATTTTGATGTCCAGTATCGAGCGAATGTCCGTGGACCTTATCTCTTAACCCAGAGTTTGCTCCCATTGCTACGGGCCGGTTCAGGACAAGTGGTTTTCATCAATTCGAGCAGCGGCTTGCGCGCGCGCGCCCGCTCGGGGCAGTTTGCCGCAACGCAGCACGCCATGAAGGCCGTCGCCGACAGCCTGAGGGAAGAAGTAAATGCGGATGGTATCCGCGTTCTCTCCGTTTTTCCAGGACGGACGGCGACACCTCGTACCGAGCAGCTGTTTCGGGAAGAGCGCAAAGCGTACCGGCCCGAATTGCTAATGCAGCCCGAAGATGTGGCGGCCATGGTCGTTCACTCTCTGAAGATGCCGCGGACCTGCGAGATCACGGAAATTAGCATGCGGCCTTTGTTCAAATCTTACTAGGATCATTGATGACTCGGACAAATCAATTCTGCTGCCGCTTCTGCGGAACGAAGCTGGAACACACCTTTGTGGACCTGGGGATGTCCCCGTTGTGCGAGAGCTACCTTAGCGCGGACCACCTAAATCAGATGGAGCCGTTTTATCCGCTACATGTCTACGTTTGCGAAGAGTGTTTCCTTGTGCAGCTCCAGGAATACGTTACGCCCGAGCATATCTTCAGTGATTACGCATATTTTTCCTCTTACTCAGACTCTTGGCTTGCGCATGCCAGCAAGTACACCGGTCAAATGGTGGAGCGTTTCGCCATTGGCGCGCAGAGTCTCGTCGTAGAAGTGGCCAGCAACGATGGCTACTTGCTGCAGTACTTTGTCGAGAAGCAGATACCGGTATTGGGAATCGAACCCGCGGCAAACGTCGCTGCTGTCGCGGTTCAGAAAGGCGTTTCGACTCTCGTCAAGTTCTTTGGCGCGGAAACAGCACGCGAACTCGCGGCCTCCAGCAAGAAAGCTGATTTGCTCCTCGGCAACAACGTCCTCGCGCAGGTGCCTGACCTCAATGATTTTGTTGCTGGGATGAAAATCCTGCTCAAACCAGCTGGCGTCATTACCATGGAGTTTCCTCATCTCCAGCGGCTCATGGAGCAAAATCAGTTTGACACCATCTACCACGAGCACTTCTCCTATTTCTCTCTAGTAACGGTGGAAAAAATCTTCGCTGCACACGGTTTGACGCTGTTCGATGTCGAGGAGCTTCACACGCACGGCGGCTCCCTGCGTATCTATGCGCGGCACGCAGAGGATTCTTCGAAACCTGTTAGCGCCCACATTACTGAGCTCCGCGCCCGGGAAGAATCCATGGGATACTCGCGGATCGAGACCTACTCACGTTTTGCTGAACAGGTCAAGGAGACGAAACGCAAGCTTCTCGAATTCCTGATCGAAGCTAAGCGCAGCGGAAAGAAGATCGCGGGTTACGGCGCGCCCGGCAAGGGCAATACCCTGCTGAATTATTGCGCGATTCGGACTGACTTCCTTGACTACACGGTGGATCGCAACCCCCACAAGCACGGCAGGTTCCTGCCGGGCACACACGTTCCAATTTATCCACCGGACCGCATCCGGGAGACTCGGCCTGATTATGTGCTCATCCTTCCGTGGAATTTGAAAGACGAGATCATCAAACAGAACGGTTTCATTCGCGAATGGGGAGGCATGTTCGTCGTGCCTATCCCGGAGGTAAAGATTTATGCGTAATAACTCAACTGCGCAGAAAACCGTTTCGTGCAATGCGCGGAGCAGGAAAAGGGGGACCCTATGAAAGTGGTCATATTCTGTGGGGGGCTAGGAATGCGCTTGCGGGAGTACGCCGACAACGTCCCGAAGCCCATGGTGCCGATCGGTTATCGGCCCGTTCTTTGGCACGTGATGAAGTATTACGCGCACTTCGGTCACAAGGACTTTATCTTGTGCCTTGGCTATCGCGCCGATGCCATCAAGCAGTATTTCCTGCACTACGACGAGTGTGTTTCAAACGACTTTTCGCTCTCAAAGGGCGGGAAAGATCTGCAGCTCTTCAATAGCGACATCCACGATTGGAACATAACGTTCGCTGAGACAGGCATGCATTCAAATATCGGTCAGAGACTCAAAGCCGTAGAGAAGTATCTGGCGGGCGAAGAGGTGTTCCTCGCAAATTATGCGGACGGCCTGACCGATCTCCCGCTCCCCAATCTCATCGAGTTCTCCAGGAATCACGGCAAGATCGCCACTTTTGTTTCTGCAAAGCCAAATTTAACGTACCACGTTGTCTCCGCCGGCCCGGGGGGTGTTGTGAACGAAATTAAGGCCATTCAGGATTCCAATCTCCGCATCAATAGTGGCTATTTCGTTCTCAAACAGGACATTTTCAAGTTCATGCAGAACGGGGAAGAATTAGTTCTTGAACCCTTCCAGCGCTTGATTCGCGAAAAACAATTGGTGGCTTACGAGCACAATGGTTTTTACGCTTCCATGGACACGTTTAAGGACAAACAGCAGTTGGACGATCTGTATGCCCGCGGCGATGCTCCCTGGGAGGTTTGGAAAAACTCATCGCATCGCGAAGAGGTTGTGGTTCCGGCAATCGGGACCAGTGGGGACGACGCCACGTAGGCCAAAAACGACCTATGCTAAGACTTACTCTCGGTGAGCTCAGCAGGCCCCCGCGCCGCATTCTCTGCCTGGGCGCCCATTGCGACGATATCGAAATCGGATGTGGCGGGACGATCTTGCGGTTGTTGCGGGAGGATCCGGAACGTGAGATCTATTGGCAAGTCTTCAGCTCCAATCCAACACGAAAACGGGAAGCAATAAAAGGTGCGCGCCTGTTTCTCGGAACAGCCAAATCCAAGAAGGTCGCGGTCCGAAATTACCGTGATGGCTTTTTCCCGACGCTTCATCCGCGAATTAAGACGGAGTTTGAGAAACTGAAGAAAGAATTTGTTCCGGACTTGGTCCTGACACATTACCGTCACGATCTGCATCAAGATCATAGGGTCATTTGCGAGCTGACCTGGAACACGTTTCGCAATCACCTCATCATGGAATACGAGATTCCGAAATACGACGGAGACCTGGGACAGCCGAACTTCTTCGTGCCGCTCGAGCAGGAAATTTACCAGAAGAAGGTCCGTTACATCATGGATGCTTTCGAGACGCAGCACGCAAAGCGTTGGTTCGAGCAGGAAACATTTCTTGCTCTCATGCGCTTGCGGGGAATGGAATGCGTTGCCCGGAGCGGCTACGCCGAGGCTTTCCATTGCCGCAAGCTGGTGCTGTGAAATTACTGGAGCGAAATTTGTCTCATGTTCTTGTCCTGGTGAGGGTTGCATACGAGGATTTTCCATTCGGACGGGACGTATTCTCACAATGAAAGACTTAAAGGAGAGGATAATTCGTGGTGGTTTCGCCAAGATTTGCGGCCAGCCAGCAAGTTTCCTCTTGCGTATGGGCTCCTTGATGGTGTTGGGCCGGCTACTCTCGCCGAAAGAATTCGGGTTAGTCGGTATGGTTACAGCCATTGTCGGCGTGTTAAGTCTGTTCAAGGATTTCGGACTTTCAACGGCTACAATACAGCGAACTAGCGTTACCGAACAACAGACATCAACATTATTTTGGATCAACATCGTGGTTGGCGCGATACTTGGGCTTCTGTCATTGGCGATTGCGCCGGCTGTCGCTGCCTTTTATCACGAGCCCCGCCTTGTTGGCGTAACAGCTGTGTTGGGGGCTGGATTCCTTTTCAACGCCGCAGGAGTTCAACACTCGGCGCTTCTTCAACGGCAAATGCGCTTTACCACCACTGTGGCGATAGACATTTTCTCCCTTACTATAAGTATTGCGGTTGGAATTGCCATGGCTCTTAAGGGATATGGGTATTGGTCTCTCGTAGGAATGACGGTTACATTACCGCTCATATGTACCATTTGCATGTGGCTGGTCACGGGGTGGGTTCCGGGCAGGCCTCGCAGGCGAGTCGGAATCCGTTCTATGATGCGTTTTGGCGGAACGATCACCTTGAATGGGCTTGTCGTTTATGTTGCCTACAATCTGGAGAAGGTTCTTTTGGGTCGTTTCTGGGGCGCAGAGGCAATCGGAATCTACGGAAGAGCTTACCAGCTCATTACAATACCTACTGAGAATCTTAATTCAGCCATCGGCGGGGTGGCGTTCTCGGCGTTGTCTCGAATCAAAGAGGACCAAGCTCGCTTCAAAAGCTACTTCCTGAAGGGCTATTCTTTCGTTGTGGCAATGACCATTCCTATCACCTTGTTTTGCGCTCTGTTTGCACATGACATGATTTTCGTGGTCCTTGGACAAAAGTGGATGGAGGCAGTCCCTATTTTTCGCTTGCTGGCGCCAACAATCTTGATCTTTGCGCTCATCAATCCCATGGCATGGCTGCTTTTTTCGCTGGGACTGGTTGGACGAAGCTTGAAGATTGCGTTGGTTCTCGCTCCGCTTGTGATTGCAGGCTACGTTGTGGGCTTGCCCTATGGGCCTAAAGGTATCGCGCTCGCTTACTCGACAGTGATGACGCTGTGGGCCGTTCCGCATATTGCGTGGTGTGTCCGCGGCACAGTGATTTCCTTACGCGATATTTTTGATGCTGTGAGGCGACCGCTGGTTTCCAGTGTCGTGGCCGCAACGCTGGCCTTTGGACTCCAATTTGTTTATGGTCGCTTGCTGACTCCACTGCCTAGGCTAGTGTTAGGGAGTGCCATACTTTTCGGGACATACGTGGGCATGCTCCTCTATGTCATGGGGCAGAAAGCCTTCTACCTGAACCTAGTTCGCGCATTGGGAAGCCGTCCTATTGTTGAGGAGACGACTTTGGTTTCGCCTTAGCGACCAATCAGAGATTCGGGTCAGCGGGGAGCGACTCCGTTCTGGGCACAATTTCGGAGCCCTCCAACGTTCCCACAGGACAGCCAATCCCTAATGAAAGCCAGTCCATCGGAAACGGCGATCTTAAGTACAAGTGGGCACTGGGCTCGCGCGATGTGCCACTGTTACCACTCCAATAGCTAACATCCGCTGTGTGTTCGACCCGCGCGGCGCTGGGAGCGATTCGGCAATGCCATAGATAAGCCCGTAACCTATGTCCGGAATATCTGGTTTGCTCCCCCGCGGAACGCGGTTGCCGCGAGCGCCCTTCCGACTGGCTTGCGGAACGTGTATTGGCGGTCTCTTGCGGGCTGCAGGAGACTTGACCTTCGTGAGCTGCGAAACCGACTCAGAACGCAGGGTTGCCTTGGCACGGTTGGCAACAGCCATCCTTTGCTTCTCCTGCTCGGGGCGATGACTTGGTACTCTACATCCATAGAAAACAGTTGGGACTAAGCATGAACACTACATCGCGGCCACTGGTAAGCATAGTCATTCCTGTCTACAACGGCGCTGAGCATCTTGTGGAGTGCATCGAAAGCATCTTGGCGCAGACTTATCAGAACTGGGACTGCACTATCATCAATAACTGCAGCACCGATGCGACCGCAGAAATCGCACGCCGTTATGTTGCGAAAGACGCGCGTATCCGCGTTCAGGAGAATGAGAAATTCTTGCGGGTGATCCCTAATCATAACGTCGCATTACGTCAGATTTCTTCAGCGAGCAAGTACTGCAAGATGGTCTTTGCAGACGACTGGTTATTCCCCAGGTGCATAGAGGAAATGGTTTCACTTGCCGAGGAATATCCATCGGCTGGGATTGTAGGGGCCTACGGCCTGCAGGGACATGAGGTAATGTGGGCGGGGCTGCCATACCCCAGCAGACTGGTTTCCGGTCGCGAAGTCTGTCGCCGGCTCTTTCTCGAGGGGCTGTATGTGTTCGGCACCCCAAACTCGCTGCTTTATCGGACGGACCTTGTCCTAAGTCACGATCCGTTCTACAACGAATCAAATCTGCATGCAGACATGGAGTCATGCGTTGTGCTCCTCAAGAGCTGTGATTTTGGCTTTGTCCATCAGATTCTTACTTTCAAGAGGGTGCGGCCTGGATCGATGGGCGCGATCACGGAAGATATCAACACCATAATTGCCGGTAGACTGCATGACCTGGTGGTGCACGGTCCGGACTTTCTGACTCGGGGAGAGTTCGAGGTCAGTCTGGGTCAGTTCGTATCCAAATACTACAACTTCCTTGCTGTCAGCCTGATGCGGGGCCGCCGTGACAGAAAGTTTTGGGATTATCACAAAAGAAAATTGACTGAGGCAGGCCCTGGATTTAGCCGCGTTCGTTTGGCGAGAGCGATTCTGGCAAGATTGTTAAGGGCGGTGCTGAATCCCAATGAAACCATGGAGAAGCTGGAGAAGGGTAAGAGCCACGTGAACTTGGAGAATCATTTGCCAATCCATGATAGCAAGCAGAAGGTGGTTCCGGACCAAGGAGACATAACACGATAAACGTGCACGATCCACGCAGGGTCGAAAGACTCAACCTGAAGGCCGGAGAATGGGTGGAGGTCCGCAGCCCTCAGGAAATCCTGGCGACGCTTGACGAAAAGGGCTGCCTTGAAAATATGCCCTTCATGCCGGAGATGTTTGCATTCTGCGGCCAGCGCTTTCGTGTCTACAAACGGGCGCACAAGACCTGCGATACGGTCTTTCCCGTTCGCGGACGCCGGGTCAACGCGGCGGTGCATCTCGAAACGCGTTGTGATGGACGAGCGCATGGCGGGTGCCAGGCCGGGTGCTTGATCTTCTGGAAAGAGGCTTGGCTAAAACGTACCAGCTGCGACTCCCCCAGCGATGATTCCTCTCGCGTCGAAGCCGATTCGGGAAATATAACTGCCGCGTCAACCGCCGAATGCATGGAATCTGACGTCTGGGCGCGCGCGAAGGCGTCCGACGCGGATGGCGGAGAGCCCGTGTATATATGCCAGGCCACGCAGTTACCGTATGCGACTGCCGAGCTTACCTGGTGGGATATTCGTCAGTATGTCGAGGACTACCGGTCAGGAAACGTAGGTCTCTGGCGTATTCTCTGTGGCTTAGTCTATTCGACGTACTACAACCTCAGTCAAGCCGGTATCGGACTGGGACCCGCGATGCGGTGGTTCTACGATAGGTTCCATGTACTCTGGCGAGGAACACAGTTTCCCAGGAAGCGCGGAACTATACCCGAGGGACAGCCAACACCGACGGCGGCTCTCAATTTGCAACCGGGTGATCTCGTGCGCGTGAAGTCACAGGAGGAAATCCTCAGAACGCTGAACACCGACAGCAAGAATCGCGGACTCCTATTCGATGCCGAAATGGTTCCTTATTGCGGCGGGACCCACCGAGTCCTTAAACGCGTCACCAAAATACTTGATGAGAAGACTGGAAAGATGCAGGAGATGAAGAACCCTTGCATCATCTTAGACTCGGTCGTGTGTCAGTCCCGATATAGCGAATGCCGAATGTTCTGTCCCAGGAGTATCTACTCGTATTGGCGGGAGATTTGGTTGGAGAGAATTGCATCAAATGCCCCTGACGCCAACGAAGCAAAGGTAACTCAGTGATCGAACTGATAGCCTCGTCATTCAGCCGTGAGCATACTCACAATTGAAATACCTTGAGCTTTGGATTCTGGGATTGTAAAGAAACCAGTACTCCTTCGGGCTAAAAGACTGAAGTCAAGAAGAAGAGTTCGGTCGCATCATTCGGCAGACCAGCGAGGAGTGCGACTTTAGGGATTACTATCCTCCGCGTTCCCGCGAATAGTAACTCTTCATCGGCTATTGCGATTTTGCCAGTTTGTTGCCCCTTCTAGTTCTTTCCGCCATAACTTGCACGGCCTCTACGAGGCTTGTCTTTTGTAGCCGCGATACAGACCGCACATTTCCAGGATTCGGGGCTTGAAAGATTCGCGGCCTTTGATCCGAGAGAAGTCCCGGTTCCAGCGCTGGGACGGTCGTCCCAGGGGGAATTTCGGACTCTAGTTAGGAGAGCAAGTCTTGACGCGACCTGTTTTCCCGCTCCCAAAGTAGTCTTGTAACTATATGAAAATAAGTAGTTTAATGGAGACATCCTGGAATTTAGCGTTTATGCACCATTTTGGAAGCTCATTGGTAAATGTTGGCAAGGGTTTTCACCCTTTCAGTCCGACATTTCCTGCGGAAGGGGCTTGAGCTCAAGGTCGGTTAACAGGGGGGGACGTAAACTGCCAGCTGTCAATCACTTGACCGATGTGCGTCCTGGGCTATGCCTCAGCTGTCGCTGCACCCTGTGGCAGGTTGATTGCGAGGAGAGACTGTGGATAGGTGACGGTTTATCGTCAAAACCAAGCTGGACTATGTTTTCAGCGTCTTTCCGACGCAGTCGTTTCACAGGGAGCTTCTGAATTAAGATGATCGCCGAGCGCACCCGTGACCAGTGGTATGCACTTCAAGTGAGAAGTCGCTGGGAGAATTCGACAGCGATTTTGCTCTCCAGCAAGGGATATCAAACCTTACTTCCTACATTTAGGGCCCAGAAGCGCTGGCGTGGCGGGCCCAGGGAAGTGCCTGTTCCTTTGTTTCCGGGATATGTCTTCTGCCAATTTGATGTGCACAAGCGTCTGCCTGTTCTCGTGACCCCGGGCGTGCTCTCTGTGGTCGGAAGAGGTCGCATTCCTGTTCCAGTTGAGGATTCGGAGATCGACGCCATTCAGAGGGTGATTTCCTCCGGTCTCAGGGCTGAACCTTGGCCCTACCTAGAAGTCGGTCAGCAGGTCCGAATTGAGGATGGGGCGTTGAGCGGCCTTGAAGGAATTCTGACCAGTTTCAGGGGAAGCCGTCGGATTGTAGTTTCCGTTTCCTTGCTTTGCCGGTCGGTAGCGCTGGAGATTGACAGGTCCGGGGTCTGCCCGATTCAGTCAGCGCGAAGCACATTGGTTGGACAACTCGCCATTCCTCAGTTGCTCGAACCGGTGCTCGCTTAATCTGACTCATTTTGTCGCTCGGCCGCGGATTGAGCGTAAGTAGGTTGAGTTTCGATAAACAAAGTTTTGAAGCTGCTCGAGGAACTAGGGAACAGAATCCGCTCCAGGGATCGCACGAGGTCCGAACACAGATGGGAAATGCCTACTTGAGAATTCCGGCTCTCTGGGAACAAGGTGCACGCCGTACGAGGAATCAAAAGGTTATGTCTACTTTTGATTCTTCGGCTGCAACGCGGACTCATGTCTTGCAAGAAGAGACGTTCCAGAACATGCTCACGTTGGAGCGTCGCCGAGCAGAGCGATCTCGTAAACCGTTCGTCCTGATGCTGCTCGATGCGAGTCTATCCTCTGATGCCGGTACAGCCGACCTGTTGATGTCGCGTGTGACGTCGGTCCTTTTGAAATCCACCCGCGAAACTGATCTCGTCGGTTGGTATAAGAAGGGCGTCATTCTGGGTATCCTCTTCACTGAAGTCAGCGTGGAGGTGACGACCCCCATCACTGAGATTTTGCATTCCAAAGTTGTAAGTGCTCTTCACCATGAGCTCAGCGGGGAAATCGCTTCAACGCTTGCTGTCACGGTTCATCTCTTCCCGGAGAACCGGGATCAAGATGGGGCCGGACCGGTCGCAGATACCAAACTCTATCCAGATCTCTACGGCCGAGGCTCAAAGAAGTCCCTTCCTCAGTCTATTAAGCGCGCGATTGATATTGCGGCAAGTGGTGCGCTGCTTCTGATTCTTAGTCCTCTTCTTGCCGCGATAGCGCTTGCAATCAAGCTAACATCCAAAGGCCCCGTGATTTTCCGGCAGGAGCGGTTTGGACAATTTGGAGCTCGCTTTAAGTGTCTGAAGTTCCGAACGATGTATCAGAACAACGATTCAAGAATCCACCAGGAATACATCCAACGATTCATTGCCGGCCAGTCTGGCAGCGAAAACACCGAACCGGGAAAGCCGGCCGTCTACAAGATCACGAACGATCCCCGCGTGACACCGATCGGGAGGTTCCTTCGGAAGACGAGCCTCGATGAATTTCCGCAGTTCTGGAACGTTTTAATAGGTGAGATGTCTCTTGTTGGTCCTCGTCCACCGGTGCCCTATGAATTTGAAGCCTATGACATCTGGCACCGCCGGAGAGTTCTTGAAGTTAAGCCCGGTGTTACAGGGCTGTGGCAAGTCAGCGGCCGGAGCCGCATGTGCTTTGATGACATGGTTCGACTAGATCTCCGATACTCCCAGTCCTGGTCACTCTGGCTCGATCTGAGGATTCTCATTGCGACTCCACGTGCTGTTCTCGGTGGTGAAGGCGCTTATTAGTGTTGTGTCCCTAAAAATGACTAGACGTGCCGCCCTTGGGTTTTGCACTGTTCTATTCATTCAAGGCGGACATCGTCAGCGGCCGCATTGGACTCGTCGATAGCCGTACGACCTGCAAGACGTTTCAGATCGTGACTTAGTACGGTCGGAACGCGCAACAGCTCCCTTGCCTTAATTGCCCGCGCCCCTGGGTCCCGCACTTGTCTAACGCACGTAAGGTCCGCCGTGGCGGGGGGAGGCCAGTTCCCATCCCTGGAAACAGCATGCACAATGTGTACATTGGAGTTCTCTTTGCCAGCTTGTGGGAAACCTGGAATCTCTCTAAGTCCATGCAAATCATAGGGATGGTACTTGTTCAATTGGAAGGTCAAGTGCTCTCCTGATTCTGGGGAGTCGCTTAGCAGGTGTGTCCGCGTGCGTCCGCGGTAGTATGTGGGCAGGCCTGTCTTCACCGTCAACCGTGACCTACTGGGGCAGGTCAGTTGGATGGCTCTACGCTCTTTGATTTGCTTTGTGGCGGTATTCACTGCCGCGAATTTCTGTGCGTCTGTTTTCCCTGAGAGGGTGTTTCTATGTTGATTCGTTTCGGCAGCCTTGTGTTTTCAAGATTTGCTCATTTGGCGAGTCGGTTCAGTACGCTGCCACTCCTTTTCTTGTTCGGGGTAACTTTTGGCCACGCACAGAGCTCCACGATTGCCTATGTCCAGAGCAACTATGCGGCCCCCCAGACACCGCAAACGACGGTGGCGGTGCCGTACACAGCGGCGCAGACGGCGGGAAATCTGAACGTGGTGGTAGTCGGTTGGAACGATTCGACGGCCACAGTCCTCTCCCTTAACGATACTAGCGGAAACATTTATTCTCCTGCCCTGATCCCGACAGTTCAATCAGGAACCGCCTCACTGGTAATCTACTACGCGAAAAATATTGCTGCCGCACCGGCTGGCGCAAATTCGGTAACTGTGACATTTGCACCGGCGGCGAATTTTCCTGACATTCGGATAGCGGAATATAGCGGGCTGGATCCTATTAATCCGCTGGACGTCGCCGTCGGAGCACAAGGGAGCAACGCCACTAGCAGCAGCGGCGCGGTGACCACTACCAATGCAAACGATCTCCTGGTAGGGGCAAACCTGGTCCAGA
>Ga0137409_10002772_pt1 | contig 18686 bp, 23 predicted proteins | sample CZODoug1_16funga_FD_122059 | JGI IMG/M metagenome (GOLD analysis project Ga0137409, IMG submission 122059) | Vadose zone soil fungal communities from Angelo Coast Range Reserve, California, USA - CZODoug1_16fungal (Hybrid Assembly) | ecosystem: Environmental > Terrestrial > Soil > Vadose zone... | reverse complement strand
AAAGGGCGCGTGGAACGAGCGATACGTTTTGCTCGCGACCGATTTTTTGCTGCCCGCAAGTTCAAAGATATCAGTGATCTGAACGCCCAGGCAACCACGTGGTGCCTGGAGGAAGCGAGCTTGCGCGGCTGCCCGGAAGATCGCGACCGCAGCGTGCGGGCAGTGTTCGCCGAGGAACGCCCGCATTTACTACCGTTACCGGATAATCCCTTTCCCACCGAAGAACGGGTGGCGGATGCCATTGCGCGCAAGACACCGTACCTGCGCTTTGATCTGAACGATTACAGCATCCCGCATACTCACGTCGGTCGGCAAGTGGAGATCCTCGCCTCGCTCGAGCGCGTGCGCGTCGTCGAGGGCCACGAGACGATCGCTGATCACCCGCGCAGCTTCGATCGCGCCCAACAGATCGAAGATCCCCTCCATGTCGAGGCGTTGGAGGCGCACAAACGCGCCGGACGTGCGCATCGTGCGCTCGATCGGTTGCATCATGCCGCCCCAGGTTCCAAAGGACTGTTCAAGCTCGCCGCCGAGCGCGGCGTGCACTTGGGCGTACTGACCCGCGGGCTCCTGCAGCTGCTCGACACCCACGGCGCCGACGCCCTTGCGCGGGCGATCGACGCCGCGCTCGGCGAGAACGCCGCGCACCTGGGCGCCGTTCGTCACTTCATCGATGCCCAACGGGCGCTGCGCGGTGAGCTCCCGCCGATCGCCGTCACGCTGCCGAACGATCCACGCCTGCACGTCACCGTGCGGGCGCACGACTTACGCGATTACGAACAACTGACCACGGAGCCGACCGATGAGCACGAACCCGCCGAACGAACCGTTGAACCTTGAGAACTTGCGCGAGCGCCTGCTGCGCCTCGGCCTGCACGGACTGCTTGCCAATGTCGAGACCATCATCCACGAACCGTGGCTGCCCCAGCTGCTGCAGATCGAGGAAACCGAGCGCGCGCGGCGCAGCTTCCGCCGGCGCCTGAAAGCCGCCCGGTTACAGAAGTATAATCCGATGGCCGACTTCGACTGGAGCTGGCCCACCCAGTGCGATCGGCCGCTGGTCGAAGAACTCTTTTCCCTGAACTTCATCGAGGAGCCGGCCAACATCGTGCTGATCGGGCCGAACGGCATCGGCAAGACGATGCTAGCGAAGAATCTCCTGCATCAGGCAGTCCTGCACGGCCACACAGCCCGCTTCACGCTCGCCTCCGACATGTTGCACGACTTGGCCGCCCAGGACTCCTCTATCTCGCTCACGCGCCGCCTGCGTCGCTACACCAGCCCAGCAGTCCTCGGGATCGATGAGGTCGGATATTTGTCCTATGACTCGCGCTACGCGGACCTGTTCTTCGAGGTCATCACTCGCCGCTACCAGCGCAATCCCGTCATTATCACGACGAACAAGCCGTTCGGCGAATGGACCAAGGTCTTCCCGAATGCCGGCTGCGTCGTCACTCTCGTCGATCGGCTCATGCATAAAGCCGAACTGCTGAATCTCGAGGGGAAAAGCTATCGCTTCAAAGAAGCCCAGGAACGCACCGCTCGCAATGCGAAATCCCGTGCCGGTAAAAAACCGACGAAAGCTTGAGAGGAATCCCGCCATGGAACCGAATGATCTGCCGATCGTGTGTATCCCGCTCGAGCTGCCCGCCGAGGCGGCCGCTGAACTCCTCGAGTTCCTAACTCACCTCACCGAGACCATCGAGCGGCATTACTTCGGCGAGTTGCATCGGCTCGCTCAGCAGCGCAGCGCACAGAATCGCGACCCCGGCTACTCTCCCTTCGACCGCTCCGAATCCGATCCGCCGTTCTGACTCCAACCTTCGCTGAAAACCGCCACGGTCCCGGCCGTTCATACTCGTCACTCAAATCCGCGAGCCGTCCCCACTATGCCGCGCTTTTAGTCCACCGCTAACAGCAGCCGCCCGCTGTTGGCGACAATCGGAACCCGAGCAATATTATTCGGCTAAATGTACTCCTCGTGGACGCCGCGTTTTACGCACCTGCAATTTTGAGCAACGACATCGCGGTGCGAGCGATTGCCGCAATCACCGGTGAAAGAGCTCGGATGTAGCCCCAGAGGACGACTTTCCTCGCTTCTCGGAGATCACCCTTTTGGAGTGCCTGATAGTATTCGTGGTAGATATCGGCGATGTGCGGCCCGACGTACCGATTATAGGCGCTCGAACTCAGAAACTTGGAGGCCATGAACACCAACATGTGTGCCGGGGGCCTTACGACACTCACTTTGGGTTCGATGCTGCGTCTGATGGTCGATGGGCCGCGCCTCACAGTATAAGCCGTCAGCCGGCCGTACGCCGTGGTGAGGAAGCTTAAAGGATCCTTGGACGAACTGCTTGGCCTCGACGAGGGTGACGTGATCCGCGTCGTTGTGACTCAAGAAGATACGGATGTCCGAATTGGTTTCCGCGGGTGTCGTGAGGCCGATCTGGCCTGCTTGCAACTGCGCGACCTGCGCGTGAAGTCGGTCGGCATCGACGCGGTGGTAGCCGGCAGAGCCCATCGCCCCAACATAGCGGTCGACGTTGTGAACGTCGATGTCATCGCCGTCCACGTACACCACGAGATCGACATCGAATGGCGCCCTGTCCTTCTTCATGCGCGCGCTCCGGCGAAGCTCATGCCGATCGCCTCGGCCGCCGACATGACGCGGGCGCCCTCTGCAGTGAGCTGATATTGGGGGCGTGGAGGCCCGTCGTAGCCCAGCTGGGTCCGGGTCTTGAGGGCCCGAATGAAGCCCTTCTCTTCAAGACGTCCGAGAAGCACGTAAACCGAGCCGCGCTTTACAGCGTCGTTTGAGGCCGCCACGATCTCCAGGCCATACGCGCCGCGGGACTTGGCCTGAAGAATCTTCAAGACGACCATTTCGGACGGTGTGGGCCATTCGTTGCGGGGCATGGCGAATCCTTCGGGAAGTCATATGAACGAGGCGTCGAAAGAGCGTGCGATGCCGCCAGAGCGTGGTAACGCGAGTGAGCTTCGCGCATTTCTTCGGCGAAACTGGGCATTCAAGACTCGATCTCCCATGCCAACACGCTGAGGCACTCTTGTAGCAGCCGGAATGCGTCTGTTCCGGCTTCAAGGGGTTCCGCGGCTTCGGCGATCGTGAGCTTGAAGTCGTGGCACGCGTCATCGAAGAAGACATAGCAATAGCTGGAATTGTGCTGCCGTGACATCCAACGAAAGCCGGCCGCGTCAGGATACGTGGAGCGCAGCCAGGCAGCCCAGTGCTGCGTACTGCCGTACTGCGAGGCGTCACAGAGAAAGATATCGTCGGCGCGTCCGTCGCTGATGAGCTCCGCGAGCGGCTTCATACCGAAGCCAGTGAAATCGAGAAGGCGCACCGGGTGATCCCAGCGAAGTCCAATGAGCTGTCGTCCGGCAATTTGCGAGCGGGCAAGGATGATCTTCGCGGCATCGCCGACGCGATCATGCCAACGTAGAACAGTCTCCGAAATCGCAACTTCCCGCGAGGATCCCGCGTAGAGCGCCTTCGTGGCAGTCCACGGTGGTGGCAGTGGATCAAAGCGGTTATTATCGCTCGTGACACGAAACTGGGCGGGGTCTGCGCCGCGATAGACTCGGTAAAGTGTCTCGTCCAGCGCCAGCGCGTGAAAGTGCAGCGTCGCAGATTGGCCGGCAGAAGGCGGCGGCGGGCACGCGGCCCGTTTAGTCATCCGCGTAAAAATCGGCAGCCGCGGTCCGCACAGCCGCCGGATCCTTCGCTAGAACCTCACTGGGCTTGCGCCCGCCAAGCACAGCACTCGGAGCCTCGAACCAACTCAGCAGCGGCCACCCTCGCGCGTCTGCGGGAACCACCTTGAGAACATCGGCGACCGCATCGAGCGGCGCTGCGTCCTGGGTAAACTGGAAACGCGGGTAAAGATAGTTGCGCCCCTCCCGTACCGAAAAGAGCCGGCCTTGCTCACGATACTTCGCGAGAGTCGCGGAAGGGTTCGTAGTGACGCCGCGCCACTTGCTCCACTGCTCGGAGTCGACCATCGGAACGGATTCGCGCAGCCGCTTTCTCAATCCGATGAGTTCGCCGACATCATCGGGATCTGATCCGACAGGAGTATGCAGGCGGATCGAACCTTGAACGTACGATGACGGCTCATTGCGAGGGGACTGCGATGCCGAGGCAGACTGAGTGTGACCGAGCAGCCGGTCCTTTAATCTGTGGAAAATCTCCTCCACCGAAGAGAGGTCCGCGTCAATGGCGATGAACAACGGCAGGTCGATCTCAAAGAGGCCCTCGGCCACAGCATGTCGTTTGGCCGTGGGCCCCAACCGATGGGCGAGACCTGGCGTGAGAACGAACGCATATAGCTCCACGTCCTTCGGCAATTCCGTGGCGGCGATCCAGCGCTCCTGAAAAACGGCTTGAATCTGCTCGGACGTATCCACCAGCATCAGTGCGTCGTTCCCCAGCGTGCGCCCCAACCGCTCCGCCCGCTCGACGATCGGGAGCAAGCGAGCCGCGGAATTGTGCGAAATGAAGATGTAATTGGAGGGCGCTCCGAACACATGCCAGATGTGTTCAGGGCGACGTCCTGCGAGACGGTTGCGTTCGACGCGGTCCATAGGCACCTTTAAGCTATATTCGCTAGTTATGCTAATATCGCTAGCGGACAAAGTCAAGGCACGCATCTCAGAGGAAACCACGTCGTAAGCTATTGTATGGGAATGGAAATATCGTGGTGAGAAAGCCGACGTCCCATAAATCCCCCGTGCCCCCGGATTTGCCCCGGACGTCGACATACCGCCGTCCCTTTCCCTGTTAGCTGGCAGGCGGGACCGGCGGCGGTGGCAGATGCCACACGGGCAGGCAGTTCTCGATGTCGGTTTCGCCTAAGGCCAATAATCGCCGATCGTGCAGCAAAAAATCATTCCACCTTGAATGAGGATCGACGGATTCGTCGATCATCCAGGCTGCGCCTTCAGAAACCCGGGGCAGGTAGTAGTGCAGATGGACTTCAAGCAATCTTGAATTGGCCTGAAATGTCTGGACGGCCTGGAGATTGCGCTCGCGTCTGCGATCCGCGGTGGCTATATCGCGTTCCGCATCCATTCCGATGTGCGCGATCCCCAAGGGAGCATTCGCAAGCTGTCGATCAATGTCGGCAAGCAATGATTTGATGTGGCGGCCTCGAGCTTCAACAGAGGCCGGCGCAAGGCAATGCCAACTCAGCACTGAGGCATAGGCCACATCGTCGACATATCGAGGATCTTCCTCCCGCGGAACCGAGCAGAGCGCCATAAGGATGCGTTCGTTCGGAAGAGTCTGGCCCGTCAGGAGGCGCGCCATCTTCGTGCTAAAGAGCAAGGAGCTGTTCTTGGTATCGGCCAAAACCTGATCGAGGTGCGCATCGCGCACGACCCCTTCGGCGTATGCGTCCTGCCACGGATAGCCGTTCGGCAGCGCAAGCCGGGAATCGAGGGCGGTCGCGACTCGCTCGGCCAAATACGCACCCGGGACTTTGGCAAGTTCGACATTAAATCGCACATCGACGTGAACGCTCAGTCGGCGGGCGTGGATCAGTTCTTTGAGCGGATCGAAGAGCTGCCGGATGAGAACGGCCTCGCGTAACTCATAGACACTCGGCCGCAACCGCTTACACTCGATCTGGACTTCCTTCGGTGTACCCAGTACACCGACGCGGAGATCTCCCGCGCGGTCAGAGGTTTCGGGAACGAACTCGACTTCGTAGTCATCGCGTGCGTAGCGTACTGCCGTCACGAGCTCGTATAGGGCCCCATCCGGGTGTTCACGTTTCGGGTTCAACAGTCGCCGCGCACGCTCGACAGCGCCAGGCATCTGCCGCAGAGAGTCGATACCTTTTCCGATGTGCTTGATGAACGGCACAATGCGTGTCCCGAGAACCAGGTCATAGGCGCGCCAATCGCGCAGCAGTGCATCAGCTTGTGCAAGGTAAGAGGCGATTAAGTCGTCCTTCATCACCAGCGCCTGAGTTTCCGGCCAATACAACCCCTTGGGAACCGAGCCTGCGCGATAGAAAGCTTGCGCCGCTTGTATCCTTTGCTCGAGCGCGCGGCGATTCCCTGCAATCTCGAGAAACCACTCAAGCGCGCTTTGTACATCCGGGTCATCTACGACTCTTTCTGCCATGAAAGTCGTTACTCACATCCCACGAGGGGCGCGCCTCGGTTGCGGCCCACTCATTTTGGCTTGCTGATATTTCGCCGCGGGACATTTGGGACGATACATTCCTGTCGTCCGCAATTATTCGATGCAGCAGTCATTCAGTCAATCTCGAACCTCGATGCGAGCCATGGCATGATTGAGTGATGCTGAGGCTTCTCATCATCCTGGTTTGGCTGATTCCGCTGACTGAATCGCATCTGCGGACTGTGCTGCAATCTTGGGTTCGCCATTACAATACCGGACGACCGCACATGGCGTTGGGTCCTGGCGTACCTGATCCGCCACTGGTGATGCCACATGATGCTGCGTCGACTTCACATCCTCGCCTGCGCGAAGGCAGAGTCGTGCGCGCTAGGTCCATTCTCGGTGGGTTACACCATGAGTATTTCTGGGCACCTGCGGGCGCTCACTGAGTTTTTGCGGACGACAGGGATCACGCACACCGAAGTGACCGTCCATCTCCCCAGGCGCGCGTAGGGGACAAGTGGAGTTAGGGGACAAGTGGAGCGTACTGATCGTCGTCTTGCTCGGTGATGGCTTGGATTCGCGGAACCTCCGGAGGAACGGACCATTGAGTACGACGAGGAGGCGCTTCGCCACTTCGATGAGGAGTATTGATGTCGCAAAAACCAAAAAACACCCGGTGGCGGCGGCAGATTTTTATCCCCCGTCTGTAGGGTGTCTGCCGGTGGGTTGGGCGTCTCGGGAGTCGGTGCCGTTACCTCAGGAGCGCGTGGTTGGTTTCCGGTAAAGTCTCCGTATTCTGAAAGCCGTAAAGGTGCTTGCGATTCGGCTTATTTCGAGACTTTCCAGAAATCGAGCGGCAAAACGCTTTGGCGCTTCTGCGCTAAGCATTGCTTCAAAGTATGCCGGGATAGATCCGGGCTTGAGAGTGTAGCTATCTGGCAAAGACATTGGCAACCTCCTTGTATCAATCGTCCTTCTATGAAGCTCATCCTACATACCAAAACACTGACCAACAAACACTATTAACGAGAACCAGGTCAATAATCAATCAGGTAGTTCGCACGTCGCCCTCATCGGGGCGCGAGCAGCGCGACACACGCAGATTGCTGGAATTGTAATCACTCGCCGAGCAGTGCCGGCAACCAGAAACGTTAAGCACTTTGCGGATCTAACATTGAGGTGATGAATCCGTGCGAAGCCGCTCGATAGGCATCCAGGCCTTCGGGTCACAAGCCTCCGACAAACTCCAGCACGCAAGGCTAATAGCGTGAGTTTCTCGAAAAGACGCAGCCCTGCTCGCGGCTTGCGAGTGTCCTCGCACGCGTTGGCTCACCGGTTTGAATCCGAAAGCCGCTCGACGTCCATCGTTTTCACTAACACGTACTCCGGCTCCTCCGCTGGCCAAGAAAGGTATTTCCTTCGCACCAAGCGCTCAATCTTCGAGCGGCTCCTACGGAACGCCTCAACGCGGCCGGCATTGTCGACACCATCGGTGCCAAAGTGATCATCTAGTGCCTCACGGCTGATGGCGCACTGAACGGGACTTCCAAACGCTGCGCCAACAAACGTAACGGTATCTCGGCTGAAATCGTAGCGCGCAGTTGAGCCATCGAATGTCAAATCGATACCCGGCAGGATGTCACGAGCGCGTCCCACAATCTTCAGCATTAGATCGCGCGCGTGGGGGGCCAAATTACGCATGCCTTCTAGAAGAAACTTTCGCCAATGCGGCCCGCGCTCATAAGCCTCCTCCCATACGTCCTTCAATTCACCGGGTCGTCTTTCCGCAAGAGCTTCAATCAATCGCTCCGCCTGCCGCAGATCCTTGTCACGCTTTGCGATTGCAGCAGGTCGATACAAGGATAGAATTAATTTGTGGACCGCGTAGCGCTCCGGCGCCGGAACATAAACGTAAATGCCTGACCCGTGCAGTACAACCGCTGGCGCGGGGTCACGAATCAGAAAGTCGAGGAAACGCAAGGGCTGCGCATTTGTCTTCAGCGCGGGAAGCATTTGCGGGGCATCTGTGTCAGGCCCCTCATTTGGCGTGACGAAATCGACACGAACTCCGCCCTTCGCTACGTAGCTGGTTGCGGACCCGTGTCCGGAGACGTTCGGTATCTCTCGAAATGTTTTGTCGGCGCTCTTTAGTACATGAATCATTGGCGGGGTTTCGTCACCCGTCGCAATCGAAACGCTCGTGAACTGTGCGACGTCGATATCACTTGTTTGAAGCAGCGCGCCCGGAAGGCGGATGCCCAGCATCGCTGGATATACTTGATATGCCACTGTTCCGATGAGTACAGAGCGAAGCCTGAAGACTCCCGTTCTGGCTAGAACCCCCACAACCTCGCCTATTTGCGGAATGGGCGGCAGAAGCCCTAAAGATCGCACTAGCATCGATACCAATGCGCGGCGTTCGCGCTCATCATCTCGCGCTTGCTTGTGGTGCGCGATCCGCTCGAGCAGTTCGGGAGATTCCGGCCCAACATATCGTTGCGAGCGGCCTTCCGCAGACGCTATTTGAAAGTACCAGTAGCGACGTCCCCTAATCGTTTTCGGAGTAAAAGTGCCGCCCTCTGAAAAGGACTCGACAAAAGCAGCCGCTGCACAGCGCTCCAGCAGCTCTGCATAGGTGGTCTGGACAATGAGTGACGGGGCGGGCATGGGAAGCTCTTATACGCAAACTGCAAACTGAGTATAACCAGTTATACTCAAACTGCAAGATGCGTATAACAGTGCCAACACCAAATCAACCGGCTCGTTCCTGAAGCGCTGTTGATCCGGTTAGGATGCTTACTTACAGTGCCGTTCAAAGGGGGGTACCAATGACGTTGGACCATGCCGTAGGTCCAAATCATGTCACCATCATTTCATCATTTCACCTATAACTGACTGATAAATAAAAGTTTTTTATGAAGTTGGTAGCGGGGGTAGGATTTGAACCTACGACCTTCGGGTTATGAGATAGCGGTCAGATGAGCGACCGTGAGCGAGCGTGTCTGGCTCATCTGGAGGAGGCGAGAGAGCTGGGCGTGAGCTTTTCGCGGTATTGCCGTGAGAAGCACCTGAGCATGCACCAGTGGACATGGATCAAGCGGGTATTGGTCCGCAAGGGTGTGATTAGCGAGCGTCGCCGGGTGGATCGATCCCAGGCGGCGGGGTTTGTGCCGGTGCGCATTGTGCCGGCCGCGACGATGGCGACAACAACAGCGACAACAACAGCGACAACTGTGTGTCGGATCCGCCATCCGTCGGGTTGGACGATCGAGTGCGCGAGTTATCCGGAAGTCTCGTGGATGTCGGCGTTGCTGTCGGGAGAGGCGGCATGATGCGGCCGAGCGCGGATGTGAAGGTGTACCTGCACCGGGAGCCGATTGACATGAGGCGCGGCCGGAACGGGTTGGCGGCGCTGGTGCGCGAGGGGATGCAGCAGGATCCGTTCGCGGCGCAGTCGCTGTACGTGTTCATCGGACGTCGCTAGAATCGTGTTTCATAGTGCATCTCTCCTGTTAAAATCCTGGAAGTTTGAGCGATCTTTCTTCTTGATAAACAGCGGCATTACGCGGACGGCGCGCTACGATTTTCTGCACGCCTATCTTAACCGCTTTGGTTTCGAGTGCTGAAGCTGGCACCTGCCATGGCGCCGAGTGCATCAGTTGCGTCGCCGGTAAAATTCGCTCGCGGATTAGCAAGTGAACGGAGCCGACGCAAATCTTCAAGCGACGAGCGGCTTCGTCCGCACTGATCATTTCAGTGTTCGAAGCGGAGGGGTCATACTCAGCGATTCCCAGCCGTTCGCGTAGTTCACGCACTCGAACCATCGTCCATGATTTCCCATCCGTCGTCTTGCAGCGCATGCGATTCATCGTCACGGCCAACTGACGATCCGACCATTGACCACCCAGCTTGCGCATCACGACTACCGCACTCGGTTTGAGCTTTTCAGGATAACGACCTGTGCATGGCGAATTGAAAGGTTGCCTCAATTGAAGCCTGGTTTATAGTCTTGCGAAAGTCGTCAACCTCGGTCATGGTTTGCGGCATGCGGGATTGGCTCGTCCTGATAGCTCATCTGATCATAACAACGATCAGGACCATCGCTCCGGGCGGTGCCCGCGCAGTCATTGCCGAATCGCTTCTTCTGAAGCATCAGTTGCTGATCCTGAATCGATCTCGAAAGAAGGCACCGAGGCTGCGTGCCCTGGACCGAATCCTGTTGGGTCTGGGTGCGATACTCGTGTCTCCTCGACGCATCCTGAAAGTCGCGGTCGCGATTAGGCCCGCGACGCTGTTGCGATTTCACCGAGCAGGGCCGGATTCTTGCGAACCACCATTTCCCCAAGCCTAGAGGCGAAGGTCCGTCGTGGCTCTCTATCATTGCTGAAGCACGCGACAGCCTGTGGAGCGCCGATCTATTTCGCTGCGAGTCCGTCCTGCTGAAGAGCTTCTGGGTGATGCTCGTCATGGATGTCTTTACGCGTCGGATCGTCGGATTCGGTGTTGAACCGGCGCATATCGACGGCATCAGCGTCTGCCGTATGTTCAACCAGGCTCGGCGCGGCCAGCCTCTTCCCAAGCGCCTGAGTTCCGATCATGACCCGCTATTCCGGTTTCATCGTTGGCGAGCTAATCTGCGAATTCTCGACATCGAGGAAATCAAGTCTGTCCCCTTCGTGCCTCGCTCTCATCCGTTCATCGAGCGGCTCATCGGAACCTTTCGGCGCAAGTATCTCGACCAGACCTTCTTCTGGAACGGCCTCGACCTCCATCGGAAGTTGGATCGATTCGCCACCTATTACAACCAGCGGCGTGTCCACGCCGGACTGGGTGGACGGACGCCCTTCCAGCGATGCGGCACGGCTGTGTGCCAACCGGCGAATCTACATGACTTCGCCTGGCAATCCGACTGTTCCGGTCTCTTCCACACGCCAATTGCTGCGTGATCAGCAATTCGCCATAGTCACGCTCGGAATTCGCACGTTCAATCGTGGCACCGCTGGGGCGAGCTTTGAGGCCCTGCGCCACGCGCCGACGCTCGGGGAAGCCGGAGACCGATCCGCTTCCCAGCGACAGCAACGTGACCTACGTGGGTCCGATACTCTGGCAGAAAAAAGGCGCTGAAGTACCTGAGTGGATCATCCATCGCGACCGCACCCGACCATTAATCTGGGTGTACTCTGGCAATCCACGGTACGGGTCCGGTGGTGGTACGCTGGATTCCTTTGTCGTCCTCAAGGCATCCATCGCCGCGTTGCGAGGCTTGGATGTCCAAGTCGTTTTGACGACTGGACATCACGAGCTACCGCGGGAGCTTCTTCCTCTTCCGGTCAATTGTCGACATGAAGCCTATCTTCCCGGGCTTGCCATGGCGGATCACGCGGAGCTGCTGATTCACCACGGCGGATATGGATCCCGCCAGACGGGACTCTTTGCCGGGAAGCCAGCGGTCATCATGCCGACGTTTTCCGAGCGCGAAAGCAATGCGCGCCGTGTGGCGGCCCTGGGCGCCGCAATCGTCGTTCCGGTAGAGATTATTGGCGGTCGCAAACACGTCAACCCGGATATCCTGCGGCAGGCCGTGAACTGCGTTCTGGGCAACTCCCAATATTTGGAGAGCGCCCGCCGACAGGGAGTCCAGCTCCGCCGCTACGGTGGGGCGCAAGCGGCCGGGAGGCTCATTGGGGAGTTTGCGGCGCGACGTCACGGATACGCAACGGTGCGCGCTTCAGCGTCTGATTCGAGGGAGAATTCGTGTGCATTGAGCGACCGGTAGAGCGTTCAGCTGGCGCCGACGGCGGCCCTCTCGTTGTGGCGTGTCCCGGGTCGAGCAGTACTACAGCGGCGGGACGGCGAGTTCCATTCATGTGTCCGAGTGGGCGGCAGAGTCGCCGGCTCACGCTCGCCCGTGCCGCACGAGGGGCGGAAAGCGGGCTACCCGGCATTTGCTTCCGCGACGCGACTTAACTGGCGCTCAAGACTTAACTGGCGCTCAAATAGTAGTAGGGTCGAAGACGCCGAGGCGTACAGAACCCCCGATTGATCGCAGAGTGTAGCCTGGACAAACGCCACGCGCCGCCCCATTGAAAGCACTGTCCCTTCGGCCTTGACGATACCTGTGTCAAGCGTCAGTGCCCGAAGATAAGACACCTTCAACTCAAGTGTGCTGTATCCCTGGTTCGGAGCAAGACGCGAATGCACCGCGCAACCGCAAGCGCTGTCCAGAAGTGTCGCGGCGTAACCGCCGTGTATCGAACCAATGCCGTTGTACATCTTTAGACTGGGCGCTCCGACAATTACCGACCTTCCCTCCTCTATCGCGACGAGCGCACATTGAGCGCTGCCTGGATCCAAAACAGGCCGGCTTTGACGTCCGTTTCCCAAGCCACGGAAAATTCTTCCCAACTCAGCTGGTCCAGTCGCCCCATCCGTGGCGCGACACCGGCGTTGAGCGCTAGGATATCCGGCTGAATGTCGGAAAGGATGCGATTGGCAGCGTCGCGATCCGTCACATCGGTCGAGATTGTGGCTACTCCGAGGCGGGCCTTGACGGCTTCGAGTGAATCCGTCCGCCGGGCGACCACGGTGACCCTCGCGCCTTCAGCAACGAGCGCTTCAACCAATCCCAAACCGAGACCGCGGCTTCCACCGGTGACGACCGCGCTTTTATCTTTGAGGCTCATCTGTTCTGCTCCAATGTCTGTGAAGCTAAGACGATTGACAGTCCGCAAAAGAGTCAGGCCCTGATCGATCGCCGCGGCGCTTGCATTTCGCCCTCACACCGCGCGCAGCAGCGGCGATGGGCCCTCTTCCTACCACGGTGCAAGGGATCTGCGAGAGTGCTGCCGAGAAAGACATCATGGGAAAGCCTAGCAATTGGCACCCGGCCTGTCGCGGCGTTTGACGAACGTCGCAGTGCCCAATGTTCTTGTTTCAGGGCCGCTGGTTAGTCTCATCTACCGATCATTGCCAGCACTAGAAGGGAGGCTCCTGGCGCGTCCTCCTGACTCTTCCAGACGCTCTCGAACGTTATAGCTGCGGTAGCAGATCAGCGTCGGAATGCTCTGGCGCAAAGGATGGGCTCGCGCCCCGCAGGCGTATCACCCAACGGAAGGACCATCAATGAAACTCACAAATCGTACCATTCTGATCACAGGTGGTTCAGCGGGCATTGGGCTCGCCTTCGCTCTTAAATTCCTGGAGCTCGGGAACCGCGTCATTGTGACGGGGCGGCGCGAGGCCGTACTCGACGACGACCGAGGCCCGGATGCCAGCGTTCAAAGACTCCGTGAAGATCACCATTCAGCGCTTGTACGCGGATCTGCAGAAGCAGATGGGCGCCGCGCACTTCCCAGCCACGCACGTCGGGTAGATTGTTCGCGGGTTGATGGGCATCGTCGCTTCCAGGCGTCGACGGCAAACCGGCCGAGCTCGGTCTCAGGCATGGTGCGCGCCGGAGCGAGCGCCAGGAATCGTATGCCCAGGTTGAGACGGTCCGATTCCTTCTGGGCGTAGTTCGCGATGAACATCTGGGTGCGCTTCGCACCGGCGTAGCCGCCTGAAATCGGCGATCCTCCGAGAGCCGCGCCGCTGGAGATGAGGATGACCGTGGATCCCGGCGCGAGGGGCGCGCGCAAGGTTTCCCGACAGAATGAAAATGACATCCAGACGTCCGTGTGCCAGTTGACCGAGAATTGCTCCCACGTCAGCTCATGCAGCGGACGGCCGGGCGGTCTGGCCCCCGCGCAGAGAATCACGACATCGGGACGCAGAGCAGCGAAGATCCTCGACGGGGCCGCGTGGGAGGCGGCGTCCATGGCTAGGGTTTTCGTGCCGGATACCTCTCGTGCCAATTGGTCAAGCGGCTCGGGTGTTCTGCCGACCGCCAGAACCCGTGCACCTTCGGCGGCCATCTTGCAGACTATCGCGCGGCCCACCCCGCGCGAGGCGCCCACCACGACCACATTCTTGCCTACTAAAGTCACCATCTAGCGCTCCTCGAAAAAACAGAACTGCGCATCCCTCACTGCATCGGTCGAGCGGGATACCTCCCCTCGAGGTACTGCATGATGGCAATGGATTCGTACAGGACGAAGTCGCCCTCACGCAACGTCGGCACCTTACCGCGGGGGTTGAGCGCCAGGAAATCAGGCTTCTTGTGCTCGCCCTGCGACGCCTGCAGCAATCGCGGCGTATACGGGATTTTCTTGGCTTCCAGTGTCAGCATGACCCTCCAGGCGAAGGGGCTGCCGGAGATCCAAAACAGTTCAAGAGACGTCGAAGTCATGCGTTTTCTCCAAAGCAGAATGAGGACTAGAAGCCGAATTGAAACTCGGCGTACGCGGTTGAGGTACGGCTCAGCCGGCCAAAAAAACTCTGGGGCGGCCCGTGATAGATCTCGCCCCCGACGATGCCCTTTAGATGGTCGGTAAATGCGTAAGTGACTTTCGGGCGAATGGCAGAATCGCCCTTCTTGAACCAGCCTGCGGCGGCGACCTCGCTCTCCAAGGTCTCATTCCAAGCCTTGTAGTTGATCCGCAGCGACGCCCCGTGCATGTCCGTGGCGAGCTGGTTACTCGCCAGATCGACCTGCTCGGCGAGCAGGCGGGTGTTCGGGTTGGGGAGGGATGAGGGCGGGATGAAATCGAACGTCCGTCGGTACAGGTATTGGGCGTTGATGTTGAGTTCTCCCTCGAAGGTACGCTCAATGCCGAGCACGACGAAGAGGTTGCGATTCTTGGTCAGCGGGTCGGTTCCGTCATGATCTTGGGTTCGGCTGTAGGCCACTTCACCCCGCAGGCCAAACCGGCCTACCGGGACCGCGGCGTCGGCGCCGACCACGGACACGGGCCGATAGACGAGACCCAGCGCACGCCCGGACGGCTTAGGCGAAAGGACCGTAAGATCGGGCGTTTGATCAAGGCTGTGCGAGTAGGAGATCGACCAGTCCAGGCCATCGCCCGAGTGATCGAGCTTGATCCCGAATTGCTGCGCCGGGTCCGCTGGTGCGACGTTCCGAAGGGATAGGCCCGCCGGCAACGGCGGAAGGGGCAACACGGGTTCGCGCCACTCGGGTTGCCACAGAGCGATGGCGCGATAAGCACCCGCATTCCAGGTGGCTTGCAGCGAGGTCACTCCTAAGCGCTGATCCTCGTCGTTGGGGGCGAGCAGAGTCAGATCGCGGGTGCTCCACGCGTCGGTCGGGTTGACCTTGTCCGCCCGGCCCCACACGATGACCTGGCGGCCGGCCCGCAGATCAAGCCTCCCCAGTGACACCTGCGCATAGCCCTCTCTGAGTTCCCATGAGGTACCAGAGCTGCGCGCCAGGTCTTGATCCTGCGCGCGACCGTCGAAGTAGGTTTTGACTCCCCAGAACTCGTGAGGCGTTGCCGTGACCCACACCGAGCCGACAGCGTAGCCGGTTCTGTCGCTGAACGACTTGTCCTTCGAGAACTCGTCTGTACGCACGGAACCCGACAAACCCAGGACATCGTGCAACAGTGGAGGATCGGACCGGAGCGGATCGCCATCTGGCGCGCCTCTGGCCTGGGTAACCGTCAACGCCAACCCGCAGGCCACACTAATTCTCCAGAGAGCGAGCCGCGAAGACCGCATCGCCCACTCCGACGTTGGCCTTAAAGTTCGCGAACTCGATAATTGTCTTGTGACCGGTCTGAACGTTCTCAGCAGTCAGCTTCATCGGTTGATAACGGTCGTTTTTGGCGTCGACTCGCTGGACGTCCTCGGCACTGGTTCGTTTCAGCAGCTCGCCGCTCTGGTCGTAGATCTCCCCGCGAACCGCGACATAGCTTTCCTTGTCGATCCAACTGACTCGCTTCGAGTAGCCCGTATTGTCCGCAACCTCGGGCCGCTTCGGCGTCGATTCGACGACGTAGCAATCCCTACCGTCGGCCTTCTCCTGCCGCACCACTTTGTGGTTCCAATCCTCGACCTTGTGGCCGATCACATCTCCGTAGGAGAAATCTGTCCCGACGAAGGAATCTTTCTTGTTGCTGGCCACGAGCCTGCGGACCTTCTTCATCGCCGGCAGGTATATCCATATGTCATCGTCGGCGGCCGAGTGCTCGATGAGCAGCGTCCTCGTTCCGCGCACGTCCGCGGGACTTAAGAAGTTGACCAACCGCCGGTTGTCGGTCGTACCGGCGATGAGCTTGGTCTGTCCATCGGTCTCGCGAACGCGCTGCTGTCCAGCGGCATTGATGAGCCGAAACGTCGAGCGGGTGGTCGAGTCCACTACCTTGATCGAAAGCAGGCTCTTCTGCATGATCTCTTCCGCTGACAGGTCCGCCAGCGCTTGCCCGGCCAGAGCCGCGCTGCCGAGGAGCACCAGGATTAGGCGTTTGATAAGTCTGGGTTCCATGAGAGGTCTCGTGCTTTTCCGTTGAAGATGAATTTTGGCCTGAGCGTCAAGATGAGGGAGGCGAATACCGTCAGGGTCGAGAAAGCGCTCACGACCATGGCGAGTGCGATGAGCAGACCCATCCAGACGTGGACGTTGAATCCCCACGAGGTGACGAGCAAGCCGAAACCGCCCGCCACCGCCGTACTCACAAAGATCGTCGCCTTCCCCGCCGACATGAATGCCCTGCGGATGGCTTCCGCTTCAGGCAGGTCGGACCGGAGTTCCTCCCGCAATCGGTAGGCGAGATAGATCGCGTAGTCGGCTGCGATGCCGACCGCCATCGCCGACACCAGTGCGGTCGGGATATTGAGGGGAATGCCAGCGAGCCCCATGAAGCCGAAATTCGCAAACACCGTGGCGACGAGCGGTGTGAGAATCAACAGACCTGCCAGCGGCGATCTGAACACCAGTGAGGTGAGCAGAAACACACATCCCAAGATCTGCAGAATGTTGAGAACTTTGCTTCGGACCATCTCCTCATGCAGCGCGACGGTCGGAATCACACCACCACCGATGCTGGTCTCGACACCCTGTGGAAATACGCTCGCGGCGTACTCCTGCGTCTCTTTGGCGATCGCCGTCAGATCGGTCGTAAGATCTGACTTATAGAAGATCTGGATTACCCCCTTGCGGTATCCGTAGTCTACGTAGGAGTCGAAATCCCCCGGGTCTCCCGAATTGGAGTAAAGCAGCAGGTATTGCGCCACCAGATCGGAGCTCAAAGGGATGCGATAGGACGCCGGGCTATCGGCGTTCATCGCCTGATTCATGCGTTTGATGAAGTCAGCGAGCGATACCGTCTTGCCGACCATCGGGTCTTGCGCCAGGTGCTCTTGCACCTTCTCCATCGCTTGCAGAACTGCTGGGCTCTTGATCCCATCATCGACACCGGTGTCGACCATCAGGTAAATCGTGTTCGATCCGGCCATGCGCGCGTTAATATTGTTGTCATCGATGATGATTTGCTGCGAGCCGTAGAAGAGCTGCTTCGTTGAGCTCTCCGATTTAAGGCGATACCCGCCGAGAGACACGCATACGAGAAAGGCGACCGTGATCAGAGTGATGGCGCGCCGACGTTGGAGCACCATGCGGTATATGCCCTCAAGCAGACGGTCCCATAGGGTCCTCTCCTGCTCACGGCGACGCTCATTGTCGCCGGGCGGTTTCAGCGCCGAGCGCAGCGCGGGAATGAACGTGAACTCAAGCACCATTGCGCTCAGCACGCCGATACCGGTGAGGATTCCGAAGGTCTGGACGGATTTGATCTCGAAGATGTAGAGCGAGAAGAAGCCGAGCGCGGCAACGGTGCATGCCACGGCCATCACAGGACCGATCCGGGTCATCGTGGTGACGATGGCAAGGCGACTAAGCTCCTTGGGGTCCTTGTCAGGCGAGGCTTCTTTGAGCTTCCCGTACTCCTCGTAGTATCGCTTCAAAACCTGTACCGCGTGACCCGCGGCTATAGCGAGAATCAGAATCGGTGTCGTCGCGTTGAAGACGTCCATCGGCTGCTTTAGGACCGCGAGGGAGGAAAGCGACCAGATCACCGCGATGATGGCGGTAACCAACGGTAGCAATAGCGCCTGAAACGTCCGAAACGCTTCGTAGTGGATCAGGCCGATGATCAGAAGGGCGAGGGGCAGGAAGAAGGTCATTCGCGCGGAAAACGTTTCCAACTGTGCAAGAACGATTGACTGGCCGCCGAGCGCGATTTCGACGCTCCCGTCACGTTCCGGATCAACAGCGGCACGCACCGCCTGATCGATGACCTGCATTCCCTTACCCGTATCCTTGACATCAGCGACAATCAGAGTCGTCTTCTGGTCCTTGGACACGAGGAGGTCGTCGTAGACGGGGTTCGACGCGACCGCTTTTTTCAGGGTATCGATACCGGGTTGGTCCTGAGGAACCTTGTCCATCAGCGCGTGCGCGTCCTGCGCGGTGAGGGACACCTCCTTCACCGCCGTTTCCGCGTCGCCGCGAAGCGCGGTGACCGTGTCGCCGATCATCATCATCGTGTCGTTGGCTTCCTGCAGCAGGTCGCTGATCTCGAAGGGCTCGCGGCCCGGAATGGTGCCGCCCTCCTTGACGGGAGGCGCCTGGTCGGTG
>Ga0137409_10002771_pt1 | contig 18689 bp, 14 predicted proteins | sample CZODoug1_16funga_FD_122059 | JGI IMG/M metagenome (GOLD analysis project Ga0137409, IMG submission 122059) | Vadose zone soil fungal communities from Angelo Coast Range Reserve, California, USA - CZODoug1_16fungal (Hybrid Assembly) | ecosystem: Environmental > Terrestrial > Soil > Vadose zone... | reverse complement strand
GGCCGTTTTGCAGGATGCGGCCGGCGCTCTGCTGCTCGAGACCGGCGATGATTCGCAGCAAGGTCGTCTTGCCGCAGCCGGAAGGTCCGAGAAAGCAGACCAGTTCGCCGGCAGAAATCGTCAGGCTCACGTCGCGGACGGCAACGAAGCTGCCGAAGGACTTGTGGATTCCCTCGAGGCTGAGTGCGGGCGCGGCGATCATAGGACTGTGCGGCTTGTGGTTGGCGGAAAAGTGAGCGAGTTTCGATTCCGCCAGCACCGCTTCGCCATTGTCTCTTGTCAACAGTCGGCCGCATCGCCGCGGAAACCCTTCCTCGCGCCGGCTCTTGCGGGCAGGCGCGCGGACAACTCGCGGATCCAAATAGATCCTGTCGCCGGGACTCCTGCGTTCGTTTACTTCGGCGCCGCCTTGCTCTCGTAGCGCTTGCTCCACTCCGCCAGCACGCGCTCGCGGTTCTTGGCCAGCGCAGTGAAGTCCGCCTTGACCAGTCTTTGTGCGTAGTCCGTTGGAATGTTGGGCAGCGGCTTCTCCTTGCCGGGGACCGCCACGATCGCGAAGTTGTTCGCGTACAGATCCATCGCCTCGTCGGTCGCGGCCCAATCCATCAACTTCTTTGCTGCGGCCGGATTCTTCGTGCCTTTGTGGATTGCGATCGCCTCCAGGTCCCAGCCCACGCCTTCGGTCGGGAAGATGACGCCGATCGGCGCGCCCTGCGCCTTTTCCTTGTTGGCGCGGTAGTCGAAGCTGATGCCGACGACATATTCGCCGGCGGCCGCGCGCGCGCACGGACGCGATCCGGAGTGCATGTATTGCGCGATGTTCTGATGCAGGCCGTCCATGTATTGCCACGCGGCTCCTTCACCCCACATCGACATCCAGCCGGTCACCGCCAGGAAGCCGGTGCCGCTGGAGGCCGGATGCGGCATCACGATCTGGCCTTTGTAGACCGGATCGAGCAGATCCTTCCAGCTCGTGGGCGCCGGGATATTGCGCTTGGCAGCTTCGCGATAGTTGAAGCAAATCGCGGTGCCCCAGACGTCCATGCCGGTCCAGGCCGGCGGGTTCTTTTTGTCGCGATACGCGGGGACGATGCGCGCGAGCCCCTTGGGAGCGTAGGGCGTCAACATGCCTTCGGCGTCGAGCAGTGCGAGCGAGGAGGCTGCCACTCCCATCACGACGTCGGCCTTGGGATTGGCCTTCTCCGCGAGCAGCTTGGCGGTGATGATGCCGGTGGAGTCGCGCACCCACAGAATCTAGACATCGGGATTGGACTTTTCGAAGGCGTCTTTGTAGGCCTTGATCTGATCGGTCTCCAGCGCGGTGTACACCGTGAGTTGGGTTCTCTCGGCGGCGGCCGGCAGCGCCCAGGCGCCGAGCAGCGCGGCGCACAGCGGGACAAGCAGCGGGGCAAGCAGACCGAGTTTGGGACGGCGCTGGAACATGGACTCCTCCTCAGGATCAATGTAGGACGGTTGCGGAGAAACAGTTGCGGATACAAATTCTCTTGCTTGTGCCGGCGCCCGGGTCATCAGACTTGCGTCGCGTCGTGGCGTTGCCCGAACGCGCTGGGTGCCCTCGCGGGTCGCCGCGTTACCGCAGCGGTCTTGTGTTCGGCCCGTGCTCAGTCTCGTGCTCGGTCTTGCGTCGTGCCTTGGCCGGTTTCCCTCGTGTTTTTTCCCCGCGCGCGCCGTGCGCGCAACCGATGAGTGTCTCTCGGCGTCCTGACCGGCCGATGACAGAGATCGATCACTCGGCACCTGCGCGCACCTGCACACACAACTCGCTGGCGCGGCAACCAGGTTCGGTGCCGCGTCGCAGTCTACGCAGGGGGCTGCCGGCGTCAACGCAAGCACCGCGTTCCGGCGATAGTTCCCAGGGCGGCGTGCCCGTGAACTGTTTTTTGTAAATTGTAGACAATCTGTGCCGGGCGCCCTACACTCGCCGCATGGCATCCGCCGCGCGTCCGCCACGCTCCCCGCGCCGCGCCCAGGCGCGGCCTGCCGGCAACGGTCGACAACCGTCCCACGGCACGGTGGTGGCACCGGTCAACGGCAACGCCTATAGCAACGGCGGCGCGCACCCAACCCTCGATCTGCTGCGTTCGCGCTCGCTCGGCCGCGCCGCGCAGCAAGAGATCGAGCATCTGATTCTTTCCGGTGCAATCCGCCCCGGCGAGCGGCTGACCGAGGCCCACCTGTCGCAGCGCCTGGGTGTTTCGCGCGGGCCGATCCGCGAGGCGTTTCGCATGCTCGAGGCAGACGGACTGGTGCGCCAGGAAAAAAATCGCGGCGCCTTCGTGCGCGACATCGCGCTCGAGGACGCAGCCGAGATCTACGACCTGCGCGCGGCGATGGACGAGCTGGTCGGACGTCGCCTGGCCGGCGCGCTGGCACCGCAGCAGTTGAAAGCACTGCGCGCGCAGGTGGACACCATGGACCAGTCCGCCCGCGCAGGCGACGCTGCTACCTATCATCGCCTGAACCTGCAGTTTCACGACACGCTGGTTGAATTCGCTGGCAATCGCAAGCTGGCAGCGATCTATCGCAAGCTGGTCAAGGAACTGGCGCTGTTCCGGCGCCGCAATCTGGAGCAACTCGCGGTGTTGCCGAACTCACTGGCCGAGCATCGCGCGATTTTGAAAGCGATCGCCGCGGGTGATGCGGCCGGCGCTGCGCGTCTTCTCTATGAGCACGCCGTTGCGGGCAAGGCGCGGATGCTCGCGACCGGTGTTGCCGCTGGCGCAACGGCGGACCCTCTTTCGTCGGCCGCGACGCGGCCGTCTTCTCGCCTATCTTCGGCGCTGTCTTCTGCTCGTCCGGCGCCTGCACCTCGGGTCGCGCCTGGCTCGGCCGGCGCGGCAGCCCGGCGGGCCGCCACCACTGCGGCAACCGTCACAACCGCCGGAGGCCGCCGCTGATGGCCGCCGATGGTTCGCTCGCCAGCGTTACCGTCAACGGTCGCCGCTATCGGCTGCCGCGCGCGCCCACCGTCGTCATCTGCGTCGACGGTTGCGAGCCCGACTACATCGCGCTCGCCGTTGCCGGCGGCCACATGCCCTATCTGAAACAGGTGCTCGCGCACGGGACGGCGCTGCTCGCTGATTGCGTAATGCCGAGCTTCACCAACCCGAACAACCTGTCGATCGTCACCGGCGCGCCGCCTTCGGTGCACGGCATCTGCGGCAACTATCTGTTTGACGTTGCATCGGCCACCGAAGTCATGATGAATGACCCGAAATGGCTGCGCGCGCCGACGATTCTCGCGACGATGGCGCAACAAGGGCTGGCCGTTGTGGTGGTCACGGCCAAGGACAAGCTGCGCCGGCTGCTCGGACATGAAATGCGCGGCATCTGTTTTTCCGCCGAACAGGCCGACCGGGCCACGCTCGCGGACAACGGCATCGAAAACGTCGGCGCACTCGTCGGCCTACCGGTACCTTCGGTGTACAGCGCGGAACTCTCGGAATACGTGTTCGCTGCCGGCGTAGCGCTGCTGCGAACGCGCAAGCCCGATCTGATGTATCTGTCGACCACCGACTATGTCCAGCACAAGCGCGCGCCCGGCGCCGCCGAAGCCAATCGCTTCTACGCGATGATGGATCGCTATCTCGCCCAGCTCGATGCGGCAGGCGCTGTCCTCGTGCTGACCGCTGACCACGGAATGAATTCGAAAGTGCGACTCGACGGCACCCCGAACGTGATCTATCTACAGGACGTGCTCGATATTTCGCTCGGCGCGCAGCGCGCGCGCGTGATCCTGCCGATCACCGATCCGTACGTCGTGCATCACGGCGCGCTCGGTTCATTTGCCACCGTCTACTTGGCGGCCGAAGTAATCGAAGCCGCTGCCGCGCAACTGCGCGCGCTGCCCGGCATTGAACTCGTGCTCGCGCGCAACGAGGCGGCCGCGCGCTTCGAGCTGCCGCCCGATCGCATCGGCGATCTGGTGGTGGTCGGTGCGCGCGACACGGTGCTCGGCACCGCGCGCGCGCGCCACGATCTGTCGCAACTGGAGGTGCCGTTGCGCTCGCACGGCGGAATTTCCGAGCAGCGTGTGCCGCTGATCGTCAACCGTCGGGTCGATGGCCTCGAGCCAGCGCGCCGCTGGCGCAACTTCGACGCCTTTGAGCTTGCGCTTAACCATGCGGCCGCAACGGCCTGAAGCGTCGGCGCGATCTCGGATAACGATTGCTGTCACGAATGAGCGCCGCAGTACCCACCGACCCCGCTCGCACGAGCGCGCACAAAGAGCCAGCGCACGCCGCGATCCGCCGCGAAACGCTGCGCATCGCTGGCGAACACGTCGCCTGCGAGCGCTCGTTCGACGTACGCTACCCGTACACGGGCGAGGTGGTTGCCACGGCCGCGCGCGCCTCGGTCGCAGACGTGCGGCGCGCGATTGCGACCGCGCGCGCCTTCCGCAGCCCGCTCACGCGGCACGATCGCTATCGGATCCTGATGCGCGCGGGCGAGCTCATCAACGTGCGCCGCGACGAAATCGCACGCGGCATCACGCTCGAATCGGGCCTGTGCCTGAAGGACACGCGCTATGAAGTCGGGCGTGCCTCGGATGTCTTGCTGTTCGCCGCCAACCAGGCGCTGGTCGACGACGGCCAGGTGTTTTCCTGCGACCTGACCGCGCACGGCAGGAACCGCAAGGTGATCACGCTGCGTGAGCCGCTGCTGGGCGTGATCGTGGCGATCACGCCGTTTAATCATCCGCTGAACCAGGTGATCCACAAGATCGCGCCGGCGATCGCAACCAACAATCGCGTGGTCCTGAAGCCGAGCGAGAAGACACCGCTCACCGCGCTGCTGCTCGCCGACATCCTGTACGAGGCCGGCCTGCCGCCGCCGATGCTGAGCGTGGTGACCGGCGATCCTCTGGAGATCGGCGACGAGTTGCTGACCCATCCTGATGTCGACCTCGTGACTTTCACCGGCGGCGTTGCGGTCGGCAAGGCAATTGCCGCACGCGCTATCTACAAGCGCCAGGTGCTCGAACTGGGCGGTAACGATCCGCTGATCGTGCTCGACGATGCCGACCTTGATGAAGCGGCAACGCTCGCCGCGAGCGGCTCATACAAAAATTCGGGCCAGCGCTGCACGGCCATCAAGCGCATGCTGGTGCACGAGGACGTGGCGGATGAATTCGTCGCGCGGCTCGTGGCTAAGACGCGCGCCGTGAAATACGGTGATCCGCTGGCCGCCGACACCGACATGGGCACCGTGATCGACGAGGCCGCCGCAATTGAGTTCGAAGCGCGCGTGTCCGACGCGGTCGCGCACGGCGCGCGCGTGCTGATCGGCCACGTGCGGCGCGGCGCGCTTTATGCACCGACCGTGGTCGATCGCGTCACCACCGACATGAAGCTCGTGCACGAGGAGACTTTCGGTCCGGTGTCGCCGGTTCTGCGCTTTCGGAAGCTCGATGAGGCAATCGCGCTCGCGAATGGAACCGAATACGGGCTTTCGTCGGCGGTATGTACCAATCGGCTCGACGCCATCACGCGCCTGGCGCGCGAGCTGCATGTGGGCACGCTCAATGTGCGGGAGGTTCCGGGATACCGGCTGGAATCGACACCATTTGGAGGCATCAAGGATTCGGGCTTGGGGTACAAGGAAGGCGTACAAGAAGCGATGAAGTCGTTTACTAACGTCAAGACGCTGTCTCTGCCGTTTTGATGTTGCCGCTTTGATTCGTGCACCCAACGCGGAGAACACGGACCCGAGCTTCGTGCGGTTGGAGTCATAGGTGCAAACGCTGCTCAATCTGCTTGCCGCGGTCGCCCTGCTGGTGTGGGGCACCCACATTGTTCGCACAGGAGTGCTGCGCGTTTTCGGCGCGAGCCTGCGCCAGATCCTGCGCAAGAGCACTCGTCATCGCAGCCTGTCGATTGCGGCCGGGCTGGGCGTCACGGGGCTGTTGCAGAGTTCAACCGCGACCGCGCTGCTCGCCTCGTCTTTTGTCGGCCAGGGAATGATCGCTACCTCGGCCGCGCTGGCGATGATGCTGGGCGCCGACGTGGGCACCGCGCTGCTCGTGCAATTGTTCGCGCTCAAACTGTCGTGGTTGGCGCCGCTGGCGATCGTTGCCGGTGTGGTCGTGTACCTGGCCCGCAAGAACGAACGCGCAGGCCAGATCGGCAAGATCGCGCTCGGCCTGGGTGTGATGATCCTCGCGCTGCAGCTCGTCACTGCCGCCACGGCACCATTGACGCAGGCTGCCGGCGTCAAAGTGCTATTTGCGCAAGCCTCGGGCGACATGCTGCTCGATGTTCTGTTGGGAGCGCTGCTGGCGATCGCATGCTATTCCAGTCTCGCCGTCGTGCTGCTGGTGGCGACGCTGGCTGCATCCCATGTGCTGCCGGTGCAAGTCGCGTTGCCGATGGTGCTTGGCGCCAACCTCGGCAGCGGCCTGCTGGTCGTGATCACGACCTGGCGCGCGGATCCGGTGACACGCCGCGTGCCGATGGGCAATTTGATTTTCAAGGCGGTCGGCGTGTCGGTCGTGCTGGTGGCGCTGACAGTGGCAATGCCAACGATAAGTACCTTAATCGCCGATCCGATGCAGTCGGTGGTGATGTTCCACCTGGCCTTCAATATCGGCATCGCCATTGCGTTCATCCAGATCACGGGGCGTACGGCGCAATGGGTCGAGCAACTGCTGCCGGCGCCGCCGCAATCGGATCTGCCGGGAACACCGAGGCATCTCGATCCGGTCGCGCTGGGCACGCCGCCGCTGGCGATCGGCAACGCGGCGCGCGAAGCGATTCGCCTCGCCGATATCGTGCAGGAAATGCTGGCCGGCCTGCTCACTGTTCTGCAGACCAACAACTACAAGATGGCCGAGACGCTGCGTACTCAGGACGACGCGATCGACCGCCTGTATTCGGCGATCAAGCGCTACCTGGCACAGGTGAGCCGCGAGGCGCTCGATCCGAATGAGTCGCGCCGCTGGACCGACATCATCCAGTTCACGATCAACATGGAGCATGTGGGCGACATCATCGAGCGCGTTTTGTCGGATGTGGCCGAGCGCAAGATCGCGCATGACCTTTCGTTTTCCGCCGCCGGCGTGCGCGAAATCGAAGACCTGCACGCGCGTTTGCTTGCCAACCTGAAGCTTGCGGTTACCGTGTTCCTGATCGGCGACTTGAAAAGCGCGCAACACCTGATCGCCGAGAAGGTCACCTTCCGCGAACTCGACATGCGCTACGCCGACAACCACCTGCAGCGGCTCGCCGACAACACGCCGCAATCGATGGAGACGAGTTCGCTGCACCTGGATCTGCTGGCCGAATTCAAGCGCATCAATTCGCTGTTCTGCTCGGTCGCTTATCCTATCCTCGAAGCGGCCGGCGTGCTGGCGCCCACGCGCGTGCGCGCGCCCGCAACCGCATTGCTCACCGCCGAATCGGCGCACACGGTGCCCTGACTCGGTGGCGACTTATTTGATTGGCCGTCAAAGGCGCGGCAATGTCATTCACGTTCAACGATATCGAGCGCCTGTTCGCTGAAAAGGGCGGCCGCGCCTACAGCGGCGAGCCGGTGACGCAGCTCGAACACGCGCTGCAATCGGCCTACCTTGCCGAGCAGGCGGGCGCGGAGGCGACGCTGATCGCCGCCGCGCTGCTGCACGATCTGGGCCATCTGATCAACGACCAGGGCACCGCCGAAAACAGTTTCACACCGACGCTGCAGGGCGTCGACGATCAACATCAGAGGGTCGCGCTGCCGCCCCTGCGGCAACTGTTCGGCGACGCCGTGTTGCAGCCGATTCGGCTACACGTCGACGCCAAGTGCTATCTGTGCGCGCGCGGCGATAACGTGGCGTCGGGCGCGGACTATCGCGCCGCGTTGTCGCCCGATTCCCTGCGCAGCCTCGAGCTGCAGGGCGGCGTCTTCGATGAAGCGCAGGCCGATCGCTTCATCACCCAGCCCTACGCGGCGCAAGCGGTGCAGGTGCGGCGCTGGGACGATCAGGCAAAGATCGCCGGCCAGCGCACGCCCGCGCTGGCGCACTACCTGGCGCTTGCCGAGCGCGTGCGCCTGGAGTGAGCGGCCCGCCAGGGCGCGCTCGAACGCCGCTGCTCGGCGCAGTAGCAACGATTGTCGGGCACGCGCTCACGTGCGGCGCGGCGCGACGCGATAATTCGCGTAACCAGCGACAATGCGCGTTGTGCGCACGGGATTCGCCTCGAGTCGCGCTCTCAGAAACATGCCATGAATCCAGCCAACCTCCTCTTTCCGAAAACAGCTTCGGCGCAATGCGCGGCACGTAGTCGCACGCGCGGTCCTTCTGCGCTTGCGGCTTCTGCACCTGGCTTAACTTCACTCGGCCTGCTCGCCGCCTGCGCGCTGCTCGCGGCGTGTTCGGGCAGCGCCGATGCTCCCGTAGCACCGAAACCAACTGCCGCGGCCCAAAGCGCGAACGTTCCGAGCGCGCCCGGCAGCGCCGACGCGCACGGCACGAGTGCTATCGCCTGGCACTATTCCACCGACGCGCTCAGTGTCGGCAACGCCTTTACCCAGGCTCACAGCGAAAACAAGCCGCTTTTTCTGTATTGGGGCGCGACCTGGTGCCCGCCCTGCAATCAGGTTAAGGCGACCATCTTTTCGCGTCCCGATTTCATCGCGCAGGCGCGTTCGTTCGTGCCGGTCTATCTCGACGGCGACACACCCAGCGCGCAGCAGCACGGCAAGCGATTTCGCGTGAGCGGCTATCCGACGATGATTCTGTTTCGACCCGACGGGACCGAAATCACGCGCCTCGCCGGGGAAGTCGAGCCAGCGCAATACATGCAGTTGCTCGCGATCGGCCTCGACGGCGGCGCCAGCGCCGGCAGCGCGCTCAAGTCCGCGCTGTCGGGAGGCGCACTGACCGCGCGCGATTGGCGCTTGCTCGCCTATTACTCGTGGGACACCGATGAGCAGGCGCTGGTGCCGAAAAATGCCGCCGCGGCAACGCTGCGCGATCTTGCAGCGCGCTGCCCCGCCGACTATCCGGAGAGCGCGGCGCGCTTGCAATTGAAGGCGATTGTCGCCGCATCTGCCGCCGGCCGCGACGAGCAGCCGGGCATCGAGCGCACGCAGGCGCGCAAGACGCTCGCGGCATTGCTGGCGCAGCCGGGGATCGCGCGCGCGCACGCCGACATCTTCACCGAGCAGGCCGATGATCTCGTGCAATACGTCTCACCGCCCAAGTCGGCCGAGCGCGCGCAGCTCGTGCGGCAGTTCGACCAGCTTCTCGATTCTCTTGCGGCCGACAAGACGCTATCGAACAACGACCGCGTCGAAGCGGTGCTGGCCAAGGTCGAGCTTGCTCGGCTCGACAATCCGAACGGTGCGCTACCCGCGACGTCGGTCACGCAAGCACGCGCCGAGGCCAACCGCGCGGCGAGCGAAACCAGCGGCGCCAGCGAGCGGCAATCGGTGATCAGCAGCGCCGGCTACCTGCTGCGCGAAGCAGGTCTGCTCGACGAATCCGACGCGCTGTATCGCGCCGAACTGGCGCGCTCGCCGGCGCCGTATTACTTCATGTCCGGCCTGGCATCGAATGCGCGCAAGCGCGGCGACAAGGCCAAGGCGATCGGCTGGGCGCAGCAGGCGTATGACGCGGCCAAGGGCCCGGCCACACGCCTGCAATGGGGCGCGGGCCTGGTCGGTTATCTGGTCGACTTCGCGGCGGAGGACGAGGCACGGATCGACGCCACCGCCAGTCGTCTGCTGGCGGAGCTGGGCGATCGTCAGGATGCTTACTCCGGCCGCAATCGCAATGTGTTGAAACGCATGAGCGAGCGGCTCGTGACCTGGAACGGGCAGGCCAAGGGTCGCCACGACGCGCTGCTTGCCAGGCTGCACGCGCAACTTGCGCCAGCGTGCGCCGCGGTACCCGAGGGCGACCCCGATCGTGCTGCCTGCTCTGAACTCTTTTCCGCGCAGCGCGGATGAACAAAAGGCATCGGGAATGCGCCAGCGAAGGGATCAGCGCAGCAGCCCACGGCCGATCCATCCCGCGCGCGTGAGGCGAGTGGATGATGGCGTCGACGTTCGCCGCTGAATGCAATCAGCACGAACAGGCGGAGTTCGTTCCGTTCCTGCATGAACTAATTGGCACCGCGTTGCAGGTGATTGGCCCGCTGTTCCTGTCGGGCGCGAATGTCAGCACCAAGGGCGACGCCACGCCGGTCACGGCGGCCGATCGCGGCACCGAAGAGGCGATGCGCCGATTGATCGAGCAGCGTTATCCTCAGCACGGCATCATCGGCGAAGAGTTCGGCGTCAAAGAAACTTCAACTACTCCGGGCCACGGTCCACGTTATCGCTGGGTGCTCGATCCGGTCGATGGCACCCGCGCGTTTATCACCAATTGTTTTCTGTTCGGCACGCTGATTGCGCTGGAACGCACGGATGATGAAAACGCGCCGGCGGTCGGCGATGGTTCGCGCCCGGCCGACGCGAAGGCAGACAACGCCCGGCCATCACGTTTCGCGCCAATCCTCGGCGTGATCGCGCATCCGGCGGCCGGCGTCGCGCTGATCGGGCATCGGGCGCGAACCACGCTTTATGCGCGCGATGGCTCGCAGCGCGACGTGCGGGTGCGTGCCTGCGCTCAGATCGAGGCGGCTACCGTGCTTTCGACCTCGCATTGGTCGACCGGGGAACAGAGCGGCGCGGCCAATACGGCGCGCATCGGCGGGCTCTCCGCGCGCGCGCGCCTGTACCGGACCTGGGGCGACTGCTTCGGCTACTTCGCACTCGCCACCGGCGGCGCCGACGTGATGCTCGATCCGGTGCTCGCCTATTGGGATGTGGCTGCGATCGTGCCGGTGATCGAAGGCGCCGGCGGTCGCGTCACGAGCTGGCGCGGTGGTGATCCGTTGCGCGAGCCGTCCCTGATCGCCACTGCGGGTCCAATGCACGACACCGTCTTGCGCCTTTTGCACGGCACATAGTTTGCGGCCGCGACGGCGCTGCGCTTGTCTTGCGAGGCGCAGAGGGGGCGATGTGCATGCCTTCTATCCCCAAAGCGCGATGATCGGCGGGCGGGTAATCGCGACAGCCGTGAGCAGCATCAGTTGAGTTCGCGCGAGTCTCGCCAGCGCTACCACCGAAAACACGGTCGCATTCAGCGCTGAATTCAAAGACTTTCCTGCCACTATTTGCGCTTCCTATCGCATCCTCAGTAAGGTGCAATCGGACGATGACTACAGCCTTCTGCGCGGGCAACGCCGCGTCATCCTTGTTCGCCGCGGCCAGCGACGATGGAAGACCATCGTGAACGCCAGCACCGCACCCGAATACCGCGCCGTTGCACAGGCGTTCGCGTTCGCAGCGCCCGCAGCGACGAGTGATTACCTGGCGTTGCAGCTCGGCATGCAGGAATTCGGCATCGACGCCGCTGCGGTCCGGGAGATCCGGCGCTACGAGCACCCAGCGCCAATCGCCAACGTACCGACCTACATCAGGGGCGTGCTCAACTTACGTGGCCGCTACATTCCGATTGTTGATCTGCGGCTGAAGTACGGGCTCAAGCAAGACGGCGAGGTCGATCAGAACATCGTCGTGATCGTGAATGCCGGCGCGAGCACGCTCGGGCTGGTGGTCGACGCCGTTGCCGGCGTGGCGGAATTCAGTGCCGAAGAGATCGCCGTCGCGCGCGAGGGCGTCGACGGGCTAGGCACGGGTCTGATCGTCGGCATGGCCGCCTTATCCAGCCTCGACGGCGAACGCGAGTTGATCCTCATTGATCTGCAGCGCGTGTTCGGGCAGGTCGAATCGGCGCTGCGAATTCCTTTCCCCTCGATTTGAATCGGCCGGGAACGAACGCCCGAATCGAATACCTTCGGATTCGATGTCACGCGTGCGGTGCTTACCCGCGACGCTAGGTTGACTGTGCTCAAGCTCGCGAGCCGCAAAAATGCAGGCGTGCAGTGCCCGCGCGCAATCAACAGCGCGCTCGGTCGCGAAAATTCCGTTGCACGTGCGCCGCCCGTACTGCGAATCGCACCGCAGGCGAGAAGCAAGACCAGCAAATACACCGAGCCGGCCATGCCTTTGGACCCGGAAAAAAACGCGGCTCGGGATTTAGTGGAGGTCAATCCTCCGAACCAAGCGCGAACGGTACAAGCAAATCAAGAGGGCGGCCACGGCGCAGAACGACTGCACGAGAATGGCTACCTGTAGAAAAACAAGTCAACAACACTCGCTGCGAGCAATTCACAAACAACTTGTTTGCCCGTACCGATCCATCGCAGCTTGGCCGGACGCCGCTACACGTCCACGGTCAAGCTCCTTGTGCGAGTCCAGATCAGTGGTAAGCCGTGGTGATCGAGAAAGGGTGGCTTCCCGCGGCCACGGTCGCGGTGCTCAATGGAGTGAGCACGCCGCCAATCCCAATGGCGTATTGCGAAACGGTGTTATCGCCCTGGTTCGCCACATAGGCATAGCGGCTCGTAGCGTCGATAGTTAGTGAGGAGGGAGTGGCTCCAGTTGCGATGGTCATGGTGCTCGAGGGAGTGAGCCGGCCGCTCGAATCAATGGTGTATTGCAAGACGACGTTTTGGCTGGGGCTTGTGGCATAGGCGTACAGGCCCGTCGGATCAACGGTGACGGACTGGGGGTTACCCGGCGTAGCCGCCACCGTCGGCGGGCTCATGGGAGTGAGAGTGCCGCCCGCCCCGATCGTGTATTGCGAAATGGTGTTATCGCCTCGGTTCGCAACATAAGCATAGTGGCCCGTGGGGTGGACAGCGATGAAATAGGGGGTGAGTCCTGCCGCTACGGTTGCCGAGCTCATGGGGGTGAGAGCGCCGCCCGTCCCGATCGTGTACTGCGAAACGGTGCCGTCGTTGGCGTTCGCCACGTAGGCATAGTGGCCCGTGGCGTCGACTGCGACGGACTGAGCGCCAACCCCTGCCACCACGCTTGCCGGGCTAATGAGAGTGAGAGCGCCGCTCGACCCGACGGCGTACTGCAATACGACGCCGGCGCCGGGGTTCGTTACATAAGCGTAGCGGCCCGTGGGGTCGATGGTGAGCGAGGCGGGTTCGAAACCTGCCGACGCGGACGCCGGGCTTATCGGGACGAGCGAGCCGCTGCTGCCGATGGTGAACTGCGAAACGGTGAAGTCACCTTGGTTCACCACGTAGGCGTAGCGTCCCGTGGGGTCGGCGGCGATGCAGTTTGGGACGTTTCCCGTGGCCACGGTTGCGGTGCTCATCGGTGCAAGAGCACCATCCGTTCCGACCATGTATTGCGAAACGGTTTTGTCGCCTTGGTTCACCACATAAACTGATTCAGATAATGTGGCGCAGCTCACGCTCACATTAGTCACATTGGCCGTGACGCCAGTACCCGAGCCGTTGGCGACCGTGCAGCGCTGTCCGGTCGGCTGAATGCCTACAGTGACGACATAACTTCCGTTGGCGGCCACGGACGTGTTGAAGGTGAAGTTGCCATTGGCAGTGACGGTCAGCGCGTCACTGGCGTTGTCGTTCAGGACGACTTGCCTACCCGAGGACAGTCCCGTCACCGTGCCACCAATGGTGTAGGTCGAACCGCCGCAGGCCGCCAAGCAGAGCGTCATAGAGACGGCGGCGGTCAAGCCATTGCTGGAGCGCAGACTCATGTTATGGCTCGAATTTCGCGGGATCAAAACCAATACTACACAAGCCTCCCCGGGTCAGGCGGCGGTATTGCATCTATACGGCGCAGGTGGCCACCGGCGCGACGACGGAGCAATGAGCCAGCGCTGACCGCTGAACTCAAGAGCGAGGGCACTGACGCTGCCAAGAACTATTTGGAGCGCAAGTTCCTCTGAACAACGCGCGAACGGCGCGCTCAAAACAAAAGAGCGCTGCGAGCGCCCTCTTGTTTTCTTGCCATTCGATCGCGCCACAGCGCGGAACGACGGCTCTAAAACGGAATATCGTCGTCCATATCGGCAATGTTGCCGCCGGCCGGCGCGCTCGTGGCCTTGGCCGGCCGCGGCGAACTGCTGCGCACCGGTGCCGCGCTGTCCGCGCTCCGGTCGGCGCCCGTCTCGGCGCCGCCGGCACCGTCGCGCGACCCGAGCATCTGCATCACGTCAGCGACGATCTCGGTCGTGTACTTCTCGGCGCCATCCTTGTCGGTCCATTTGCGCGTGCGCAAACGACCCTCGACGTAGACCGGCCGGCCCTTCTTCAGATATTCACCCGCAACCTCCGCCAGCCGATTGAAGAACACGACGCGGTGCCATTCGGTCTGCTCTTTCATCTCACCGCTCGCCTTGTCTTTCCAGCGATCGGTGGTCGCGATCGAGACGTTGGTAATTGCCGATCCTTCGGCGCTGTAACGCGTCTCCGGGTCGCGGCCGAGATTGCCGATCAGGATCACCTTGTTGACTGAAGCCATCGCTATTGCCCTCCTGCCGTCGACTGTAAGTTCGCTCCGCTGTTCGAATGGCTTAAACCGATCGCGGCCGGCGCGGCGCGTCCCTTAGCCGGCAACGACGGCGGCCGCGATCATCGCCTTCGAACCGGTGAAACGCCTGCGCAAAACGTTGCGGCGATGATACCGCCCAGGCATTTGAGTCGCCGTTTCCTCGCATCTTGCCCTGCAAGCGCGCGCTCACCGCTAACGTCGCACCCCCGGTTGGCGAGATGGAGATTCGGGTCCATACCAGCGAACGCTTCGTCAAAGCGCTATTCAACCCTGATCCGGTCATATGTCGGCGGGCGCGGCGCCGGCCGGGCGCTCTGGTTGACCCAATGACCGCGCGCGGGCGCCCTCGCGCTTGTATCGGCGGGTTGTGCCGCCACATCTCGCGATCGCTATAGTGATGGGTTCCCCGTCTTCCGGACTCACGGCGCATGAACGAAATTCGCATTCGCGGCGCCCGCACGCACAACCTGAAGAACATCGATCTCGATCTGCCGCGTGACCGGTTGATCGTGATCACGGGTCTTTCCGGCTCGGGCAAGAGTTCGCTCGCATTCGACACGCTGTACGCCGAAGGGCAGCGGCGCTACGTCGAATCGCTGTCGGCGTACGCCCGGCAGTTCCTGCAGCTGATGGAAAAGCCCGACGTCGATCTGATCGAGGGCCTGTCGCCCGCAATCTCGATCGAACAGAAGGCGACCTCGCACAATCCGCGCTCGACCGTCGGCACGGTTACCGAGATCCACGACTACCTGCGTCTGCTGTACGCACGCGTCGGCACTCCGCATTGTCCGGATCACCCGCAATACGCGCTCACCGCGCAAAGCGTGGCGCAAATGGTGGACGCGACGTTGGCGCTGCCGCTTGATACGCGCGTCCTGGTGTTGGCGCCGATCGTGCGCGAACGCAAAGGAGAGTTCGTCGACCTGCTGGAAGATCTGCAGGCGCAGGGCTTCATCCGCTTTCGCATCGACGGCGCGGTGCTGGCCGCCGACGATCTGCCGCGCCTGGCCAAGAACGAAAAGCATTCACTCGACGTGGTGGTCGATCGGCTCAAGACCCGGCCGGAGGTGCGCCAAAGATTGGCCGAATCGTTCGAAACCGCCCTGCGCCTAGCTCAAGGACGGGCCTTGCTGCTCGACACGGACAACGGCGTCGAGACGGTGTTCTCCAATCGATTCGCCTGTCCCATCTGCGGCTACTCGCTCACCGAATTGGAGCCACGCTTGTTCTCGTTCAACAATCCGATCGGCGCCTGCGAGGCCTGCGACGGTCTGGGCTCGGTCGAATTCTTCGATGAACGACGGGTGGTCGTACACCCGGAAATGACGCTCGCCGCGGGTGCGATTCGCGGCTGGGACGCGCGCAACAATGACTACTTCCAATTACTCAGCGCGCTCGCCAAGCACGCCAAGGTCGATCTGGAGACGCCGTGGCAGGACCTGCCGGCGCAATTTCGGGACTGGGAGCTGAACGGATCGGGCGCCGAGCAGATCGCGTTTACCTACAACAGCGAGCGCGGCCGTCGCATCGTGCGCCGGCACGCCTTTGAAGGCGTCTTGCCGGTCATGGCGCGGCGCTGGCACGAGACCGATTCGGTGGCGGTCAAGGAAGAGCTCGCCAAATATCGCGGCGTGCGAGCGTGCCCGTCGTGCGATGGCACGCGCCTGAAACGCGCGGCCCGCTTTGTGTTTGTCGGCCACGGTGAGCAGCGGCGCGCGATCTACGAGCTGGAGCGGCTGCCGTTGCGCACGGCGCAAGGCTATTTCGCGCAGCTGGAGTTGGTGGGGTCCGAACGCGATGTCGGCGAGCGCATCGTGCGCGAAATCGGCGTGCGCCTGAAATTCCTCAATGATGTCGGCCTGAACTACCTCTCGCTCGAGCGCGCTGCCGACACGCTGTCGGGCGGCGAAGCGCAGCGCATTCGCCTCGCCTCGCAGATCGGTTCCGGTTTGACCGGCGTCATGTACGTGCTCGATGAGCCGTCGATCGGCCTGCACCAGCGCGACAATGCACGGCTGATCGCGACTCTGCGCCACTTGCGCGACCTCGGCAACACGGTGCTGGTGGTCGAGCACGATGAGGAAGCGATTCGTGCCGCTGACCATGTGGTGGACATGGGGCTGGGGGCCGGCGAACACGGTGGCCGCGTCATTGCACACGGCCCGCCGGCGGCAATTGAAGCCAATCGCGAGTCGCTGACCGGCGCCTATCTCGCCGGGCGGCGCCAGATCGACGTGCCGGCCGCGCGCGTGCCGCCGCGACTGGACTGGCTGCGTCTGGCGGGCGCGACCGGCAACAACCTGCAAAACGTCGATCTCGAATTGCCGGTGGGTCTACTGGTGTGCGTGACCGGCGTCTCGGGCTCGGGCAAATCGACCCTCGTCAACGACACGCTCGCAGCGGCGGTTGCCCGCTCGCTGTACGGTTCGGCGACCGAGCCCGCGCCCTACACCTCGCTCGATGGCCAGGAGCATTTTGACAAGATCGTGACTGTCGATCAGAGCCCGATCGGCCGCACGCCGCGCAGCAATCCGGCCACCTACACGGGCTTGTTCACGCCGATCCGCGAGCTTTTCGCCGAGACGCCGATCGCGCGCGAGCGCGGCTACGAAGCCGGCCGCTTTTCTTTCAACGTCAAGGGCGGCCGCTGCGAAACCTGCCAGGGCGATGGTCTAATCAAGGTCGAGATGCATTTTCTACCCGACGTGTACGTGCCGTGCGACACCTGCCACGGTCGGCGCTACAACCGGGAAACGCTTGAGGTCCTGTACAAAGGCCGCAACATTGCCGAGGTACTCGACCTCACCGTCGAACAAGCCGCGGAATTTTTTCGCGCCGTGCCGGTGCTCGCGAAGAAACTGCAGACGCTGACGGACGTGGGGCTGGGCTATATCCGCCTCGGGCAGAGCGCGACAACCTTGTCACGCGGTGAGGCGCAGCGGGTCAAGCTGTCGCTGGAACTATCCAAGCGCGATACCGGCCGCACGCTCTATGTGTTGGATGAGCCCACGACCGGGCTCCACTTTCATGACATTGCGATGTTGCTCAAGGTTCTGCACCAATTGCGCGACGCCGGCAACACGGTCGTGGTGATCGAGCACAACCTGGACGTGATCAAGACGGCGGACTGGATCATCGATCTTGGCCCGGAGGGCGGCGGCGGCGGCGGCCGCATCGTGGCGACCGGCACGCCGGAACAGGTCGTGGCGCAATGGCAGAAGGACTCCGGGGCGAGCCACACCGGGCGCTATCTCGGCGCCGTGCTGGCACGGCAACGGACACTGCACGCGGCGTGACCGCGCGCTTGGATGGTGGGCGGCACGCGGGCGCAACGACCCGGGGTCATTGACCAAGGCCATGCCTGATCCTTAAACCACCCAGGCGGCGCAAATTGCCGCCATTTCCGACGTTTGATGTGCCGCAGCCAGCGGCATCATCGACGTTGGGAAATATTGTCGCGGCGGCGCGTTGACTCCTCCCGAACTGTCTTGCCGGCTGCGCACTCACGAGTTTGTCATTTCGATGCCGGCGCCCTCGCCCCGCTTTCGCGGCCACGTTTTAATCGTTGAAGACAACCCGGTCAATGTGCTGGTCGCGCAGACCATTCTGGTCGACCTGGGACTGACCGTGGATGTCGCCAACGATGGCGACGAAGCTCTCGTGCATCTGTCGCGCCGCCACTACAGCCTCGTGTTCATGGACTGCCAGATGCCGCGCAAGGACGGCTACACAACGACCCGCGAATGGCGCGCACGCGAACGGGCGCACGGGATGGCGCGCACGCCGATCGTGGCGCTGACAGCCAACGCGATGCCGACCGATCGCCAGCGCAGTCTCGACGCCGGCATGGACGATCACCTGTCCAAACCGTATCGGAGTTCGCAGTTGGCCGACGTGCTTGAAAATTTCCTGCGCGTGGACGCGCCGTAGGTGCCATCGCCAGCGCGGCCTCGCCGCACTAGCGGTCGTAGATATCGCGGTAGGATGAGTAGATCGTGATGATGCCAAGCGGAATCAACACGAACCATCCCAGCCCCAGCAGCAGCGAGGCCACCAGCGACAGGCCAAGATAGGTCAGGCTGTAGACAAGGAACGGCAGGACGTTCTTCGCGCAGGCAGCAAAGCTGCTGCTCAGCGCCGCGACCGGAGCCATGTGATCGAACACGATGAGCGCCGGCGCAAACCATAGCGCCATGGTGATCAAAAGGGCGAGCGAAAGCCCGACCAGGACCGCCAACAGTCCTGCGCCCAGGGCCGCG